>ENA-OQCP01000398-OQCP01000398.1-human-gut-metagenome-genome-assembly--contig:-NODE-398-length-19720-cov-2.313581_pt1 | contig 19720 bp, 19 predicted proteins | sample MGYA00242760_ERZ504583 | MGnify/ENA primary metagenome ERZ504583 (study PRJEB26092, sample SAMD00036308) | human gut metagenome | host: Homo sapiens | study: EMG produced TPA metagenomics assembly of...
TGATTGCGGCAATAGCATTCGCAGAATTCTACATACCATTTGTTGAACTCAGCAAAATAGCCCTCTCATTTGTTGTTTTCAACGTAGTTTTCAGGGGTAGGTTTTGGCAAATTCTGCGTTTTTTGTCGTTTTTTGCTTAGGGAACCTGCATTGCCCCAAACGACATCTACAGATGCACTTCTATGTACTAATTCGGGAAAAGAGAAAAGAGGGACAGTGTTGAGTGAGCGAATATTTTTTAAAATCGTACCTGCATATTTTTTTGTTCTTAAAAAGTCTCTTGTATTTAAGTTTTTTGTAAATTTGCACCCTTAAAATGGAGAAGGTAGCTTTTGACGTACCAAATGCCTATCAAGAGTATCTTCAATCGTAAATTGTAAATTGTCAAATAGTAAATATCAAGATGGGTAAGAAGTTTGCCGAATATTCGAAGCTCGACCTTTCCGAAGTGAACGGAAAAGTGTTGAAGAAATGGGACGAAAACCAGGTTTTCGCCAAGAGTATGACAGAACGTGAAGGTTGTCCTTCTTTCGTATTTTTCGAAGGACCTCCCTCGGCCAATGGTATGCCGGGCATTCACCACGTAATGGCTCGCTCCATTAAGGACATTTTCTGCCGTTACAAAACGATGAAGGGGTTCCAAGTAAAGCGTAAGGCCGGATGGGATACTCATGGACTGCCCGTGGAACTGGGTGTGGAAAAAGCACTCGGCATTACGAAAGAGGATATTGGCAAGACTATTTCCGTAGCAGAATACAATGCTGCCTGCCGCAAGGACGTCATGAAGTTCACCAAGGAATGGGAAGACCTGACGCACAAGATGGGCTACTGGGTGGACATGACGGACCCGTATATCACCTACGACAACCGCTACATCGAAACCTTGTGGTGGCTGCTGAAACAGCTCTATAAGAAAGGACTCCTTTATAAAGGGTATACCATACAACCTTATTCTCCTGCTGCCGGAACCGGACTCAGCTCGCACGAGTTGAACCAGCCCGGATGTTACCGTGACGTAAAAGACACGACCATGGTGGCACAGTTCAAGATGAAGCATCCGAAACCGGAAATGGCAGAGTGGGGAACTCCTTACTTCCTGGCATGGACCACTACTCCGTGGACGTTGCCCAGCAACACTGCGCTCTGCGTCGGTCCCAAGATAGACTACGTGGCCGTACAGACTTACAACGGATATAGCGGTGAGAAGATGACTGTTGTCTTGGCAAAAGCACTGCTCTACACTCACTTCAACAAAAAAGCGGAAGGCATTGCATTAGAGGATTATAAGCCGGGTGATAAGCTGATACCTTTCAAGATAGTAGGTGAGTACAAAGGTCCCGATTTGGTAGGTATGGAGTACGAACAGCTCATCCCTTGGGTGAAACCGATAGACGTTGCCGAAGACGGTAGCTGGACTCCCAGCGACAAAGGTTTCCGTGTAATTTCTGGTGACTATGTGACGACTGAAGACGGTACGGGTATCGTACACATTGCCCCGACCTTTGGTGCGGACGATGCTTTTGTGGCACGCGCTGCAGGTATACCGTCCTTGTTCATGATAAACAAGAAGGGTGAGACCCGCCCGATGGTAGACCTCACCGGTAAGTTCTTCTTGATTGACGAACTGGACGAGGAGTTTGTAAAGGCATGTGTCAATGCAGACCTTTACAAAGACTATCAGGGCAAGTGGGTAAAGAATGCCTATGACCCTCAATTCACTGTAGACGGCAAGTATGATGAGCAGGCTGCACAAGCTGCCGAATCATTGGATATCGAACTCTGCATGATGATGAAAGCCGCCCGCCAGGCATTCAAGATAGAAAAGCATGTACACAATTATCCGCACTGCTGGCGTACGGACAAACCCGTATTGTACTATCCGCTGGATAGCTGGTTCATCCGCAGCACCGCTTGCAAGGAACGTATGATAGAGTTGAACAAGACCATCAACTGGAAGCCGGAAAGCACCGGTACGGGACGTTTTGGCAAGTGGCTGGAAAACCTGAATGACTGGAACCTCAGCCGTTCGCGCTATTGGGGTACTCCGCTGCCCATCTGGCGTACAGAGGACAATAGCGAGGAAAAGTGTATCGAGTCTGTAGAAGAACTTTACAACGAAATAGAGAAATCCGTAGCTGCCGGCTTGATGCAGTCCAATCCTTACAAGGAGAAGGCTTCCAGCCGGGTGTATATACCAAAGAGAATTACGACAAGATAGACTTGCACCGTCCTTACGTGGACGATGTCATCCTTGTTTCCAAAGACGGCAAGCCGATGAAACGCGAAACGGACTTGATTGACGTTTGGTTCGATTCCGGTGCCATGCCTTATGCACAGATACACTATCCGTTCGAGAATAAGGAACTGCTGGATAGCCACCAGGTATATCCTGCCGATTTCATCGCCGAAGGGGTGGACCAGACACGCGTTGGTTCTTCACGTTGCACGCCATCGCTACAATGGTGTTCGACAGTATTTCTTATAAGGCTGTCATTTCCAACGGCTTGGTGCTCGACAAAAATGGTAACAAGATGTCCAAGCGTCTGGGCAATGCCGTAGACCCCTTCTCGACCATCGAGAAATACGGGTCCGACCCGTTGCGCTGGTACATGATCACCAACTCTTCTCCGTGGGACAATCTTAAGTTCGACGTGGATGGAGTGGAAGAGGTGCGCCGCAAGTTCTTCGGAACACTCTATAACACCTATTCATTCTTCGCCCTCTATGCCAATGTAGACGAATTTGACTACAAAGAAGCCGATGTGCCCATGGCAGAACGCCCTGAGATAGACCGTTGGATTCTCTCTGTACTGAATACGTTGGTGAAGAACGTGGATACCTGCTACAATGAATACGAGCCCACGAAAGCAGGACGTCTCATTTCCGAATTCGTGAACGACAACCTCTCCACTGGTATGTCCGCCTGAACCGCAAACGTTTCTGGGGCGGTGGTATGACGCAGGACAAGCTCTCTGCATTCCAGACACTCTATACATGCCTCGAAACCGTGGCTAAGCTGATGGCACCCATCGCTCCGTTCTATGCTGATATGCTCTATTCCGACCTGACCGAAGTTACCGGACGCGACAACGTCGTTTCCGTACACCTTGCCAAGTTCCCCGAGTATAAGGAGGAAATGATAGACAAGGAACTGGAAGCCCGTATGCAGATGGCGCAAGACGTCACTTCCATGGTATTGGCATTGCGCCGCAAAGCAGATATTAAGGTTCGTCAGCCATTATACACAGCATGGATACCTATCACAAATGAGGATATGGAAAGACGTCTTAACGCAGTAAAGCATTTAATAGAGGCTGAAGTTAATGTTAAATCCTTAATATTAATGAGTAGTAATACTATTGGGATGATTATAAAACGCGTCAAATGTGATTATAAAAAGATGGGGCCCAAGTTTGGCAAACTGATGAAGTCCATAGCTATAGCTGTAGAAGAACTTTCTCAAGAAGAAATATTAAAATTCGAATCAGAAAGGAAATACTCTTTGAAAATAAATGATACAGTTGCTGTTATAGAACTTAGTGATGTGGAAATATTAACAGAAGACGCTCCTGGCATGTTGACAATGACGAATGGTAATCTAACAGTAGGTTAGATATTGAGATAACAGAAGAACTTCGATTTGAAGGTATTGCTCGTGAATTAGTAAATCGTATCCAAAATATACGTAAATCAAGTGGTCTTGAAATTACTGATAAAATAAAAATAACACTATCTAAAAATCCACAAACAGATAGTGCAGTAATTAATAATAAAGACTATATTTGTAACCAAGTTTTGGGGACTTCTCTAGAACTTAAGGATTTTATTGAAAATGGTACCGAAATAGAGTTTGAAAACTTCAAACTCCATGTGAGCATTGTTAAAGAATAATTAATTAAACATGTAAAGTTATGGCAGAAAAGACAAGATACTCAGATGCAGAATTGGAAGAATTCCGTGCTATCATTTTAGAAAAGTTGGAATTGGCACAACGTGACTATGAACTATTAAAGGCCAGCCTAACAGGTGCAGATGGTAACGATACCGACGATACATCTCCTACTTATAAAGTGTTGGAGGAGGGCGCTAATACTTTGTCTAAGGAAGAAACAACACGTTTAGCACAGCGTCAACTAAAGTTCATCCAAGGATTACAAGCTGCTTTAGTACGTATTGAAAACAAAACATACGGTATTTGTCGTGAAACTGGTAAGTTGATTCCGGCAGAACGCTTACGTGCTGTGCCCCATGCTACCTTAAGCATAGAGCTAAAAATAACGGCAAGAAATAGAAATGGGTAATTTTTTCACCAAAAGTCGAATTGCGTTACTTGTTATTTTTTTCGGTATTAATTATCGACCAGATAATAAAAGTATGGATAAAAACACATATGTATTGGCACGAAAGTATACGTGTCACAGATTGGTTTTATATATACTTTACAGAAAATAATGGTATGGCTTTCGGTATGGAAATATTAGGAAAGCTGTTTTTGACGTCATTTCGTATTGTTGCTGTAACAATCATAGGATGGTTCTTATATAAATTTGTAAAACAAGGTGTTAAAACTGGATTTATAATCTGTATATCACTTATCCTTACTGGAGCATTAGGAAATATAATTGATAGTGTATTTTATGGTGTACTGTTTAATGAAAGTACTCATTCCCAGATAGCCTCTTTTCTACCTGAAGGAGGAGGGTATGCTTCCTTATTTTATGGTAAGGTAGTAGATATGTTTTATTTCCCTATCATTGATACTAACTGGCCCCAGTGGCTACCATTTATCGGTGGACAGCATTTTATTTTCTTTAGTCCGATTTTTAACTTTGCTGATGCAGCAATAAGTTGTGGTATTATCTCACTATTGTTATTCTATAGCAAATATTTGAATGAAGTTTTTCATACTGTAACTCCTAATTTAACGAAAATCGGAAAGAACGGAATAAAAATTGGCATTACTTGTATCGCATTAGGTTGGCTCATTGGTTATATATTTAATGATATCAAGTTATTTGTAGACATGTTAATGCAAGGTTGCATTCTAATTTTGATAGGGATTACTGTATATATTATTGGCAAAATAAAGAAAAATAAGAAATAGTTATATCCTTAACTAATGTTAGAGGAATAAATTATAAATGAAAGGAATAAATCGAATTCAATGGTGTAGCGTAGTCCTTCTGGCGTTCAGTCTGACGGCTTGTAAGGTGAAAAGACCTGAAACCGTCCTTCCGGATGCCAAGATGGAAAACGTGCTTTATGATTATCACATAGCCAAAGCTATGGGTGAAGAAGTGCCGTATAACGAAAGTTATAAGCGGGTGCTATACATTGAATCGGTTTTCAAGAAATATGGCATCACTCAGGCCGATTTTGACTCTTCCATGGTCTGGTTTGCCCGTAATCCGGAAGTACTTACCAAAATCTACGAGAAAGTGAATGTACGGTTGAAGCGAGAGAGACGGTATCAACCACTTGATTGCCCTGCGTGACAACAAGCCGAAAGAATCACTTCCCGGAGACAGTATCGACGTGTGGATATGGCAGCATATCTATCAGTTGACGGGTATGCCCCTGGACAACAAGATAACGTTTACGTTGCCATCAGACACCAATTTCCACGACCGTGACACGCTGCGCTGGAGCGTGCGCTTCCGTTTCCACAACGGTGCACCGGACAGCATACATGCTCCGTTGATGGCGATGCACATTCTTTACGAAAAGAATGACAGTGTCATCAGTGCCATTCGGAAAGTACAAGACACAGGTGTGGAAACGCTCACCTTGTTTGCCGATACTTAGGAGAAATCAAGGAAATACGCGGGTTCATCTATTATCCGCAGCAGGAGACTCCACAGCCTTTGCTGGCAGACCGTATCTCACTGATGCGCTATCACGCCACGGACAGCTTGGTCATTGCCCCAAAGGACAGCCTTCAGCAGGCGACAGACTCCCTTCGCAAAGACAGTATCGGAAAACCTGAGAAATTGAAACCTCTGGAAATTCAGGAGCAGGAAAATACCACGACTCCCAGAACCATACGTCCCCGTCCGAAAGCATGAAACGCTACGCTTCCCATTTTCTGTTTCTTCCTGGGCATGGCTATCTGAAACAATATGTGGTGGAGATAGGTGAAGGACAATGTGTATCACGTATCTTCCCATTGACAGAAGAGGTGGAGAATACGGAATGGCTACCGGGAGTCATAGCTTTGCTTACGGAGGTGGAAACAGACTATCCTCATTTTGATACGTGCTGCAATATACTGACGGCAATCCCTCCGGTTATCGAGGAAGAATTGCCTTATTTGATTCCCTGGTTGTTTTTTCCTTTTGATTTTACTACAATGCAGCCTGGCGCCGGAACTCAGCGCAAACTACTGCTGTGGCAATAGCCACGTTCAATGACTCCGAGGTCTCACGGCTGGCGGGATAATTCGGTATGTATAGTTTGCGGTTGATGAGTGCCTCCACTTCTTTTCCGATGCCATTTCCTTCATTACCCATCACAATCAGCCCATTTTTCGAAAGCGGTTGTCCGTACATATTCTCTCCGTCCAGGAAAGTGCCGTAAACGGGAATACCCTTCAGTGAGCGGATGAACTCGGGTAGGGGAGTATAATGCAGTCTGACGCGTGCGATACCTCCATCGTGGCCTGCACAGTTTTGGGATTATAGATATCCACCGTGTTGGGCGAACAGAAAATATGCTCTATCCCAAACCAATCAGCAAGGCGGACAATCGTTCCCAGGTTACCGGGTCTTGCACATCATCCAAAGCCAGACAGAGGGAGTGCTGATGACGGAAACATCCGTCTCCTCATCCGGCTGCCGGAACACAGCCAGCACTTGTTGGGGAGTTTTCAGCAGGCTGGCACGCGAAAGTTCCTCCTCCGATACTTCCGTGACATCCGTTACGGTGGAGAGAGGGCGGTTCCGGGAAAGCCATTCTGAAGTTGCCAGCAAGAACTGACAAGGAAAATGTCCCAACAAATCCCCTACGAGTTTAGGTCCTTCTGCCAGAAATACCTTGTCGGCCTTCCGGTTCTTTTTCTGCTCCAACGAGTGGATATATTTAATGCGATTTTTACTTAATGCCATAGAATACACATGTTATCATTTGACAAAAATACGTGATTATTTCAATATAATCAAAAACTCCGCACTCTTCCGGCGTTTTTTATTTCGGGAACAAAAAAATACAAGTATATTTGTAGCTGTTTATGCGCAATTAATGACTCGGTATGAATAAAGGTTTCCGCTACGCGATACTTACTACTATCGTACTTTTGTTGGCTTCCTGTTCTTCTACCAAATATGTGCCGGACGGCTCGTATTTGCTGGATGAAGTGCGCATACATACTGATAATAAGGAAGTAAAACCATCCAATCTCTCCATGTACATCCGCCAGAATCCCAATGCGAAGTGGTTCAGCCTGATAAAGACCCAGTTGTATGTCTACAACTGTCCGGACGGGACTCTACACGCTGGATAAACCGTACATTGAGGAAATTAGGGGATGCCCCGGTCATATACAGTGAGGAGGAAACCAACCGGACCAGGGAAGAAATCACTAAGGCTGTGCAGAATATGGGCTATATGGCGCCCTGGTGGAACCGGTACGCCAAGTCAAGAAGAAAAAGATGAAGTTGGTCTATAAGGTGACGACCGGCAAGCCCTATAAAGTGCGTACCTTGAAATATGATATCCGGGACAGTAAAATAAAGGAATACATGCGGCAGGATTCCGCAGTAACCCTATTGTCCGAAGGCATGTATTTTGATGTCAATGTACTGGATGCAGAACGCCAGCGTATCACAAACAAACTGCTTCAGAATGGATATTACAAGTTCAACAAAGAGTACATATCCTATACCGCAGATACTGTCCGTAATTCTTATCTGGTAGATTTGACGTTGCACTTGGCTCCATACAGGCAGCACAACGAGGATACACCGCAGAATCACCGGCAATACACTATCAATAAAGTGAGTTTCATTACCGACTATAATGTGTTGCAGGCATCTGCCTTGAACAGCATTGAGGTGAATGATTCATTGCACTACAAAGGATTCCCCATCTACTACAAAGACAAGCTTTATCTGCGTCCCAAAGTGCTGACCAACAATCTGCGCATCACTCCGGGAACTCTCTATAACGAGCAGAACGTGCAGCGTACCTACTCCAACTACGGACGCCTGCAAGCCCTGAAATATACCAATATCCGTTTTTTTGAAGTGCAACAGAGTGACAGTGCAAAGCTCAACGCCTATGTGATGCTGACCAGAGGCAAGCATCAGTCCGTATCTTTTGAGGTGGAAGGCACAAACTCTGCCGGTGATTTGGGAGCTGCCGCTTCGGTGGCTTTTCAGCACCGCAACATGTTCAAAGGTTCCGAAACATTCATGTTCAAGCTACGTGGGGCATACGAGGCTGTGTCCGGTTTGCAGAGTTCATTAAACCAGAACTACATAGAATTGGGAGCGGAAACAACCATCAATTTCCCAAGGTTCATGTTCCCCTTTGTATCCAGCGATTTCAAGCGGAGGATAAGGGCTACTACAGAGTTTGGGTTGCAATATAACTACCAGATACGCCCGGAATTCACGCGCATTGTAGCATCTGCCGGATGGAGCTATAAATGGGGGGTACAGCAGCGTCGCTCGCAACATCGCATTGACTTGCTGGACATCAATTATCTCTACATGCCCAGTATAGATTCACTGTTTAGAGAAAAATATCTGGAGAAAGACGAGAACTACATCCTCAAATATAATTATGAAGACCGTTTTATCGTCCGTACCGGTTATAGCTATATCTACAACAGTGCCGGAAAAGCCTTGATGAATAACTCCGGTATCGGTAATTCCTATACCATCCGCTTCAATTTTGAATCGGCAGGTAACTTGTTGTATGCCGTGGCAAAGCTTGGAGGAATGAAGAAGAATGCATCGGGGGAATACACTTTGTTGAACATTCCTTTTGCCCAATACCTGAAAGGAGATTTTGACTTTGCCAAGAATCTGGTCATTGACAACCGCAATTCATTGGCATTTCATTTTGGTGCCGGTATCGCCATTCCATACGGCAATGCAACAATGCTTCCATTTGAGAAGCGCTACTTCTCCGGCGGCGCAACAGTGTGCGCGGATGGTCTGTACGTGATTTGGGGCCCGGTTCTTTCCCCGGCGATAATAACTTCATGAACCAGTCGGGAGACATCAAGCTGGATGCCAGCATTGAATACCGCACACGGTTGTTCTGGAAATTCAGAGGAGCCTCTTTGTAGATGCCGGAAATATCTGGACAATACGGGATTATAAAGACCAGCCGGGAGGTCAGTTTGAATTTGACAAGTTCTATAAGCAGATTGCCGTGGCATATGGTTTAGGATTGCGTCTTGACTTGGATTTCTTTGTATTGCGTTTCGACGGGGGTATGAAGGCTGTCAATCCGGCGTATGAGAAGAAAAAAAGACCGTTATCCCATTATTCATCCTAAATTCAGCCGCGATTTTGCCTTCCACTTTGCTGTGGGATATCCGTTCTAATGGGAAGTGGAAAGGTGAAAATGGTTATTGGGCATCTATGCACCCAGCCATTTTCAACTTTCACCTTTCCATTTTCAACTTTTAATTAAAAGCGTAATAGCTGTCAATCATCGTCGCTTGACGTGCTGCTGCCACACCTTGGCATCCAGCGTCACTGTCATTTCCTCACCGTTCGGAAGGGTCATTTGTGCAGTGCCGTCATTGTTCATTTGCAGCAATTCTGTGCTGACACCATCGGCAACAACATTCCAAGTATTCAACTCTTTGTTGTAAATGAGTTCCATAGAAGCAGTCTCACCTTCTTTGGTGATAGAATAGCCGTTTTCAAGTGTCTCTACCAGGTAGTCACCGTTTTCGCCTTTCACTTTCTTTACATCACCAATGCTGGCCATAGGGTTTGAACCACTCCAGAATTCGATGGAGTTGATGACCAATGCATCGGCCAGATAGCAAACGCCATATACCGGGATAATATTGAATGCCAGATAAACCAGTTCGTTTACAAACTTGGTACCAATACCTTGATTCCAGCTGACCAGTTTACTATGCAGTCCAAAAGAACCGATACAAGAACTGAAAAGAAACGAGCCGCAAATCATTACGGTCGCAGCCATCTTCAAATTGAACTTTTTCATAATCACTCTTTTTTATTTTACTGTGTTTAATTAGCTTTATAGCTCATCGAGTTATTTTAAGCATCCGCAAATATAGGATTTTTTACGAAAATACATCCTATTTGAGCTTAAAATCTGTTTTCAGTAAAACGGAAGTGTCTATTTACGAGCCTTTTGGAAAAGAGCTTTTCCTATCCAGCGGTCAACGGCAAACTTGCCCGGACCTATGATATACATCAATATGAACACTACCAGATACACAAAAGCCAACTCTTTCGTGGCAAACGGGTCATTGCCATGAATTACAAAAAAGGCAACAGCCATTGTAAACACCATTGGTATCATAGCCAAACGATAGAGAAAACCTATAATGAATGCCATGGAACATGCCAATTCACCAAAGATAGCCAGTCCTAAAGACAGCGGACTGCCTACACCCAGCGGGTCAGGGAAAACAGCCGACAGCTCTTGAAAGTTAGTCCACTTCTGGATGCCGTGGTTCATTAATAATATACCGAATACAATTCTTGCAATCAATAGTATAGCAGATGTTGCCGTTCCGTCCGGTTTGACAGGAAATAAAAGTAGTTTTAACATATTCATTCGTTTTTAAGTTTCGTATATGAACTATAACAAATATTACTCAATAAAAGTTTACTCCCGCTTCAAGGGTTTGATGATAATCCGTAAAGACGGGTCATAGGTAAAGTAACTCCACATCCAGTCTACGAAGATGAAAAGACGGTTCTTTACACCCACAATACTCATCAAATGGATGAATAGCCACACAGCCCATGCCGGAAAACCGCCAAAACGCAGTTTCTTAAGCTCGACTACGGCATGATTGCGGCCAATGGTCGCCATGGAGCCTTTGTTTTGATATATAAACGGCTGCAACGGCAGGCCTGTTTCTGCACGCTGCAAGTTCCTTATCAAGTTGCGGGCCTGCTGGATGGCTGGTTGCACCACTTGCGGGTGTCCTTTGGGATACTCCTCAGAAATCATAAGGGCCGTATCCCCGATAGCGAAAATATTGGGATATTGAGAAAGACGGTTATAAGTGTCCACCTTCAAGCGGTTTCCCGGTCCATAGGCATCGGCAGGCAATCCTTGAAGGCTGTTTGCCTTGACACCGGCCACCCAGAATACATTTTTGGTATCGATGGCAGTCCCGTCATTCAATGCCAATTGATAATTCTCGTATCCCATCACCCGTTGGTTCAATTTGATTTCCACATCACGCTTCTTCAGATAATCGGCCACTTCTTTGGAAGACTCTTCTGAAAAAGCAGACAAGAGCCGGGAAGAGCCATCCAACAAGATGATACGCATCTCATTGATATTCAAGTCCGGATAGTCTTGAGGAAGGACAAACTTCCTCATCTCGGCCAAAGCACCAGCCAACTCTATTCCCGTAGCTCCACCGCCTACAATGGCAAAGGTCATCAGACGCCTGCGCTCTTCTTTATTACCGGTGTTCTGGGCTTGTTCAAAACTATCCAATATCTGGTTTCGGTTGAACAAGGCTTCCGAAGTATTCTTTAGTGCCATGGTCTGTTTTTCCAGCCCGTCGTTTCCAAAATAATTTGTGTTGCAGCCGGTGGCAATGACCAAATAGTCGTATGCCAGCGTGCCGATGGAAGTCTCCAGCAGATTGTGTTCCGGGAAGACTTGCTGTGCTTCACAAATACGTATATGGAAATGCTCTCTTTTTTTGAAGATTTTTCGGTATGGGAATGATATGGCACTCGGTTCAATACCTGCTGTGGCCACTTGATAGAGTAACGGTTGGAAGATGTGATGGTTATTCTTATCCAGTAAAACTATCTGAAACTTGTTGCTTTTCAATTTTCGTGCCAGCTTTAATCCGCCAAAGCCGCCGCCTACGATTACCAGTCGTTTCTGTCCCTCTTTATCGGGAATGTCCATTGCTGTTTTCATAATTCAATATCATGTTGTTCTTTGTAATATTAAAATAACAGTATAAATCGAGGAAGTTCTATAAATGATGTAGTTAAAAAGAGTGAACCCCACATGCAATGTAGAAATGAACATTAAAAGAGAAAAATTGGAAACAAAAAGAACAGTAACATTGTTGTAATGAAGAACATAAAAACTAACTTTGCCACGGAAGTTTTCTACAAGTAAATGGACACTAAATTGACAAAATGGATATTACCAATATTGATGCTGATTACAGAAACGGCTGTTCATGCACAAACACACCTTGCAGAAGCAAAAACTCTGTAGACTCAATTTCTACGTATCCGATAGACTCGCTTCCCAAGAAACGCAGTTTTTTCGGAAAAATTTTGAATTACTTCAACGATGCCAACAAAGAAAAGAAAAACAAGAAATTTGATTTCAGCATTATAGGCGGGCCTCATTATTCCAGTGACACCAAATTTGGAATCGGACTGGTGGCGGCAGGACTCTACCGTACCGACCGGAACGATAGTATTCTCCCTCCGTCCAATGTCTCTCTGTATGGGGATGTCTCCACAGTGGGATTCTATTTGCTGGGAGTACGTGGAAACCATCTGTTTCCCCAAGACAAATACCGGTTGAACTACAATCTGTATTTCTATTCTTTCCCAAGCCTTTACTGGGGACAAGGATATGACAATGGAGCCAATGATGACAATGAGAGTGAATACGATCGCTTTCAGGCGCAGGTTAAGGTGGACTTCATGTTCCGGATGGCACGTAACTTTTATATCGGTCCGATGACAACATTTGATTACGTGTATGGACATGACTTTGAAAAACCGGAATTATGGAAAGGAATGAAAGCGCGTAGCACCAACGTGAGCTTGGGGTTTTCCTTGTTGTATGATTCACGCGATTTTCTGACAAATGCCTATAAAGGATATTACCTACGGATAGACCAGCGCTTCAGTCCGGCCTTTTTGGGAAATAAATATGCATTCAGCAATACGGAACTGACGACCAGCTATTACCAGTCCGTGTGGAAGGGTGGGGTGTTGGCAGGCCAGTTCCATACTCTGCTGAACTACGGAAATCCGCCCTGGGGACTGATGGCAACATTGGGAAGTTCCTATTCTATGCGTGGCTATTATGAGGGGCGCTACCGTGACAAGTGTGCAATGGATGCCCAGCTGGAACTACGCCAACATGTATGGAAGCGAAATGGAGTTGCCGTATGGGTAGGGGCGGGAACCATATTCCCGAATTTCTCGGAATTGGAGGCCAGGCATATTCTTCCTAATTATGGTTTCGGCTACCGCTGGGAGTTCAAAAAGAGAGTAAACGTACGTTTGGATTTAGGTTTTGGCAAACACCAGACCGGATTTATATTCAATATCAATGAAGCTTTTTAGAGACATAAAAAAATGGTTCGACAATCAGGAACATTTGTTCTATCTGTTTCTGGTCATTCTGATAGTGCCAATGTAGTGCTATGCTTTACAGAACCCATATCATGGACGGCAAAGATATGTAATATCCTGCTACCCCTTTCTATATATTATGCTGTAATGGCTTGGTCGAGAAACTGTGGCAGGACATTCTGGCTGCTATTTCCGTTCATCTTCTTCGGAGCCTTCCAGCTTGTATTGCTGTATCTTTTCGGTCAGTCCATTATCGCAGTGGATATGTTTCTGAATCTGGTGACAACCAATTCGAGCGAGGCGCTGGAACTGCTGGACAATCTGATACCTGCCATCGTTATTGTGGTAGTGCTCTATATACCTGCATTAATTCTGGCAACCATATCCATTGTACACAAACGCAGACTGTCCGAAGCATTCATCCGGCAAGCTCGCCGTCGCACTCTGTATGTGTTGTCTGCCGGAATATTATCCTTAGGCACTGCTTATTTGACAGATGACCGGTATGAGCCGAAATCCGAACTGTATCCTGCCAACGTATGCTACAACATAGCACTTGCTTTTCAACGGACGGCCCAGACGCGGAATTATCACAAGACCTCTAAAGATTTTACCTTTCATGCTAGAAGTACTCATCAGGCTGATGAAAGGGAAGTATATGTAATGGTGGTGGGAGAAACCTCACGGGCATGCAACTGGGCTTTGTACGGCTACGAACGGGAGACTAACCCGGGACTGTCGGGCATTGGCGGACTGACAGCTTTCAGCCATGTGCTGACAGAATCAAACACTACCCACAAGAGTGTTCCGATGTTGCTGTCACCGGTCAGTGCTTCCAGTTTTGATTCCATCTATTATCAAAAAGGGATTATCACAGCATTCAAGGAAGCCGGTTACCAGACCGCCTTTTTCTCGAACCAGCGCTATAACCACTCATTTATAGACTTCTTCGGCAAAGAAGCCGACACGTATGATTTCATTAAAGAAGATGTGGGGGATTCCAATTACAACCCCTCTGATGACGAACTGTTGAAACTGGTAGCAAAAGAACTGGGCAAAGGAGTTTCCAGGCAATTTATAGTTCTCCACACTTACGGTTCTCATTTTAATTATAAAGAGCGCTATCCGGCAGAGCAGGCTTTCTTCCTGCCGGACATGCCCGTTGATGCGGAAGTGAAATACAAAGACAACCTGATCAATGCCTATGACAATTCTATCCGCTACACGGATAATTTTCTGGTTCGTCTGATAGATATGCTTCAAGAACAACATGTCAATTCTGCCCTGATATACACTTCAGACCATGGAGAAGATATTTTCGATGACAACCGGCATCTCTTTCTGCATGCTTCACCGGTACCTTCCTATTATCAGATACATGTGCCATTCTTTATTTGGATGTCCGAAAACTACCGGCAGAGATACCCATCGTTATTGGAGCCGCACAAGCCAATAGGCAGAAGAATGTATCTTCCAGTGCCTCATTCTTCCAGACAATGCTGGAAATAGGTGGAGTGGAGACCCCATACCGGAATGACTCTTTATCTGTCACCAGCGCTCTGTTTATCGAAAGACCCAGAGTCTATCTGAACGACCACAATGAAGCCCGCACACTGGATGATGTCGGTATGCTCAAGGAAGACTTCAAGATGCTGGAAGAGAAAGGCATCAGGTAATCAGGGAAAGAGAGCAGGCTGTTGCTATTTTGCCTGATTCTTGATATAAAATTCTGAATCACCGGATACATCTCCTCTACCGTATTCAGCTCCATGCAAGCCGTCTCCAACGGGCACCAGCGGTCTTGTCACGGTTAATGATATGGGGAACCTCTTGGGCAAAAGTCGTTTCAATTCCTGCTTCGCACAGCAATGCCAGCGCAGGAGTGCTGATTATATCGGCATAGACCGTTTTAAAGCCTCCCAGTACCATCAAAGCAGCGGCACCTTTCCCTATAACCTTATCGGCAATGGCAGCCCCCTTCATAAATGCAGAATCTGCCTGGTACAAATCATACAAATCCGCTACTCCCCGTTGGGTGAAAGTACGGACTTCCTCCCGGTTCTTCATAACACAAGAGTATCCTCCCTTGTGCAGTATGTCAATGATACTCTCCATTTTATAAAGTCTCTTGTTTCAACTGTTCTACAAATTTGTCAATACGATGCAGTTCTTTGGGAATATCAATCGTTTGCGGGCAATGCGGAGAACACTGGTTGCACCCGGTACAATGGTCGGCCTGCCTCAGTTTGGGTACACTTCGGTCATATCCTACGAGAAAAGCACGGCGTGCTTTCCGATAACTCTCATCCTGGCTGCTTTCCGGCACATTTCCTTCATTGACACATTTATTGTAATGTATCAAGATGGCAGGAATGTCAATTCCATACGGGCAAGGCATGCAGTACTTGCAGTCGTTGCAAGGTATGGTGGGGTACTCCATCATCAAATCTGCCGTATCATACAGATACTGAGTTTCTTCTTCTGTGAGTGGTACCAATGGAGAGTAAGTACGGATGTTATCCTGCAAATGTTCCATATAAGTCATGCCGCTCAGCACTGTCAGTACATCCTGGGGAGAACCGGCATAACGGAATGCCCAAGACGCCACACTGCGTTCGGGTTCGCGCTGCTTCAGCCGTGCCACAATATGGTCGGGGACATTGGAGAGCCGCCCACCCAGCAGAGGCTCCATAATGACAGCAGGGATCTTACGCTTGGCCAGCTCGTCATACAGATACTCTGCCTTGAAGTTGCTGCCCGAAGCATGTTTCCAGTCCACATAATTCAACTGTATTTGTACAAAGTCCCAATGAACTTCACCACGGTCATGCATCTGCAAGGCATAGTCATAGACTTCGATATCTCCGTGGAACGACCATCCCAAACGGCGGATGCGTCCTGCTTCACGCTCCTTGACAAGAAAATCAATCATACCGTTGTCTATGTAGCGTTTGCGGAATTGCTCCATGCCACCGCCACCAATCATGTGTAGCAGATAGTAGTCTATATAGTCCACCTGCATATCCTCGAACGACTTACGGTACATGGCGATGGAACCCTCGCGAGTCCAGGTATCAGGATGAAAATTGGATAGTTTGGTGGCAAGATAGAACGATTCGCGTGGATGGCGTTTCAGAGCTATTCCCGTAGACTTCTCACTCCATCCTTGTACATACATCGGAGACGTATCGAAATAATTCACGCCATGGGCAATGGCATAATCCACCAGTTCGTTTACAGCATCCTGGTCTATCATTTCCCCTTTTCCATCCGGAGCAGGAACGGTAGGCCAGCGCATACAGCCATATCCTAAAATAGAAACTTTGTCACTCCCCAAACCAGGAAAACTACGATAGGTCATTTTATCCGTCGGAATGGGGCCCAATACTTTACTGCCTTCACTGCTTCCTTCCTTAGAACCACATCCATAGAGGGCAGCAGTAGATGTGGCGGCTGTAATTCCCACTATCTTCAAGAAATCACGACGGTTCATATTGTTTTTATGATGTTCTTCCATACTTATAGAAATTCTACTTTGTTATATAATTCGATGTCTTTCATGTCCTTCCACATAGATGGCACTGAACGGACGGGCCGGACAAAGATTCTCACATGCCCCGCAGCCGATACAACGCTCCACATTGATTACCGGAATCTTTGGAGAATCCTTGTCTTCAGGTATACTCGGCACCATTTGTATGGCTCCCGTCGGACAATGGCGTGCACAGTTGCCACACTGCACACCATCCGTCAGTGTATGCAATCTTTATTATCAGAAGAACAATAGCTTTCTATAAATTCAGAAGTGACATTATGAATCACTTTACCTTGCGCATAATTGGGAGCAGGGACATAGTTTACTTTGAAACGGGGCTTACCTTTTATCCACCTCACATATCGATACAATTCTGCCGGAAGATAATGGGCATTTTCGCAGGAACGGTAATAAGGCATGTAATCAAGTACGACAAATTCTCCCTCTTTCGAAGAAAAAGAAGTAGACAATATGTTAGTGTGAGGAACGTAAGATTGTGAGATATGATAGTCTTCTGTAACGTCAAATCCAAAACTTCCTCCTCTTTCCCGATCAAGTAGTGATGCAAAGATAGACGGAGAATCAAAATCGGGAAAACACAACCAGTCTATGCTGCCTTTTTCGGATATAAGTGCGGCAGTCCGACAATTGCCTACTACCCCATAATTTAAATTACTCATTTTTACTATTTTGTTTTTAACAAGTCTCTGAAAAAATCGAATACCCCTTTCAAGCTTGTTTTGACATTCTCGCCAATGGGTTGTTTCATGTCTTTCTTGTTCGCCAGAATTTGAAGAAAAGGCAGGACTTCCGTTTGTGATGGCATATTATAGCTTGCTGCCTCCGACACATATCCCACCTTGATTGTCACTGCATTCACCGGCAAAGCTTTGAACATATCTTCATCCGTAGTATCATCTCCCATAGCTATGATAAAGTCATAATGTTTCTTTTCCAACTGGCGTCTCACTTCGGAACCTTTATTATAATCGGGAGACTTAATCTCCACCACTTTATCTCCTTGTATGATTTGCAGCTTTTGCTGTATACAGATGTTAACCAGCACATTGATAAGTTGCTGTGCCCGCAAAGCTCCTAACCATGCATCACTTTCCCGGTAATGCCATGCCAAAGCCGTTTCCTTGACTTCAAGGTGGGAACGAGGCGTCTTTTCGACAAAAAGCTTCAAGATGGACACCAATCCGGAACTCCATTCCGCTTTGTTTATGTTTTTGTGCCAGATGCCATTTTCCTTATAGAAAGCACCATGTTCCGCAGCCATTGCAATAGGTAAATTTCCCAACCATTTTTCTAAAGTAAAATGGTCGCGACCACTATTCACAACAACATGGTTGGCCGGGTCGGAAACCAGCTTCTGCAATGTGGCAATGAGTTCAGGGGTGGGCTTAGCATTTTCCGGTCGTGTCTTGAGCGACGCCAACGTTCCGTCATAATCCAGCAAGATAAGCCGTTGCTTAGCCTGGTTATATTTCATTTTGATGGCACCAATAATACCGGCGGATATCCTTTTCTTACGAAGCTGTTCATTCTTACGGCACGTATCGCTCCATTCACTTACAAAGTCTGCCGCCCACTTATTAACCGTTTGTACGGAAATAATTTTCTGCATGTGTTGCAAGCGTTTCAGTTGTTCCTGTTCGGGCATCTCCAAAGCCCGACAAATGGCCTGCTTTATCTCCTCAGTGTCATTGGGGTTAATCAACAATGCATCCGTCATCTCAATAGCTGCACCTGCCATTTCACTCAAAATCAAAACACCCGGATTATTATTTTTCGAGGCTACATATTCCTTGGCAACCAAATTCATGCCATCACGAAGTGGAGTTACCAAAGCTACATCAGCTATATAGTACATTGCCACCAGTTCTTCAAATGAAAAACCGTGATAGAAATAGCAAACCGGAGTCCAGTCCATCGTAGAATACTGTCCGTTTATAGAACCTATTTCTTCGTCAATCTTGGTTTTTAGCTCAGCATAACTATCTACATGGTCACGTGATGGAACAATGACCATTGCCAATGTAACTTTTCCACAATATTCAGGATGACATTCTAAAAAAGCAGCAAATCCCCATAAACGGTGCAGAATGCCTTTGCTATAATCCAAGCGGTCTACAGAAAGAATCAACTTATGATTCCCGAAAAATTTCCGTGTACGGTCTATCGCCCGCCGTACTTCCGGTCTGGAAGAAGCATTGTGATACAGTCCGTAGTTGATTCCCATAGGAAGAGCATCGGTCCTAACTACTCTATTCCCGAGTTGTGCTTCGTCCAGTTTAAAGTCAATACGCAATACCCGTTCGACAGCACTGATAAAATGCCGCATATAGTCATGAGTATGGAAAGCTATAAAGTCAGCACCCAATAATCCTTTCAGGATTTCTGCACGCTCCGGTAATATCCGGAAAAGTTCATAGGAAGGGAAAGGGATATGATGGAAATATCCGATATTCAAATCCGGGTAAACCTTCCGAAGCATTCCGGGAAGCAGCATTAGCTGATAGTCTTGAATCCACACCTTGTCACCTGGACGTATCACGCGGCAAATGGCATCGCAGAACAACTGGTTCACTTCCTGATACGATTGCCAGAAAGAGTTCCGATACAGCGTATAAACAAAAAAAGTAGTGACATAATGGCCAAATAG
>ENA-OQCP01000399-OQCP01000399.1-human-gut-metagenome-genome-assembly--contig:-NODE-399-length-19710-cov-2.340142_pt1 | contig 19710 bp, 29 predicted proteins | sample MGYA00242760_ERZ504583 | MGnify/ENA primary metagenome ERZ504583 (study PRJEB26092, sample SAMD00036308) | human gut metagenome | host: Homo sapiens | study: EMG produced TPA metagenomics assembly of...
GGCGTGCCGTGGCCGCGCTGGAAAATTGACGGAGGTATACCATGCAGATCACATTTACCTTAAATCATAAAAAAGTCACCGCCGAAATCGCGGCTGACACCGTGCTGCTGGACCTTGTGCGCAGCCTCGGCTGCAAGAGCGTCAAGCGCGGCTGCGAGACCGCCAACTGCGGCCTTTGCACGGTCTTTCTTGATGAAAAGCCGGTGCTGTCCTGCTCGGTGCTGGCGGCGCGGGTCAACGGCCGCAGCGTCACCACGCTGGAGGGGCTGCAGGAGGAGGCTGCCGAGTTCGGCGCCTTTATCGCCGATCAGGGTGCGGAGCAGTGCGGCTTCTGCAACCCGGGCTTTATTATGAATGCGCTGGCGCTTTTCCGGGAAAACCCCGACCCCGGCGAGGATGAAATCAAGGAGTATCTGGCCGGCAACCTCTGCCGCTGCTCCGGCTATGAGGGTCAGCTGCGGGGCATTTTGAACTTTTTAGCGTGGAAAAAGGGGAAGGAGGCTGCCCAATGAAAACCGTGAACCAGCCCATGCGCAAAAAGGACGCCATGCAGCTTGTGACCGGCCAGCCCGTCTACATGGATGATGTCATCCCGCAGGACTGCCTGATCGTAAAGCTGCTGCGCTCCCCCCATGCCAACGCCATCGTGCAGGAGATCGACACGAGCCGTGCCCTGCTGGTGCCGGGCATCGAGGCGATCTACACATGGAAGGATGTGGACCAGCAGGGCCGCCGCTACACTCAGGCGGGCCAGACCTACCCCGAACCGAGCCCCTATGACCGGCTTGTCATCGACCGCCATGTCCGCTTTGCGGGGGATGTTGTCGCCATTTTGGCCGGCAAGGATGAAAAATGCATCGATAAGGCGATGAAGCTCATCAAGGTCCGGTATGAGGTCCTGCCCGCCGTGCTGGACTACCACACGGCGCTGGACAACCCCGTCCTTGTCCACCCGGAGGAAAACTGGGAGTCGCTGGCACCGGTCGGGGCCGACAACAAGCGCAACCTCTGCGCCCACGATGAGAGCGGGGCGGGCGATATTGAGGCGGTGCTGGCGGGGTGCGATGTCGTCATCGACCATACATACCACACCCGCGCCTGCCAGCAGGCCATGATGGAGACCTTCCGCACCTACTGCAGCATAGATGCCTACGGGCGGCTGAATGTCCTCAGCTCGACCAGATCGTTTTCCACTGCCGCCGGATTCTGGCCAATGCGCTGCACATTCCCAAGTCGATGATCCGGGTGGCCAAGCCCCGCATCGGCGGCGGCTTCGGCGCCAAGCAGACCTCGGTCTGCGAGGTCTACCCCGCCTTTGTGACATGGAAAACCAAAAAGCGCAGCAAGATCATCTTCAGCCGGTACGAGAGCCAGATCGCCTCCACCCCGCGCCATGAGATGGAGCTGCATGTCCGCCTTGGTGCGACAAAGGACGGCATCGTCAGGGGCATCGACCTCTACACCCTGTCCAACACCGGTGCTTACGGCGAGCATGGGCCCACAACGGTGGGCCTGTCCGGCCACAAATCCATCCCGCTCTACGGCAAGGCCGAGGCATTCCGCTTTGTCAGCGATGTCGTCTACACGAACCACATGTCCGCGGGCGCTTACCGCGGCTACGGTGCGACTCAGGGCCTGTTTGCGGTGGAGTCCGCCGTCAATGAGCTGGCCGACAAGCTGGGCATCGACCCGTTTGTGATCCGCCAGCGCAACATCGTCCATGAGGGCGATGTGATGCCCGCCTACTACGGGCAGGTCAACACCAGCTGCGCGCTGGACCGCTGCCTGCAGGCCGTGCATGACAACATCGGCTGGGACGAAAAATACCCCGTGCGCGATATGGGCAACGGCAAGGTGCGCGCCGTGGGCATGGGCATGGCGATGCAGCTCCGGCATCACGAGTGTGGATGTGGGCAGCGCCAGCCTGAAGATCAACGATGACGGGTTCTACACCCTCTCGATCGGTGCGGCCGACATGGGCACCGGCTGCGACACGATTCTGGCGCAGATCGCCGCCGAGGTGCTGGAGTGCCCGCTCGACAATGTGACGGTCCTCGGCGCGGACACCGATTCCTCGCCCTACGATTCCGGCTCCTACGCATCCAGCACGACCTATGTCACCGGCAAGGCGGTTGAGCAGTGCGCCGAGCAGCTCAAGCAGAAGATCTGTCAGGTCGGCGCGGGGCTGCTGGGCCTTGATGAGCGTGCGGTCGTCTTTGCGGGCGATGCCGTGACAAGCGAGGACGGCACGCAGCGCGCCACGCTGGCGCAGATCGCCGCAGCCTCCCAGTGCGGCAGCAATACGGCACTGGAGCAGTCGTGACCCACAGCTCGGAGATCTCGCCCCCGCCGTTCATGGTGGGCGCGGCCGAGGTCGAGGTCGATCTGGAAACCGGCGAGGCGCAGGTCATCCGCTATGAGGCGGCCGTTGACTGCGGCACACCGGTCAACCCGAACCTTGCGCGGGTGCAGGCCGAGGGCGGCATCCTGCAGGGCATCGGTATGGCGCTGACCGAGAATGTCACCTACGATGACCGCGGCATGCCGCAGGAAAACTCGCTGATGCAGTACAAGATCCCGGCGCGCAACGACATCGGGCATATCCATGTCGTGTTTGAGAGCAGCTACGAGGGCACCGGCCCCTTCGGTGCCAAGAGCATCGGCGAGGTGGTCATCAACACCCCACTGCCCGCCGTGGCCGATGCGATCTACCACGCCACCCACAAGCGGTTCTATGAGCTGCCCATCACCCGCGAGCAGATCGCGCTGGCCGGGCAGTAAAGGGCAGGGAACGGCGAAAAAGACCCTCTGCGGGGGATAAAAATTGCAAGCCGGCAGATCGCCGGCTTGCAATTTTTTTTGGAGGAAAGGGATCGGTCAAAGCAGCTTGCAGCCCAGCGCCTGGCTGGTGCGGGAGAGCGAGAGGTTGGCAAGCTCCTGATTGTCAAGAGTGTAGCGCAGGACCAGCACATTTGCGACAAAAAGCATTGCCAGCTTGGCGGGGATGCTGCCCGAGTCGAGCGGGTTCTCCTGCGCGCCGCAGAGCAGCACGACATCGGCCAGCGCCACGCCGGGGGCGTCATCGTAGTGGGTGATCAGGATGACCTTGGCACCGTTCTCCTTGGCGAGGCGCAGCGTGTCCATCATGTCGCGGGTCGAGCCGGAGTAGGAGACGAAGAGCAGCACATCCTCGGGGCCCATCAGGCTGGCCGTGATGGCCTGCATGTGGCTGTCGCCCGCCGTGCGGAATTTGGTCGAGATCATCGAGAAGCGCGCCCAGATGTCCTCCGCCAGCACCTGACTGCCGCCCTGACCAAGGCAGTATACCTGACGCGCGCGCTGCAGCAGCGTGGCGGCGTGGTCGATGGCATCGGGGTCCAGCACGCTGCGGGTGCCGTTCAGCGCCTCCACGGCGGTGTTGTAGCGTGGGTGACCAGCGTCTGGGTGTCCACACCCGGCTCCAGCTTGAGCGCGACCGGCATCGCGGTCGCGGTAGCCTTCGCCAGCGCGATCTTCATTTCGTTGTAGCCATCAAAGCCCAGCGAGCGGCAGAACCGAAAGATCGTTGCCTCGGCTACGCCGCAGGCCTTTGCCAGCGAGGAGATGGAAAGATACTGGGCGTCCTCAGCGTGCTGGACAAGATAATCGGCCACGATGCCGCCTGATTTTGTCAGGCTGTCGCGCTTGGTGCGCAGCATCTCCCAAAAGCTTTGTTCTACCATGATTGGGGGTGTCCTTTCTACTGAATTATAAATAGGGCTTACACCGAGGCGGTCAGCTCCCTGTACAGCCCCTGCGCCAGCGCTGTGGCTTCCTTTGTCATATGCATGCCGTCCACCGGCGAGCATACCGCGCCGGGCAGGGTGTTCGCGTCCAGAAAGCGCACGCCGGGCAGGCCTGCAGCATCGGCGCAAGGCGGGCGGCAATGCCGGCGCAGCGCTCGTGGCAGCCGGGGCCCATCTCCTCGCGGAAGATCAGCCTGTCATATGCCGGCGTGATGACCGGCGGCACAATGACCAGCACATCGGGGTGGGCGTTGTCGCGCCAGCACTCGGTCTGCAGCGCCTTTTTGGTCAGCCGCGCAATGCCCTGCGCAATCTGGTAGGAATCACAGGCGAACCGCGCCTTGCAGTCGTTCGTGCCCAGCATGATCGTCACGGTGTCAAGCGGCGCATGGCTCATCAGGATCGGTTGATCAGGCGCAGGCCGTTCATCCCCTCGGTGATGGGGTCATCAAACACGGCGGTGCGGCCGGGCAGGCCTTCCTCCGCAACGGCCCAGCGGGGCCCAGCAGAGATTGCAGCACCATCGGGTAGCGCTCATCGGGGCCGTAGCGGCCATCGCGCACCGGGTCGTAGCCGTAGGTGTTGGAATCACCGAAGCAGAGAACCTGACGCTCTGTGATATTTTCATAGGTCATGGCAAAGGCTCCTTTTGTCAGCAAAAATGAAAAGATATTTCTTTTCTCTTATTATAGCGATTCTAAAATGGGCTGGCAATAGGCAAAAGCGCCATTTCCAAGTATGCCTTTTTGTACAACATTGCCCTTTCAAGGGAAAAAACTGCCTGTCGGCTGCGGACAGTACGCAGCATGTGCAGGATTTTTTCCATAAGGAAAAATCCGTTTCACAGCGGCCAGTAATGGCAGAAAACCGACAAAAACAGACTTTGTCAGGAAATTGTTTTCTTTTTGTAACCGTTGCGGTGGGGCGGCCAAACGGAAGCTTTTACCGTCACGGGCGGATATTTCTTGCACAAAAGGCTATGTTTTGCACAAAATGAAACGGAATTTGTGCAACCTGTACACAAAACGGCCTGATTCTTGGTGATTTCACATCTGGACAAAATGAAAAAGATTTTCTAAAATAGAAACATCACAAGGGGCGCAGACGCAAGCGACCCCTTACAAATGCCGAAAGGCAAAAAGAAGGAGATCGACCATGAAGAAGCAAGTATCCGCCATCCTGGCTGCCGGTATGGCTGCCAGCCTGCTGGTTGGCTGCGGCGGCGCCGCCTCCAGCGCAGCGTCCTCTACCGCTGAAAGCACCTCTACTGCCGCTTCCAGCGAAGCTGCTGCTGCCACCACGGAGGCCGGTCAGGCTGCTGACATTACCCTGTGGACCTACCCCATCGGCAAGTGGGGCGATTCCGAGTCTGTTGATGCCCTGCTGGCAGACTTCAATGCCAAGTACCCCGACATCCATGTGACCGTTGAGTATCTGGACTACACCAACGGTGACGATCAGGTCAACACCGCCATCGAGGGCGGTTCTGCGCCCGACCTCGTTATGGAAGGTCCCGAGCGTCTGGTTGCCAACTGGGGCGCCAAGGGTCTGATGGTCGATCTGAGCGACCTGTGGACCGATGACCAGAAGGCCGACATCAGCGCCAGCGTGGAGGCCGCCTGCAAGGATTCCTCCGGTGCTTACTATGAGTTCCCCCTCTGCATGACCGCCCACTGCATGGCCATCAACAAGACCGTGTTTGAGGCTGCCGGCGCGATGCAGTACGTTGACGCCGAGAACCACACATGGACCACCGAGAACTTCCTGAAGGCTGTTCAGGCCGTCTACGACTCCGGCAAGACCGATGTGGGCGCCTCTACTGCAGCGGTCAGGGCGGCGATCAGGCACCCGTGCTCTCGTCAACAACCTCTACGGCGGTACCTTCACCGATGATGCGCACACCAAGTACACCGCCGACTCTGCCGAGAATGTCAAGGCCCTTGAGCCCTGAAGGCACAGGACGGCATCAACTTCGATGCCTCCATCAACGGCGGCGAGGAGATCACCCTCTTCCGCAACGGCACCCTGCAGATGGCTTTCTGCTGGAACATTGCCCAGCAGAAGAATGAGGATAACGGCCCTGCCGGCACCACCAACAGCGGCGATGAGATCCTGTTCATGGGCTTCCCCTCCGAGAGCGGCAAGCCCGCGCTGCAGGGCGGCATCTGGGGCTTCGGCATCTTCAACAACGGCGACGACAACAAGATCGCTGCCGCCAAGACCTTCATCAACTTCATGGCCAACTCTGAGGAGACTGCCAAGGCCGTCAAGACCTCCAGCTACTTCTCCGTCAAGAACTCTCTGTCCGACCTGTATGCCGACGACGAGATCATGAACGAGTACCAGAAGCTGATGCCTTATCTGGGCGACTACTATCAGGTCACCCCCCGGCTGGCCGAGGCTCGTACCGCTTGGTGGAACATGCTGCAGCAGGTCGGCGCTGACGAAGATGTCACCACCGCCGTCACCGAATTCTGCACCACTGCCAACGCAGCCGCCAGTGCATCCTGAACCAAACTGTAAATCGTAAGATCTGCAGCCATCCTACGGCGTCCGACCTCTGACATGAAACGCAGCGGTGGGACGCCGCTTTTTATGAAAAACGGAAAGGAGAGATCCTCTTGGCATTTTCTGCAGCTGCCAAAAAGAGCGAGCCCAAGATGAGCCGTGCGCTTGTCCGGCAGGAGACCATCGCCGGTTATCTGTTCCTGCTGCCCAGCCTGATCTTCTTCGTCGGCTTCGTCATCTACCCCATGTTCATGTGCGTGTTCACCAGCTTCTTCGACTCGACGATGAACCGTGCCGATGTCTTTGTCGGTCTGGCTAACTATGTGGAGCTTTTCGGCGACAAGGTGTTTCTGGGCGCATTGCGCAACACCCTCATCATTGTTATCGTGTCGGTGCCTATCACCTGCATCTTCTCGCTGTGGGTGGCCTCCGCCATCGTCAACATGCCCCCATGGCAACCTCGCTGTTCCGCGTCATCTTCTACCTGCCCGTTGTCACCGGCTCTGTCGCCGTCACGGTCGTGTGGAAGTGGATGTTCAACAACTACTACGGCATCTTCAACTATCTGGCAAGTCGATGGGCGTCCTCGACCAGAACATCAACTGGCTGGGTGATCCCCGCTATGCGCTGGGCTGCATCATCCTGATCCTGCTCACGACCTCGGTCGGCCAGCCCATCGTGCTGTATGTCTCGGCCCTCGGCAATGTGGACCAGTCCCTTGTGGAGGCTGCGGAGGTTGACGGCGCCACTAAGCTGCAGGCCTTCTGGAAGATCAAGTGGCCGCAGATCATGCCCACCACGCTGTACATTCTGGTCATCACTACGATCAACTCCTTCCAGTGCTTCGCACTGATCCAGCTGTTGACCTCCGGCGGCCCGAAGCATGCCACCGACACCATCATGTACTACATCTACTACACTGCCTTCAAGCTGTACCGCTACGGCTACGGCAACGCGATGGGCGTTATCCTCGCATCATGATCGCCGTGCTGTCCGCTGTGCAGTTCAAGGTCACACAGTCTAACGAGTAAGGAGGGAAATCGAAATGGAAGCAACGAAAACCACTGCCCCTGCCGCAGCCGAGCAGACCAAAAAGAAAAAGAAGAAGATTTCCCCCTATATGGTGTTCAGCACTGTGGTCATCGTTCTGCTGGCCATCGCGTTTGCGTTCCCGCTGTACTGGATCATCACCGGCTCCTTCAAGACGCAGGTGTCCATCAACGCCACCACGCCCGAGTGGTTCCCCAGTGAGTGGGTCGCACCAACTACGCCAAGCTGTTCAGCCGCCAGAAGGCCCCCCTGTGGGAGTTCGCCGTGCCGTTCAGCAGCCACTTCAGCGCCGATGGCAAGGATGTCATCTGGTGGGCCGGCCCGCAGGTGCCCGCCGCTATCCGCTGGCTGGTCAACACGGTCTTTATGGCCGTTGCTCGATGATTTTGACCTGCGTTACCTCCGCCATGGCGGGCTATGCGCTGGCCAAAAGCGCTTCATCGGCCGCGGCGTGCTGTTTACGCTGATCGTCTGCGCGATGGCCCTGCCCAAGCAGGTCATCCTGATCCCCCTGCTGCGTGAGATGAGCAGCCTGCAGCTGTACAACACAATCTGGGCGGTCATCTTCCCGATCGTGGGCTGGCCGTTCGGCATCTTCCTGATGAAGCAGTTCAGCGAGGGTATCCCCGGCGAGATGCTCGAGGTGCCCGCATTGACGGCGCCAGCGAGCTGACCACCTTTACCCGCATCGCGCTGCCCATCATCAAGCCGGGCATCGGTGCGCTGGCGATCTTCACCTTCATCAACTCCTGGAATGACTACTTCATGCAGTTGATCATGCTGTCCAGCACCAGCAAGCTGACGATCTCTCTGGGCATTGCCAAGCTGCAGGCCGAGAACTCGACCGACTACGGTCTGATCATGGCCGGTGCCGCGCTGGCTGCCGTGCCCATCATCATCGTGTTCCTCGCGTTCCAGAAGTATTTCACCAAGGGCATCACGATGGGTGCTGTTAAGGGCTAAAAAAGCCTTCCCCCTTGGGGGAAGGTGTCTGTGGGCCCGACCACAGACGGATGAGGGCAGTCTGCCGGGGATTGCCCGCAAACGGGCCGTGTCAGCGGCTTCGCCCTCATCAGTCACCTTCGGTGACAGCTTCCCCCGAGGGGGAAGCCTTTATATAAAATAAAAGTAAATGTTCCCGCAGCCATAAACGGGTACGGGCGCAGCAGAGCCGCGCCCCTACATTCATTTTAAAATCCATACCAAGTTACGAACAGGGAGTGTTTGTATATGAAAGACATCAATAAGTACCGCGGCATTATCCCCGCATTTTATGCCTGCTATGCACCGGACGGCTCGATCTCGATCGAGGGCGTCAAGGCGCTGACCCGCCACCTGATCGCCAAGGGCGTCAAGGGCGTTTACGTCGGCGGCTCCTCCGGCGAGTGCATCTACCAGCATCCCGATGAGCGCAAGGCCGTTCTCGAGGCCGTCATGAGCGAGGCGAAGGGCAAGATCACCGTCATTGCGCATGTCGCCTGCAACAACACGGCGGACTCGGTCGAGCTGGCCGCCCACGCCGAGAAGTGCGGCGTGGATGCGATCGCCGCCATCCCGCCGATCTACTTCCACCTGCCGAACTACGCCATTGCCGACTACTGGAACGCGATGAGCGCCGCCGCCCCCAACACCGAGTTCGTCATCTACAACATTCCGCAGCTGGCCGGTACCGCCCTGACGATGCCGCTGCTGCAGGAGATGCTGAAGAACCCGAAGGTCATTGCCGTCAAGAACTCCTCGATGCCCACGCAGGACATTCAGCTGTTCAAGGACGCCGGTATCGCCGCCCGCGGCGAGGATGGCTTTGCCGTCTTTAACGGTCCCGATGAACAGTTTGTTTCGGGCCGCGCCATGGGTGCTGATGGCGGCATCGGCGGCACCTACGCCGTCATGCCGGAGCTGTTCATCCGGATGAACGAGCTGGTCGAGCAGGGCAATCTGCCCGCAGCCCGCGCCATCCAGTACAAGGCTGACCGCATCATCTACAAGATGTGCGAGGCCCACGGCAACCTGTACGCCGTGCAGAAGGAGATCCTGCGCCGCATGTACGGTCTGGAGCTGGGCGGCGTGCGCGCCCCGCTGCCGAACTTATCCCCGAGGACGAGGCCGTTGTGGCCGAGGCGCAGCGTATGATCGAGGCTGCCGTTGCAGAGCTGTAAAGGAGTGCGGGATGCTCGTAGATTCGTTTGATTATATTGCGTGCTACAAGGGGCTGCACCCCAATCTGGACACAGCCATCGACTGGCTGAACAGCCACACGCTGGATGCGCTGGAGAACGGCCGCACGATCATTGACGGCGAGAATGTCTTTGTCAATGTGATGGACGCCGACCTGCGCGATGCCGAGGGCGCAGCGTTTGAGTACCACCGCCGCTATGCTGATCTGCAGATCGACCTTTCCGGCGGCGAGCATTGGGGCTGGGCATCCGGGGGCAGGCCCGAGGCGAGTTCAGCACCGAGAGCGATGTGGCTTTGCGTCCGGCCCGGAGCATGCGGGCGGCGAGCTGGGAGAGGGACGATTTGTCATCTTCTTCCCCGGTGAGCTGCACAAGCCCAGCTGCAAAACGCCCGGCTGCGACCATGTGAGAAAAGCCGTGGTCAAGATTTTGATGAAATAATAAGTAATGCATTGTGGTTCTGTAGGGAGCGGTCTTGACGCTCCGCGGGACATTGCACCGGCCACTGCGCTCCCGGGTGGCATGTATGCCACCCTTACAAGTAGGGGACGCATATATGCGTCCCGGGAGCTTTGCGGTTGCCGCGAACGGGCACGGAGGGGTCAAGACCCATCCCTACAATGCTTACATAAGAAGGGAGTTACCACCATGACCCACGAACAAATCTTCAACCAAATCAAGGGCGGTCTTATCGTGTCCTGCCAGGCGCTGGAGCATGAGCCGCTGTACACGAAGGAGGGCGGCGTTATGCCGCTGATGGCAAAGGCCGCCGCCCAGTCCGGCGCGGTGGGCATCCGCGCCAACACCGTGCGTGACATCACCCAGATCAAGGCGGTCGTTGACCTGCCGGTCATCGGCATTATCAAAAAGGATTACCCCGGCACGCCGATGTACATCACCGTTACGATGAAGGAGGTCGATGAGTTGGTTGCCTGCGGCGTGGATATTCTGGCTGTGCAGGGCACCGGTGCATTGCGCCCGGACGGGCAGACGAGCGCGGACTTTATCCGCGCCGTCAAGGAAAAATACCCCGACCAGCTTGTCATGGCCGACTGCGACAACATCGAGAACGCCATGGCGTGCGCGGCGGCCGGTGCGGACTTCATCGGCACGACGATGCGCGGCTACACGCCGGAGACGAAGGGCATTGATGATGTGGACTTCGGCTTCATTGCGCAGCTGGCGCGCGAATGCCCGGCCAGAATCATCGCCGAGGGGCATATCCACACGCCGGAGCAGGCCGTGCAGGCACTCTACGCCGGTGCGTTTGCGCTGGTCGTGGGCGGTGCGATCACCCGCCCGGCCGAGATCACGGCCCGCTACACCGCCGCCATCAAAAACCACAAATAAGCAGGTGCGCTATGAGTACAATCTATCTGGGCGTTGACATCGGCGGCACGGCGGTCAAGCTGGGCCTTGTCGATGAGACCGGCCGCGTGCTGCGCCGCGCCGAGCGCAGTGTCAGCTTTGACGCTATAAGACGCCGATTCTTGACACGGTGCAGCGTGCGATCCGTGATTTTCTGGCCGAGGACGCACCAGAGCTTGCGGGCATCGGCGTGTCCGCCACCGGGCAGATCGACAGCCGCCGCGGCGTGGTCGCGGGGACCTGCGGCAATTTCCCGGGGTGGATCGGCGTTGATATAAAGGGCACGCTGGAGCGTGCCTTCGGCCTGCCGGTGACGGTGGCCAACGATGCCAACTGTATGCTGCTGGGCGAGGTATGGGCCGGTGCGGCCAGAGGGTACACCGATGTTGTCGGCGTGACGCTGGGCACGGGTGTCGGCGGGGGAATCCTGACCGGCGGCCGTCTGCTTGAGGGTGCGCGGGGCTTGGCGGTGAGCTGGGGCATTTCCGGCTGCATGCGCTGGACGGTGTGGCCTGCACCTGCGGGGCCATCGGCTGCTATGAGCGGTACGCCGCCACGACCGCGCTGGTGCGCGGTGCGCAGCGGATGGGGCTGGACGCCCCGGACGGCCGCACCATCTTTGAGGCAGCTGCCGCCGGTGACGCCCGCACACAGGCCGTGCTGAATCACTGGATCAACGAGATCGCACAGGGCCTTGCCGGCTGGTGCATATCTTCAACCCGCAGCTGATTTTGATCGGCGGCGGCGTCAGCGCGCAGCAGGCGCTGCTGATCGACCCGCTGGCTGAAAAGGTGCGCGCCAGCGTTATGCCTGCTTTTGCCGAGGGGCTGGAGGTCAAGCGCCGCCCTGCAGAATGACGCCGGTCTGGTCGGCGCGGTGTATTATTTCAGGGAGATGCACGAAAGATAAAAAGAGCGCCTTCCCCCCAGGGGGACGCCTTAACAAACAGTAAACCCCCGACCGCCCGTAAAACAGGCGGTCGGGGGTTCTTTATGGCTTTAGGAAATAGCTTTGGCTGCGCGGGAATCAGGCAAACGGATTCTCGGTGGGATAGGGCAGGCTCTTGGGCTGGTTGTAGGCAATGTCCGCGATGCCGAAGAACTTCAGCACCTCAAACAGGGTCTTGCCATAGTGGCCGAAGGCAACCGCGCCGTGGTGCGGGTAGCGCTTCTGGATAAGCACATGGCGGTAGAAGCGGCCCATCTCGGGGATCGCAAAGATGGCAATACCGCCGAAGGACCGGGTACCACGGGCAGGATCTCGCCCTCAGCGATGTAGGCGCGGAGCTGGCCCTCGCTGTCGCACTGCAGGCGGTAGAAGGTGATGTCAGAGGGGGCAATGTCGCCTCCAGCGTGCCGCGGGTAAGTCGGGATCGCTGCCGACCGGCTCCAGCAGACGGTGCTGGATCAGCTGGTACTTGACGGCGCGGTCGCCGCACATCTTGCAGGCGGGGGTGTTGCCGCAGTGGAAGCCCATGAAGGTGTCAGTCAGCTTGTAGTCAAACTTGCCGCTGATGTCCTCGTCATAGATGTACTTCGGCACGCTGTTGTTGATATCCAGCAGGGTGACGGTGTCGCCAGAGGCGCAGATGCCGATGTACTCGGACAGAGCGCCGTAGATATCGACCTCGCAGGAGACGGGGATGCCGCGGCTGACAAGGCGGGAGTTGACATAGCAGGCTCAAAGCCGAACTGGGAGGGGAAGGCGGGCCAGCACTTGTCGGCAAAGGCAACATACTTTTGCTGCCCTTGTGGTTCTCGGCCCAGTCGAGCAGGGTCAGCTCAAACTGTGCCATGCGGGCCAGCAGGTCGGGGTAGTAATGGCCCTCGCCCATCTCGGCAGCCATGTCCTTGCAGACCTCCTCGATGCGGGGGTCATTGGCATGCTCTTTGTAGGAGACGAGCAGGTCCAGCTCGGAGTTCTCCTCGATCTCAACACCCAGCTCATACAGGCCCTTGATGGGGGCGTTGCAGGCAAAGAAGTCCTGCGGGCGGGGGCCGAAGGTAATGATCTTCAGGTCGCGGACGCCCAGAATGGTGCGGGCGATGGGGACGAACTCGGCCATCTTGTCGGCGATCTCCTCGGCGGTGCCGACGGGATACTCGGGAATATAGCCCTTGAGGTGGCGCATACCGAGGTTGTAGGAGCAGTTCAGCATACCGCAGTAGGCATCGCCGCGGCCGTTGATCATGTCGCCGTCACCCTCGGCAGCGGCCACGAACATGCAGGGGCCATCGAAGAACTTGGCGATCAGGGTCTCGGGGGTCTCAGGGCCGAAGTTGCCCAAAAAGACGGTCAGCGCGTTGCAGCCGGCCTCGGTCACCTCGGCAACGGCCTTCTGCATGTCATGCTCGTTTTCCACGGTGGTCTTGCACTCGTAGAGGGCACGCCCTTTGTCTGGCAGGCGGCCGCAATGGCAGCGCGGCGCTTTTCGCTCAGTGCGATAGGAAAGCAGTCACGGCTGACGGCGATAATGCCGAGCTTGACCTCAGGAATGTTGGTGGATTTCATGGTGGTTTCCTCCCTTTTATGTGATGCGCTGTAGGGGGCGGGCATGCCGCCCCGCAACATTGCGTTTGCTGCCCGTGAATGGGTTGCGGTTTGTATGTACAGGGCCGGACATCTGTGGCCCCTGCGGCGCGGCAAGAATCAGATATGGATATTCTCCCCGACCAGCCCGACATAGGCACCGGCTTTGGCCTCGGTGCTTTCGGCGTGGGCGAGCAGCCATTTGTTGCAGGCCCACAGCAGCGGGTCATCGCCGCCGTTGTTCTGGATGTCCGGCTTGGCGGTGTTTGTGCCCTTGGGCAGCGCGACCAGCACGCGGAAGCCCTTGTCGGCATCGACATGGCAGGGCGCGTAGTGCAGGGTCGTGGCGTAGACCTCGACCAGCGTGCCGGCCGGGGCGCGGAAGGCTTTGACCTTGGCGGTGTCAAGCTTGCCGTCCTCGATGTCCTCCATCCGGGCCAGCAGCAGGACGAAATCCTCGGTGCCGAGGTTGAACTCGCTGTCGCGGTGATATTCCAGACAGTTTAAGTAGGTATTGTGGCCGTTGCACCAGCCCAGCTGGCAGGGCATGCCGCCGAACAGATGCTCCGACACCTCCACGGCGGCGGGCAGCTCCTGCAGGCGCTCGTCCTCTGCAACATAATCCGTTGCGGCGGGCAGCGGGGTGGTTGCCAGCGCGGCCAGTATCTCGGCCTTGGCGGCCTCCAGCCCGGTCACAACACGGCCGTAGGGCTTGAATTCCGGGTCATTTACCGAATAGATCTTCATTGCAGTGCCTCCATTGCGGCGTAGGACGCCTTCAGTGCGGGATAAAGCGTATGCCACAGGGCATAGCGCGCGTTGTATTTTTCTACGATTGCGGGGTCAGGCTCGGTCGTGCTTTTGGCGTGTACCAGCGCATCGGCACAGGCCTGCACGCTGGGATATGCCCCGCAGGCAACGGCCGCCAGCATGGCGCCGCCGTAGCCGGGGCCCTGCTCGGTCTGGGGCAGCGTCAGGGGGATGCCCAGCACATTGGCCAAAATTTCGCGCCAGAGCGGGCTTTTGGCACCGCCGCCGCAGAGGGTGCTGGCGGCGATCTCAACGCCCTGCGCACGGGCGATCTCCACACAGTCGCGGATCGCAAAGGCCACGCCCTCCAGCACGGCCTGTGTCAGGGCGGCGCGCGGGGTGTCCATCCGCAGGCCGAGGAAGGCACCGCGGGCGGCGGGGTCGTTGTGGGGGCTGCGCTCGCCCATCAGGTAGGGCAGGAAGTAGACATCATTCGCGCCCAGCTTATCGGGGGTGATGGGGGCCTGCTCGGCGGCAAAGTTCTGCGTGTGCAGGATCTCCTCATTCCACCACTTGTTGCAGCTTGCGGCGGAGAGGATGCAGCCCATCAGGTGGTAGCCGCCGTCCGCGTGGGCAAAGCTGTGCAGGGCGTTGCGGCTGTCAACGCCGAAGCGTCGCTTGTGATAAAGACGGTGCCGGAGGTGCCCAGCGAGATGTTACACCCTGCCGCCGCCCACCGCGCCGCAGCCGACTGCCGCAGCGGCGTTGTCGCCCGCGCGGCGCAGACGATGACATCGGCCGGCAGACCGAGCCCGGCGCGGCCTCGGCGGTCAGGGTGCCGACAGGCTGCCAGCTTTCAAAAAGCTTGGGCAGCTGCGCCTCGCGCACGCCGCAGAGGTTTAGCATCTCGCGGCTCCAGCATTTATGCTCGACATCGAGCAGCAGCATGCCGGAGGCATCGGAGTAGTCGGTGCAGTGGACACCGGTCAGCCTGTAGTTGATATAGTCCTTTGGCAGCATGATCTTCTCGATGCGGGCGAAGTTCTCCGGCTCGTTGTCGCGCAGCCAGAGCAGCTTGGGCGCGGTGAAGCCGGCAAACGCGATGTTGGCGGTGTAACGGCTCAGCTTGTCCTTGCCGATCTCGTTGTTCAGGTAATCGACCTGCTTCTGGGTGCGGCCGTCATTCCACAGGATGCAGGGGCGGATGACTTTGTCATCTTTATCCAGAACGACAAGGCCGTGCATCTGGCCGCCTGCGCCGATGCCCTTGACCAGAGAGGCATCGAAGCCCTGCAGCAGCGCGGGGATACCGTCACAGACGGCGTCCCACCAATCGGCAGGCTCCTGCTCGCTCCAGCCGGGGTGAGGGAAGGCAATGCCGTACTCACGGCTGACGATGTTGTCGATCCGGCCGGTCTCGTCCATCAGCAGCAGCTTGACGGCGGAGGTGCCAGATCAATGCCGATGTAATACATAGCGGTTTCTCCTTCTTGGAAACAGAATTCCTTTTTAAAACTATTTTACCTGTTACCCCCTTGCACTGGCAAGAAAGAGTGTATAAAATAATAGACATAAGTTTGGATTTTGCGTCGAAAAGGAGTGCGTACAATGCTGATCTACGAGGCCGAGCGCTCAGACCGGCGGGGGTATCTCTACTGCCAGCGTGACCACAATTTCAGCTTCCCCGCGCATCTGCACCACAGCTATGAATTTTTGACCGTGCAGGCCGGGACTCTGACCTGTACACTGGAAACAGATACCTTTGAAATCCACCCCGGCGAGGCCCTGCTGGTGCTGCCGGACCAGATCCACAGCTACCACACAAACGGGGCCTCCCAAAGTGTGCTGTGGATATTTTCTGACGATTGGGTGCCGGAATTTTCGGCCCAGCTGGGGCAGCGGGCCTTTGCGGACCCGGTGTTCCGCATTGAGGCTGCGCCCCTGATGGAGCTGCTTTGGCAGGGCAACAACCGGTGCAAAAAGCTTGCGGGGCTGTACATGATCTGCGGTGCTGCGCTGGAGCAGTGCCCCCTGCGCCCGCGCCCCCAGCAGGACGCGGACGCCCACCTGTCGGCCCGCATCATCAACTATGTGCAGCAGAACTATACCGGCAGCCTGACGCTGGAGCAGATGGCGCGTGACCTTGGTTATAATTATACCTATCTGTCGGCGTATTTCAACCAGCGGCTGCACACGGGCTTCAGGATTTTGTGAACCAGTACCGGGTCAGCCATGCGGCCATGCTGCTGCAGGGCAGCAGCATCCCGGTCACCCAGGTGGCGGAGCAGTGCGGCTTCGGCACGATCCGCAGCTTCAACCGCGTATTTTTAAAGTCATTGGGCATGTCGCCAAGCGCCTTCCGCAAGCAGAACCGATGAAAAAGGCCCTCCCCACCGGGGAGGGCCTTGGTGCTGCAGGCGGGTCACCGCTGCAGGTATTTTGCAAGGGTGCGCAGGAGGGTGTCCGGCTCAAGCGGCTTGGTCAGATGCTCGTTCATGCCGGACTCATGGGCGCGGCGGCGGTCCTCGGTAAAGGCGTTGGCCGTCATCGCAAAAATGGGGATCGCTGCGGCATCAGGGCGGTCAAGGGCGCGGATGGCGCGGGTCGCCTCGTAGCCGTCCAGCTGCGGCATCATGACATCCATCAAAATGGCATCGAAGGTGCCGGGGGCGGACGCGGCAAAAAGCGTCACCGCCTCCTGCCCGTTGCGGGCGGCGGTCGTGCGCAGACCGGCGTTTTGCAGCAGGAACTCGGCGATCTCAAGGTTCAGGTCGTTGTCCTCGGCCAGCAGGATATGCTTGCCCTGCAGCGCCGAAAGGTCGGCCGGTGCGCCGGGCAGCGGCTGCGGTGCCGCTGCGTGGTCGACCGCAAAGGGCAGCGTGATATAGTAGTCGTGCCCTCGCCCTGACGGCTGGTGAACTCGATGGTGCCGCCCATTGCATCAATAAGGGCCTTGGCAATCGGCATGCCCAGCCCTGTGCCGCCGTAGGTGGAGCGGGCGTCCAGCAGCTCCTGCGCGAACGGCTCAAACAGATGCTTCTGGAATTCCTCACTCATCCGATGCCGGTATCGGCGCAGGTAAAGCGAATCCAGCTTTGTCGCCCTCGCTGCGCAGCTCATGCAGGGTCAGGGTGATGCTGCCGTTGTCCTTATTGTACTTGATGGCGTTGGAGATGATGTTCATCACAAGCCGCTTTACATGCAGCGGGCTGCCGATAAGGTCGGGGTGGGGCAGTGCGATGTCCTCGCAGCGGATGGTGATGCCACGCTCGGCGGCCTGCTTTTCCAGCACATCGCACAGGCCGGTCAGCAGCGTGACCATATTGAAGGGGCGATGCTCCAGCACAATCTCGCCGGACTCCAGCTTGCCCATGTCCAGCACCTCGTTGACCAGCTCAAGCAGCAGGCCGGAGGCCTCCCAGATCTTTTCGCGGCATTCGGCCTGCTTGGCCATGTCGGTGCTGTAGTGGTTGCCAATCTCGATCATGCCGCGTATGCCGTTGATGGGGGTGCGGATGTCATGGCTCATCCGCTGCAGAAACTCGGTCTTGGCGATGTTGGCAGCCTCGGCCCGGTGGGCGGCCTGCTCGAGCGAGGCCTGATAGGCGTGCTCCTGCCGGGCTTTTTCCTGCTGATAGTTCTGCAGCGTGCGGCGGCGCACCAGCTCGATCATCAGCACGATGAGCAGATAAGCCACCGAGGTAAACATCAGGTTTTTGATGGTCTTGGTGTAGATCGTGCCCTCGGCAGGTAGGCGTAGACATAGAAGTCGCGCCCCTGCGTGGCATAGCCGAAATACCCCCGGGAGCGTATGTCAGCATCCCGCACATAGACCATCTGGTCAAAGCGGCCGTGCTCACGCAAAAGCTGCAGCGGCAGCACAGCATCGGGGGCAAGCCCGAGCAGGCTTTCGTCATTGGAGGCGATGATCGAATCGCCGCGGGCCACAACAAGTACCGTCGCCGGGGATCGTGAAGCCCGCCAAAAGATGCTGGCAGTTGAGGTTATAACTGTGTACATAGTCGGTCGGGGTGTGGTAGAACGCCGCTACGATGCCGTCCGCATCAGTCCTGGCCGATGCGGCAAGGTCAAGGTAGGAGTCATCGTCACAGACCAGCCGGACGGAGTAGGTCTTTTTCGGGTGGTCGGCCACATCCAGCAGCGGCGCGGTGGCCAGCTCCTGCAGCAGTTGCTGCGGCAGCGCCCCCTCCTTGCTGAAGTACTGCACCACATTGCCGTCCCGGTCCAGCACGGCTACACCGGTCAGGTAGTGGTTTTCCGCACAGCGGGACAGCACCTCCGCCTCAACCGCATCGGTGCCGGTTTGAATATCGCGCGCACACTGCTCGCAGGCCTCGGCAATGCGCAGCATGCTTTTGGACTCGGTAGCCAGCGACAGGCTGGTGTAGTCATCGCACTGATCCTTTATATAGTCCACACGGCTGGCAAAATTCTGCTCACCCTCAAAGTTGTCGGTCCGGATCGAATACGCGCCGATGATCAGCAGAAGCAGCAGACCGATCACAACGGTCAGCAGGCGAAAGCCGAGGATGGCGCGGCGGGGTTTAGTCTGCATAGCCGTCTGCCTCCAGATATTTGTCGGGATCTGCAAGGTAGCCTGCCAGAATGCTGCGGGTGGTGCCATCGGCCTGCATCTCCTCCAGCGTGGCGGAAAGCGCCTGCGCAATGCCGCGGTCATCGCTGCGGGAGAAGGCAACGCCCAGCTCCACGGCTTCAAGCGGCTCCTCAAGGATGCGGAACTCGAAGCCGTAGTCCTTCATAAACTGCAGGATCGAGATCTCGTGCGCGGCCACGGCATCAGCATAGCCCTTGGCAAGGTAGCTGTAGATCAGCTCCCGCTTCTGCAGCGAGTGGAGCGCGCGTATCTCGGGGATGCGGGGGTCATTGCCATCGAGAAACAGGCTCTCGGGCTTGGTGGTGGCCTGCACGACCACCGTCTTGCCCGCCAGATCGGCAAGCGTCTGAATGTCGCTGTCCGGCATGACGGCTACGACCTGTTGGCTGTACATATACGGCCCGGCCCAAGTGTATTCGTCCGCGCGGCCGCTCATTGAAAAGCTGCTCCAGATGCAGTCGATGACGCCGTTTTCAAGCAGCTCGTTTTTTTCGGCCCAGTTGATCGTGACAAATTCGGGGCGGTAGCCCATGCGGCGGAAGGCCTCGTCGGCCAGCTCCACATCAATGCCGACAGGCTTTCCGTCGGAGTCTACATAAGTAAAGGGCGGGTAGTTATCGCAGCCGACGGTGATGACCGGCAGGTCAGCATTTGCGTCGCGGTGTCTGCGGCACAGCCTGCCAGCAGCACGCCGGTAAGCCAGAGAGCCAGAAGCAGACAGAGAAGATGCTTGCGCGGTTGTTTCATAGGGCGGCCCCTCGTTCTCAAAGCTACTGTGTTATAAGTCATACTATAAAAGGCAACACCGCACAATTCCCGCCTGACGGCTTAAGCACCGCTCCGGCGGCTGCGGCACGGCATCTGCGTTGCCAAAATGCTCGATAATACACAAAGTATTATCTGCGCT
>ENA-OQCP01000400-OQCP01000400.1-human-gut-metagenome-genome-assembly--contig:-NODE-400-length-19708-cov-2.211634_pt1 | contig 19708 bp, 24 predicted proteins | sample MGYA00242760_ERZ504583 | MGnify/ENA primary metagenome ERZ504583 (study PRJEB26092, sample SAMD00036308) | human gut metagenome | host: Homo sapiens | study: EMG produced TPA metagenomics assembly of...
GGTTTTTACATTTAATCACATCAACCACCTGTTTCGGCAGATGAAGTTCTTTTTTTCTCCGTAATCTCGCCGTCTTTAATGACATTGACAGTGATATTGTGATCGATAAAGCCTAAGATGTCAAGATCCATCTTATCAACCGAACACTCAACTTTCAGAATGTCCTTTTTTCCCATTTTTTCACTTTTGGCATTTTTAATAATGGCTACGGTACAGTCCAGCTTGTCCAGTCCCAGATCATGGTAAATGGTCATAGCCTTTCCTGCTTTAATATGGTCGAGCACGAAGCCCTCTTCAATACGTCCTACGTTCAGCATAGCGAAAGATGCTCCTTTCTTAATCGACTTTGATGTTCAGCAGCGTCAGAATCAGGCCATACGTGCATAAACACCGTACTGAACCTGTTTAAAGTAAGCAGCGCGCGGGTCATTATCCACGTCAACGGAGATCTCATTGACACGCGGCAGCGGATGCAGAACCAGCATTTCCGGAGAAGCAAGATCCATTTTGGACTGATCCAGAATATAGAAATCCTTCATGCGGATGTAATCATCCTCGTTGAAGAAACGTTCTTTCTGGACACGGGTCATATAAAGAACATCCAGTTTCGGGAGAACATCTTCCATTTTAATAACTTCCTCAAACGGAACATTGTTTGCGCGCAGCACATCATCACGGATGTAATCCGGGAGACGAAGCTCCTCCGGGGAGATTAATACAATTTTAATGCCGGTATAACGAACCAGCGCTTCAATCAGGGAATGAACCGTTCTGCCGAATTTAAGATCACCGCAGAAACCGATGGTAAGATTGTTCAGGCGACCCTTTAAAGAACGGATGGTAAGAAGATCGGTAAGAGTCTGCGTCGGATGCTGGTGTCCGCCATCACCTGCGTTGATCACAGGAATACGGGAGTACATCGATGCAACGAGCGGAGCGCCTTCTTTCGGATGACGCATGGCACAAATATTTGCAAAGCAGGATACCACGCGGATGGTGTCGGCTACGCTTTCGCCTTTGGAAGCGGAAGAAGAATTGGCAGAAGAAAAACCAAGAACAGTACCGCCAAGATTCATCATGGCAGCCTCAAAGCTGAGACGGGTGCGTGTGCTTGGTTCATAAAATAAAGTAGCAAGTCTTTTGCCATCGCAGGCATGTGCATATTTCTCCGGGTTCTTTTCAATATCGTTCGCCAGATCCATTAACTGATCCAGTTCTTCGACCGAGAAATCAAGGGGACTCATTAAGTGTCGCATATATTACCTCCTATGAAGATCCTTATTTTTGTTACCGTTCACAGGTCCCTGCGAAACTGTAACATTCGCAGCCCTCATTTAAAGTTTTGCTTCGCAAAGGAGGGCTGCTCACGCCTGAATCACTTTCTTACGCAGCGAAACAGCAGGTGTTTCCCTGCTGAGTGAACAGTAACTTATTTTTTCTGTGTTCCACCTTAACACAAAAACAGGATAAATGCAAGATAAAAAATGGCAGGAAAAAGGTCGAAAAGCAGAGTAATATGAAATGTGAAAAAATAAAGTGAAATAGCAGTCAAAAAGGAAAAAGATTGTACAAAAGCCGAATTTCGGAAAGATCTTTTCTTGTAAATTAAACGGAGATGGAGTAAAATATTGATATCTGCAACAAATGCAGAGTATCAGGAGGACCAGATATGCTAGACTTAGGAAAAATCCGCGACGAGATCGATGTCACCGATGACGAGATCGTCCGCCTGTTCCAGCACCGGATGGCGCTGACGGCGGAGGTTGCGCAGTACAAGATAGAGACAGGAAAAGCCGTTTTTGATGCGGAACGCGAGCGCCAGAAGCTGGAAAAGCTGACAGGCGAGGGAACAAATGCATTCAATACAAAAGGCATCCAGGAGCTGTTCCAGCAGATCATGTCGATCAGCCGGAAGCGCCAGTATCAGCTGCTGACCGAGAACGGCGGCGAGGAGATGACCGATTACACACAGGTTGACCATCTCCCAACGCACGGCAGAAGAGTTGTCTTCCAGGGTGTGGAGGGCGCCTATAGCTTCGGTGCCATGAAAGAATTTTTCGATGATACGATCACCAGTTTCCACGTAGACACCTGGAAAGAGGCGATGGAGGCGATCACAAAGGGCGAGGCTGATTACGCTGTGCTTCCGATCGAGAACTCCACCGCAGGCATCGTATCCGACATTTACGATCTTCTCGTGGAATACCCGCACTACATCGTCGGCGAGCAGGAGCTGCCGGTCGAGCATGTGCTGATGGCACTGCCGGGTGCGAAAGTTGAGGACATCCGTACCGTGATTTCCCACCCGCAGGCACTGGCCCAGTGCCGCCGCTTTCTCGATTCTAATGAAAACTGGAAAACAGAGGAACGACTGAATACGGCCGCCGCTGCAAAAGAAGTATCTGAGAGCGGTGATTTGACGATGGCAGCCGTCGGAAGCCCCTATGCAGCAGAACACTTCGGACTGCAGATCTTAAAAGAAGGCATTTTTGACGCCCGGGGCAATACGACACGCTTTGTTATTATTTCCGGTCAGAAACGCTTTGTAAAGGATGCACAGAAAATCAGCGTATGCATGGAACTGCCGCATCAAAGCGGTTCTCTTTACAATGCATTGGCACATTTTATTTACAACGATCTGAACATGACAAAGATCGAATCCCGGCCGATTTCGCAGCGGAAATGGGAATACCGTTTTTTCGTGGATTTTGAAGGGAATTTAAGTGATCCGGCGGTCAAAAATGCACTGCGTGGACTTCAGGCAGAATCCGCAAAATTCCGGATTTTCGGAAATTATTAATCCAGAAGAGAGGGCCGTACCAAGCGGCCTTTTCGCATAAATAAAATGAAAAATGACAGGAAGGAAGAGACAAAAAGATGATTAGAATAGAAGAATGTATCCTCTACCGCGATTTCGCAGAGGGAGAGGTACTGCGCGATATGACGATACTGGTGGAGACCTACAAAAAACTGGTCAATGCTCAGATTTCCTTAAAAGACCGCCGGTTCCGTGAGAATATGAGCGCATATGAGCCGCAGTTTTATGAGGCACTGAACCGCCTTGTCGAGATGGCAAACCGCTACGGCTTCTCCGGAAATCTCTGGCACGATTATCTGACATATCTTCTGGTCAACAAAGAAAATGCATTTTCTACCTCCTGCGAGATTGTCGGAAAAGTCGAGGGAAGCATCAACCAGATGGCAAAACATGATTTTGTCCGTTTCAAAGAGCTGTTCGATTTCGATATCTGTGTTTTCGACGAAATTTTCGAATCCGGCGATGCTTCCGTCATCAGCGATTACGAGAACACCGACAGCCCGAACAAGCTGTTCAACAAAGAAGTCCGCGACCGCATCTGCGAACTGGCCATCCGTCTTGCAAAAGCAGAATCTGTCGACGAATTTATGGATGATATGATTCAGTTCTACAAGACTTTGGAGTAGGAAAACTGGGACTGCACAAAGCATTCCGCATCGCACACGTTGGCGAAAATGTTGAGATCATCCCGATCACCAACATCCCGGATGTGCGCCTTTCCGACCTTGTCGGCTACGAAATTCCAAAGCAGAAGCTGATCGACAACACGAAAGCGTTCGTCGAGGGCAAAAAAGCCAACAACTGCCTGCTTTTTGGTGATGCCGGAACCGGAAAATCCTCCAGCATTAAAGGTATCCTGAATGAGTATTACGATCAGGGACTTCGTATGATCGAGGTTTACAAGCATCAATTCCAGGATCTGAACGAGCTGATTGCGCAGATCAAAAACAGAAATTATAAATTCATTATCTACATGGACGATCTTTCTTTCGAGGAGTTTGAGATCGAGTACAAATACCTGAAAGCTGTGATCGAGGGAGGTCTGGAAAAACGCCCGGACAATATCCTCATCTATGCGACCTCCAACCGCCGCCACCTGATCAAGGAGAACTACAGCGACAAAGAGGGAACGAGACAGGATATGCACACTTCCGATACGGTACAGGAGAAGCTGTCCCTGGTATACCGCTTCGGTGTCAGCATCTATTTCGGTGCGCCGGATAAGAAAGAGTTCCAGAAGATCGTTTCCGTTCTGGCCGACCGCTACGGCGTGAAGTTAAGCGAGGAAGAGCTTTTAGCAGAAGCAAATAAATGGGAACTGTCCCACGGCGGTCTTTCCGGCCGTACCGCACAGCAGTTTATCGATTATCTGCTCGGAAAACAGTAAAAAGAAAAAGGTCAAAAAGTCCGCTTGGTATTGGGAGCGGGCTTTTTGGGATATCCTTTGAAAAAGAAGGAGGAAAAGCATATATGCAGTATTCCACATTTGCTGCCATTGATATCGGCAGCTACGACGTCATTCTGGAGATTTTCGAGATCTCCAAAAAGCAGGGTATCCGAAGCGTGGATAAGATCTGCCATCGGATGGAGCTTGGAAAAGATACGTACACGCTGGGAAAAATTCGCCCGGAAATGGAAGAAGAGCTGTGCCGTGTACTCGCAGATTTTGTGCGGATTATGGAAGGCTATCGCGTGGACGATTACCGTGCAACGGCATCCAGTGCGATCAGTGAGGCGTCGAACAGTCTCTATGTCCTTGGAAAAATTCATCAGTTGACCGGTCTTTCTGTCACGGTTCTCTCCAACTCGGAGCAGCGTTTTCTTAGCTATAAAGCGCTCGCGGCGATGGAGGACAATTTTAACAAGATCATTGAAAAGGGAACTGCGATTCTCGATCTTGACGGTGGCAGTTTTCAGATTTCCCTGTTCGACAAGGATGCACTTGTCACAACACAGAACATCCGCATGGGAAGTCTTCGCATCCGCGAGCGTCTTGCCGGAATTCAGAGTGAGACGGAACATTACGAAGAGATGGTCGAGGAGCTGATCTGGAACGAAGTATCAAGCTTTAAAAAGATGTATCTGAAAGACCGCAAAATTGAAAACATTATGCTGATCGGCGATGTTTTCACCGACAGTGTTTATCAGAACATTGAAGAAAAAACGACAAAAATCATTTCCCGCGAAAACTTTAATACCTGGTATGAGAAAATTATCCGCCAGTCACCGATGGAGCTCGCCGTAAAACTTGGTATTCCGCTGGAAAACGCTTCACTGATGTATCCGTCTGCTGTGATTTATAAATGTCTGATTGATATGATGGGTGCGGAGCATATCTGGATTCCGGGCGTGCATATGACACGTGGTATTGCATACGAGTATGCGGAGCAGATGAAACTGCTGAAAGGCGGTCATAATTTCGAAAATGATATTCTGATGGCGGCAAAAAATATCGGAAAACGGTACGCCGTAAACCGGCCGCACGTCCAGAATCTGGAGATGACGGCGCTTGCCATGTTTGATGCGACGAAAAAGATGCACGGCATGAAAGAGCGCGAGCGGCTGCTGCTTCGGATGGCGGTGATGCTGCACGATGTCGGAAAATACATCAGCCTTAATAATGTAGCGGATTCTTCCTATAATATTATCATGTCAAATGAAATCATCGGACTGTCCCATATTGAACGGGAGATGGTCGCACTGATTGCAAAATACAATACGGCGGTGCTTCCGTCCTACGATGAGCTGGTGATGGAGTCATCGCTCAGCGCCGAGCAGTATCTGACCGTATCGGAGCTGACAGCGATCGTCCGTCTGGCAAATGCGCTCGACCGGAGTCACCTGCAGAAAATCCAGTCGATCCGCGCTGTCTTAAAGGAGAGAGAACTGCATCTGTCTCTGATGGTTGGCCGTGATTTCACACTGGAGCAGGGACTGTGCCAGGATAAATTAGATTTTTTCAATGAGGTATTCAGCATACAGCCGATTATTAAGATGAAACGGCAGATGTAAGGAGGCGAACAAGATGGATGTAACATCATATAAGAAACCGGAATATTTTCGAAACCGGGAATTGAGCTGGATCAGCTTCGACGAACGTGTTTTAAACGAGGCGCGGGATAAGAGTATTCCGCTGTTTGAACGTCTGAAATTTATCAGCATTACCTCCTCCAACCTGGATGAGTTTTATATGGTTCGTGTGGCTTCACTAAAAGACCAGGTGCATGCAAACTATACGAAAAAGGATCTGTCCGGCATGGATGCGAAGGAGCAGCTTACCGAAATCAGCAAACGGACGCATGAGCTGGTGCAGCTGCAGTACAATACGTACAACCGCTCGGCGGTTCCGTCCCTGGAGCACGTTGGCCTTACGATTATCAGTGAGCACGAGAAGCTGACGAAGGAGCAGGCGGAGTATGTGGATTCCTATTTTGAGGAAAACATTTACCCGGTTCTGACCCCGATGGCCATGGATTCGGCCCGCCCGTTCCCGTTGATCCGGAACAAAACATTGAATATCGGTGCACTGGTGCAGAAGAAAGAGGATTCGCTTCTGAGCCGTGCGGAGGATAAGAAAGAGAAGAAAGGCAAGGAGAAGGAAAAGGAAAAAGAACTGGAATTTGCGACGGTTCAGGTTCCTTCGGTACTGCCGCGTTTTATTCTGCTTCCGCAGGATGAAAAGACGGGACAGCGGTATGTGATTCTTCTGGAGGAGATCATCGAGCGGAACATTGGAAAGCTGTTCTTAAGCTACGATGTGGTCTGCGCGCATCCGTACCGTGTTATGCGAAATGCAGATCTTTCGATCGATGAGGATGAGGCTTCCGACCTGTTAAAAGAGATCCAGAAGCAGCTTAAAAAACGTCAGTGGGGCGAAGTGATCCGTCTGGAAGTGGAAGATAAGATGGATAAGCGGCTCCTGAAGATGCTGGAAAAAGAGTTTGACATCGATGAAGACGACCTGTTCCGGATTCCGGGACCGCTCGATCTGACGTTTTTAATGAAAATGTATGGGCTCGACGGCTTTGATGAGTATAAAATTCCAAAATACATTCCAGCAGCAGTTCCGGCGCTGATGAATGAGGATGACATTTTTACAAACATCCGAAAAGGAGACATTTTACTGCATCATCCTTATATGACGTTTGATCCGGTCGTGCAATTTGTACAACAGGCAGCAAAGGATCCGGATGTACTGGCAATCAAACAGACGCTGTACCGTGTGAGCGGCAATTCTCCGATTATTGCAGCACTGGCTCAGGCGGCGGAAAATGGCAAACAGGTTTCCGTACTGGTGGAATTAAAGGCACGGTTTGACGAAGAAAACAATATTGTCTGGGCGAAGATGCTGGAAAAGGCGGGATGCCATGTAATTTATGGTCTTCTGGGACTGAAAACACACAGTAAGATCACACTGGTGGTTCGGCGCGAGGAGACAGGCATTCGCAGATATGTACATCTTGGCACGGGAAACTATAACGATTCTACGGCAAAGCTGTATACGGACTGTGGCCTGCTGACATGCAATGCAAAGATCGGTGAGGACGCAACAGCAGTATTTAACATGCTTTCGGGCTATTCGGAGCCGGATCGCTGGAACAAACTGATTGTTGCACCGCTCTGGATGAAGGACCGGTTCCTGCATCTGATTGCGATGGAAGAGGAGCACGCAAAGAAGGGACAGAAAGCGCATATTATTGCGAAGATGAACTCGTTATGCGACCGCGATATTATTGCGGCGCTTTACAGTGCTTCGGCAGCCGGAGTAAAGATTGACCTGATTATCCGGGGAATCTGTTGCCTGAAGGTTGGAATCCCGGGTGTCAGCGAGAATATTACCGTTCGCTCGATTGTCGGCAATTTCCTGGAACATGCGCGGATTTTCTACTTCTACAGTGGTGGAAATGAAGAGGTGTTTATGGGAAGCGCGGACTGGATGCCGCGAAATCTGGAAAAACGGGTGGAGATCGTGTTCCCGGTTGAGGATGAGCAGATCAAGAAAGAAGTAATGCATATTCTTGATATCCAGATGAAGGATAATGTGAAAGCCAGTATTTTACAGGCGGACGGAACGTATACGAAGCCGGATAAGCGTGGAAAGACGCTGGTGAATTCACAGGAGTATTTCTGCAGGGAGGCAACGGAAAGAGCGGAAAAACCGAAAGAACAGGAAAACAGCAGGGTGTTTGTGCCGGCGGAACCAGAGGAATAGGTTCTGAGGTGGGGACGGACGCCCCGTAACGCACACGAACGTGGGCGCGGGAGCGCCCACTGCGTTGAGATGAAAGAAGAATATAGATGTTGTGATGAAAAAGCGCGGTGACTTTGATCGTTACGGCGCTTTTTTGTGTGCTAAAAATAATCTGTCTGGTATAGGGAAAAGGAATGGCTATTCAGAATTTGTTTTGAAAATTGGTTTTGCGGGTGATTTTCGGGGATTTTACAAAGAGTGATCTGGAAAAATGGCTGGAAAAGAAGGGGATGGAGACGGAGATAAGGGAAAATGTGGACATTTTTTGTAAAGTAACCGGTTATTTTATTAACGGTTATTTTACAAAGCGGTGGTAGTGGGCTTTACGGAAGGAAAGGTATAATGAATCTCGACAAGACGAGGAGGAAGAAAAACGAATGTCAAATATTGTGTTGAAGAATGTCTGTAAATCTTATGATAAGGAACATTATGCGGTTCAGGATTTTTCGCTTGAAATACCGGATCGGGAGTTTGTGATTTTTGTTGGACCTTCCGGCTGCGGAAAATCGACGACGCTTCGGATGATTGCCGGTCTTGAGGAGATTACGAGCGGGGAGCTCTGGATTGATGGACAGCTTTGTAATTATGTAGAAGCAAAGGATCGCGATCTTTCGATGGTATTTCAGAACTACGCGCTTTATCCGAATATGACGGTATATGAAAACATGGCGTTTTCTCTGAAAATCCGGAAACAGCCCAAGGATGAAGTTGATAAAAAGGTACATGAGGCAGCTAAAATGCTTGGAATTGAGCATTTACTTGACCGGAGACCGGCAGCCCTTTCCGGCGGTCAGAAACAAAGAGTTGCGATTGGAAGCGCAATTATGAGACGGCCGAAAGCATTTTTAATGGATGAGCCGCTTTCGAATCTGGATGCGAAGCTGCGGGCACAGATGCGGTGGAGCTGGCAAAATTACATAAGGAACTGAAAACGACGGTGATTTATGTTACACATGATCAGACGGAGGCAATGACGCTTGGTACAAAAATTATTGTCATGAAAGACGGTGTTGTGCAGCAGGCGGATACACCGGAGCAGATTACCGCCATCCGGCAAACAAATTTGTGGCCGGTTTTATCGGAGCTCCGAGTATGAATTTTATGGAAACGATGGTGACGGAAAGAAACGGAGCGGTTTATCTGGAAGGAGACGGAGGAGTTACCCTTCGTGCCAGAGGAGAGAACGAAATGGTGCTTCGTCGCGCTTATCTCGGAAAATGGTGATCTTAGGCCTGAGACCGGAGGATTTACAGGACGAAATAACCGCTTCCGCACATCGGATCTGTTATAAAGAGAATCAGTTGAAGGCATTTGTTGACCTGCGGGAGATGATAGGTGCAGAAGCGTATCTGCATATGAATACCGGAAAAAATCTGATTACAGCAAGAGTGCCTTCCGAGGTGCCGGTTACTGCAAAGGAAAGCATTACATTGTATGCAGATATGGAAAAAGCACAGATCTTTGATCCGTTTACAGAAGAAAATATTTTATCTCGGCCGGTTGAAAAAGAAGAACGTGCAACAGCATAAGAAGGAGCAGAAAGTGAAAAAAGTAATCGAAAAGTGTAAAAGAGCAGAAGTTTATATGTATCTGATCCCGAGTATGGTGATCTTTAGCATCTTTCTGTTTTATCCGTTTTTTAAAACCATTTATCTGAGCCTGTATAAGACAAACAAGCTTGGAGAAGCGAAATTGTATGTGGGACTGGACAACTATAAAAGCTTATTATCGAATCCATCCTTTTACAACAGTCTCTGGGTTACACTGGAATTTGTGGCGATTGTTGTAGTCGGAAGTATGGCGCTTGGCTTCTGGGAGCAGTTCTTTGCAGCAAGGCTTTTCCGGGAATCCGGGTATTCAGTACTTCCTATGCACTCCCAATGGCAGTAGCATCGAGCTCAGGTGCCATGATTTTCAAGATTATCTTAATCCCACGATCGGTATCGTAAACAAACTGCTGCATGTGAGCATTAACTGGGTCAGTGATCCGAAATATGCGCTGATCTGTGTGGCTGTCCTCACGGCATGGCTGAACAGTGGCATCAATTTCCTGTATTTTTCGGCGGGACTTGGAAACATTGATGATTCGATTTATGAGCGTGCTTCTGTAGATGGAGCGAATGCAGTACAGAAATTTTTTAAGCTGACACTGCCGGGACTTTCTCCGATTATGTTCTACACACTGGTTGTTAACATTATTCAGGCATTCCAGTCATTCGGACAGGTGAAAATCCTGACACAGGGAGGACCGGGAGAATCCACGAACCTGATTGTATATTCGATATACCGTGATGCGTTTTTTAATTACCGGTTTGGAAGCGCAGCCGCACAGTCCGTTGTTTTGTTTCTGATTGTCATGGCGCTTACCCTGGTTATGTTCCACATGGAAAAGAGAGGAGTAAAATACTGATGTCTACGATAGCAACTACGATTGCCGGACCAAAAACTTATTCTGCAGAGGAGCTGCAGGCACTGCATCTGGCAATGAATGCAAAAGCAAAAAGAAAGAAAATGCTTCAGAAAACAGCGTTGGTTACCATGAACCTGATCGTTTGTCTGTTTATGCTGTTTCCGCTGCTTTATACCATCAGTGTAGCGTTTATGCCGTCCGGCGAGCTTTACACAATGGCAATGAACATCGTGCCAAAACATCCGACGCTGGAAAATTTCGTGGAAGCATTTCATAAAATTCCGCTGGTACGCTTTGTCCTGAACTCATTTTTGGTTGCGGGCAGCATTACGCTGGGTCAGATTGTAACATGTTCTCTTGCGGCATTTGCTTCTCTTTCCTGAATTTCAAAGGAAAAAAATGTTCTGTTTATGCTGGTCATGGCGACCATGATGGTGCCGGGTGAGGCAACCATTATTTCCAATTATCTGACAGTAGGAAGTCTCGGATTGCTCGATACCTATATTGTTCTGATCCTGCCTTCTCTTACCTCTGCAATGGGAATTTTCCTGTTCCGCCAGTTCTACATGACCTTTCCGATTTCGCTTTATGAATCGGCGAAGCTGGACGGCTGCGGGAATCTGCGGTTTATCGTAAAAATCCTGATGCCGCTGACAAAGTCAGCAATGGGAGCAATGGCGGTTTACACCTTTATCAATGCATGGAATATGTACATGTGGCCGCTGCTGGTTACAGGTTCGGACAGCAAGCGTACCGTACAGATTGGTATCAGTATGCTGAACAGCGTCGACGCACAGTCGATTACCCTGATGCTGGCGGGCGTGGTAATGATTATCATTCCATCCATTTCCATCTTTATCGTAGGCCAGAAGGCCTTAATCAAAGGAATGTTTTCAGGAGCAGTCAAGGGCTGATTCCTGTGACAGAAAAAAAGAATAGAAAACTGTATGAAAAACGAGGAGAAAAAAATGAAGAAAATCCTGTCACTTTTAACGAGAAATCCTGTAATGGGAGCACTTGGCGGGAATGCTTGTTACAGCCGTACTGCAAAGTTCAAGTGCAACGACGGTTATGGCGATTGGTTTTGTAAGTGCAGGACTGATGACACTGCCACAGGCAATTTCTATTATTTTTGGTGCCAATATCGGTACAACAATGACAGCACAGTTGATTGCATTTAAGTTGAGTGACTACATTTTTGCAATCATTTTTATTGGATTTATCGTATATTTTATTTCGAAATCAGAACGTGTGAAAAATGTCGGAATGACTATTTTTGCATTTGGTTTACTGTTTCTTGGAATTGAGACAATGGGAACAGTTATGAAGCCGCTGGCATCCAGCCCTGTTTTCACAGAGCTGATTGGCAAAGTGGCGGATATTCCGATTCTTGGAGTTGCCGTAGGTGCATTAATGACTGTTGTTGTACAGAGTTCAAGTGCAACGATCGCAGTACTTCAGAACTTCGCAGCTCAGCCTGGAGCGGATGGAGTGACAAGCATCATCGGTCTGGCAGGTGCGATCCCGATTCTTTTTGGTGATAATATCGGAACAACGATCACAGCGCTTCTGGCAAGTATCGGTCAGCCAAAGGATGCGAAGAGAACAGCACTTGCACACTGTATCTTTAATATTTCAGGATGCTTCCTGTTTATCTGGTTCGTAAAACCACTGGCAGCGTTTATCCAGTATATTTCCCCTAAGGGACCGGAGATTGAAGTGATTTCGAGACAGATTGCGAATACGCATACATTTTTCAACCTTGTGATGACGCTGATCTGGGTACCGCTTATTGGAGTTATGGTGAAAATCGTAATGCGTCTGATCCCGGACGGAGAAGTGAAAGAAGTCAATGCAGTGCAGCCAAAATTTCTTGATAACAAACTGATCAGTCAGCCGACAGTAGCATTACAGATGGCTGTAAGAGAGGTGATGAATTGTGGAGAACAGGTTGGGTTGATGCTGAAAAAGGCAGCAGAAAAGATTGATAGTGGAGATGGTGCTTCTGTTGAAGAATTTGTAAAGAGCAGAGAAGTGACAACTGAGCTTACAGGAAAAATCACAGATTATCTTGCAGAAAATGGCAGCGGCTGGAGTTATGACAGAGCAGCAGGCAGCAAGAGCTGCAGAGCTTCAGTATGTATTGATCGATATTGACAGAATCAGTGAACTTACGAAAAATGTCGCTGTTTCCATGCAGACAGAAAAGCTTGTGAAAAAGGACAAGAAGAGTGCAAAAGAAGAAAGAGTACAGTTCTCACAAGAAGCATCAAAGGATATACAGAAGAGCATGGAACTTGTCAGTGAAATGTACAATATGGTCATGAAAATGGTTAATAACGAAGAGGCAAATGAGGCTGAAAATCTTGTCAAGATGAAAGAAAAGATTCGTAAGATGGACGGAGATATTCGAAAAGGACATATTAAACGTGTACACAAAGGAAAATGTAAGGCAGGACTTACGGCTGCATTTAATGAGATTCTACATAACGTGGAGAGAATCGGAAACAGCTGTGTGAATCTGGCAGATGCGGCAGAGGACGGAGTGAGATTCAGCACATTTTTAAGAGAGATGGAGTAGAGAACTTTATTATGAGCAGGCAAACTTTCAATAGAAGAGAGTTTGCCTGTTTTCTATTTCATGGAAATCCTTTTGATTTTATGCTGATAAAAGAAGAAAAACTGTGCTAAAATAGTTGAGACAACAAGAAAGAACAGTTATAATATTAATCTGTTAATAGAGAGAAAAAGGTAACTTTTACTAATATAGGAAGGAAGTAGTAAATGAAGATAGAATTACCAAAGAAGGTATTATTTATCATTAATAATCTGCAACTTGCAGGATATGATGCATTTGCAGTAGGTGGCTGCGTGAGAGATTCTATTTTGGCGAGAAAACCGCAGGACTGGGATATCACAACGTCGGCAAAACCAGAAGCAATCAAGGAAATATTTCGCCGGACGGTTGATACAGGAATAGAACACGGAACAGTTACAGTAATGATTGGCAAAGACAGTTATGAGGTGACGACTTACAGAATTGACGGTGCTTATGAGGATAGCCGTCATCCGAAGGAGTCCGCTTTACCAATTGTCTGGAAGAAGATCTTCGCAGAAGAGATTTTACGATCAATGCGATGGCATATAATGATGATGTCCGGCTGGTAGATGTGTTTGGTGGAATGCAGGATTTGAATCATCATCTGATCCGTTGCGTTGGAGATCCGAGGGAAAGATTTTCAGAAGATGCACTTCGTATCCTTCGTGCGGTACGCTTCTCAGCACAGCTGGATTTCCCGATTGAACCTGATACTGCCAAAGCAGTGAAGGAGCTTGCACCAAACCTTAAGAATATCAGTGCAGAACGTATTCAGACAGAGCTTGTGAAACTTCTGACGTCTCCACATCCGGAACGCATTCAGGATGCCTGTGAACTTGGAATTACAAAGGTGGTCTTCCAGAATGGGATGCCATGGTAGGAGTAAAACAGAATACAATACATCATAAGTACGATGTGGCAGAGCATACACTTCATACATTGAAGCATGTGAAGAGAGATAAATACCTTCGTCTTACAATGTTGTTCCATGATATGGGAAAACCGGCAATGAAGACAACAGATGAGAAAGGAAACGATCATTCAAAGGACATGCTCTAGAAAGCGAGAAAATTGCCCGTACAGTTTTGAAGCGGTTAAAATTTGACAATGAGACGATTCGCATTGTAACGAAGCTGGTCTGCTATCATGATTACCGGATGGAAGCAACACCGGCGAATGTACGTCGTGCAATGAATCGGATCGGTGTCGAATTATTCCCATACTATCTCGCAGTGCGTCTTTCAGATGCAAAATCACAGAGCACTTACATGAGAAGGGAAAAGATTGAAAATATCGTAGAGATACGAAATCTTTACAAACAGATCCTGATGGAGAATCAGTGCGTGACTCTTCGACAGCTTGCGGTGAGCGGAAGAGAATTGATGGAACTGGGGATGAAGCCGGGACGCGAACTCGGTGCAATGCTCAGTGAACTGCTGGAATATGTGCTGGATGATCCGGAACGGAATACGAAAGAGAATCTCTGTAAGTACGTGAAAGAAAAAATGGAAAAAGAAAAAGTAGGAAATGCCGGAAGAAAAAAGAGAATACTCAGGTTGTCCCTTTCATACATTAGAAAGAAATCGTTGTCGGTTGCTGTTAAAACCGACAGTAAAAAGTCTGGTAACTGGAAAAGAATAACAATCCAGGTCAATGGGACAGGGGGCAGCCATGAGAGAATATGAGATGGAAGTACTGGAAAAGTACGAACTTGAAGTGAATAGCACCCGGCGGATCAGAGGTGCATTTTATTGCGATACAAAAGAAGGGACGATGCTTCTGAAAGAGACAAAGATCTCGGAGAGGCGCGTCCCTTTATTGTATCTTATTTTAAACCGATTAGAAAAGCAGGGATATCTGGTGGATACACCTGTGTTCAGTAAAGAAGGGAATCTGGTTCAGAATTCCAGAGATGGAACAAGATATTTGATGAAAAATGGTATCCGGGGGAAGAGTGCAATCTGAAGAGAGAGGAAGATATTTTCCGGGCAGCAAGAAAACTGGGAGAGCTTCATCTGGGATTTCAGTGGTATGAGCCGGACTTGCAGGAGAAAGAAAATATTTCAAGAAATTTCCAGAAAAGAAGAGGTGCAGGAAATCCCACAGAATACACCGCAGTCAGTTTGTGAAGAAAAGAAAATTGACTGGACAAAGTTGTCACCATTGTTAAGTAAAAATCCATTGGAAGAAATGAAACGTCGTAACAGGGAAATGAAAAAAGTGCGGTCATTTATCAGAAAACGGGTTGCAAAAAATGAATTCGAATCCTATTATCTGAAGCATTATGAAGAAATTGCATGGCAGGCAGAAAAGGTGACAGAGCAGATAGAACGGTCTGGTTGTCGGAATCTATATGAAAGAAGTATACGGGAAAGGAAAATGCTTCATGGAGATTATAATTATCATAATGTCATGATCCTTCCGGAAAATGAGGTGATAACAAACTTTGAGCGGATGAGAATCGGAATACAAGTAGATGATCTATATTACCTTTTGAGAAAAGTAATGGAAAAATACCATTGGAAACAAAAAACAGGACAAAATATATTAGAAGCATATGAAAGCGTACGGCAATTAAAACCAGATGAAAGAGAGTATCTTTGCCTTCGACTGGCCTATCCGGAAAAGTTCTGGAAGACAGCAAGTGCTTATTCCAGATCAAATAAAGCATGGCTTCCGGAAAAGAGTGTAGAGAAGCTGCAGACAGCAGTAGAGCAGACGAAGGAGAAAGAAGTATTTTTGAGAGAGGTCTTCGAATAAAAAGCTCCGCAAACCGCGGAAAATGTGGATTTATCTTGACAAACAACAGGGAAACCGTTATAACAGTACATAAGGGTTTGAGGCAAGTTATCGTGCAGACTTGTAACCTGAATAAATAAAACTAGGAATAGAATTGTATTTGAGTACAATAAAGGAGGACATAATCCATGAACAAAACAGAATTTATTGCAGCAGTAGCTGAAAAGGCAGAGATTTCCAAGAAAGATTCCGAGAAAGCATTAAAGGCATTTGTTGATGTTGTAACAGAGCAGCTGAAAGCAGGAGATAAAGTACAGCTTGTTGGATTTGGTACATTTGAAGTCAGCGAGAGAGCAGCAAGAGAAGGAAGAAACCCACAGACAGGAAAAACTATGACAATTGCAGCTTGCAAGGCTCCTAAATTCAAAGCTGGAAAAGCATTAAAGGACGCTATCAACTAGTTCAGGGGATTTTGTAGAAGAATATATGAGACTGGATAAGTTTTTAAAAGTCTCCCGTCTGATCAAGCGAAGAACTGTAGCAAACGAAGCCTGTGATGCAGGACGTGTGCTGGTGAATGGAAAGACGGCGAAAGCATCTGTGAAGGTAAAGCCGGGAGATGTGATCGAGATTCAGTTTGGAACGAGAACCGTTAAGGTTGAGGTTCTTGAACTGCAGGAGACAACAAAAAAAGAAGAAGCAAAGGACTTATTTAAATACCTGTAAAGTCTGTCAGACAACAGGAATGTATAAGTCGACCAATGGTTATTGTTTTCAGTAATCTTAGAAAGGCAGGGAATATTTTACAAAGTGAGATATTCCCTGCCTTTCTGTATGCTATACGATAAAGCATCTTTGGACGCACATATATAAAACCCTTATCTGTCAGGAATAAGTATAAAAGCTCTGACATATATATAGAAAAGTACAGGGAACTGTTATCTGATTCCAGTAATATACTGTGGAGTATGCCAGAGAAGAGGGAGGTGCAGCGGATGGAGGAACAGCAAAAGACTGTAAAGGCTCATAAGCTGGTGGTTAATAACCGGAAGACAAGTATGGTGACAGGTGTTCTGGATGTATTGTCTTTTGATCTGAATGAGATTCTTCTGGAAACAGAGCAGGGAATGCTGTTAGTAAAAGGAACAGACTTGCATGTGAACCGCCTCAGTGTGGAAAAGGGAGAAGTAGATTTGTCGGGAACAATAGACAGTGTTTCATATTCTAATATTTCACAGGCAAAGAAACAGGAAGAAAGCTTTTGGACAAAGATGTTCAAGTGAGGAAGAAAGAAGATGCTAAATATAAAAAAAGAACTGCTTGTTTTCTTCTGTGCCTGTCTCACAGGTGTGAATGTCCGGGCTGGGTACGAGATCCTGATTTTCTTAAGGAAAATGATAATACATAATAATCTGGTGAAAGGAATTGAGGATCTGTTCTACTGGATATTTATGAGTGCATATATTTTCTCACAGATATATGCAACTATGTATGGTAGTATCAGATGGTATTTTCTACTAGGTCTTGTATTTGGCGTTGCGTTATTCAGAAACTGATTGCGTCTGGAAAAAAAATACACAAAAAAACAAGGAAAAACCTTGAAATTATTAGAAAAAACAGATAGAATGTTGATAATTGGGAAGTTTATAGGGAAGACTCCGTCAGTGAAGGCAGGATGGATTTCCCGGTAACGTTAAGAGTGTATTATTTTAGGGTGAATTTTAGATGGCAAAGAAAAAAAGAGTGACTGGACGGCGCAGCCATACAAAGCAGAGACGTCCGAGTCCGTACAAAAGAAGCGTTCTTATGATTTTGTCAGTATTGTGTCTTCTTTCCGGTGTGCTGGGAGTGAATGCAGTAAAGCTTCATGCAAAGAATACAGCGTATAAACAGCAGGAAGCAGAACTGAAGACACGGATTAAAAGTGAGCAGGCAAGAGCAGAAGAGATCAAAGAATACGAGCAGTATGTACAGACAGATGATTACATGAAAGAGATCGCAGAAGATAAGCTGAATCTTGTTGATCCGAATGAAATTGTGTTTAAACCAATCAAGTGAATAGTAACCGAATCTGCAAAGCCAGTGAAAGACGGATACAGAATTTACGAAAGATAACTCCGGGAGAGAAAGTTCTCCTGGAGTTTTCCTTTTTTTACGCGAACAACGAGCCAAAGTCCGTGCCTGCACGAGACCTTGGAGACTGTCGTGATAACTTGAGAAACTTGCGGAGCGTGTTTCTCACAGTTTGAGTAACGAGGGGGGATGGAAATGGAAAATGGACAGGTATTACATAGTAGTCCGTATGTGGAACAGATTGATAAGTTTGCAGTTTCATTAAAACAGTTAGCGAAAACATTTTTGAAGTTAGAAGAAAAAAAGCAGACATTCTCAGAAGAAGAGATTGATGAAATGTTTGCCTGCGTAAGAGAAGAAGTGTGTGAAAAATGTGAGAAAAACAGTTGGTGCTGGGGTGAAAACTATATTCAGATGTATCAGATGGGATACGAGATTCTTGCAGCAGTGGATCAGTATGGAAATGAACTGGATGCAGAGACAAAAAGAAAACTGATGCAGCGCTGCATTATGGCTCCGCGGTTTTATCGGGGGATGCTTGACAGTTTTCACGAAGCAAGACAAAATATGATCTGGATCAATCGTATCGCAAGAAGCCGGGAAGGATGTGCAGCCCAGCTTGATCTATTTGCAGATATGCTACAAAATGTGGCGAAAAATCTGGAAGACAGCATATTTACAGATGAAAGGTTGGGGAAACGGATCTTATCTCAATTAAAGAGAAAAGGAATACGTGTACTTTCCATGCATTTTCTTGTGAATGGAGAAGGAAAATATGAATTGCATCTGACGATGCGTACCTGGAAATCGGAAAAGATTCCGGTGAAAAGTCTGGCAGGGACTCTGAGTAATCTGACAGGAAGAAGATTGATTCCGGGAAAAGAGGGAGCGCAGCTGATCGGAACGGATTATACAACAGTGGTCTTCCGAGAAGGACCATCCTATTACACAATGTCCGGGATAGCAAGAATCGGAAAAGGCTGCAGTAATATTTCAGGGGACAGTTTCACGATGATGGATCTTCCGGGTGGTAAAAGGGGAGTTGCATTGTCAGATGGCATGGGATGTGGGCAGGCTGCCTGTCGGGAAAGCACACTTGTGATAGAACTTCTCGAAGAACTTCTGGAAGCGGGATTCCCGGAAAAGACTGCGATCCAGATGATCAATACAACACTGGTCTGCGGAAGAGAAGAAATCCATTACTCTACGATCGACCTTACAGTGTTTGATCTGTATACAGGGGAATGCGAATTGATCAAGGCAGGCGCATCCTCAACTTTTATTCGAAGAAGGATCAGATTGAGCATCTGACATCGACAAGCCTGCCAATCGGAGTGATGAATTCACTTGAAATAGATTCAGTGAAACGGCAGTTGACGGATGGAACGTATGTAATCATGCTGACAGATGGAGTGCTGGATGCACTTCCGGTAGGAGAGCAGGACTTCCTTCTTGAAACAATCATAAAAGGAACGGAAATACGAAACCCCAAGGAACTGGCCAGACACATTTTACAGCAGGTACTTAACTGGACAGGAAAAGAACCGGAGGATGATATGTCAGTTTTGGTTGCAGCTTTGTGGAAATGCAGAAAGTAGCCATTGACATAGAAGTAACCGTTAACGTATAGTTGAGGTATGATGGATAAAAGATTAGAAAAGATTGAAAACTATATCAGACAATATCATATGATAGAAAAAGGGGACAGGATTATCATAGGTGTATCAGGTGGCGCAGACTCTGTATGTCTGCTGATGGCACTTTGTTCATTGCAGGAAAAGCTGGGATTCCAGGTGCTTGTCTGCCATGTGAATCATG
>ENA-OQCP01000401-OQCP01000401.1-human-gut-metagenome-genome-assembly--contig:-NODE-401-length-19694-cov-2.397199_pt1 | contig 19694 bp, 21 predicted proteins | sample MGYA00242760_ERZ504583 | MGnify/ENA primary metagenome ERZ504583 (study PRJEB26092, sample SAMD00036308) | human gut metagenome | host: Homo sapiens | study: EMG produced TPA metagenomics assembly of...
CGGACAAAATGGGATGGAATGAATTAGATGATATTAGACGAACAAATGGAATTTGTGATTTTTTTAAGTTGGGACTATAAAGAAGATGAAAGAGATCGGAAATACAGAAAGGTAGAACAATGGCATTTTTAAAATTTATAGATAAAAAAGGTGCGGATTCTTTTATATCAGGAATAGTACAATTTGGACGGCTAAAAGAATATTTGTATATTGAAAAGAAAAAATGTGTTGGAAAAAATGATGAGATGGAAGGTAAATATTATACGACAAAATATCAGACGCCACAAGGAAAAGGGGTTAATTTTACGATTGATGCTAATAAACAGAAAAGGAATTTTGCCTTATGTTTATATCATTTAAATAACAAATATAGTACATCGAGAATAGAGGAGATGTTTGAATTTGGAGAGTATGTTGTAAAAATAGAGGATGAATTAGAATTTGATAAAAGAATAAAAAATGGGGCAAAAGAAAATAAATATCAGTCTATAGCAGAGACGTTTTATATTATCGAGATGAGAGCATTAAAGATGAAATGAAAATTATGGATTTGATGACAAATAGTCTTGATGATTTGTCATTTATAAAGAGAAAGGAAATTTTCTCGTATCAAAATGAATATAGATATTTAATTGTAGATGAATTAGAAGAAAGAAAAAATATTAGATTTGAGATAGGAGATTTAAAAGACTTAGCAACTATTATGAGTAAATCTGAATTCTTGAAAACTTTATAAATGGGTGATTTCCTGCCTAAATTTGTAATCATTATGATTATAAAATAGGAAACGATAAAGAAATAGTGAGCGTGGTCCTGCTTAGTGGACGATTCAAAATGAGTAGAGATAAATACAAAATCTATTGCAGTCTATTACGCAAGATATGATAAAGAATAAAGATTGATGCATAGTCGATTGATTTCAAGATTAGGATTAATCGGTTATAGTTATGCACTAATGTTCAGAGGAGAGTTTTTTAGAGATGTGCTATATAAGAATATTTGAATTATGCGATAGATTATTATTAAATAATAAAATAGAGAGAAAAAGATGCAAGCGATGTCCTGCATCTTTTTTACAAAGAAAATATGTATGTCAAAGGGAATGTATGTTCGATATATTCTTGATTTATATCGGCAATTATGATAGCATGTTACCATGATAATAGTAGTGATGGGGAAAAGTACACAAAGTTATGTACGGATTTTTGGGTTGATATTAGACATAGTAAGAGAAAATTTCACTATGGAACATTTTGGATTAGTATCGGAATACGCCCTTACCGGCGATCAGCCGCAAGCTATTTGTTTTGCTCATTAATAAGGCAATTTTTATTACAGCAACTATAGAGAAAGAGAATAAGTTTAATTGTAAAGGAATTGAATTTGAAATCGAAATTCGAAATAAAGTAAAGGAGAAATTATGGATCATTTTGAATTAGTATCAGAATATGCTCCGACCGGCGACCAGCCGCAGGCCATCGACCAGCTTGTAAAAGGCTTTCAAGAAGGAAACCAATGCCAGACTTTACTGGGAGTTACAGGCTCTGGCAAGACGTTCACAATGGCAAACGTCATACAACAATTAAATAAACCAACACTCATAATCGCACACAACAAAACGCTGGCTGCGCAGCTATATGGAGAATTCAAAGAATTCTTCCCGAATAATGCGGTAGAATACTTTGTATCCTACTACGATTATTACCAGCCGGAAGCTTATGTTCCGTCCTCGGACACATACATTGCCAAAGACTCTTCCATCAATGATGAGATTGACAAGCTTCGCTTATCTGCCACAATGGCATTGACGGAACGGCGGGACGTGATCATAGTTGCCAGTGTATCGTGTATTTATGGTTTGGGAAGTCCTGTAGATTATCAGAATATGGTGATTTCTTTACGCCCGGGCATGACAAAAGACAGAGACGAGGTTATGGCAAAATTGATAGAAATCCAGTATGACCGTAATGACATGGATTTTCACCGCGGAACTTTCCGTGTTCGCGGCGATGTGGTGGAGATCATACCGGCGTATGAGAGCGATGTGGCGATTCGTATCGAATTTTTCGGAGATGAAGTTGAGCGGATTACGGAAATTGATATTTTGACAGGAGAGGTCAAAGACGAATTGTCACATGTGGCGATTTTCCCGGCGTCACATTATGTGGTGGATAAAGAAAACATAAAGCGTGCTGTAAATGATATAGAAAAAGAACTGGATGAGCGTGTGAAGGAGTTTAAACATGCAGATAAACTTTTGGAAGCGCAGAGAATTGCAGAGAGAACAAATTTTGATATTGAAATGTTGAAAGAAACCGGATTTTGTTCCGGAATCGAAAACTATTCGCGGCACTTGGCAGGACTTAGTCCCGGGCAGCGCCATATACATTGATAGATTATTTCCCGGATGATTTTATTATTATGATTGATGAATCGCATAAAACCATTCCTCAGATCGGAGGTATGTATCACGGAGATCAATCAAGAAAATCTACCTTGGTAGATTATGGATTTCGTCTTCCGTCTGCGAAGGATAACCGTCCGCTGAACTTTGAAGAATTTGAGAGCAAGATCAACCAGGCGTTATTTGTATCTGCAACACCGGGAGTATATGAAGAAGAACATGAGCTTCTCCGTGTGGAACAGGTGATTCGTCCGACCGGACTGCTCGATCCGGAAGTTGTCGTGCGTCCTGTAGAAGGTCAGATAGACGATCTGATCGGGGAAATAAACAAAGAAATTTCCCAAAAGAATAAAGTTCTCGTAACAACTCTGACAAAGCGGATGGCAGAAGATTTGACGGATTATATGCGTGAGGTGGGAATTCGTGTGAAATATTTGCATTCGGATGTGGATACACTGGAACGTACAGAGATTATTCGTGATATGCGTTTAGATGTATTTGATGTGCTTGTGGGAATCAATCTTTTGCGAGAAGGTCTGGATATTCCGGAAATTACGCTTGTAGCGATATTGGATGCGGATAAGGAAGGATTTTTGCGTTCGGAAACGTCATTGATACAGACAATAGGACGTGCGGCGCGTAATGCACAAGGGCATGTTATTATGTATGCGGATAAGATAACGGAATCTATGCAGCTGGCGATCGATGAAACAAAACGGCGTCGTGAGATTCAGATGAAATATAATGAAGAGCATGGTATCACACCAAAGACGATTCAAAAATCAGTACGCGACCTGATCAGTATTTCTAAAAAAGTTGCGGCAGAGGAGCTGAAACTGGAAAAAGATCCGGAATCTATGAGCGTAAAAGAACTTAAAAAGCTGATTGCCGATCTTACAAAACAGATGAAGAAAGCGGCGGCAGAACTGAATTTTGAAAGCGCGGCAGAATTGCGGGATAAGTTGACAGAATTGAAAAAAATGTTGAATGAAATAGAAGGATAAAATACAAAATAAAATATGACTACAGGGAGGAAAAAGACGGATTATGAGTACGAAAATGGATGTTCGGAAATATATCAAAATAAGGGGAGCGAATGAGAATAATCTTAAAAATATAGATGTGGACATTCCCCGGAACGAACTTGTTGTACTTACAGGATTGAGCGGTTCGGGCAAATCTTCCCTCGCGTTTGATACGATTTATGCAGAAGGGCAGAGAAGATATATGGAATCATTATCTTCCTATGCAAGACAGTTTTTGGGGCAAATGGAGAAACCGGATGTGGAAAGCATAGAGGGACTGTCGCCTGCAATTTCCATTGATCAAAAGTCGACAAATCACAATCCGAGATCTACGGTCGGAACAGTGACTGAAATTTATGATTATTTCAGACTTTTATATGCAAGAGTCGGAATTCCTCATTGTCCTAAATGTGGAAAAGCAATTTCAAAGCAAACAGTCGATCAGATGGTTGATCGAATTATGTCAATGCCGGAAGGAACGAAAATCCAGCTTCTTGCTCCGGTCGTAAGAGGCCGGAAAGGAACACATGCAAAATTATTGGAAAAAGCAAAGAAAAGCGGATATGTGCGTGTACGTGTAGACGGAAATATGTACGAATTGACGGAAGAGATTATTCTTGACAAGAACTTGAAACATAATATTGAGATTATTGTTGACCGATTGATCGTAAAACAGGGGATTGAGAAGAGGTTAACAGATTCTGTGGAAAGTGTTCTGCATTTATCGGAAGGTTTGCTCAGTGTAGATGTGATCGGCGGGGAGATGTTGAATTTCAGTCAGAGCTTTTCCTGTCCGGATTGTGGGATCAGTATCGAAGAGATCGAACCAAGAAGTTTTTCATTTAATAATCCTTTTGGGGCATGTCCGACATGTTATGGATTAGGATATAAGATGGAGTTTTCAGAGGATTTGATGATTCCGGATCCGTCATTGTCGATTAATGAAGGTGCAATAGCGGTATTAGGGTGGCAGTCTTGTACAGACAAATCAAGTTTTACTCATGCGATACTTCAGGCGCTGTGCAGAGAGTATCAATTTGATCTGGACACACCGTTTGAAAAATATCCGAAGAAGATTCATGATATTATTCTTCATGGCACAAACGGGAAAGAGGTGAAAGTATTTTATAAAGGCCAGAGAGGCGAAGGCGTTTATGATGTTGCGTTTGAAGGGTTGATTAAAAACGTAGAGCGCAGATATAAAGAAACCGGTTCGGAGACGATGAAAGCCGAATATGAGACATTTATGAACATAACTCCGTGTTCGGCATGCCATGGGCAACGTCTGAAACCGGGAGCTTTGGCGGTAACCGTCGGAGAAAAAAATATTGCAGAAGTAACGTCGATGTCTATCGGAAAATTGCAAAATTTTCTTGAAGAGCTTGTATTAGGAGAAACACAGATGCTCATCGGAGGGCAGATTTTGAAAGAAATCAGAGCTCGGATCAAATTTCTTATGGATGTGGGACTTGATTACTTGACGTTGGCCCGCGCTACCGGAACACTTTCAGGCGGTGAGGCGCAGAGAATACGTCTGGCAACGCAGATCGGATCGGGTCTTGTGGGAGTAGCATATATTTTGGATGAGCCAAGTATAGGACTTCATCAGCGGGATAATGACAAGCTTCTTGCAACATTAAAGCATCTTCGTGATCTGGGAAATACGCTGATAGTCGTAGAGCATGACGAAGATACAATGATGGAGGCGGATTATATTGTAGATATAGGACCGGGAGCGGGAGAACACGGAGGCGAGGTTGTTGCCGTCGGAAATGCGAAAGAGATCATGAAAAATGAAAATTCGATTACAGGCGCATACTTATCGGGAAGGATCAAAATTCCGGTTCCGCAAGAGCGCAGACAGCCTAAGGGATGGTTGAAGGTGGTCGGCGCCCGGGAAAACAACTTGAAAAATATCGATGTGTCATTTCCTCTTGGAGTTATGACTTGTGTTACCGGAGTTTCAGGTTCGGGAAAAAGCTCTCTTGTAAATGAAATTTTGTATAAAAGGCTTGCACGTGATTTGAATCGCGCGAGAACAATTCCGGGAAAACATAAAAAAATAGAAGGGTTAGATCAGGTAGATAAGGTGATTGATATCGATCAGTCGCCGATCGGACGAACCCCAAGGTCAAATCCGGCAACCTATACAGGTGTGTTTGATCTGATAAGAGATTTGTTTGCGGCAACTCCGGATGCAAAAGCGCGCGGATATAAGAAAGGGCGGTTTAGTTTTAATGTGAAAGGCGGACGCTGCGAGGCGTGCTCGGGAGACGGCATTCTTAAAATCGAAATGCATTTTTTGCCTGATGTATATGTTCCGTGTGAAGTTTGCGGGGGAAAGCGATATAATCGAGAGACTTTGGAAGTAAAATATAAAGGGAAAACGATTTATGATATTCTCAACATGACAGTGGAAGAGGCGTTGGAATTTTTTGCTCATGTTCCGAGTATCAGGCGCAAGATAGAGACATTGAACGATGTAGGTCTTTCTTATATCCGTCTCGGACAGCCTTCTACAGAATTGTCCGGAGGTGAAGCACAGCGCATTAAGCTGGCAACGGAACTTAGTAAACGGAGTACAGGAAAAACTGTGTATATTTTGGATGAGCCGACGACAGGACTTCATTTTGCGGATGTGCATAAATTGACGGAGATCTTGCGGCGTCTGACAGATGACGGAAATACGGTTATTGTAATCGAACACAATCTGGATGTTATAAAAACAGCAGATTACATTATTGATATCGGTCCGGAAGGCGGAGAACGCGGTGGTACGGTCGTTGCACACGGAACACCGGAAGATGTGGCAGAGAATGAAAATTCCTATACAGGGAAGTATATAAAGAAGATGCTGTAGAAAACACTGTAGTTATAAAAAATAACAGTTCAGTCTGCGCCATTCATAAAATCACGCTGTGTGCTTATTGTGGCCGGCGCCACTGTTTCGCTCATAAATGTGCGCTTGTCGCATACAGATGTCCGTTAGCGAAAACATGAGAGCATGTTTTGTGCTTTCCGTACACTGTAGGGCTGAACTGTTACAATAAAAATTATAAAAAAGTTGTAAAAAGTATCATGTAATTAAAAAAAAGGGTTTTCATTTTTTGTTGAGTCGATTATACTAAAGAATGCAGATTGGATGCAGGGGTATCATCCGGTCTGGAAATATGTGAATGATAAGACCTGTTTGGGGAGAGATACAGACATTTTCGTTTTTGAGGAGATGTCAGCGGGAAAAGAGTATAAAGATTTAGAAGGGAGAATGGAATATGTCGGTAGATATCGGAATAGATCTGGGAACAGCCAGTGTGCTTGTCTATGTCCGCGGCAAAGGAGTCGTTTTGAAAGAACCATCAGTTGTCGCGTTTGACAGAGATACGAATGTAATCAAAGCGATCGGGGAAGAAGCGAGACTGATGCTCGGAAGGACGCCTGGGAATATCGTTGCGGTTCGTCCTCTCAGGCAGGGCGTGATTTCGGATTATACAGTGACAGAAAAGATGATCAAATATTTTGTCCGAAAGTCGCTTGGTAAGAGAACATTCAAAAACCGCGTATTAGTATCTGTGTGCCCAGTGGTGTCACAGAAGTGGAAAAGAAAGCGGTAGAAGAGGCTACTTATGCGGCAGGTGCGCGGGAAGTGCACTTGATTGAAGAGCCTGTAGCGGCCGCGATTGGCGCGGGAATTGATATTGCAAAGCCATGTGGAATATGATTGTAGATATCGGCGGAGGTACTGCGGATATTGCGGTAATCTCACTGGGCGGCACTGTTGTGAATACATCGATTAAGGTGGCGGGAGATGATTTTGATGAGGCAATCGTCCGTTATATGCGTAAAAAACATAATCTTCTGATCGGTGAAAGAACGGCGGAAGATATAAAGATAAAGATAGGAACAACATATCCTCTTGTAGAGGAAGAGACTATGGAGGTTAGGGGAAGAAACCTTGTAACAGGATTACCGAAAACTGTTACGGTAACTTCTTCGGAGACAGAGGAGGCTTTGAGGGAAGCCACCGGGCAGATTGTTGAAGCTGTGATAGCGGTATTGGAGCAGACTCCGCCGGAGTTGTCGGCAGATATACTTGACCGTGGAATCGTTTTGACAGGCGGAGGTTCTATGCTTCGCGGATTAGAGGAATTGATCGAGGAGAGGACAGGCATTAACACGATGACAGCGGAAGATCCGATGAAAGTTGTTGCGATCGGAACAGGACAATTTGTTGAATTTATGAGCGGACGGGGCGAAGTCTGACGTGAAGAGCTGATTTGGCAAAGAGAGAGAAGGAGCAGGGATGTGAGCAATACGGCACATCCCTGTTATAATGTGGATATAAAGCGAAATATTGTGGAAAACAATAACGGAAAGAGGAAAGATCTGTGGAAAAAGTTACGGGATATGTAGGTCACATTGTGTTTCGGAATGCAGAAAACGGATATACAGTGTTTCATTTGGAAAATGATGACGGAGAAGTGACCTGTGTGGGGAATTTTAATTACATTACAGAAGGGGAACTGTTGGAAATAACGGGGGAGTATGTGACTCATAGTGTGTATGGAAATCAGTTGAAGGTAATGTCTCACGTTGTGAAAGAACCGGAAGATCTCGTATCCATAGAACGGTATCTTGGATCGGGAGCCGTTAAAGGAATCGGGGCGGCTCTGGCGGGACGTATTGTCAGGAAGTTTAAAGAAGATACTTTTCGTATCATAGAAGAAGAACCGGAGCGTCTTGCCGAAATCAAAGGAATCAGCGAGCGTAAAGCAAGAGAGATTTCATCACAGTTAGAAGATAAAAAGGATTTGCGAAAGGCAATGATCTATCTTCAAAAGTATGGAATTTCTGCGAAATTGGCAGCAAAGATATATAATCATTATGGTATGCGTGTATACAAAGTGATGGAAGAAAATCCGTATGAACTTGCGGATAATATTGAGGGGATCGGATTTCGTACCGCAGATGAGATTGCGGCACGCATCGGAATCCATACAGATTCCGATTACCGGATTAAAAGCGGACTGTTTTATACATTGCAGCAGGCAGTAGGAGAAGGGCATATCTATCTTCCTCAGGAGGAACTTTTACGTCGTGCAAGAACGCTTTTGGAAGTGGAGATTGACGATATAGAAAAGCATGTGATGGATCTGTGCATTGAGAAAAAAGTGGTTATGAAAGAATGTGTCAATGAAAACAAAAATGAAAATGAAATCAGGATTTACCCGGCACATTATTATTATATGGAATTGAATACGGCGAAAATGCTTCATGATTTGAATATAAATTGTGATATGCCGGAGGAAATGATGGAAAGACGGCTCTGTAAAGTGGAGCGGGCAGAAGAGATCAAATTGGATCCTAAGCAGCATACAGCGGTGATTGAGTCGATCAAACACGGTTTGCTTGTGTTGACCGGAGGACCGGGAACGGGAAAAACAACGACAATTAATACAATGATCCGTTTTTTTGAGAGCGAAGGGATGAGCATTCTTTTAGCAGCGCCAACCGGAAGGGCGACAAAGAGAATGACAGAAGCTACCGGATATGAGGCGCAGACGATCCATCGTCTTTTGGAAGTGAATGTAAATCCCGAAGAAGCGGAAAATTCGGGAGGATTTTTAAGAAATCGGCAGAATCCCCTTGAAGCGGATGTGATTATTATTGATGAAATGTCTATGGTTGATCTGACATTGATGCATGCGCTTTTGTCTGCAGTTATACCGGGGACAAGACTGATACTTGTAGGAGACGTAGACCAACTTCCGTCTGTGGGACCGGGAAGCGTATTGAAAGATATCATTGCATCGCATCGGTTTCCTGTTGTGACACTGACTCGTATTTTTCGTCAGGCAGGAGAAAGTGATATTATAGTAAATGCACATAAAATCAATGCAGGAGAGCCGGTTATTCCCGATAATAAGAGCAGAGATTTTTTCTTCTTACGAAGACAGGATGCAGATACGATCATAGGTATTGTGATCATGCTTATCCAGAAAAAGCTTCCGAAGTATGTAGGGGCAGATCAAAACGAGATCCAAGTTATGACGCCGACGAGAAAAGGACTTCTTGGGGTAGAACGTTTAAATGAAATCCTTCAGAAATACTTGAATCCGGAAGAACCGAAAAAGGCGCAGCGTGAGATTAACGGCAGGCTGTTCAGAGAAGGCGATAAAGTAATGCAGATTAAAAATAATTATCAAATCGAGTGGGAAGTATCTACAAAATTCGGTCTGACGGTAGACAAAGGAACCGGTGTGTTTAACGGAGATATGGGAGTGATTACAGAGATTAACGAGTATACGGAAACGATAGAGGTAGAATTTGACGAATCTCGAAAAGTAAAATATGGGTTTGATATGACAGAAGAACTGGAACTGGCATATGCAATTACCGTACATAAGTCACAGGGGAGCGAATATCCGGCAGTTATCATTCCTCTTTTGCCGGGCCCGAAGCTTCTTTATAACCGGAATCTGTTGTATACTGCGGTGACAAGGGCAAAAAAATGTTTGACGATTGTAGGGAGTGAGGCAGTATTTCAGGAAATGATACAAAACAAAAACGAACAGGCGCGGTATACAAGTTTGGCGGAACGTATACAAGAATTTTAAATCTGCTATATCCGAAAGTATGCCCTTTCTGCGGGGAAATTTCGCCGGAAGGGGTTTGCGCGGAGTGTAAAAAGAAGATTATATACGTCAGACAGCAAGATGTATGAGATGTGGGAAGCCGATAAAAGATGAATATAAAGAATATTGTTCGGATTGTGCAAAAAGAACATCGCATATTACCCAGGGGCGAAGTTTGTGGCTTCATAAAGAACCGGTATCAACGGCGATATATAAATTCAAATATAATAATAAGCGCAGTTGGGGAGAATTGTTTGCGGCAGAAATGGCACAAGCTTATAAAGATCAAGTTATAAAATGGGGAATTGAGGAAATTATCCCCATTCCTCTGCACAAATCTCGAAAGAGAAAAAGAGGGTATAATCAGGCGGAGATTATAGCAAAATGTTTGTCGGAAAAGACAGGAGTGTCTCTAGTGTCAGATGCTTTGTTTCGAGTGAAAAAAACGACGGCGCAGAAAAAGTTGGACAGGCAGGAACGAATGGGAAATCTAAGGGATGCATTTGCTTTGTCAGAAAGATGGAAACCTGTGGCGAATGTGCTTCTGATCGACGATATTTATACAACGGGAGCGACAGTAGAGCAGGCAGCAAAAATATTAAAAAAGGCAGGGGCGCAAAATGTGTACTTTTTGACTATAAGCATTGGACAAGGTATTTAAATATATGATATAATAATCATACATATGTAATTATTTACCGTATTTGGAATATAGTATATGGATTTCGGAAAATACATAGGAGGACGGGAAGACGTCATGTTAGATAAGAGGAAAATACGTTTGATGACTCGGGCTGCTATTTATGAAAAAAACTATGGAGAAGAAGATTTTAAGATCAGCAGCTATTATAAGAAAGATTATTCGAGTTTAAATACATGGGTCACGCTTATTTGGATCACAGTCGGTTATGGATTGGCGGTTGCAGTGCTGTTTCTCGGTTGGGGAGAGGCTGCGATGGAAGGCATCACGCTTGCAAAGTTATTTGTTTTTGCCGCGGTGGCGATAGGCGCTTATGTGTCGCTGCTGATAGCATATGGAATCGGTGCGGGAAGCTTTTATAAAAATAAGCATATCAAGGCAAAACAGAGAGTAAAAAAGTATCTGAGAGACCTTTCCAGAATCGAGAAGATCAACAATAAGAAGGAGATAAATTAATCATGAGTACATTGCTTGTTTGGAGAGAAAAGCTGCAGAGAATATATGCGTTATATTCAATTTATATTCAAAAAGGGCTGCAGTTTGTGACAGGGCTGGTTTTGTTTTGGGTTATCAACTCTAACATAGGTTTTATGAAGCCGGCATCTTCAGTTTTTTGCACATTGGGATTGGCAGTGATCTGTACATTTCTTCCGATGACAATTACCGTTTTAGCGGCGACAGCATTGATACTCGCACATTTTTATGCGTTGTCGCTTCCGATTGCGCTTGTGGCGCTCGTCATTTTTATTTTAATGTATATTTTCTATTTTCGTTTTACCCCGAAAAAAGCATGGCTTGTGTTGATTTCGGGACTTGCGTTTAGTTTGAAAATCCCGTTTGTAATCCCGATTGCATTCGGTCTGCTTGGATCGCCGGTGTGGATTGTTCCTGCATCATGCGGAATTATCACCTATTATATGACAGATTATGTGAAAGTATCCGCGGCAGCGCTAAAGGAGGCAGATGCATCCGGTATAGCGGCTAATTTGATGAGTTTTACAAAGCAAGTGCTTGCAAGTAAAGAAATGTGGCTTATGGTCATGGCAGTGACGATAGGAATTCTTGTTGTGAATTTTGTCCGTACAAGAGGTGTGGATCATTCTTGGAAAATTGCGTCGGCAGCGGGAGCGGCAGTAACGGTTGTTGTTTCAGCGGCAGGTAATATTGTATTAAGTACAAATATATCTTATATAGAAATTATATTGAGCGCGGTTCTTGGCGCGGTGACAGGACTTGTGCTGGAACTTCTTTTCTTTTCCGTAGATTATTCTCGTACGGAGAATATCCAGTTTGAGGATGATGAATACTATTATTATGTAAAAGCCGTTCCTAAAGTCGGAGTAGCCGTTCCGGAAAAGAAGGTAAAACGGATTACTGAAAACCAGCCTCAGGAAACGACGGTGATCAGAGAAGATGCGGATTTGAACAATATAAATACAGAGAATGATGCGGATGATATTCTTTTGACAAGAAGTTTGAGTAAAGAACTCGGTTTGGAAAAACAAAGACCGGAGTAAATCGAAGTAAACGGTAAGGTGGTGATTACGGTATGTTAGATTGGATAAAAAGTATTTTAGACAATTATACAAATGGAATGTATTTTCCTAACATCCATATTAAAGATGTGATCGAAATACTGATCGTTGCCGTAATCGTGTATGAGATCATGCTTTGGATCAAGAATACAAAAGCGTGGATGCTTCTTAGAGGAATTATTATGCTGGGGGTATTTATTCTTTTGGCATGGATTTTTCAGATGCATACGATTTTGTATTTGGCGGCGCAGTCGATCAACGTACTGGCTATTGCGGCTGTAGTGGTGTTTCAGCCGGAACTGCGTCGTGCGCTTGAAAAACTCGGAGAGAAAAACCTGCTTAGCAATATTAATCCGTTTGATAAAAACAGAGAGAATGAACGTTTTTCTGATCAGACAGCAGAAGGTATAGTGACGGCATGTTTTGAAATGGGAAAAGTATGTACAGGAGCCTTGATCGTAGTAGAGCAGGCGATTCAGCTTACAGAATATGAAATGACCGGAATTGAATTGGACTGTAAGGTGTCACCTCAGGTTTTGATCAATATATTTGAACATAATACACCGCTTCATGACGGAGCGATTATTATACGAGGAGACCGGATTACTTCGGCTACATGTTACCTTCCTCTTTCTGATAATATGCGCATCAGCAAAGATCTCGGAACGAGGCACAGGGCGGCTTTGGGAATGAGTGAGGTATGTGATGCTCTTGTAATCGCGGTGTCGGAGGAAACAGGTCTTGTTTCCGTAGCTATGGGCGGTCAGCTTGACAGAGGGATTACAAGGGAAGAATTGAGAAAGCGTCTTAGTCAGATTCAGTATAGAAATGCCGAGTCAAAGCGGTTTTTCTTGCGGAAAGGATGGCGCAGAAAATGAAAAAATATAAGTTTACGGATAATTTGGGATTAAAGATCATAGCGGTTATTTTTGCGGCGTTCTTATGGCTTATTGTTGTGAATCTTGATAATCCCGTAAGTACACAGACTTTCAGCGAGGTTCCGGTAACGATTATAAATGAGGATATTATTTTATCGGCAGGCGATACCTATCAGGTGCTTGGGGAAGAAAAAGTAAGTGTTGTTGTATCGGCGACAAGACAAGTGCGGCAGAAACTGACAAAAGAAGATATTGTCGCGACAGCGGATATAAAGGAGATGGATACAAGTACAGGACTTGTTCCGATCAAGATTTCCATACCGAATTATGCCGGAAAATATGAATCTGCGGAGGCGGCGCCGAGAAATCTTCAGATACAGAGAGAAAAATCGGGAAAGAAAGTCCTTTCCCTTACGGTAAGCACAGGGGATTCTAAAGTAAGAGATGGGTATATTTTAGGTGATATGACGGTTAATCCGGATAAAGTGACGATCACAGGACCGGAGTCGATCCTTGACCAGATTGATCGGGCGGTTGCTCTTATTGATGTAGAGGGATTGGCAAAGGACAGCGAGGAGACAGCAAAACTTGGGTTGTATGATATCAGCGGCAACCCGATCAGTCAGACACGGCTGGGAAATAATCTTGGCGAGGGCGGCATTACTGTGTCTGTTGAAGTGTTAAAGATCAAGAGCGTTCCGATTTCACTCAGTGTTTCGGGAACTCCGGCAGAAGGCTATAAGTATACAGGTACAGCAGTGAACCGGAAACTGTTCAGATTTACGGGGAAAAAGATGTGGTCGATAAAATTGAGGAAATAGATGTTCCTGTTATTGATGTCAGCGGAGCTTCACAACCGATTCAGAAATCTGTCAATATCTCAGAATATCTGCCGGAAGGAGTTCAGCTGGTAGATGAGAAAACTGCCAATATAACAGTTACTGCAATGGTGGAAGAAGAAGGAACGCGAACGATCAATTTTATGGTAAGTTCGATCCAGATCAATAATCTGGCAGAGGGTCTGCAAGTATCTTATGAGCCGGATGCGGAGATAGCGCTTCGTTTTAGCGGTGATCAGAAAGCATTGGAAATGCTGGATATCAGCAATGCGGTTTCTGTGGATATGTCTGCATATGTAGTGCCGGGAGTATATGATGTGCATGTAGATGTGGATATTCCGGAAGGAATTACATTGATGAAGAAAGTGACAGTTCAGCTTACTGTTGCGGAGAAAGAGCAGGAAGGCGGCAACGAAAGCGATACGAATACAGAACAAAAAGGACAGTAAGCTGCTTTTGGAACGGAAGATGGCTGTTATGAATGGAAAGTAGGCGAAAACAGAGAAAAAGCAGCAGCATAAAGGGAGACGGAATAATGGTAAGAAAAAAAATAGTGATCGATAATCCTACAGGACTGCATTTGAGACCTGCAGGAACATTCTGTAAAGCTGCGATTCAGTTCGAGAGCAAAATCACAGTTCAGAAAATTACAAAAAATGAAAATGTAACTGCAAATGCCAAGAGTGTACTCAGCGTACTTGGGGCGTGTATTAAAGATCGAGATGAAATAGAAATCATCTGTGAAGGCGAAGATGAAGAAGAAGCTTTACAGGAGATGATCCGAGTTGTAGAAAATGAACTTATTTGAATATAATATCGTGTGATTGAAGAAAGAGGAGAAAAAGATGAGCAGAGCGACATTGGTTATAATGGCGGCAGGAATAGGGAGCAGATTCGGAGGGGGAATTAAACAGCTTGCCCCTATAGGACCGAACGGAGAGATCATAATGGATTACTCCGTTTATGACGCGATAGAGGCCGGATTTGATAAAGTTGTGTTTGTTATAAGGAAAGATCTGGAGAAAGATTTTAAAGAAGTAATCGGAAATCGGATCGCACAGAAGGTTGAAGTTGCGTATGCCTATCAGGAAGTTTCGGATATTCCGGCAGAATATGCCGAAAAGTTTGTAGGAAGAACAAAACCGTGGGGAACAGGTCAGGCAATTTTGTGTTGTAAAGATGTTGTTTCTGAACCGTTTCTTGTAATTAATGCGGATGATTATTACGGCAAGAGCGCTTTTAAAGAAGCGTACTCTTATTTGACAAGTATTCCCTCTGCTGATAAAATACAGGTTTGTATGGTTGGATTTGTATTGAAAAATACCTTAAGTGAAAACGGCGGTGTGACAAGAGGAATTTGTCGTGTTGATGAAAACGGAATGCTTCAGGAGATCATTGAAACACATAATATAGAAAAAGACGGAGATAAAGCGGTTGTTCGGGAAGGCGATATTGAAACAGAGTACGATGCAGACTCTCCGGTATCTATGAATATGTGGGGATTAACGCCGGAATTTTTTGCAATATTAAAGAACGGATTTGAACAGTTTTTAAATAAAACAGATATGGAAGATTTGAAAGCTGAATACTTACTTCCGACGATTATAGGCGAACTGCTGAAAGAAGGAACTGTGAGCGTAAAAGTGTTGAAGTCTGAAGATCAATGGTTTGGAGTGACATACAAAGAAGACCGTGAAACGGTTGTGGAAGCCGTGAAAAGTCTGATAGATAAAGGAATTTATCCGGACAAGCTGTAAGGCTGAACAGGGTACACATAAAAAACCGTACATTTGAAAAACGGAAAAAGGAATTGCTGAAATGTCAAAGAAACAAAAACCGACCGGAAATACCGGACGAAAAAATCAAATTAAGGGAAAATATGCGGAGAGATCCAGAAAAAATGGTTTCGGAAAATTCTGTCTGATTTTGCAGGTTATTATGAGTGCGGCATTTATGGGAGTACTCGTACTGCTTGATATGCTTCCTTTGAAATATTTGGCGCTTGCCGCGCTGATCCTTTTCTTTTTTGTGGTGCATTACATTTACGACACAGGCAGTTAGAAAGAAAAAAGGAGTGACGGGAAAAGTATACAGTATTCTTCTGATTGCTGTTTTAGCTGTGGGCACATATTACATTGCAAAGACAAATGATATGATCGCGGCAATTACAAGCGGCGGTTCAAAAGTTGATAAGATGGTAGTGGCTGTTTTAAAAGATGATCCGGCAGAAACATTGGAGGATGCATCCGATTACGAGTTCGGAGTTCAATTTAATACCGGAGCTGAGAACATGAAAGCTGCTGTTATGGATATTCAGGATCAGATCGGAGATATATCCACAACAGAATACAAGTCTGTTCAGGAACAGGCAGAGGCGCTTATTTCGGGAGAAGTGGACGCAATTATATACAATCAGTCTTATACAGAATTGATGGAAAATGCTGTTGAAGGCTACAACGATCAGATCCGGATCATTTATAAGCACGAGATTGAAACGAAGTTTGATTTCGGAGGTTCGGCAAAAGACGACAGTTTGACTAAAAAGCCATTTACTGTGTATATTAGCGGAATTGATACATACGGAGACGATGCGGACGATGACCGTGATTCCATACGAAGTGATGTGAATATCATTGCAGTCGTAAATCCGACGACGCATCAGATTTTGCTGATTACGACACCGCGAGATTATTATATTCCGATACCCGGAATATCCGATGGAATGAACGATAAGCTGACACATGCCGGAACATATGGAATAGATGTGTCCATGGAAACGCTCGGTGCGTTGTATGAAACGGATATTAACTATTATGTAAGATTAAACTTCAGTTCCCTTATTGAGATTGTAGATATCTTAGGAGGAGTAGATGTTTACTCGGAATATGCATTTACGACAGGATGGGAATCCGGTTATGAGATGGAAGTACAGCAAGGAATAAATCATTTTGACGGAAAACAAGCGCTTGCTTTCAGCAGGGAACGGCATGCATTGGAAGGCGGAGACAATCAAAGAGGTAAGAACCAACAGGCTGTTATAACAGCTATGCTTAAAAAAGTGCTTTCACCGACGATGCTTTTGAAAGCAAATTCGATCATTAATCAAGTGAGTCAGGATGTAGAGACAAACATTTCACAGGGACAGCTGAATTCTCTTGTGAAAAGCCAGCTTAAGTCAGGGGCAAAATGGACAATTCAGTCTGTGGCGGCAAGCGGAACAGATGGGGAGGATTATTGCTACTCTGTGCCGGACATGCCTTTATATGTGCTCTATCCTGATGAAGAAGTTGTGAACAGTATTGTTGAATTGGCGAATATCGTGGAAGAAGGCGGAAGTCTTGAAAGCGGAGAGGCGTTGAATTAATACTGATTATAAAGAATGCATAGAAATAACGTTACTGTTATATTTGAATTATAAAAGAAATAGATGAAAAGCAGAGCTGTTTACAGGCGTGGAATAGATAACTGTAGAAAGCTCTGTTTTTTGTTATCTTGAGTACGTGGAAAGAAATTATGAAATGATATGTAAATAGTATGGCGCTAAAAAGTGGTGGTAGTGGTTGTATCTATATATGTAAAAATCAGTTGACATTGATTTTACAAAAAGTTAAACTGATAAAGAATTTAAAAGAAAATTAAAAGAAAAATTAATAATATACATATTTTAGAGGTGCAAAAATGCAGAAGTTTCAAAAAATGATTAAATATTTAGGAACAGCTATATCCGTTGTAATGGTAGGATTAGCGATATTATTAGGATTTAGCGTTCGGTGGATGTTTAAAACATGGCCTAATTTGGCAGTAGATGAATTGGTATTCCATCTCACGGAACCTTTAAGTGGTGCCAATCAGGATATGATTATAGAATATATAGTACAGTGTATTGTACCAATGCTTCTTGTTTTAATTTTGTTTTCTGTGCTTTTATTTTTTAAAAGAAAAACAAAGTATTATGTTTGTTTTGTTATAACGGGAATATTCTTTTCAATGGGTGCGATTGTGGTTTCTTTGTATATAGCATGGGAAAAAGCAGGAATAGGAGAATACTTATATAATCAATTTGCAAAATCTAATTTTATAGAAGAAAATTATGCAGATCCGAAAAATATAGATTTAGAATTTCCTGAGCAAAAAAGAAATCTTATTTATATTTATTTGGAATCTATGGAAACAACATATGCAGATGAAAACAACGGCGGTGCGTTTACGGAAAATTATATTCCGGAGTTGACGAAGCTTGCACAAGAAAATGAAGACTTCTCGGGAGAAACAACAGATCTTAACGGTGGCCATACAGTAGAAGGAACTACGTGGACAATGGCAGGAATGTTTGCACAGACTTCGGGACTTCCGTTAAAAACAAGCATAGATGCGAATGATATGGATACGCAGGAACATTTCTTCCCGGGTATTACGACTTTGGGAGATATATTAAAAGAACAGGGGTATTCTCAAACACTGCTTATCGGATCAAAAGCTGAATTTGGCGGGAGAAAAGTATATTTTTCAGAGCATGGAGATTATTTTCTGGATGACTATGATTATGCAATAGAAAATTCTAAGATACCTTCTGATTATAAAGTCTGGTGGGGATATGAAGATGAAAAGTTGTTTGAGTTTGCAAAAGAAAAATGCACGGAGCTTTCCCGGCAAGAAGAACCTTTTAATCTTACAATGCTTACGGTAGATACACATTTTGAAGATGGATATATGTGTGAAAAATGTCCGAATGATTATGGGGATCAGTATGCAAATGTTATGGCGTGTTCAAGTAAACAAGTTTATGAGTTTATTGAGTGGGTAAAACAACAGCGTTTTATGATAATACGACAATCGTATATCGGGGGATCACTTGACAATGGACAGTGACTTTTGTGTAAAAGTAGATGAAGAAGGAAAGTATGATCGAAGAACATATACGGCGTATATTAATTCTGCTGTTAATCCGGTAAATAATATGAAGAGAACATATACAACAATGGATAATTTTCCTACAACACTGGCTGCAATGGGCGTCAAAATAGAAGGAAACAGATTAGGACTTGGAACGAATTTATTTTCAGAAGAGTTGACATTAATGGAAAGCGTTGGAGAAGAGGAGTTAAAAGCAGAGCTGAAAAGAAAATCTGAATTTTTACAAAAAGTTTCAGGAATAGATAAAAATAATGAAACTGTACTAATTAGAGGAGGAAAAATGGAAGGAGCTTGTATTGAAGCAGAAGTAGGATCAGATTCTATAAAAGTAAATATAGAAGAAATAAATCCTGCAATAAAAGAAAAGTTAAAGACGATTGTTTTGGCGGTGTGGACAGAAGAAGGTCAAAGAGACTTACAGTGGATAGAGGCTGAAAAAATTAGTGATAATCAATATGAAGTAAGTATAAAAATGGATTTATTCAATAATGCAAAAGGAAAATATTATATTGATGTTCGGGCAGTAGAATTTACAGATGTAGAATATGTAATAGGAAGTACTGAATGTAAAGTAGAATAAGAAGCTACAAGGGGATTCTTCCTTAAATGGAGGAATCCTTTTTGCAATGGAAAAACTTGTAATGTCAATAACTTATGAAAATGTCACTTTTTAATATAGAAATTTATTTGAAAAAATGTCACTTTCATAAAAGGCTAATGCCCTTTTATGAAGCTGACTGCTGCTTCTCGAAAATAGCTCATATAAA
>ENA-OQCP01000403-OQCP01000403.1-human-gut-metagenome-genome-assembly--contig:-NODE-403-length-19679-cov-6.363646_pt1 | contig 19679 bp, 29 predicted proteins | sample MGYA00242760_ERZ504583 | MGnify/ENA primary metagenome ERZ504583 (study PRJEB26092, sample SAMD00036308) | human gut metagenome | host: Homo sapiens | study: EMG produced TPA metagenomics assembly of...
GCTTAGAGGAAAAGTTCCGACAAAGTATTTTGTGAAGCGTTTCTACGGAGTAGAAGATACTTGTGAGATTCCACAGGAAGAGGGAAAGGAATGGTTTCATGCGTAAGAGAAAAATGTATTTATCAGTAGAAGACATTGCAGAACTCTTTGGATTATCAGTTTCGTTTGCTTACCGGGTGGTGGAAAGAATGAATGCCAATCTGGAAAGCAAGAACTATTATGTTATTCTCGGACGGGTGCCAACCCGCTATGTAGAGGACAAGATTTATGGCCTGGAACATGTTGAGCAATATTTGAAGGAGGATAAAGCGATATGAGTATAGTGCAGGAAAAAATGTATATGGATGTGGATGATGTGTGTGCAATTCTTGGTGTTTCTAAAGCGTATGCCTACAATTTGATGCGAGAGTACAACAAGGAGTTGAAAGCAAAAGGCTATATTGTAGTAGCTGGAAAAATCTCTACCAAATTTTTGGCAGAAAAGATTTACGGAATGAAGGTTGAGGATTAACAATGGGTGTTTACAAAGAAGGAAAGAACTGGAAAGTACAGGTCTATTATAAAGACTGGCAAGGTAACCAAAAGAGAAAACAAAAACGTGGATTCCGGACTAAAGGCGAGGCAAAAGAGTGGGAGCGAGACTTTCTTCAGCAACAGAGCCAGGGTGTAGATATCGAATTCGGGAACTTTCTGGAAATCTACTATAAGGATATGGATGTCAGACTTCGTGAACACACCATGTATACAAAGCGTTACATCATTGACTTGAAGATCAGACCATATTTTGAGAAAAAGATTCTTAGTGAGATTACGGTGGCAGATGTACGTGCATGGCAAAATGAGTTGTTGATGTATAAGTGGATTAGATTATAATGATAGTAAAACAGCATGGCGGCGTCCTCCCGTGGGCCGCCATGCCTTTAACTGCTGGGAATGACAGAAAGAAAGCAGCGGCCTTGATTTCTCAAAACCGCCACCAGTGAATATAAATTAAGCGTGAAAATGGGTCTGCCCAGTAGCGGTTTTTTTCTTTTCTGCCGCTGGGCAGATGTTTTTTCTTTAGATACATGATAAGAGGAATTTTTGAAGATTCCATAAAGATTTGAAAAATGGACGGACATAAAAGACGTCCATTACACTATCGGAAAATCAGCAAGGAAGTTTCATAGTAACCTTTGCGCCGCCGGTTTCTTTTGAATTTTCTAAAATAAGCTGACCATTATGTTGTTCCATAATCGAATTTGTAATATATAGACCCATACCAAAGTGTAACTTTGAATTGCGGCTTTGATCGCCCATATAGAACCGTTCCTGTGCGTGGCATAATGCCTCTTTAGAAAACCCCGTTCCCTCGTCTGTGACTGAAATTTCCACGAAACCGTTGTTACTCTGAACATCCACATAAAGCGTTCCGCCTTGCGGGGAGTAGTCCAGCCCATTACTGATAACATTCATAATAGCACGTTCTATCAGCACCCTATCAAATTTCAGCATTTGAGGGAGTGAAACAGTATTCATTTGCAGCCGGATTTCTTTTGTCCGGCATAGTGATTCCATATAACCGAACAAGTGCTGCATGAACGCTGGCAAGTCTATACTTTCAATATGGAGCTGATAACCAACCGCCGCCCGTGATATATCAATCAGGGTTTGAATATATGACTGCATCTGGCCGGAGCTTTCCACGACGTAACCAGCGTATAATCGTTGCTCATCATCAAGATTTGTTTCTGTGAGTAAATCAGCATTTCCTTGAATAACCGTCAGAGGCGTTTTCAAATCATGGGCAAGCGCGGCGATTTGCTCTTTCTGTGTCTGTTCGGTTTTCCATTGCCGTTCTAACGAAATTTTCAGATTATCTTTCATATCTGAAAAAGATGCAAGGACATCTTCAAACTCTTTGATTTTGGCGTGTCCTACTTCAAAATCAAGGTTTTGCTTTGAAACCTCCGCAGTTGCTTCAAAAAGCGGGGTCAGTTGTGTACGCAGGTTCTTAGCAAATCTGGCGGTCAGTATGATAATGACCAGCAGCGAATTTACAGCCATCAGGATAAACGCAAGCGTGTCAGGAGATGGAAAATATTCCGGTAGCCATGACACTGTAAATTGAGAACCAATATAATACCTTAAAACGCAAAATTCGTTTTCCCGGACAACAAGTGCAAACTGCCTCCCCGTAGCATATTCAATATATTCTCCCTTTGCGTACAGCAGGGCAATTTCTTTTTCATCATCGTCCATATTGCTGTAAAGCTCATTAAAGTTCTTGTCCAGAATTAAGTAGCCGCATCCCTGTGGAATCACAACCTTTGTAATATCCGGGGCAATCGTCAGCGTTGGAATGATCTCTTTTACCTGCAATTCACTTAGATTTGCTCTTGTAGCTAATCCAGCATTTACAGCAAGTCCCTCCAAACCAGAAGGGACAATAATTGCCGCTACCAGCATGACAATGAGGGAGATAGCAAACTGGCGAAACAATATTTTCAATGTAGGTTTCTTTTTCACTCCCATTTATATCCTATCCCCCATAGGGTGCTGATCGGACTTATTTTGAAATGCTCCAATTTCGCACGAATATTTTTTATATGCGTTGAGATCGTAGAGTTATCGCCTATTCCATCAAACCCGAAAACGGCTTCATAGATTTGTTCTTTTGTAAAAACCTGTCCCCGGTTTTTCGCAAGGTATTCACAGATTGAATACTCGCTTTTGGTAAGGGGAACCGGCTGTTCTGAAACATACAGTACCTTTGCGGAAAGGTCAAATCTTATATCAGGCTCAAATGAAAGTGTGCTGTGATGCTCCCTTTTTTCTCTGCGTAAATGTGCCGCGACACGGGCGCGAAGCTCCTGAATACGAAAAGGTTTCGTAATATAATCATCCGCACCGATGCCCAATCCAAACAATATATCTTCCTCTAATGTCTTTGCGGTCAGAAAGAGAATCGGGCAGTCTACCATATTCCTAATCTGTTTGCAAAACTCAAACCCGTCTGTGCCAGGCATCATCACATCCAAAAGAATGAGGTCATAGAAATGCAGCTTTTTGATGTCTACATCATCCGCATTTTGACAGACTGTTATCAAATATCCATCTTTCCCCAAACTGTTCTTAATCAATTCCAAGATAGAAACTTCATCGTCAACTACAAGTAAGTGGGTCAAAAAATCACCTCCCGCCCCATTATACCACATTGTCGAGGTTACTCATCATTATTTTTAATGTCAGCTTTCCGATATTCATTGTTGATATTTACAGCTACGGCATTGCTTATATCCACATCCACAATACTGTAAACGTAGCCGAAACTGAAATCTTCCCCCGCCACATTTTTGAAGCGTTTCGATACCTGCCCGATTTCTTCTTGCAGTTCTGACATTTCAAGACATTCATCCGTTATGGTATATGTCAGGCCGTTATATGAAATTTCATCATAGTTTGCGGCGTTCAGCTCATAATACGGCAGAGATTCATTTAACGCCTTATTTTTATCGGCGGTATCGCGGAGCGCACCGCAGGCCGATAAGCATATAAGACTTACAAGCACAATTACCACGGCAAACAGGCACTTTTTATTCACTGTTTTTACCTCCCTCCCAACCATGAAACCAAACCAAACTGGCAATCAGCAGACAAACAGTGCAGCATACAGAAATAATCATACCGCTGAAAAAATCGGTTTTTACCTGTGCATACAGTTGGGGGCTATCCCATGCAAGCACAGTGTAATCCATAGCACGAACGCCCCAGGCCCAGGGAATATATTTCCATGTAGCGTCACCAAGCCCTGTTATCATAAGGGCAGCTATTAAACTCCCTGCAATTCCCAATCCCATAGATGCACCTTTTCCGAAGCTCATTCCCACAAACAAATGAATCAGGTAAATGGGAAGCATGGTAATCAACAATAGAATCCCTGCTTTCAGGTAAAGGCTTGCCGGAGCATCCCTATATAGTGCAGCGAATGTTCCTAACGCTAAAAATGTTGCGCCAAAAGCACAGATCATCAGAAAACCAAGTTTACCAATATACGTTGCCATGCGAGATGGGATTGTTCCCAACAAAAGCTGATAATGCCCGGCCTGATTTTCAATCTGAACAACCAGGCCCACAATAATGCCGATCAGAAACGGGAACGCAACGGCCAGCACTTCCAGATAGGCACTGATTTTGGTTGCCAGTTCCCATCTGGATATATGATAGTAACCCGCAAAAATCGCCGCACATATAATCGGAATCATGCTGTGCATATAGAGCAAAATGCTATGTTTACACTTCTGATATTCTGCTTTCCAGCAGCGAACCACAGATACCATAGTTACCCCACCTCCTTTTTCTCAAACCATCTTGCAGTTAAAAATGACAGCGCCGCAAACCAGGCCAGCGAAATGACCAATACAAGTATAATCATCCAAAATGCCATTGCCGTACTCTGATCTGCAACCGGCTCACCATTAGGCAAAATACCTAACACGGAAATCATAAGATGCGGCACCCAGCTATACGGCAGATCATCCACAAAGAGGTTGTAGCCGTGAAAATCCCTAAAACGCTTCCAAGTCCGGCATTAAGAATAACCGTGACAAAGATACCAACTTTTTTTGATAACCATAAGCACAGCGGAACTTCCCATAGGCTTGCAATGACAATACAAGCTGTTCCGGCCGCAGCCTGCCAAATTCCGATTGTCAGGGGAATTTCGTTGATAACTAATATTGCAAAACCGCCCAACAGATTTAGCGCCAGGAAAATGAAATTCCCCACACAGGAGTAAATACCGGCCACTCCAATTTTTGCTTTCCAGACTTTGTTCTGCGAAACAGGCAATGAAGCAACGGCACGATATTTTAGTTTGCCATTATCCCGCTGTTCAATCAAGGCACAGGTGAGCGTAAGGAATCCAGGATAAAGCAGGATATACCACCAATTATAAGAATTGAGCTGGAACCAAAGAGGGGCAAAAAAGTTCATAAGCGCAGTTACAAACGGGGCCAGAACGATCAGCGTTTTTGTGAAAGTTCTCTTATGCTTTAGGTTCTCTGCCTGAATATATGCCATCTCCATTTAATATCCCTCCTTACCATTCTGCGAATAACATCCATAAAGAGTTGTTCCAAATCTTCACCGGCGCGAAGCTCTCCCTCATATCCAAGGACGCCGCCAGCAATGATACCCACATGATCTGCAATCTGCTGGACTTCTGACAGAATATGGCTGGACAAAATAACTGTAATCCTTTGCAGGGAAAAGAGCGAATTAACTCTCGAAGTTCCTCAATCCCTAAAGGGTCAAGGCCGTTAGTCGGTTCATCCAGAATCAAAAGCTGGGGACTGTTCAGCAATGCAATAGCAATACCAAGCCGCTGCTTCATACCAAGAGAAAACTGCCCGGCCCGTTTCTTGCCGGTATTCGTGAGCTGGACAATTTGCAATACCTCGTTAATTCGTGCATCGTCCAGGCCGAGCAATGTAGTTCTGACTTTGAGATTTTCGTATGCAGTCAGATTTTCGTAAAGCGGGGGCATCTCAATCAAAGCACCGATATGCTCCAGATCATTCCGCTTCCACGTGTGGCCGTCAAACTCGATGCTTCCCGATGTGGGGCGCAAAATGCCGGTGAGCATTTTTAAGATCGTGGATTTGCCAGCCCCATTCGGCCCCAGCAGACCATAAACCGAGTTGCGCCGGATGTTCAGTGACACATTGTTTACCGCCATTTGCCCCTTGAAATTTTTGCAGAGGTCAGTCGTTTTCAAAATCATATCCATATAATCAAGTCCTTTCTTTGATTTTACGGATAGCATACCGGGCAATTTTGAAGATTTCATAAAGATTCCCGAAAACAGAATATGAACAATACACCGTAACCGTGGAGCATATCGCAACAAAGCACCAACCTACGCATTTAGGGCCTTAAAAAGCCTACCGGAATTGAGCGGTCTGGTGTAAAGCGGATACGACTTCATGATCTCCGCCATTCCCATGCCAGAAACAGAAGAGTTTTTCTACCGACTGGGATTAAAAGATGGACTGAATCTGAAAAATACGGTAAAATTAGTATTAGAAATGATATCGTGAAATCGGAATTTATTAAGGAGGATATGGATGAAACTGTTTTTATGTTCGCACTTTTCAAGTGTAGGAAGTTTGATAAAAGAAGAAATTGATAACAAGAAAGTCGCATTTATTCCCACAGCTTCGCTGCGTGAAGGCTATACCGGTTATGTCGGCTCGGCTCGAAAGCTATTCAATAAACTGGGAGCAGCCGTAACTGAAATTGATATTTCAACGGAGGCTTATTTAACGATACAGTCTGTTTTTGAAGATGCGGATGTGATATATTTTACTGGTGGAAATTCTTTCTTCCTTATGGACCAGCTTCGTAAAACGGGAACGGATGAGCTATTGAAGAAGGAATTGGAAAAGGGAAAACTGATGATCGGTGAATCGGCAGGTGCGATTATATGCGCTCCAACTATCCAATATATTGAACAAATGGATGAAAAGCCGGAGGACTACTCACAAGAAGATGATGCAGGGCTTGATTTGATTGATTTCTATGTTCTTCCGCATTATCTTACAGCACCATTTAAGAAAGTTACCGAGAAAATAATGACTGAGTTTCGGATTTGAATCTATGCCCAATTAACAACCGTCAGGGAATTGTAATTGATGGTGAAGATTCAAAGGTTATTTGCAAAGACTAAGTGGTTCTTTTTGTTTTGCTGGCGCTTTGCAGGATGGTGTGGTATACTCAACTCAATAAATCAAACTCTGGAGAATGACCATGCAAAAGATCCGTACTGCCACCTTTGAAGATCTGGATGCCATTGCTGCCGTGGAGGCGGCCTGCTTCCCGGCTGCAGAGGCGGCCACAAAAGAAGAATTTGCCGGGCGGCTGACCCATTACGCCGACCACTTCTGGCTGCTGTTCGAGGACGAAAAGCTCGTCTCCTTTGTGGACGGCTTTGTGACCGATACCCCCGACCTGACAGACGAGATGTACGCCGACGCTTCCCTGCACGATGCCCATGGGGCGTGGCAGATGATCTTTGGGGTGAATACCCTGCCCGAATACCGGAAGCAGGGCCTGGCCGGGCAGCTGCTCCGCCGGGCCATCGCCGATGCAAAGGCTCAGGGTCGCAGGGGGCTGGTGCTCACCTGCAAGGACAGGCTCGTGCACTATTACGCCGGCTTCGGCTTTGTCAGCGAAGGCGTTTCCGGCTCCACCCACGGCGGCGTGGTGTGGTACCAGATGCGGCTGACCTTCTGAACTTCCTACAAAAAGCAGCGCCCCCGCCTGCCGGAAACACCGGTGAGCGGGGGCGCTTTGCATTTGCTGGGAGGATATGGTCTACCTGCACCACTGGGCAAACTCTGTGTCTGTGCACTTGACGTAGTGGCTGCCCGCAACATGGTGGCTGGTACCCAGGCTGTAATCGATGCCGGAGGCGGCGTAATCGTAGGTCTCGGCCACGCGGCGCTTTTCCACAACGGGGTTGGGCAGCGGGATGGCCGACAGCAGGCTCCGGGTGTAGGGGTGGATGGGATGCTCAAAGATCTCCTCGGTGGTGCCGGTCTCCAGCAGGTGGCCCAGATGGAGCACCCCGATGCGATCAGAGATATACTTGACCATGGAAAGGTCATGGGCAATGAAGAGGTAGGCCGTGCCGGTCTCCTGCTGGATATCCTTCATCAGGTTGACCACCTGCGCCTGAATGGACACATCCAGTGCCGAGATGCACTCATCGGCAATGATGAGCTTGGGGTTCATGATCAGGGCGCGGGCGATGCCCACGCGCTGGCGCTGGCCGCCCGAGAACTGATGGGGATAGCGCTCGGCGTGCTCCGGGGCAAGGCCCACCTTGGCCAGAATTTTTTCCACCTTCTCCCGGCGCTCCGCCGGGGTCTTGTACATGTGGTGGATGTCCAATCCCTCGCCGATGATGTCCTCCACCTTTTTGCGGGGGTTCAGGCTGGCCATGGGGTCCTGGAAGATCATCTGCATCTGGGTGCGCAGGGTGTTGTTCTGTGCGTGGCTCAGGTGTCCGCTGATGTCCTGCCCGTCAAAGGTGATCTTGCCTGCGGTGGGGTCGTACAGCCGGATGATGCTCCGGCCGATGGTGGACTTGCCGGAGCCGGATTCGCCCACCAGACCATAGGTCTCGCCGGGGTAGATCTCAAAGCTCACGTCGTCCACAGCCTTAACGGTGAAGTTCTTGTTCACCTTGAAATACTGTTTCAGGCCCTCTACTTTCAGAAGCGGGGTCGCGCTCTGTGCAGCCATTTATTCCGCCTCCTTGATCTTTTCTGCATCCGCTTTCATGCGGCTGATGCGCTGGGCCAGCTCCGGCGGCATTTCCACCTTGGGGGCCGGGGGTCCAGCAGCCAGGTGGCCGCATAGTGGGTCTCGCTGATCTTGAACATGGGAGGATCGACTTCATCATCGATGTGCAGGGCAAAGCGGTTGCGGGGTGCAAAGGCATCGCCCGGCTTCTCATGCAGCAGGTTCGGCGGAGAGCCCGGGATGGTGTACAGACGGTCATCGGCGGTGTCCAGATCAGGCATGGCCGACAGCAGGCCCCAGGTGTAGGGATGCTTGGGGTCGTAGAAGATCTCGTCAATGGTGCCGGTCTCCACGATCTTGCCCGCGTACATAACATCCACATAGTCGGCCACCTTTGCCACAACGCCCAGGTCGTGGGTGATGTAGATGACCGAGATGCCGCGCTCCTTCTGGATGCTGCGGATCAGCTCCAGGATCTTGGCCTGGATCGTCACGTCCAGCGCCGTGGTGGGCTCATCGCAGATGAGCAGGTCGGGGTCGCAGGACAGGGCAATGGCAATGACCACGCGCTGGCGCATACCGCCGGACAGCTGATGGGGGTAATTCTTCATCCGCTTTTCCGCATCGGTGATGCCCACCTCCTCCAGCAGCTCCAGTGCCTTTTTGTAGGCCTCGGCCTTGGGCATCTTGAAGTGCCAGAGCATTCCCTCCATGATCTGCTTGCCGATGGTCATGGTGGGGTCAAGGCTGGTCATGGGGTCCTGGAACACCATGGCGATGCGCTTTCCATTGATGTGGCGGCGGATCCACTTTTTGTCCTTCTGCAGCAGGTCCACCGTCTCGGGAGAGCCGTCTGCATGGTGGTAGCTGAACTGGATGGAGCCGCTGTTCACGGTGGCGTTCTTGGCCAGAATGCCCATGGCGGCCTTCATGGTCACGGACTTGCCGGAGCCGGACTCGCCCACCAGCGCAACGGTCTCGCCCTTGTACAGGTCGATGTTCACACCCCGGATGGCGTGCACCGGGCCTGCGGTAGTCTTAAAAGTGATATCAAGGTCTCGCACCGACAAGACCTGTTCTTTTTTATTCTCAGGCATGAGGTGTTCCTCCTTACATACTCTTCATCTTGGGGTCCAGGGCCTCGCGCAGACCATCGGCCACCAGATTGAAGCTGAGCATCAGCAGGCTCATCACCACAATGGGCGGAATGATCTGATAGGGGTGGGTGGTGAAGCTGTTGTACAGCTCACTGATCAAAGAACCCAGCGAGCACTGGGGCACCGGGATGCCCAGACCCACAAAGGACAGGAATGCTTCGGTAAAGATGGCGGTGGGGATGCTGAACATGACCTGCGTGATGATGGGTCCGATGATGTTGGGCAGCACTTCCTTAAAGATGATGAAGAAGCTGCCGGCACCAGAGTGCGGGAAGCCAGAACGAATTCCTGATCCTTCAGCTTGAGCATCTCGGCGCGGGCGATGCGGCTCATGCCCACCCACTCGGTCAGCATCAGGGCAAAGATGATGGTGACCATGCCGGGCTGCAGCACCAGCAGCAGCAGCGTAACGATGACCAGGCGGGGGATGCCGTTGGCTACCTCGAGGAAGCGCTGCATCACCATATCCACCCTGCCGCCAAAGTAGCCGGAGATCAGCCATAGCTCATGCCGATGACCATATCGATGACAGCGGCGGCCACCGCGATGATCAGGGAGACACGGGCACCCTCAGGTGCGGGTCCAGATATCGCGGCCGTACAGATCACTGCCGAACCAGTAGTAGACATCGTCCTTGCCCTTTTCCACATAGGCGTTGACGCTCTTGCTGCCGGTGGTGGTGCTCATCTTTTCGCTGCCGTCCAGGATGCCGAGGCGCTCGATGCCCGGCACACGGGGAGCAAGTTCTTCTGGCTCAGATCCTGGCCGGAGTAGGTATAGCTGTTCATGCCCGGGCCAAAAACGGCCAGCAGCACGATGACGACGATCAGGATCAGGCCCAGCACGGCGCTCTTCTTATTAAAAAAGCGGATGAGCGCTTCCTTCCAGAAGTTCTGCGCGGCAAAGTTGGTATCCACGGCGATCTCATCGTCGTTGTGCTTGAGGGCAAACTCCTTGTCCTCAAAGGTGTGCTCGGGATACAGGGAATCCACCGCGCTGACGATGGCATCCGCTGTGGATTCGCCGCCCAGGCGGATCGCTTTTTCTGCCATATCAGTCATCCCCCTTTGCCAGACGAATGCGCGGATCGATGATGCCGTAGAGCAGGTCAACGACCAGCATGATGCCAATGTACATGGCGCTGTAAATAAAGCTCAGGCCAATGACCACGTTGTAATCGTTGGACTGGATGGCCGTGACCAGCAGGTGCCCACGCCGGGAATGGCGAAGATCTTTTCCACCACCAGCGAGCCGGTCATCAGATCCACGATCAGGGGTGCCAGCACCGTGATGATGGGGATGAGGGCATTGCGCAGGGCATGGCGGAAGATCAGCGCCGGGCCGGAGATGCCCTTGCTCTCGGCCAGCAGCATGTAATCGGAATCAAGGACTTCGATCATCTCACTGCGGGTAAAGCGGGCAATGGAGGCCATGGTGAACATGGAAAGCGAGATGCTGGGCAGGACGCTGGAGCCAAAGACATCCTTGGCGGAGAACAGCATCGGGAACCAGCGGAGCTTGAAGCCAAAGGTATAGCTCAGGGCCAGTGCGAACACATAGGAAGGCACCGACACGCCGATGACCGAGATGATGGTGGCGATGGTATCAAAAATGGTATCCCGCTTGAGTGCGGCAATGATGCCCAGCACCAGGCCCACAGCGGCACCTAGCGTCACGGCCATGCCGCCCACCTGAATGGAGATGGGCAGGCGGCTCTGGATGAGCTGGGAGATGGGTGTATTCTTGGAGATGTTATAGCTCACGCCAAGATCTCCCCGGAGCATATTGCCCACATAGCGGAAGAACTGGATGTAGATGGCTGATCCAGGCCGTACTTTGCGTACAGGGCAGCCCGCATATCGGGCGTCAGCTTTCATCATTGAAGGGCGAACCGGGCATCAGCTGCATCAGGATAAACAGCACCAGCAAAATTGCCAGCAGTGTGAACAGCGAGGTCAGGATTCGCTTGAGCGTATATTTTTTCACGTCGGGTGGACCCCCTTTTCCTTCCGGGATCTCGCGGTCAGTCGTTCGTCTGCCGCGGACAGGCACAATGCCAAAAAGGCGCACAGTGGCTCTTTGCGGGCCACTGTGCGGCCTTATTCAGCGATTCAGTTGTTTACTCGCTCTTGGTGGTGTTCTTGTACACACGGTTCAGAGCGCAGGGGTGATGCTCGACACCCTTGACGGCAGAGGAGATCATCTCGGCGTTGCACTGGCCGTACAGGGGGAAGATGACCGCCTGCTCCAGAACGATCTGCTCTGCCTCGTACAGGGCAGCCCAGCGGCCCTCGGGGTCGGTGCACAGATCACCAGTGGTGCACTCGTCAATGATGGCATCGTAGTCGGCATCGCTCCACAGACCGTAGTTGTTGGAGTTGCCGGTCACCCACATGCCCAGATAGGTCATGGGGTCAGCGTAGTCGGGGCCCAGCGGGTCAGGCCCAGCTCAAAGGTGCCGTCCTGCATATCCTGCACGCGCTGCTTCTTGGGCTCCACGGTCAGGTTGATGGTCAGGCCCTCCAGCGTGGTCTCCAGCTGCTCCTTGACGACCTGAGCCACCTTCTGGGGTGCATCGTCAGCATCCACCACCATATCAAAGGTGAAGGTATCCTTGCCCAACTCAGCTTGGCGGTCTCAAAGAACTCCTTGGCCTTCTCGGGGTCATAAGCGCAGTCATCTGCAAACTTGGTCTGGTCGGCGCTGAAATCGCTGCCGTCGGGGCCGGTTGCAAACTGTGCGGGAACAGCGGTGTATGCGGGGGTGGAGCCATCCTTCAGCACATCGCCGGTAATGGCATCCCGATCCAGCGCAAAGGTCATGGCCTTGCGCAGGTTCAGGTTTGCCAGATCAGGCACAGCGTCGATGTTGGGGCTGATGTACACAGGTAACCGGCGACCCACGCTGGTAAACTCGGGATCATCCTTGACCTGATCGACTGCTCACCGTTCAGCAGGGTGATATCCAGCGTGCCGGTCTGATAGCTCATCAAAGCCTGCTGGCTGTCCTTGATGACCTGATAGGCCAGACCGTCCAGAGCGATCTTATCCGCATCATAGTAATCGGGGTTCTTTTCCATCGCAAAGGCGGTGGCGGCGGGCTGATAATCGGTCAGCACGAATGCGCCGTTGGACAGCACCGTTTCGGGGCTGGTGCCAAAGGTGTCAGCGCAGGTGTTGTAGAAGGCCTCGTTCACCGGGTAGAAGGTGGGGAAGTACATCAGGCTCAGGAAGTAGCTGACAGGAACGTTCAGCTGCACCTCCAGGGTCTTGTCATCCACTGCGGTCACGCCCAGGTCGGTGACGGGCTTTTCACCGGCAATGATCTCAGCGGCGTTGACCACCTGACCAATGTCGGACAGCATGTAGGAATACTCGGAAGCGGTGGCGGGGTCTACGGCGCGCTGCCAGCCAAACACAAAGTCAGCGGCGGTCACGGCCTCACCGTTGGACCACTTTGCATCGCGCAGGTGGAAGGTGTAGGTCTTGCCGTCCTCGCTGATGTCATAAGTCTCCGCCATGGCGGGAACTGCTGCACCGTCAGCATCCATCTGCATCAGGCCATCGGTGTAATCCGCGATGACCTCAAAGGAGGTGCCGTCGGTGGCCACCTGGGGGTCCAGAGACTGGACCTCGGTCTCCAGCATGATGTTCAGGGTGCCGCGCTGTGCGGTGCCAGCCGCAGCAGAGGAAGCGCCGCTGGCTGCAGAAGATGCAGCCGTGGAGCTGGAAGAGCCGCCGCAGGCTGTCAGAGCCAGCGCGGCAGAGGTGACACCGGCAGCTGCCAGGAAGCTGCGGCGCGAAATACGATGATCGAATTTCATATATGTTTTCCCCTCTCTTTAATGCTCTACACTGATAAAGCATCAGTTTCTGAAAATGCACAAGGGGCTCTGCTCCCCCTCTGGAGCTTCTGCACACCCTTGTGCCATGGCCGCATTATACCGCTGTTCCCCGCCGTTGAAAAGGGTTTTTCGGGAATTTGTCCTCCAAAAAGGCCCATTTCTCCCCTTTGTCCAACATCCCGCCGAAAACGGAAACTAATTTTTGTATAGTTTTTCTCCTGTGCTGTATTTTGTACAAAGACAGTTCTTGCATTAAAGTCACAGATTGTATTTTCATAGAGTACATTTAACTTCATTCACTTCATTTTATTAAGAGTTGAAATCTGTTCAGCTTATATCAGTTCTCTTTGTCATTGCTTCGCGGCGACCCCTCTCCCAGCAGGAGAGACAAGACAGGCAGCCTCATAAACCTGCACCCCTGCCCGGAGATCTGACACAATGCGTCCGAGAAGTTCACAGACAAAAAAGGAGCCCGCTGTGCGAACACAACGGGCTCCTCCTGGTTCTGATCTTACTTCGCGTACTCGATGGCGCGGCTCTCGCGGATGACGTTGACCTTGATCTGCCGGGATAATCGAGGGTATCCTCGATCTTCTTGGCGATCTGGCGGGCCAGCAGGATGACCTGATCATCGCTGATGACATCGGGCTTGACCATGATGCGGACTTCGCGGCCGGCCTGAACGGCAAAGGCCTGCTCCACGCCCTCAAAGCTGGAAGAGATCTCCTCCAGATTCTCCAGACGCTTGACATAGCTCTCCACGTTCTCGCGGCGGGCACCGGGACGTGCGGCGCTGATGGCATCGCAGGCCTGAATGATAAAGGCCAGCGGGGTCTTGGGCTCCACATCGCCGTGGTGGGCCTCAATGGCATGGATGACCTGGGTGTTTTCCTTGTACTTGCGGCAGATATCCACACCGATCTGGACATGGCTGCCCTCGATCTCGTGGTCAAGGGCCTTGCCGATATCATGCAGCAGACCGGCACGGCGGGCCAGCGTGACGTTCACGCCCATCTCGCCTGCCAGCAGACCGGCCAGCCAGGCCACCTCCATGCTGTGGGTCAGAGCGTTCTGGCCAAAGCTGGTGCGATACTTCAGGCGGCCGATGAGCTTGATGAGGTCGGGGTGCAGGCCGTGGATGCCAAGCTCCATCACGGCGCGCTCGCCCTCCCGCTTCATCTGCAGCTCAAGGTCGTGGCGGCACTTCTCCACCGTCTCCTCAATGCGGGCGGGGTGGATGCGGCCATCACCGATCAGGCGCTCCAGCGTCATGCGGGCAACCTCGCGGCGGGTCTGATCAAAGGAGGACAGGGTGATGGCCTCCGGGGTATCATCGATGATAAGATCCACGCCGGTGGCAGTTTCCAGCGCGCGGATGTTGCGGCCCTCACGGCCGATGATACGGCCCTTCATCTCGTCGCTGGGCAGGGGCACCACGCTGACGGTGGTCTCGCTGCAGTGGTCAGCGGCGCAGCGGCTGATGGCCTGACCGATCATGTTGCGGGCGATGTTATCGCAGTTTTCCTTCAGGTCGGTCTCGTAGGCAGCCACACGGACAGCCTTCTCGTGGGTGAGCTCCTCGTCCACCTTGTGCAGCAGCACTTCGCGGGCATCCTCCTGGCTCAGGCCCGCCAGGGTCTCCAGGCGCTCCATCTCCTTGGCACGGATGGCATCCACCTCAGCCAGACGGCTGTCGGCCTCCTCGTGCTTTTTCTTGAGCTCTTCTTCCTTCTTTTCCAGGGCTTCGGTCTTGCGGTCCAGCGCATTTTCCTTCTGGTCAATGCGGTTCTCCTGGCGGCTGATCTCGGCACGGCGCTGCTTGATCTCCTTGTCGGCCTCTGCTTCTGGGCATCGACCTCGGCTTTCAGGCGGAAAGCCTCGTCCTTGGCTTCCAGAACAGCTTCTTTTCGTTTTTGGTCAGCGGTCTTGATTGCTTCGTTCACCAGGCGGGTAGCCTCGGCTTCTGCGCTGCCGATCTGTGCCTCGGCGGTCTTTTTACGGTTGTTGTAACCAATAAAATAACCCGCGCCGGCAGCAACAGCAGCAACCACGACCACGATCAACAGAATGATCGGGGACATCGTGTTCACTCTCCTTACAATTAAAGTTCAAAATTAACTAAAATCTGGAGACGCTGCCGCGCAAGGCGTGGGTCAACAATACAAAATCAAGCTCTCAACAACAAAACAGACAACAGCACCGCACAAAAAGGGCATGTTTGCCCCTGCGGCCTGATGCAGCTTTTTTATCTACAAGGTTTTCATATAAAAACGGGCAGATGAAGCCCCATTGAACTTTGGTTGTGGAAGATCCCTGCACGCAGCGTCATGGATTCCATACTACTTCTTATATTACGAAACATTTGGTACAATGTCAAGTAAAGTGAAAGGAATTTTCTAAAAAAACAGCCATTATTCCAGATACATCCGCCGCAGCCGCATCAGACGGGCGGGGGTCAGGCCGTATTCCGCCTCGAGATAGGCATCGGTGGTGCCATACTCTTTGCGGATGGTGTCCAACACAAAGGGGGCGGACTCCGGGTGGACACCGGCAATGCCCTGATAGAACTGCTTCTGTTCCGGATGCGCCTTGATCTCTTCGGCATGGGCGGCCAGATCTTTCCAGCTCCGGGCGGCGGCAGACATTGGTCCGTACAAAATCCTGACAGATCGTTTCATCGGAAGCACCCAGCGCCAGCAGGATGAGCATGGCCGCCACGCCGGTGCGGTCTTTCCCGCCGGAGCAGTGGAACAGGATCGGCGTTTCGCCCGCCTCCAGCGCCCGGAACAGCTCCTTGTATGCCTTATTGCGGAAGATCATCTGCTGATACATGGCATCGGCAAGGTTATGCTCCTCATCCTTCTTGCCCTTGAGCAGCTTTTCAATGTCCCCGGGAGAGAAAGAGATCTCGCTTCCGTCCGGGTGGCAAAGCCCGCAGATGCGCACCAGCCGCGCGCCATCGGCACATAGTCGGGCTGCTCCGCTGCCTCGGACCCGCTGCGCAGGTCGAGGATGAGCCGCAGGCCCAGGCTGTCCAGCAGCTTACGGTCAGCCGCCCCAGTCAGCAGTCCCGTGGGAATGCCGCGGTAGATCTGCCCCCACTTGACATGCTTGCCCTCGTCGGCCTCGTAGCCGCCCAGCTCCCGGAAGTTGTTCCCGCCCGCAAAGGCAGCTGGGTGCCCGGAGCCGGGTGCTGCGGTGCCGCCTTGGGGGCGGCGCTGGACAGCACCGGGAAGTTGTAGAAGGCTTTGCCGGGCGGCCCCGCCGGGGCGGCAGGGATGCCGCTCCCCCGATGACCTCCATCAGGTAGCCCCGCAGCAGGTCAAGATAGGCCGAGTTGTGGTCGCGCCGCTGCACCATCGAGACGCAGAGGGGCGGCAGATCTTCCAGCAGCACGTCACGCACCCGGTCCAGCTCCCGCCGTGCTCCCGGCTCATAGCGGGTCAGGCAGGTGCAGAGCTGCTCCTGAACCAGATAATACGCCTGATAGAAGCTGGGGCCGATCTCCGCGTTGGGCGCAAAGCCTCTCGGGCGCAGGCATCCCACAGGGGGCTGAACAGATCCTGCCGCAGGCTGGGCAGCCAGCACCCCGCTGGCCCCGCAGCCGAAAGCGGCACCCGCTCCTTCTCCCAGAAGGGATGGCCGCGCGGCACCAGCAGGCAGGCCGGGTCGGCCCGCAGGGTAGTGCGGGCCAGCACCGGAGCGCCGTGCCAGATCCATCACAGGCCCGCGTCCAGCTCGCCCTGCTCCACACCATCGGCCACGGCATCGTTTTCCAGCAGGCGGAACCGCATCTCAATGTGGGGGTACTGCTGGCGGAACTTGTCCAGCTGGGTCTCCAGCCCGGGCAGGTAGTCCGGCACCAGCGAGACACTGATGCCGATGCGCACCGGCTGAGCCGACTGGATCTCCGCATGGAGGCCGCCTGCATCTGCTGGAACTGCTCCACCACCGGGGCCGCATGGCGCTGCAAGCTCAACCCCCGCTCGGTGAGCGAGAGTTTGTGGTGGGCGCTGACGAACAGCGGGCCGCAGAGCTCGGCTTCCAGCGCCGTGATGCTCTGCCGCAGGGCCTGCCGCGACAGAAACAGCCGCTGTGACGCGCGGGTGTAGTTCATTTCTTCGCACAAAACCAGAAAATAGTGCAGCTGGCGGATATCCATGGGTTCCTCCTGAAGGGTGGTGTATCAATAGATTAAGGATACCGCCTTTGCCTGCTTGTAAAGGCCGCGCGGGCAAAAAGTCCCTCCCGGATTGACACATCCCGCCGCATGGTGTAGACTTCAAGCAGCAGAATTTCTCCCCGAAGAGAAAAGCTCCATCAAACACACAGAAAGAAGGTATTTTCCATGAAAGTCATCGCTACTGAAAAGGCTCCCGGCGCGATCGGTCCCTACTCCCAGGGCTTCATCGCAGGCGGTTTTGTCTACACCTCCGGCCAGATCCCTGTGAACCCCGCGGACGGCACTGTGCCCGAGGGCATCGCCGCCCAGACCGAGCAGAGCTGCAAGAATGTGGGTGCGATCCTGGAAGCCGCCGGTTCCGGCTACGACAAGGTCATCAAGACCACCTGCTTCCTGGCCGATATCGCCGACTTTGCCGCCTTCAACGAGGTCTACGCAAAGTACTTCACCTCCAAGCCCGCCCGCAGCTGCGTTGCTGTCAAGGACCTGCCCAAGGGTGTCCTGTGTGAGATCGAGGCTGTGGCAGAGGCGTAAGCTCCCGAATTGCACCGGCTTTGTGTTCTCCCCTTTACAACGCTCTGAAATTGTGCCATAATTTACTGTATTAAAGGGAAAGCCGTTCCAGTGCCGCAATTCGGCGGCGGGAACGGAAAGAGAGGGGTAAACTGTTATGAGCAAAACGATGATCCCGCAGAACTACACACCCGCGCTGAACCTGTACGACACCCAGCGTGCCATCGGCACCGTGAAGCGGCTGTTTGCCGACACCCTGTGTGCCACGCTGAACCTCTACCGCGTGTCGGCTCCGCTGTTTCTGGAGGCTTCCACCGGCCTGAACGATGACCTGAACGGCGTGGAGCGCAAGGTCACCTTTGACATCCGGGACAGCGGCATCGAGGCACAGGTGTACAGTCGCTGGCAAAGTGGAAGCGCAAGGCCCTGAAGGACTACGGCTTCCGCGTGGGCAAGGGCCTGTACTGCGACATGAACGCCATCCGCCGGGACGAGGAGCTGGACAATCTCCACTCCGTCTATGTGGACCAGTGGGACTGGGAGAAAGTCATCCGCGAGGAGGACCGCAGCGAGGCCTACCTGAAGAATGTGGTGCGCTCCATCGTGTCGGCTGTCTGCGCCACCGAGATGAATCTGCACGCCATGTTCCCCCAGCTGCAGGATCTGCCCCTGCACACCCCCAACGTGACCTTTATCACCACCCAGGAGCTGGAGGACAAATACCCTGACCTGACCCCGAAGGAGCGCGAGAACGCTTTGTAAAGGAGAACGGCACCACCTTCCTGATGAAGATCGGTGCTCCCCTGAAGAGCGGCAAGCCCCACGACGGCCGCGCCCCCGACTACGACGACTGGGACCTGAACGGCGACCTGCTGTTCTGGAACGAGCCCCTGCAGTGCAGCTACGAGTTGAGCAGCATGGCATCCGCGTCAGCCCCGAGAGCATGGACCGGCAGCTGACCATGGCAGGCTGTGACGACCGCCGCACCCTGCCCTTCCACAAGGCAGTGCTGAGCGGCGAGCTGCCCTACACCATCGGCGGCGGCATCGGCCAGAGCCGTCTGTGCATGCTGCTGCTGGGCAGCGCCCACATCGGCGAGGTACAGGCAAGCGTCTGGGACGAGGCCACCCGCGCGGCTGCGCAAAGGCCGGGATCCCCCTGCTGTAAGCAAAACACGAGAAAAGGCTCTCTGCCAAGACGGCAGAGAGCCTTTTTGCAGCTCAGCTTCTGAAAAGCAAGCCCACATTTCTCTTTTTGCGGCAGTTCCCGCCCAGCCGCCAGACAAGCCAGGCGTAGAGCAGGTTCATGGCCAGGATGGCCGCACACCACAGCACCGTCTGCCGGGTGGTCTGCTGATAGACCAGCAGGAACGGGTAAGGCCCGGTGATGAGCCGCTGGTAATTGGCCCAGAGGCCACAGAGCCATAGAGCATCGTGGGGACCAACGCCAGCGGAACGCACCGCGCAGGCAGCTTTGGCTCCCGTTCCAGCAGGACAAAGGAGACAAAGGCACACAGCGGGTTGAGCAGGTGGTGGTAGAGCATGGAGCTCTCGGTCAGCAGAAACACCACGCCGCCCTGGTCGGCACAGTAGGGCCCCAGCACAAACACCACGGTCAGAAAGGTCATGGTCAGGCAGCAGGTGGCAATGTACTTGAGCGTCTTGACCCAGCGGGGCAGCTGCCGCCCCGTGAA
>ENA-OQCP01000404-OQCP01000404.1-human-gut-metagenome-genome-assembly--contig:-NODE-404-length-19674-cov-2.366552_pt1 | contig 19674 bp, 32 predicted proteins | sample MGYA00242760_ERZ504583 | MGnify/ENA primary metagenome ERZ504583 (study PRJEB26092, sample SAMD00036308) | human gut metagenome | host: Homo sapiens | study: EMG produced TPA metagenomics assembly of...
GGAGCGGGAGCTGGATGCCGAGCTGCGCGGGGCGTTTGCCCGCGTGCTGGACAACAGCTGGTACATCGGCGGCCGCGAGGATGCCGCCTTTGAAAAGGCATTTGCCGCCTACTGCGGCGTCAGGCACTGCATCGGCTGCGGCAACGGACTGGACGCGCTGGTGCTGATCCTCAAGGCGATGGGCATCGGCCCGGGCGATGAGGTCATCGCCCCCTCCAACACCTTTATTGCAACGGTGCTGGCCATCAGCTACGCCGGGGCGACCCCCGTGCTGGTCGAGCCCACGCTTGCAAGCTATAACATCGACCCGCCCGCATCGAGGCCGCCGTCACGCCGCGCACAAAGGCCATCATGGCGGTGCATCTCTACGGCCAGTGTGCCCCGATGGATGAAATCAACGCCATTGCAAAAAAACATGGTCTCAAGGTCATTGAGGATGCGGCACAGGCCCACGGCGCAGTCTACAAGGGCCGCCGGGCGGCAGCCTCGCGATGCCGCCGGGTTCAGCTTCTACCGGGCAAGAATCTGGGGCGCTGGGCGATGCAGGCTGCGTGACAACGAATGACGATGCGCTGGCTGAGAAGATCCGCGCCTTGGCAACTACGGCAGCGACTACAAATACCACCATATTTATAAGGGACAGAACTCCCGTCTGGACGAGCTGCAGGCCGCTTTTCTGGCGGCCAAGCTGCCGCATCTCGATGCCATGAACGCCGAGCGCCGCCGCATTGCCGCGCGCTACCTCGCCGGGATAGACAACCCCGCCGTGGCGCTGCCCGCCGTGCAGCCCGGCTGTGAGCATGTCTGGCATATCTTTGCCGTGCGCTGCAAGACCCGCGATGCGCTGGAAAAGCATCTGGCAGATCGAGGCATCGGCACGAACAAGCACTACCCGACACCGATCCATCTGCAGGGGGCCTACCGGGAGCTGGGCCTTGCGCAGGGCGCACTGCCGCTGGCAGAGGAGATCTCCGCCACCGAGCTGAGCCTGCCGATGTATTACGGCATGACCGAGGCACAGGTGCAGGCAGTCATTGACGCGTGAACGAGTATGAGGGGTAAACCATGCCGAAGGTCGGAATCATCATCTCCAATTACAACGGCTGGCAGGACACGCTGGTCTGTCTGGAAAGCCTGCAGCGGCAGACCTTTACCGATTTTGAGATCATCCTGATCGACGATGCCTCGCCCAATGATTCGGTGGCGCAGCTGCAGGACAAACTGCCGCCGAACACGGTGTTTCTGCCCCAGCAGCAGAATGTCGGCTTTGCGGCGGCCAACAACATCGGGATCCGCCGCGTGCTGGCCGATGGCTGTGATTTTGCGCTGCTGCTCAACAATGACACGGCCGCGCGCCCGGATTTTCTCGAAAAGCTGCTGGCCGAAACCCCGGCCGGGCAGTCAGCTGCCCGAAGATGCTTTTTATGGACCCGCCGGACGAGATCTGGTTTGCGGGCGGCGCGCTGGACCCCAAGACCGGCAGGGTGAAGCATTTGGGCGGCCATGAAAAGGACGGCCCGCGCTTTGCGGAGAAAAAGCAGGTCAGCTTTATCACCTTTTGCTGCGTGCTGCTGCCGCGCGCGGTCATTGAACAGGTCGGCTATCTCGATGAAACGCTGTTTATGTACTGCGAGGATGTCGATTACTGCCTGCGGCTGACCCGCGCGGGCGTGCCGCTGTGGTTTTTGCCCGATGCTGTCATCCACCACAAGGCCGGTGGCAGTGCCGGCGGTATGCTGTCGGTGTATTACATCACGCGCAACACACTGTATTTGACCTGCAAGGGCAGAAGCGCCGCCTATGCAAGGCTGAAAACGATCCTGCCGCTCCTCACCGGCGCGGCCCGCTACGCGCTGACCAAGGCGCTCGGCCGCAAAAAGGGACGCAGCTACGGCGCGTTCAGAGGCGCCGTGGATTTCTGGAACGGGAAGATGGGGCGGATGGAAGGATAAGCAGCGGCAAACCTGATGGGGCGGCGTCCTCAACGACCCGTACCACGCTGCCTTTAGTACATTTGTGAAGCCGAAAGGAGGCCCACTGTGCCGCAACTCACCATCGTCATTCTGCAATACCGCCCGGACGCCGGGGCGCTGCGGCGCACACTGGCGGCACTGGCCATGCAGGACACCCGCGATTTCGCCGTGGTGCTGGGGGATGACGGTTCACCGCAGGATTATTTTGCCGAGAGCCGCGCATATCTTGCAGCCCACGGCATCACCGATGTGCAGACCGTCAAGCTGATGCCGAACGGCGGCACTGTGAAAAACATGCAAAACGCCCTGCGTGCAGTCACCACCCGGTGGGTGCTGACCCTTTCGCCGGGAGATTTCCTCTATGACAGTGAAACGCTGCGCTGGTGGCTCGGCCGTCTGCAGGCAGATGCGCCGCGCGTGGCCTTCGGCCGGCAGGCCTACTTTGCGCCGGGCAGCGCCCCGCACCCGGTCCCGGGCGAGACCCCCTTTGACCGCACCCCCTACGACCCGGCGCACTACGATGCAAGGACCGTCCGCCGCAATCTGCTGCTCTACGATGACGGCATCAGCGGCGCGGGCCTTGTGTATGAGCGGGCGCTGCTGCAGACCGCGATGGATACCATGGCCGGGCGCGTCCGTCTGGCAGAGGATTTTTCGCTGCGGATGTTCGCCGTGCAGGGGATACAGATCACCCGCTATGACCGTCTGACCGTCTGGTATGAGTACGGCGGCGGTGTTTCGACCGATGCCCGCGCCCGTGAGCGGATGCTGGGTGAATGGCGCGCCATGCTTGCGCTGCTGCGGGAGAAATTCCCCCGTGACCTCACGGTGCGGCTGGCCTATGAATACTACTTCAATGACCGCAGGAAATCCCGGCTGGTCCGGGGGCTGGTCGGGCGGCTCATCGTGCCGCAGAGCGCCCCCTTCAAAAAAGCGCAGCGTGCATGGACCCCGCCCACAAACGGCGACATAACCATCCTGCGCGCCATCTGCGCGTTTGCGGAAAAGTGAGAAAGGCGTCCACTATGATTATCCAGACAATCCATATGAAAAGCGTCACGGCGGAAGGACAGGGAACGCTCTCGGTATTTGAGGGCAGCCGCGATGTGCCGTTTGACATCAAGCGCATCTACTATATCCACGGTGCGCCGCAGGGCACCCAGCGCGGCGGCCATGCCCACAAGGCACTGCGCAGGTGCTGTGGTGCCCCTACGGCAGCATCCTGATCCGGTTGGACGATGGTCACGAAAAGAGCGAAGTCCTGCTCAACGATCCCGCCAAGGGCTGATCGTCGAGCATAATATGTGGCGGGAGATGATCTGGCAGCAGGAAAACTCTGTGCTTTGTGTTGCCGCGGATTCCTACTACGAGGCAGAGGATTATATCCGGGATTATGATGAGTTTATCCGGTGGGTGGAAGAAGAATGATGCAGCTTCGTTGTTTACAGCCGCAGGATGCCCCCCTCATGCTGGAATGGATGCATGATCCGGACGCGGTGCGGTATATGCGTGCTGATTTTTCAGGCATGACGCTTGCGGATTGTGAGCGCTTTATTGCTGCGGCACAGCAGGATACCCCCAGTCTCCACCGCGCGGTGGCAGATGGGGCGGGTATTTATCAGGGAACGGTAAGCCTGAAAAACCGCGATGCAGACCGTGGGGAGCTGAGTTTGCCATTGCGGTGCGGCGCTGTGCCATGGGCCATGGTGTGGCCGCATGGGGAATGCAGGCAATTTTGCAGCTCGGCTTTTCGCAGCTGGGGCTGCGCCGTATCTACTGGTGCGTTGCTCCGCAGAATGTGCGGGCCTGCCGTTTTTATGCAAAGCAGGGATATACCCCCCTCAAGCCGGAGCCGGACGAAAACGGTCTGCTCTGGTTTGAGGTGTTGAACGGATAAGGAGTTTGTCATGCAGCAGCCCAAGGTCAGTGTACTGATCTCATTCTACAATTTGGCACCGTATGTGGATCAGACAATGGAAAGCGTCCTTGCCCAGAAAACGGATTTCCCGGTCGAAATCCTCTGCGCGGATGATGGCTCCGAGGACGGGACCGTAGAGCTCCTGCGCGGTTGGGAAAAAAGATACCCCGACCGTGTGCGGGTATTCGTTATGGACCGCATACCGGGCAAAAAATATGAGGGCAATGAGCGCATCCAGCGGATGAACGCAATCCGTGGGCGGCTTTTCTATGAGGCAAAGGGGCAGTATGTCTGCTATCTGGACGGCGATGACTTTTATACCGATGACCGCAAGCTGCAGAAGCAGGCGGATATTCTGGATGCAGACACTGCGCACAGATATGTGGCCTGCGGCCACAACGGCTGCTATTACTGGGAAAGCACCGGCAGGACACATCCCATCGAAAAGCCTGTCCGGGAGTGTGCGCTGACGGCCAGAGAGTATTGGAGCTTTTTCTATATCCACACCAATGCCATGATGTTCCGCAATGTCGGGCTGCAGGGGATAGATCCTTACACCAGCGGCGTGCAGATCATTGACAATATGCTGACCTATATGTTCCTGCCCTACGGCGGGGTCTACTATCTGCCGGACTGCATGTTCAACTACCGCCAGATCGAGGGCAGCACCTACCACCGCCGCAGCGTCTATCAAAACTATATCTTAAACGCGCTGATGCTTTACCAGCAAAAGGCCATACTGCGCGGGCTTTTCGGCGCGGGACTGGTGCGGACTGTGTACGAGTACACCCAGCTGTTTGAAAACCGCCGCGACCCCAAGCTGACGGAGGAGGCTAAGACCTACCTGCCGAACATTGACCGCTACCGTGCGGGCCGGCTGCGCCGCATTGTGAACTATAACAATGAAAATGCGCTGTCTCGCCTTTGGTGTGAGATCGAGAATCCGTTCTGGTTCTTTGTGACGAAAGTCTGCCGCCATTATATTTGGAAGCCGCATGTTCGCGCATTGCTGGAGGAAGCACGCGCAAAAACCAAAAAAGGGGAGTGCTGAAGCATGGAAGATATGAAGGAACTGACCGCGGAGGAGCAGGCCGACATCCTGCGCCATGAGCTGGAAGCTGTCTACGGCTCGTCATCGTACAGGATCGGCCGCGCCGTGACCTGGCTGCCCCGCAATGCAAAGCGCGGCCTGAAATATCTTTTGCACAACGGCCCGATTATCAGCGCAAAATATATCTATACCTATGCAAAGTATCATAAAATCGCAAACAAAAACTATGCCTACTGGGCCTGCCTGCAGGAAAAAGACTATCCGGCGGCATTGAAGCAATGGTTTTTGGAGAATAACTACACCCACACGCCGCTTGATCTGGAGCATCCCAAGACCTTCAGCGAAAAGACCCAATGGATGAAAATTTACGGAGGGCTAAACAAGCAGCAGGACCTTGTGGATAAGTATGCTGTCCGCGCGTGGGTCAAGGAGAAGATCGGCGAGGAGTACCTCATTCCGCTGCTGGGCGTCTGGGATCGCTTTGACCAGATCGACTTTGACAAGTTGCCCGATAAGTTTATGCTCAAAACGAACCACGGTGCGGGCTGGAACTATCCTGTGCCGGATAAATCGAAGCTGGATAAGGAAGATGCAAAGAAAAAGTTTGATCTATGGACAAAATTGAACTTTACCTACTACCTCGGCGGACTGGAATTGCAGTATGAGCATATCAAGCCAAATTTGCCGAGCAGTTATTGAGAATGACGGCGGAGATCTGTACGATTATAAGTTCTGTTGCTTTGATGGCGAGCGAAGTCATCATCTACATCATGAATCGTTATGTCGATGCCGATGAGCGGATTGTCTGCTTTGATACGGACTGGAATTTGCTGCCCTTCAACATTTTCACCCCGCTGGAGCAGCCTGATGACATCCCGCGTCCGAAAAATCTGGAAAAGATGGTTGAGATCGCCCGCACTTTGAGCAAGGGATTCCCTTTTGTGCGCGTTGATCTATATGCATTGAATGATGGCTCCATCAAATTCGGAGAGATGACCTTTACGACCTATAGCGGTATTGCGCCGTGGCATCCGGCGGACGCCAACGCCTACATGGGCAGTCTGATTCATCTGCCCGGCGTCGACGATGAAGGAGACAAGTAAATGCCGACTGTCAGCATTGTAGTGCCGGTCTACAAGGCGGAAAAAACGCTGGACGCTGTGTAGAGAGTATACTCGCCCAGACCTTTTCCGACTTTGAGCTTCTGCTTATTGACGATGCCAGCCCTGACCGCTGCCCGCAGATGTGCGATGCATGGGCAGAAAAAGACCCCCGCATCCATGCGCTGCACCCGGCCAAGACCGGCCCGGGTCCGTCCGGCGCACGCAATGCGGGGCTGGATGCCGCAGCGGCGCCCTGGATCACGATGGTGGACAGCGATGACACGGTTGCGCCGGACCTGCTGGAAACACTTCTGGCAGGTGCAGAGCGCACCGGCGCGGAGCTGGTGCTTTGCAACTGTTGCCCCGTGACAGAGGACGGCGCACGGCACCCGCTGCCGGAAAACGAGCGTTTTACAGAGGAAACGCTGCTCGGGGTGGAAGCCTTCTGGGACGCCTTCGGCACGCCATGGATCAACCAGTTCACCGGCACGGCGCACAGGCTGTACGCCGCCCGGCTGTTTGCGCATGCCCGCTACCCGCTGGGCATGTGCATGAGGATTACTACCTGCTGCCCGACCTTATCGCGGGCTGCACAAGGATCGCCTGCCTGCTATACGGCTACTATGTCCTGCGCCATGCAGGCAGCATCACGGACGGTGCCAGACACGAGGTGCGTTTGGCGATGACCCGGGGGGATATCCACCGGGCAGAGTATTTTCTGGCGAACGGCTGGTACGACCGCGCCGAGGGGGCGCTGACCGATGCGGCGCTCTTCCTGCACAGCAATAAGCATGCCTATGACCTGACAAAGCCCGGCCACCGGGCAGAGTTTGCCGAAACCAAGCGGGAGCTGTGCCGTGTCTATGATGCACTGGCGGCGCAAAAGGGCGCAGCATCGCTGAAGCTGCGCGCTGCCGCCCTGCACATCGGCCTGCCGGTGTTTGCGGGCTATCTGAAAGCACGGCGGTAAACGCCGACCAACAAAAAGGAGCTTCCCATGCCGACTGTCAGCGTCATTATCCCGGTCTATAAGGTGGAACGCTACCTAGATGCCTGCGTTGAAAGCGTCATCGGCCAGACCTACACTGATCTTGAGATACTGCTGGTCGATGATGGAAGCCCCGATTGCTGCCCGGCGATGTGTGATGCCTGGGCAGAAAAGGACCCACGCATCAGGTCATACACCGCAAAAACGGCGGTCTTTCCGCTGCGCGCAACACCGGCATTGAGGCGGCAAGCGGCGAATTTCTGATTTTTGCGGACAGCGATGACCGGATGGAACCGGATGCCGTCCGCCGCGCGGTGGAGGCTCAGCGGAAATATGACGCTGACCTCGTGCTGTACAATCTGACCTATGTGGACGAGGAAAACCGTCCGCTCCCGCAGCCGGATTTCAGCGGCTTCCGGGATGAGGTCCTGTGCGAGGACGAGGTCTGGGCGCGCTATTTTGCGCTGGCCGAAACACGGATCTACTATGTGGTCGCATGGAATAAGCTGTACCGACGCAGCCTTTTCCGCACGCTGCGCTATGCGCCCGGCAAGCGGTATGAGGATCAGTTTCTGCTGCCGTATCTGCTCGGGCAGTGCGGGACCATCGTCTGCCTTGCCTATCCGGGCTATCGTTATGTGCAGCGCAAGGGCAGCATCATGGCAGCGGGGTCGAGCCGTAACTATCTGGATCGGCCTGAATTTCTGCTGGAATGGACAGCTTGCTTTGCCCGGCGGGGGGACTGCCTGCGGGCAGAGGGCCTGCTGAACGATGCCATCGACAATCTGGCGGAAAAGCAGCGCTTTGATTTGACCACCCCGGCCCAGCAGGCCCGCTACCGCGCCGCCTGCCGCGGCTGTGCGGATGCCTACCGCCTTCTGGCCCGCACTACAGGGCAGCGCAGCATGTGGCTGCGGGCTGCGTTGCTGCGCATGGGTCTGCCGGTGTACAAGGCCTTTCTGCGGCATAAGGGCAAGGCGGCATCGCCTAAAAACTAAAGGAGCTTTCGCGCATGGAAAAATCACAACTGGAAAATTATCATGTTCACTACGGCCCGGCTCAGGCTGGAGTCAGGTGGACCTGCATGAGCTGTGGCGCTACAAGGATCTGATCTGGCTGTTTGTCAAGCGCGACTTCAATGTCATGTATAAGCAGACCGTGCTGGGCCCGGCGTGGATTCTGATCAACCGCTGCTGTCCACGGCTATGTACTGCGTTATGTTCGGCGTAATCGCCCAACTGTCCACGGACGGTGTGCCGCAGATCCTTTTTTATCTGGCCGGCACGGCGCTGTGGGGCTTTTTTGCGGCCTGCATCAACAAGGTGTCGGGTACCTTTACAACGAACTCCAACATCTTCAGCAAGGTGTATTTTCCGCGGCTGGCGATGCCGCTCTCCACGATGCTGTCAGGCTTGATCAACTTTCTTGTGCAGTTTGTCCTGTTTTTTGCCCTGCTGCTTGTCTATCTTGCCAAGGGCGAGGTCAGCCCGCAGTGGGCGCTGATGCCGCTGGCAGTGCCGCTGGTGCTGCAGGTCGGTCTGCTGGGGCTGGGCTGCGGCGTTATCGTGTCGAGCCTGACCACTCGCTACCGCGATCTGATGGTCGTGGTGACCTTCGGCGTGCAGCTCTGGATGTACGGCTCGCCGGTGGTCTATCCGCTGTCGATGATCGAAAACCCGCTGCTGCGCGGCGTCATGATCGCCAACCCCATGACCGCACCGATGGAGACCTTCCGGTATATCTTCTTCGGCAGTGGGCAGGTGACGGGCGTGATGTGGGCGGCATCGCTGGCATGGACGGCGGTGCTGCTGGTGCTGGGTCTGTCGCTTTTCAGCAAGGTCGAAAAGACCTTTGTCGATACCGTATAAGGGGGCGCGTGTGATGAGTGAAAATAAACTGATGATCCGCGTCAAGGATGTCAAAAAGCAGTACCGCCTCGGCCAGATCGGCGGCGGCACGCTGCGCGGCGACCTGCAGAGCTGGTGGGCCCGTAAGCGCGGCAAGGAGGACCCCAACACCCTGATCGGCACCGACCAGCGCCTGATCGGCACGACCTTTATGGCGCTGAACGGCGTCAGCTTTACAGTCAACAAAGGCGAGGCCGTGGGCATCATCGGCTCCAACGGCGCGGGCAAGTCCACGCTGCTCAAGCTGCTGACCCATGTCACTGCGCCCACGGAGGGCGACATTGACCTGTACGGCCGTGTGGCTCGATGCTGGAGGTCGGCACCGGCTTCCACCCCGAGATGACCGGCCGTGAGAATGTCTATCTGAACGGCGCGATCCTCGGCATGACCCGCGCGGAGATCGACGCCAAAATGGATGAGATCATCGAGTTTTCCGAGGTGCGGGACTTCATCGACACGCCGGTCAAGCGCTATTCCAGCGGTATGTTCGTCAAGCTGGCCTTCAGCGTGGCGGCCCATCTGGACAGCGAGATCATGATCATGGACGAGGTTCTGGCTGTCGGTGATATGAAGTTCCAGAAAAAGTGTCTGACTAAGATGCGCCAGGCCGCCCAGCGCGACGGCAAGACCGTGCTGTATGTCAGCCACAACATGGCCACGATCCGCGACCTGTGTGACCGCTGCATTGTTTTGGACAAGGGCAAGGTCGTCTTTGACGGCGGCGTCGATGAGGGCATTGCACTGTATTTGTCCACTAAGTCGCAGGAAACGGCTTTATTGATTATTCGAAGGTGAAGCGTGATAACTGGTTCAAGCGCGATAATATCCGACTGCAGAGTGTGGAACTGATAGACACAGATAATGAAGTGTTGGAACGCCGTAAGCCTGTGCAGGTTCGCTACCGCGTCTATGCGAATGAGGCAGCCAGTGATGTAGGGCTGCGTTTGGAGATGCGTGATGAAGTCGGGAATCCGTTGGCGGCTACCTGCGTGTATGGGCTGGATCTGCAGCCGGGGTATACAAGCTTTGTGGCGCGGTACGATTTGACAGTGCTGGCACCCGGCAAATACGGCAGCTATTTTACTGTAATTACACAGGGCGAAGGTGGTGCCCATACGGTGGAGGATTGGGTTCCCGGTATGATGTTCCGTATGGTGGATACCTTGACGGAGGGCGAGACCGAGTGGAATGCTGCTGCATGGGGGCCTATTGAGCTGCCTAATGCAGTGGTATCGGAGGTTTGCCATGACTAAGGTTGCGGTGCTCTATATTGCTACCGGTAAATATACAGTGTTCTGGCCTGAGTTTTATGAGAGCGCTGAGAAATATTTGTTGAAGGACTGCGAGGTACATTATTTTGTCTTTACCGATGCAGATGACCTGACCGGTGCGCAAGAGCCCCGGGTGCATATCTGTCCGCAGGAGGCTTACTCATGGCCGTTTGCGACATTGCGCCGGTTTGAGATATTTCTAAAGCAGGAGCAGGCGCTGAAAGCGTTCGACTATATCTTCTTTTTTAATGCAAATGCGCAGCTCATGCAGCCTGTAACGCAGGAAATGTTCCTGCCGCGGGCTGAAAAAGGGGAAAAGCTGCTGGTCGTACAGCATCCTTCGTTCTATGCTAAGCCTAACTACGAGTTCACATATGACCGTAATCCCCGCAGTACAGCCTGCATTCCGTACGGAATGGGGCGGTATTATGTCTGCGGCGGTGTCAATGGCGGTACAGCCGAAGCATTTCTGAAGCTTTGTCATACATTGGATGCACGCATCCGAAAGGATTTGCATAAAAATGTCATTGCCCTGTGGCATGATGAATCTCAAATCAATCGATATATCCTGTTCCGTAAGGATATACGGGTGCTGTCCCCGGCCTTCTGCTATCCGGAGGACTGGAATCATCTGCGTTCCCCTGCATTGTCCTCATTCGCAGCAAGGCGCGTTATCTGGACATTCCGGCGCTGCGCAAGGATGCGCCGCAGACAAAGCTCTCGCCGGCAGCAGAGAGATGGAACCGCTTTGCTATGCGTGCCGCCCGCTGGACGCAGAACCACATTTTCAAAAAAGGGAAATGACAATGAATGATACAAATTGGCAAAGCGTGTGACACTGCTGGTCAACAGCTGTGATGCCTATGCAGATTTGTGGCAGCCATTTTTCACCTTGCTTACACGCTATTTTGTGCCGCTGCCGGATGAGATTTTGCTGAATACAGAAACAAAGGAATTTCATCTGGACGGTGTAAAGCTCCGCTGTGTGCACAGCAATGCCCCCACCTATGGTGAACGGATGACAGAGGCCTTGAAGCAGGTAAAGACCGAGTACACGCTGCTGCTGCTGGATGATTTTTTTCTGCGTCAGCCGGTGGATATTGGACGGCTGGAGGATATTGTCCGCTGGATGGATGCCGACAGGGATATTGTCTATTTTAACAGCGATGTGACAGAGGCCGTCTGCAATCTGGAAGTGGGGCGCTATCCCGGTTATCGCCGACTGCTGCGGGCAACCGATATACGCTGAATCTGCAGGCTGCTGTTTGGCGTACAGAAAAATTTGCTGAATATTGGCAGCATAAGGTCAGCCCGTGGGACTGGGAAGAACGCTGTAATGTACTGACGGCAGCCCATCCCCGTGATAAGTTCTACTGTGTACTGAATGAGGAAGCGCGCTTTCTGGATTATGGCTACCGTAAGGGGCAATGGATGGGAATCTGCCATGGAAAATGGGTCGAAGCGGATGTGGTTCCCCTTTTTGCCAAAGAGGGGATTCAGGTGGACTTTGCCAAACGCGGCTTTGTAGACCTGAACAATCGCCCGGCCAGTCTGAATAACGGAATGGACAGGGCAGAGCGGTATGCCCGCGTGCGGTCTTGCCTTGGCGCACAATACCTTCTTCCCTATTTCGTTTTCTGCCGCCGGTGCAATCTGTACTCGTGGAAGAATCATTGTGCTGTGGATGAGGACTATTTCCACTATCTGCAGCGCAAAGCGGATCTGCAAAACAAAACAGGCAAAAAGCTGCTTTTGACCTATGCAGCGATAAAAACCTCCGCCCCGCGGTTTTTGAACCGCGGGGCGGAGGTTTTATTGAAGGATTACCGATAATCAATCGGCAGTGTCGGCAGGCGTTCAGGTCCAATCGGCCAAATTCCCGTCTTGGAATTCATAATACCCCTGGGCGGCAATCATGGCGCCGTTGTCGCCGCAGTATTTCAGCTCGGGCAAAAAGACACGGGCACCCAGCTTCTGCGCGCCGTCATTGACGAGCTGGCGCAGGCGGCCGTTGGCGGCCACGCCGCCCGCTAAAACCACCTGTTGGGCGTTTGTGTCGGCTGCGGCGGCCAGCAGCTTTTTCGCCAAAATCTGGTCGATGCGCTCCTGAAAGCTGGCGGCCATGTCAGCTACATTCACGCCCTGCCCCTTCTGTTCGGCGTTATGGACCTCATTGATGACGGCGGTCTTGAGCCGCTGAGCTGACATTGTACTTGCCTCACATGGGAACGGGCAGCTTGTATGCCTTGGGTCGCCGCCGCGGGCGGCGGCCGCCACACTGGGCCGCCGGGGTAGGGCAGGCCCAGCGTGCGGGCTACCTTGTCATAGGCCTCGCCCGCAGCATCATCGACGGTGCGGCCCAAAATTTTATAGCGGCACCAGTCCTCGACCAGTACGATGTGGCTGTGGCCGCCGCTGGCGACAAGGCACAAAAACGGCGGCTTCAGCTCGGGGTGGGTCAGATAGTTCGCGGCGATATGCCCCCGCAGATGATGCACCGGCACCAGCGGCTTGCCTGCCGCATAGGCCAGCCCCTTGGCAAAGTTGACGCCGACCAGCACCGCACCGATCAGCCCCGGCGCAAAGGTCACGGCCACAGCGTCCACATCGGCAATGGTCATATTGGCATCGGCCAGCGCCTTGTCCACGGTGGCGCTGATATATTCCGCGTGGCGGCGGCTGGCAATCTCCGGCACGACACCGCCGTAGAGGGCCTGCTCCTTCACGCTGGTGGAGATCACATTGGAGATGACCTTCCGGCCATCCTCCACGATCGCCGCCGCGGTCTCATCGCAGGTGGACTCGATTCCTAAAACATACATACAAAAACCTCTATGCAGGGGGCGGCATGCCCGCCCCTCAGCGTTTTCTCGATTGCTATTTTCCCGGAAAGCTGCAGCCTCCGTCAGGCTGCGGGCCGGTCATGCCCGGCCCCTACGGTCGTGCTGCTGTTTTAATGGGCAGCAAGCCATGTCTTGCCGGTGCCTACCTCGGTCGTCAGGGGGACGCTGTAATGCACAACATTTTCCATTTCTTCTTTCAGGATGCGCTTTACCTCATCGCATTCTGCCTCGGGCGCCTCAACGATCAGCTCATCGTGGACCTGCAAAAGCAGGCGGGCCTGCAGCTTTTCCGCGCGCAGGCGCTGCCAGACATGGACCATCGCCAGCTTGATGATGTCGGCGGCTGTGCCTGAATCGGCGTGTTGCGGGCCATCCGCTCCCCGCTGGCGCGCACCTGAAAGTTGGAGCTGGCAAGCTCCGGCAGGGCGCGGCGGCGGCCGAACAGCGTTTCCACATAGCCCTTGTCCTTGGCGTGGGCTATGCAGTCCTTCATATAGCCGTCCACCTTCGGGAAGGTGTCGAGGTAGGTCTTTAAGAAGCTGTCCGCCTCTTTGACCGAAATACCCAGATCCTTGCTTAGCGAGTACGCGCCCTTGCCGTACATGATGCCGAAGTTGATCGCCTTGCTGGCGCTGCGCAGCTGCGGCGTGACCTCGCTCTCCGGGATGTGGTAGATCTTGGCGGCGGTCGAGCGGTGGATGTCCGCACCGTTCAGAAACGCCTGCTGCATGTGCTCATCGCCGGTGATGTGGGCAAGGATGCGCAGCTCGATCTGAGAATAGTCGGCGTCCACCAGCGTTTCACCCTCGCCCGCCACAAAGTAGCCGCGCAGCCGGCTGCCCAGCTCGGTGCGGATGGGAATGTTCTGCAGGTTCGGCTCGGTCGAGGAGATGCGCCCGGTGCGGGCCTCGGTCTGGATAAAGGTCGAGTGTACCCGGCCATCGGCGGCCTCGGCGTTCAGCAATCCGTCCACATAGGTGGAGAGCAGCTTGGCGTAGGTGCGGTATTTTAAGATCTCGTCAATGACCGGGCTGTAGGGGCGCAGGCTCTCCAGCGTTTCGGCATCGGTGGAGTAGCCGCGCGCCGTCTTTTTGCGCGGCGGCAGGCCCAGCTTGTCGAACAGCGCCTCGCCCAGCTGCTTGGGGCTGTTTACATTGAACTCGTAACCGACTTCTGTATAAATATTGTGCAGGATACCGTCCAGTTCGCCCCGCAGGCTGTCGCCAAAGGCGCGGATACCGGCGGCGTCGATTGCAAAGCCGATACGCTCCATGTCCGCCAGCACCCGGGCCAGCGGCAGCTCCATCTCGTCCAGCAGCTTGCGCTGGCCGCTCTCGTCCAGTGCGGCGGCAAGGGTGTCGCAAAGGCCGGCCAGCACGCCCGCATCGGGGGCGTCCTCACAGTGGAGGGCGGCGTGTACACCGTACTCGGCGGCCAGAGACTTGACCTCATAGCCGCTGGCGGACGGATTCAACAGGTAGGCGGCCAGCTTGCCGTCAAAGCGCAGCGCCTTGCCGACGCGCCGTGTGCAAGCGCCAGCCGGTAGAGGGGCTTGGCGTCAAAGGCCAGATCTCGGCATCACCGTCCAGCAGGGCGGCCAGCCGGTCGGTGTCGGGCAGGTAGACCTCGCTGCCTGCATGAGATACCAGCTGCCGTCCCCAGTCTTGGTGACATTCTGTGCGGCGTAAAAGCGGCCCTCCAGCAGCAGCGGCAGGGGAGAAGGCTCCACCGCCTGTACCGGGGCGGCATCGGCGGCCGCAGCGGGGGCGGCGCCGCTTTCCAGTCCCCAGCGGTCAACCAGCTTGTGCATTTCCAGCGCGGCCAGCAGCTGCGCGGCGGCAGCCGGGTCACCGGGCCGGCGGATATAGGCGCTGGGGTCGGTCTCGATGGGGGCATCCCTGCGGATGGTGCCCAGCATATAGGAAAGATCAGCCTTGTCGCGGTTGGCGGTCAGCTTGGCGCGCTGGCCGGGCTTGACGGCCTTGTCTTCAATGTTGTCGTACACGCCCTGCAGGCTGCCGAATTTCGAGATCAGTGCCAGCGCGGTTTTTTCGCCGATGCCAGGCACACCGGGAATGTTGTCCGACGAGTCGCCCATCAGGCTTTTACATCAATGAGCTGGGGCGGCTCAATGCCGTATTTCTCCCGGATGGCGGCGGGGTCCATGGGGATGGTCTCCTTGTTGGTCGCCAGCAGAACGGTCGTGGCATCGTCCACCAGCTGCAGGCTGTCCCGGTCGCCGGTCGCCAGCAGCGTGGTGCCGCCGGCAGCTTCACAGGCGGCGGCCAGCGTGCCTAAAATATCGTCAGCCTCCCAGCCGGCCTTGCTGACCTGCACAAAGCCGAGGTCAGTCAGCAGCTCCTTCAGGACCGGCATCTGCTGGGCCAGCTCCTCCGGCATGCCGTGGCGGGTGCCTTGTAGCCATCGTAGGCATTGTGGCGGAAGGTGGGGGCGCGCTCATCCCACGCGATGGCCACGCATCGGGCTTGTGGGCTGCCAGCAGATTCAGCAGAATATTCTGGAAGCCGTAGATGGCGTTGGTGTAGCGGCCATCCTTGGTTGTCAGCAGCTTGATGCCGAAGAAGGCGCGGTTGACAAGGCTGTTGCCGTCCAGAACCATGAGTTTCATAAAGCTATTCTCCTTACAGACAATTTACATTTCAGTATACCACATTTGCGGAAAATATGGTAGAATAGATTACAAAAAAGCCTTCCCCCTAGGGGGAAGGTGGCGCGAAGCGCCGGATGAGGGGCGAACTTGCTGTGATAACCCGTGAACGGGTTGCGGTGGGAACGTCAGCGGGGCGTCGAGGATGCCGCCCCCTACACCCGTAGGGGCGCATTCCATATGCGCCGAAGATTTAGCCTTGCCGCAACTCTGCACGGCGGAGCAGAGCCCCGCCCCTACAACGCGATTTTTATAGAAAGGGCATATTTTTATGCAGCTACGCAACCTACAAATCCCCGCAGGTGCGGTTTTTGCACCGATGGCGGGGCTGACCGATGCGGCGTGCGCCATTTGATGGCGGATCACGGCGCGGCCTGGACCGTCAGCGAGATGGCAAGCGCCAAGGCGCTGACCTTCGGCGACCGCAAATCTCTGGAGCTTTTGCAGGACAAGCACCCCCACGGCCTGTATGCCATCCAGCTTTTCGGCGCAGAGCCGGAAACACTGGAAAAGGCAATACTCTTTGTCCGGGAAAAGGGCGTCCGGTTTGATATGCTCGACATCAATATGGGCTGTCCGGCGCCAAGATCACCGGCAGCGGCGCGGGCAGTAAGCTGCTGCTCGACCCGCCGCTCTGCGGCAGATGGTTGCCGCCGCCCGCCGGGCGCTGGGCGAGGATACCCCGCTGACCGTCAAGATGCGCATCGGCTGGGACGCGACCACCTGACCGGCGTGGAGGTTGCAAAGCAGGTCGAGGCCAACGGTGCGGATCTCATCGCCGTACACGGCCGCACGCGGGAGCAGATGTATATCCCGCCCATCGACACGGCGGCGATCGCGGCCATCAAGCAGGCAGTCACAATCCCGGTGCTGGCCAACGGCGATGTGACCACCGCCGACGGTGCGCTCACCTTATTAAAAGAGACTGGCTGTGACGGCGTTATGATCGGCCGCGGCGCGCTGGGTGACCCATGGCTGTTTGAGCAGGTCCGCGCGGCGATTTTGGGCGAGGAGCGCCGCCCGAGCGACGCTGAACCAGCGCATGAGCACCCTGCGCGCGCAGATCTATGAAATGTGCGAGGAAAAAGGCGAGTGGGCCGCCATGCCGCAGGCCCGCAGCCAGGCCATGCACTATATGAAGGGCCTGCGCGGGGCCGCCGCCCTGCGGCGCTACTGCTCAATGCTGGAGCATTTTACCGATGTGGACACATTGATCGATGCGGTGTACAAGCTGCAGTAATGTAGGGGCCGGGCATGCCCGGCCCTCGACCTTGTCTGGACGGTGCGCTTGCCATTCACGGCAGGGCCGGACATGTCCGCCCTACAACCGTATTAAAATCTACCGCGCGTCAATTCGTCCAGATTCTGCTCATAGCAGGGCAGCATGTGCGCGATAAAATATTCTGCCTCGGGGCAGTTCATGGCGTGCAGGGCGTCCATCTGCTGGGTGCGGGCGGCCTCAAACTCGCGGTTGCCGCCACGGTCCTCCTCAATGCACTTGATGATGGCCGACAGCCGGTCTGCCGCCTTTAAAATCTTGCGCTCGGCATCGTTCAGCACGCTGCCGGTCAGCCAGGCCTGCGTCTCGGCCTGCAGCTCAGCAGGCTGCAGGCTGGCCATAACGCGGGCGCTCTCATGCTCCACAGCCTTGTAGGCGGTGCGCAGGGCATCGTTTTTGTACTTGACGGGCGTGGGCATGTCGCCGGTCAGAATCTCCGGCGCATCGTGGTAGACAGCGCCGTGGCCACAACCTCGGGCCGCAGGGCTGCGCCGGTGCCGGTGCAGCTTTTGCCGATCAGGCAGAGCGTGTGCGCCAGCATCGCCGTGTCGGCGGTATGCTCGCTCAACGATTCGGCCCGGGTGCTGCGCATCAGGCTCCACCGTGTAATGTATTTCATGCGGCTGAACAGCGCACTGAACGGATAGTTTCATCTTCACTTGACCTCCGGTTTGTGGTATACTGGGGTTGCTTTCAGTATACCACAACTTTTTGAAATGTGAGGCCCCATAAAGTACTATGAAAAAATCTGATACAAAATCGAATTACTGGCGGGTGTTCGCGCTCTGCTTTTTAACGGCGGTGCTGCTGTTTTTGCCGCACTGCATCATAGATGCGGCTGCGGGCGGCGGGTATTTCCACTATGCAGGGGACTTTAACGACCAGCAGATCAACTTTTACCAGTACGCCAACGCCTTTGTCAAGCAGGGCGGCACCTTCAGCTGGGCTACCGATCTGGGCAGCGGGTTTGTGAACTCCTACTCGTTCTATCTTTTGGGCAGCCCGTTTTTCTGGCTTTCGCTGGCGGTGCCTGCGCGGCTCATGCCGTGGGCGATGGTGCCGCTGCTCTGCCTGAAAATGGCGGTGGCCGGCGGCGGTGCCTACCTATGGGCGCGCCGCTGGGTGCGGGCGGAAGGCTGGTCGATGCTGGCCGGCTGCCTGTATGCGTTTTCGGGGTTCAGCATCTACAATATCTTCTTCAACCACTTTCTGGATGTTGTGGCGCTCTTTCCCTATTTGCTGGCCGCGCTGGATGACGCCGCCATCGACGGCAAAAAGGGGCGCTTCCCGTTCTGGGTCGCGCTCAACCTGCTCAACAAACTATTTCTTTTTTGCCGGGCAGGCGGTGTTCCTCATCATCTATTTCTTCTGTATGGTCGCAGGGCGGCGGTACAGGATCGGCCTGTGCCGCTTTGCCGCCCTTGCGTGGGAGACAGCGCTCGGCTGCGCGTGCGGCTGTCTGCTGCTGCTGCCCGCCGGGCTTTCGCTTTTGCAGAACCCGCGCACCATCGACCCGTTTACCGGTACGGCTACCTGTTCTACGGCAAATCCCAGCAGTACGGCGCTATTTTTTACAGCCATTTCTGATGCCGGACGCCCCTATTTCAAGGATATGTTTCAGGAGGGCATCCTCAAGCATACAAGCCTGACGGCCTATCTGCCGCTGGTGGGCGCTGCGGGCGGGCTGGCCTTCTGCCGCACGCAGGACCGCCACCCCTTCACCCGCATTTTAAAGGTCTGCGTGGTCTGTGCCTTTGTGCCGGTGCTGAACAGCGCGTTCTACGCCCTTAATTCCAGCTTTTACGCGCGATGGTACTATATGCCGATCCTTGTGCTGTGCGGCGCCACCTGCTGCCTGCTCTCCCGCCCGGCACTGGCCGAGCGCAGCCTGCCGCGTGCCTTTGGGCTGACGACCTTCATCACGCTGACGGCGGCGGTCTTTGCCGTGCTGCCCAACAAGGACAGTGACGGCAGCTTCTGCCTTGGCGTGCTGGAGGAGCCTGCCCGGTTCTGGGCGCTGTTCGGCGTGACGGTGCTGGGCATCGTCCTTTTTGGGCTGCTCTGGCATTTCTGCCGCCGCAAGCGGCAGTGGAGCCGGATCCTGCTGGCCGGTGTGCTGGGCTTCAGCCTTGTGTACGGCTCGCTGCATCTCTCCCTGACGAAATACGCCCAGTGGGATGTGGACGGCAACCTTATTGCCGAGACATACGACTCCGCTGATGCGGTCGCGGCCGCCCTGCCGGACGATGCCTTCTACCGGATCGATGCCTACGGCGCGCACAACAATCTGGGGCTGTGGTTCGACCGCAGCTGCCTGCAGTTTTTCAACTCGACCGTAGCCCCGAGCATCATGGAGTTTTACCCCGCTGTGGGCGTCAAGCGCGATGTCAATTCCAAGCCGGACGCTGCCAACTACGCGCTGCGCGGCCTGCTGAGCGTGCGCTACACGCTGACCGCCCGTGACAAGGTGAGCGACTGGGAGGCACAGGCCCTGCCCGGCTGGACAAAATACGCCGAGACCGATGCCTATGTGATTTATGAGAATGAAAACTGGGTGCCGATGGCTTTACCTATGACTACTATGTGACCGCCGACCAGCTGGAGCGGGTGGGGGAGGAGGAGCGCGCCAGATCCTTTGCCGCGCCCTGCTGCTGGATGAGGATCAGATCTCGG
>ENA-OQCP01000405-OQCP01000405.1-human-gut-metagenome-genome-assembly--contig:-NODE-405-length-19652-cov-3.104072_pt1 | contig 19652 bp, 27 predicted proteins | sample MGYA00242760_ERZ504583 | MGnify/ENA primary metagenome ERZ504583 (study PRJEB26092, sample SAMD00036308) | human gut metagenome | host: Homo sapiens | study: EMG produced TPA metagenomics assembly of...
CTCTTTCGACAATCTGCTGTCCGTTGCCATCAAAGCAGGATATTATGATGTCTCCCATCTCTCAAAAGAAATCAAGAAGATGTCCGGCAACACGCCAAGCCAGTTTCTCATTTCCGCTCCATTGGAAGAAGGGACTTTGAGCTATGTGAAAACATAAAAGTCGATTTTTTACAATAGCTCCTCCTATTACCATCCCTATATTTGCAGCAATCAAATCAATAAAATATCCAATATGGCAACATTAATCGAGAAAGCAGCAGAAATTCTGGCTAGGTGCGAAACCGTAGTCATCACTTCCATCAACCAAGAGGGATATCCCGGCCCGTTCCAATGAGCAATATCAAGTCGGAAGGGAGCACAACCGTATGGTTGGCGACCGGCAAAGACAGTCTTAAAACAAAGGAGTTTGCAGCCAATCCCAAAGCAGGTCTGTGCTTTCAGGAAAAAGGAAACAGCGTAGCGCTCACCGGTGAGGTGGAGATTATAGAAGACGAAGCCACCAAGCAGGAAATGTGGCAAGAGTGGTTCTCGCACACTTCAGCAAAGGCCCGACAGACCCCAATTATGTATTACTGAGATTCAAAGGACACCATGCCACCATCTGGATTGACGGACATTTTGTACGCAGAAATCTTTAAGAAGAGCATTCAGTTCCTCATCTGATGTCTTGCATGGGGGAATTAGAACTATAGCCCCTTCGTTATCACCGGCAATCCGAAACCTCCTTTCTGCAAAGTCAGGACTTTCGGTTTGCCTTTTCGTGCTTTGTTGTATGTGGCTGTGGAAACATGCAAGGTCTCTATCGCTCCATCCTCGAAAGCCACCTTCAAGTAATATTCCTTACGTACTCCGTCCGGCACATAACGATGCTTGCCTACTTTACGTCTCTTTTCATGTTCTTTTATCAGCTTCTCAAGTACGGTAACCGTCACCTCCTTTGTCGAAGCAGGAGCCGCCATCCGATAATTCCCTACCAGAAAAAGCGAACAACTGATGACACCCACGCACACCACATGACACAATATATTCACTGCCTTTTGCTCCATCGTTGTCAGCCATATCCATTTTTATATAGAGGAAGTGTAACGACTGCCACCACAAGTCCTACCCCTACGGTATCCACACAGCAGCCAACGTATCTTCATAGATGTTATATCCGATGCAGCCCAAAGCTACGACCAGTACAAACATCAGAAAACGGAGTATTTTTATAAACAGTTCTTTCATTGCCGCGCTTATATTTTTGGCAAATATAAAAAGAAATATCGTTCGGTCGACTGTCAAGTCTGTTCAATCTACATGAACTAACTTGCTTGATAGAATGTTATAACTACAATAACTAAAACAGAAAATATCATGGAAAAGAGCTTAATTCATAGTAATGAACTGCATTTTATCAGTAAGAAACGCATTCATCAAGCAGTAGAGAAAATGGTTGAGTCATTGGATTTGGCTGCGGGTTCCACAACCGGCTTCAACATCTATGCAGTAGTGGAGAGCTATTTCACGGATTTGGAAAAACGAAAAGAAATCAATCAGCTGCTCAACCTGGAACAAGATGTCTGCGAAGAAATAGAGGCAGAATTAAGTTATAAATAAACTACGGAGTTACCGACTACTATTAAGTTACGGGCTACAAGTTGTCCTGCAGTATGATAATGCAGGACACTTGTAGCCCGTAACTTATAGTAGCTGATAGCTAGTAAATTGAAACTTGTAGCCCACTCAGTCTTTCGCCTGATGCACCGTCAACTGCGGGAATGGGAAGTCGATACCTTCCTCGTTGAATACGGAGTAAATCTTCTTGTTCATATCAAAATAAACGCCCCAGTAGTCTCCGCTCTTCACCCAAACACGAATCACCACATTCACACTGCTGGCATCCAGGGCATGAAGAGCCACAAACGGCTCGGGAGTATTCAAGATACGGCTGTCTTCGGAGATGATACGACGCACGGTGTCTTCCACCTTATCATAATTTTCACCGTATTCCACACCGATTACCCAATCTACACGACGCGTATCCTCACGGCTGTAATTAGTTACTGTACCACTGCTCAACGCACCGTTAGGATATAGATTACCTTATTGTCGGCTGTGGTCAGAATCGTATGGAAGATTTGAATTTCACGTACCGTTCCGGACACTCCCTGGCTTTCAATCCAGTCACCTACCTTGAAAGGACGGAACAGCAAGACAATCAGTCCACCCGCAAAGTTCTGCAAGTTTCCGGAAAGTGCCATACCGATAGCCACACCGGCAGATGCCAGCAGAGCGGCAAATGAAGTGGTTTCCACTCCCAGTTTGCCGATAACGGCAATGATTAACAGAATTGTCAGCAAGATATTGACCAAACTTTTCACAAAGCTCTGGATACTGGCATCCACATGTCTTTTTGCCAATAACCTCGCCAGCATTTTCCGAAGAAGGGAAATCAGGAACCGTCCTACCACAAAGATGATGATGGCTCCGATAATACGTCCACCGGCATTTACGCCCCAATCTATCAATTGCTGAAGGAATATCTGCAGTTTGCTGAAACCGTCGTCAGCAACTTGGGCAGCAAAGGCTGCCATGAATAAAGATGATAACATAACTATACTCTTTTTTTTAAATTAATGCTGCAAAATTAACAAATAACTCTGACTTTCGTTCACTTAACTTGCCACTTTCGACGAAAACTCCTACCTTTGCTCCCGATTTCAACTAAGGGGTGCCCTAATACGACGGGCTGAGATCATACCCATTAACCTGATCCGGGTAATGCCGGCGGAGGGAAAAGAAGAAAAGTTCCCCTTTTCTGTATTCATCTAAACGAAACAATTGCAAATGAAGAGACATGCAATGGCGACCTGCCTCCTTATGGCAGCACTGGGTGTCTGTGCGCAGACACAAGAGCAAGACAGTCTGCGGGTGATAAACCTGCAGGAAGTGGAAGTCATCTCCACACGTGCCACAAACAGCACACCGGTGGCATTCACCAATATAGGCAAAGAACAACTGAAAAAACAGAATTTCGGACAAGACCTGCCGTATCTGTTGAGTATGACACCCTCCGCCATTACTACCAGCGACGCCGGTGCCGGGGTGGGTTACACCACGCTGAGAGTCCGTGGAACAGACGGCACACGCATCAACGTCACCGCCAACGGTATTCCCATCAACGACGCGGAGAGTCACACGGTATTCTGGGTCAACCTGCCGGACTTCGCCTCCTCCGTCAAGGACATGCAGGTGCAACGCGGAGCAGGTACCTCAACGAACGGCGCAGGAGCTTTCGGTGCCAGCATCAACATGCAGACGGGTGATTTTTCCATGAAACCCTATGCAGAATTCAACGGTTCCTACGGCTCCTTCCATACGCACAAGGAGACGGTGAAAGTGGGAACGGGACTCATCAACAATCATTGGTCGTTCGATGCGCGGCTCTCCAACATCAGTACGGACGGGTATATAGACCGGGCGTCTGTGGGACTGAACTCCTATTATCTGCAAGGAGGATACTACAATGACAATACCTCCGTCAAACTGATAACCTTTGCCGGCAAAGAGCGCACTTACCACGCATGGAACTATGCCAGCAAGGAGGAGATGGAACGTTACGGACGGCGTTATAATTCCTGCGGATTCATGTACGCCACCGACCGGGACGGCCATGTATACAACAAAGAATATTATAAAGATGACAACGGCGAGAAGCATTACCTCACGGACGAAGGAGGTGCACTGCATTTCTATGACGACCAGACCGACAACTATACGCAAAAGAATTACCAGCTGCTATTCAACCACAATTTCACCTCACAATGGAACCTGAATATCGGCCTGCACTACACCAAAGGCGACGGATACTATCAAGAATATAAAGGTGAACGCTCGTTAGCAGAGTACGGTATGTCGCCTTTTGAATACAATGGCGGCAAGGTAGAAGTAAGCGACCTTATCCGCAAGAAGGCAATGGACAACTGGTTTGGCGGTGGAATCTTCTCCGTAAGCTACAAAGCCGACCGTCTGCATGCCTCGCTGGGCGGTGCACTGAATCGCTATGACGGCGACCACTTCGGAAAAGTGCTTTGGATAAAGAACTATATCGGCGAACTGAACCCCGACCACGACTACTACCGCAACAACGCCACAAAGAATGACGGAAATATTTATCTGAAAGCCAATTATGACTGGTAAGCGGCCTCAGCGCCTACCTCGACCTGCAATACCGCCACATCAACTACAAGATAAACGGACTGAACGACAAGTACAACTGGACTGCCACCACTCCGGGAATGCAGAAGCTGGACATCGACGAAGACTTCGACTTCTTCAACCCGAAAGCCGGACTGTCCTGGCAAATCGACCGCAACCACCGCCTATACGGTTCGTTCAGCGTAGCCCATAAAGAGCCTACGCGCAACAACTACACCGACGGCTACTTCACCGAACATCCCAAGGCTGAGCGCTTGTTCGACTACGAACTGGGATATACCTTCGCCAACTCATGCTCCATGCGGGTGCCAACTTCTACTATATGGACTATAAAGACCAGCTGGTACTGACGGGAGAGCTGAACGAGATAGGCGAAGCCATGGCCAGCAACGTGCCCGACAGCTACCGTACGGGTATTGAACTGATGGCTGGCATCAAACTGGACTGCGGTTTCCAATGGGACATCAATGCCACACTCAGCAAGAACCGTGTGCAGAACTTACCGAAACACTTTTTGAAAACGAGGAGGCCGGGTCGGAGGCATGGGTCATCAAACACGGGGATACCCCCATCGCATTCTCTCCCGACTTCATACTGAACAACCGCCTGGGCTATACGTTCAAGGGATTCGAGGCCTCGTTGCAGTCACAATATATCAGCAAGCAATACATGAGTAACGCCAAGCAAGAGGAGAGCACGCTGGATGCTTATTTCGTAAGCAACCTGAATCTGTCCTATACCTTCAAGTTGCCTAAAGTAAAGTCGGTAACCATAGGGTGCACCATCTATATCTGTTCAATGAAGAATACGAAAACAACGGATACGCAGGCAGCGGATACTATCTCGACGATAACGGAGGAAAAGTCCGTTACAACTATGCCGGCTACGCTGCCCAAGCGGGAACGAATGTACTGGGACATATAGCTATTAATTTTTAAAACCCCTCGTTCTTGAAGGGGAGGGAGGATAGTCTTTCTGTTTTTATGGAACACGCTCTTGAAATTATCGGTACACTTGTCGGATTGCTCTACCTCTGGTTGGAGTACCGGGCAAGCATTTATCTTTGGATAGCGGGCATCATTATGCCTGCCGTTTACATCTTCGTCTACTACGATGCGGGGCTGTATGCCGACTTCGGGATAAATATCTACTATCTGGGGGCTGCTATCTACGGGTGGATGATGTGGAAATACGGTACGTTTCTGCGCCGGAAGATTCTACGGCAGAAAGCCCCGGTGCAGCAGGTGGAGGACAGAAGAACAGAAGGACAGAAGGAACTCCCCATTACGCGGATGCCGGTGCGCTATCTGCTGCCGCTGACTGTCATATTCGCTGCTGCCCTTTTGGGCATTGCGTGGATATTGGTGAACTTCACGGACAGCAATGTGCCCTGGCTGGACTCTTTCACCACTGCCATGAGCATCATCGGCATGTGGATGCTGGCACGGAAATATGTGGAACAATGGTGGGCATGGATTGCGGTGGATGTAGTGAGCACCGGGCTGTACATCTACAAAGGACTCGATTTTACGGCCGGACTATACGGCCTTTATACAATTATAGCTATCTTTGGCTACTTCAAATGGAGGAAAATGATGAACAAGGATGAAGGATTAGAGATTAGGGATTAAGAAAGATATGAAAAACGAACTATCAACGAGCAACGAGCAATTATTAACTATTGATGCCGTAGTTTTGGCGAATGGGGAATATCCTGCAAGTCCCCTACCTTTAAAGATATTGGCAGAAGCGCCTTACGTGGTCTGTTGCGACGGCGGAGCGGACGAATACATCCGCCGGGGCCATACTCCCGACGTAATCATCGGCGACGGTGACTCCCTCAGTGATGAAAACCGCCGGAAGTTCGGACATATCCTGCACCGCATCAGCGACCAGGAAACCAACGACCAGACCAAAGCCGTCAATTTCCTGCTGGCGCAAGGTAAACGCCGCATCGCCATCATCGGTGCCACGGGAAAGCGTGAAGACCATACCCTGGGAAATATCAGCCTGCTCATCGACTATCTCCGCGCCGGAGCCGATGTACGTACCTATACCGATTACGGCATCTTCATCCCTGCCGGGGTACCCGCACCTTCCCAAGCCATCCCGGACAGCAAGTATCCATCATCAACTTCACTGCACACGGTCTGCATGACAAAGGACTGGTCTATCCCCTCAGCGACTTCACCAACTGGTGGCAAGGCACACTCAACGAATGCACCGGTACGGAATTCACCATCGAGCGGAAGGGGAATACCTGGTATTCGTCACTACTTCTTCGCTTCCGCCACTTCAACAAAGTACACGCTGATACAAATCATGGCAATGGCAGCGGCTTGCGTCCAGCTGAAACGGTCTTGCCCCAAGGTGAGGGAAACAACGGTAGTCACCACCAATATCAGATAGCTGTACATGGCTACAACCGTCGTCTTGAGATACTTCAAGCCCACCGGAACCAGAAAGTAACTGAGGTAAGTAGGGAAAACCAGCACAAAAGCCAGCACCGCCCACGGCACCCAGTGCCACTCCCCATGCAAGGCATCCGTAAGCAAGGGTGCATCCCAGCCTATAATGGACGACACAATCAATCCCATTACTGCCGCACCGCCAAAGATGTACTTCATCATCGTCACTACCCCGACCTCTTCCAGCAATTTCTTGCTCACAATCAGGTAAACGGCAAAGACCAGCGAGCTCACCATGCAGAGCATGTTGCCCGTAAACGCATCGTGCGCCAGGTCATCACTGCCTTGCGTAAGGATGCACAGCAACGCACCGCCAAACCCCAGCGCTATGCCGATTATCTTCATCAGCGTAGCCTTTTCGTGCAGGAAAAAGACAGATATCAGAAAAACCCAAATGGGCTGCATGGAGTTGAAGATGGCACTGGAAACCGGAGTCGTCTTACTGATGCCCAGCAGATAGCAGAACATGAACCCGTAGAGTCCGAAAGCTCCCAGACAGAACAGCCCTATCCGCTGCCGCCTTGTGACCGGTGCCTCCTTTACAAACCAGCTTGTTATCCAAAATGCCACGGCAGCAAAGGCACAACGCACCGTGACACCTGTCAATGCACCCAGCCACAAAGGGAGCAGAAATTTCAATCCATTCATATTCAACCCCGCCATGACGCGCGACGCAACCATACTGAGATTGGCTTCCAGTTTCTTATCTTTCATCAGCTTCGTATTTCCCCTCAAACAATTCATTACTTTGAAATGTTTTAGGAGAAAAAGGAGATAACACTATGGCAAAAGTTAAAGAAGAACAATCGTCTCAGCAAACAAAGCAAGTCCTCGCATTCTCCACCCGGCTACGCCATGACCTTAAGAAAGCCTGCCGGCAACTGAATGAGGGAGAAGGACAAGAGGACGTCACAATCAGTAAGGAGGTGAAGGCATGGCTAAACAAATAATCTGGTCGCCCCTCGCCAAAGAGGCGCTGAAGGGCCTGCTGATTTCCTCGCAAGAAAGAGATGGCAACAAACGGTGTGGCGGGGTTCTGTACTCCTTATTCCAAAATGCATTGTACCGCGTCACGCTGAATCCGTTTATCGGACAGCCCACCGAAGCAGAGAACATACGGTACATCATCCCGCATCCCGACTATACGCTTCTTTACCGGCACAGTCTCCGGAAGATTGAAGTGCTTGTGCTATGGAACAACCATCATAAGTTGGGCAGCATGATAGACCTCATCCGGGAAGAACCCGATACAGAATAAAGCAGCCAATCTTGTCAAGAGCAGATTTATGGAAGATTAACGGAACAGACGCATTATCGTCCGTTCATATAGCCGGAACAAACCATGTATCCGTCCCGAACATATCATCTGTTTATCCTCGACATACCATCTGTCGGAGCTGAACATATCATCCGAAAGCTCGGAGCTTTTCATCCGAAACATCCGGACTTTTCGTCAAAACCGCCGGGATTTTCCAAGCAAATGCCTGCCATTCCGCTTGCTGAAGTGGAGGATTAAATCTGTAAAGCACCGGTTTAGGAGAGTAAACCCTAAGCTTTGGCTAATGAAGTGGCGGAAGAAGACAACAAAAAAGGAGAAGCGACGCCTCTCCTTTTATGCTAATTTAAAATTGAATCTGAACTAAGATTGCAGTTACAAAGATACAACATCCGAAAGGCGATGTCAAGCAATCCGGTGTTTTTCTTTACGGACGTCCCATTCTTTATACATGCATCAGATATTGCTTGAAATCCGCGAAATCCTTCGACATTGGCAGGCTCTTCTTCTCACCGCGCATAAAGGCCTGAAGCTTGGCAGGTATTTCTACGGCTCCACCGATAATCTTCTCCACTGTATCCTTGAACTTCGCCGGATGGGCCGTTTCCAGGAATACGCCCGTTTCGCCGGGTTTCAGTCCTTCGGCCAGGGCCCGGAAGCCGCAGGCTCCGTGCGGGTCGAGCAGGTAATGGTCCTTCTTCCACACTTCCCGCATGGTTTCGGCAATCTGCTCGTCGGTATAAGTGGCACCGCTGATTTCGGCAGAGATGGCGGCATGGCTGCTCCGTAAAGGTCGAGTACACGGGCAAGTTACTCGGGTCGCCCACATCCATCGCGTTGGCAATGGTGGCAATACTGGGACGCGGCGTATAAACACCCGTCTGCAAATATTGGAAGAAGATATCATTGCGGTTATTGGAAGCGATAAAGCGTTCCACGGGCAGTCCCATACGCTTGCCGAAGAGGCCGGCAGTGATGTTACCGAAGTTACCGCTGGGTACACACACGACGGCATTGCCTCCCTTGCCGGCACGTTTCAGTTGAGCATAGGCATAAAAGTAATAGAATGCCTGCGGCAAGAAACGCGCCACGTTGATGGAATTGGCACTGGTCAGTTGCAGATGTTCGTTGAGCTCGCGGTCCATAAAAGCGGATTTAACCAAAGCCTGGCAATCGTCGAACGTACCATCGACCTCAATAGCCGTGATATTCTGCCCTAAGGTAGTGAACTGTTTCTCCTGGATTTCACTGACTTTTCCTTCGGGTAGAGCACATAGACGTGTATGCCTTCCACACCGAGGAAACCATTGGCAACGGCACTGCCCGTATCACCGGAGGTAGCAACAAGCACATTGACTTGCTTCTTGCCCTCTTTCTTGATAAAGTATCCCAGCAAACGCGCCATGAAGCGGCCGCCTACATCCTTAAAGGCAAGCGTCGGACCATGGAACAGCTCAAGCGAATAAATATTCTCCGTCACCCGGACCAGAGGGACATCGAAACTGAGTGTGTCATAAACAATCTGTTTCAGCGTATCGGCAGGAACATCCTCGCCAAAGAAAGCATCTGCCACGCGATAGGCTATCTCCTGAAAGCTGAGTGTATCGATGCTATCGTAAAACTCTTGTGGCAGAGTTTTGATTGTAAAGGGCATGAAAAGCCCCTTGTCTGCGGCAAGCCCCTTTACCACGGCCTCTTCAAGAGTGGCTTCGGGGGCTTGTTTGTTGGTGCTATAATATTTCATTGCGGTATTTTTTTATTCACCACAGAGTCTCACAGAATTCTCTATAAATAAAACCCCGTGAAACTCTGTGTTACTCTGTGGTGGAACTCATAAATTCATTAATAAACTCGTCTTCTTTCATCAGTCCGTAACTGCCTTCGCAGGCTGCCACTTCATCAAATGTCCGTACTTCGTCAGCCTCGATACCCGGATGCCAAATGAGGAACGGGATAGTTCGGCCGTATGCGTACGGAGTTCGCAGGGAGTGGGATGGTCGGGCAATACGGAGATAGCAACGGGTTCCTCCCAATCCTTCACAGCCTCGTAGATAGGACCTACGGCACGGCTGTCCAGATTCTCAATCGTCATAATCTTCAAGGGGACATTTCCTTCGTGACCGGCCTCATCACTGGCTCGATATGCAGGTAGACAAAATCATCCGTCCGCAATGCATCAAGGGCGGCAGCCACCTTATTCTCATAGTTGGTATCATAAAGCCCCGTCGCACCTTCTACGGTGATGCGCCGCAATCCGGCATAGTAGCCGATGCCGTTAATCAAATCCACGGCAGAAATCACAGCACCACGCTTCACCTGCGGGAACTTGTCTGAAAGGCGCTCCATCTGCGGACGATAACCGGGACTCCACGGCCAGATGCTATTGGCAGGGTCCTTACCCTCGGCCTTCCGCTTCATGTTGACCGGATGGTTTTCCAGCAACACTTGCGAACGGAAAATCAAATCATTAATCAAATCGCAGTCTGCTTCGGAGTAAGCTCTGCACCGCCTTCGGGGACCGAAATATTCTCCGTACCTCCATCGGCTTCACCATCAACGGACGGAAAGGCCTCAAAGGGACATCGTGGGGCGGCGTACAGTCAATGCGCTTGTCCCCTCCTTTTATTACCAGCAGATGGCGGTATTGCACGCCCGTATGGAAATGCACGCGGTCATCACCCAAATGCTCCTGAAGGTATTTTACCAACACATCCGCTTCCTCTGTAGTAATGTGCCCGGCAGAATGATTCTTGATATTGTCTCCCTCGATGCAGATAATGTTGCAGCGCATCGCCATCTCACCCGGCTGCAAGTCCACACCGATACTCGCCGCCTCCAATGGACCGCGGCCTTCGTACACCTTCGGCAGGTTATAGCCAGAACGGACATATTCGCCACCTCACTGCCGGGATGAAATCCCTCGGCCACCGTCACCAGCCTTCCCACACGTCCCATGCGTGCCAGCTTGTCCATATAGGGAGTTGCAGCCGCCTGCAGCAAGGTTTTACCTCCCAGAGCCTTCACGGGCCAGTCGGCCATACCATCACCCAATATAATGATGTGTTTCATCTTTCTATATTACGATTTGGATTAAACGTTTGCAATGCTCATAATATCCGCAAATACCCCCGCAGCCGTTACACCCGCACCGGCTCCGTAGCCTTGTATCATCATCGGATATTCCTTATAACGTGCCGTGGTCAGCAGGATGATGTTATTGCTGCCTTCCAGCCCGTAGAACGGATGGTTGGCGCCGACTTCCTGCAAACCGACAGATGCTTTGCCATTTTCCAGTTTGGCTACGAAACGCCAATGCTTGTTCTCGGCTTCCAACACCTTGCGGCGGGCTTCGAAATCGGCATCGAGGCTCGGCACTTTCTTCCAGAAGTCATCCAGGGAGCCTTCAAAGAAGTCATCGGGCACAAAGAGGTTCTTCTCAACATCGCTCTGTTCCAAACAGTAACCGGCCTCGCGTGCCAGAATCACCAGTTTGCGGATAACATCCTTTCCGCTGAGATCGATACGCGGATCGGGCTCGGAGTAACGTTCCTCCTGCGCCATCTTAATGGTCTTGCTGAAAGGAATGTCGGCACTGATTTTATTGAAGATATAGTTCAACGTACCGCTCAGCACGGCTTCAATCTTCAATATCTTATCACCGCTATGGATAAGGTCGTTAATGGTATTGATGATGGGGAGTCCGGCACCTACATTGGTTTCAAACAAGTACTTCACACCGCGTTGGCGGGCAATCTGTTTCAGTTCACGGTAGTTCTCGTATTCGGAAGAAGCAGCAATCTTGTTAGCAGCCACTACCGAAACATTGTGCAGCAGCAAGTCCTTGTAAAGGGAAGCCACGCCTGCACTTGCCGTACAGTCCACAAAGACAGAGTTAAAGATGTTCATACCGATAATCTCATTACGCAGCGTTTCCAGAGAGCTGTCCTTTCCCTTCTCCTGCAGTTCTTCACGAAAACGTCCCAAATCGAAACCTTCGCGGCTGAACATGGCTTTGTTTGCATCGGCAATGCCACTACATTCAGCTGCAGGCCGTTCTCCTGCATCAGCTTCTGGCGCTGGCTGTGGATTTGCTCTATCAAGCTGCCGCCTACGGTTCCTATGCCGCAGATAAAAAGATTCAGTACCTGATATTCCGACAAGAAGAAAGAATCATGGATGACATTCAGCGATTTGCGCAATGATTTGCTGTCCACTACAAACGAGATGTTGGTTTCCGAAGCACCCTGCGCACAAGCAATCACATTGATACCGTTACGCCCCAACGTACCGAACAGCTTTCCGGCAATACCCGGCGTATGCTTCATGTTCTCGCCTACGATGGCCACGGTAGCCAGGTTCTTTTCTGCCTGAATAGGAGAAATTTCTCCCATCTCTATTTCTTTGACAAACTCCTCGTTCAGCACCTCGCAAGCCAGATCAGCATCCGCATTGCGCACACCGATAGACGTTGAATCTCCGAAGAAGCCTGGGACACAAGGAACACACTGATGCCATTCTTTGCCAGCGCCTTGAAGATACGGTAGTTCACACCGATGACACCTACCATACCAAGGCCTTGCACTGTAATTAGGCTCGTATCATTGATGGATGAAATACCCTTGATAGCCTTGCTTTGCGGGTCGGAAACCTCTCGCTTGATGACAGTTCCCACACCCTCTGGATTGAAGGTATTCTTCACCAGAATGGGGATATTCTTGTGGCAAACCGGATAGATTGTAGGCGGATAGACCACTTTCGCACCGAAGTTACAAAGCTCCGTAGCTTCCACATAGCTCAATTCATTGATAGTGTATGCCCTGGAAATCACACGCGGGTCAGCTGTCATGAATCCGTCTACATCCGTCCAGATTTCCAGACTGTCGGCATCCAGTGCAGCAGCAATGATTGCCGCCGTATAGTCAGAGCCACCTCTACCCAGGTTCGTTACCTCTCCCGTCATTTTGTCTGTGGAGATAAAACCCGGAACCAATACGCGTTTGGGCAGGCTACTGAATGTCTCGCGCACCAACGAATTTGTCAGCTCCGTATCCAGCACATGCTTGGAATGCTTCTTTTCCGTCTTGATAAACTTGCGCGAGTCAAACCACTCCGCTCCCGTCAACTGGGCAACGATGATAGATGAAAGACGTTCGCCATAGCTCACAATCGTATCGGACGTCTTCTGCGAAAGGTCCTTTATCAGATAAATGCCCTGAAAGATGTCCTTCAGCTCGTTGAGCAACTCACCAATCTGGCGTTGCAAGGCAACCTGCGCCTCGCCTGCCGGAATCACTTCCTTAATCATTTCCACATGACGGTAGACAATCTCCCGGAACTCATTCTCGTAAGAAGCATCACCGGCTGCCGCCATTCTAGAGGTGTTTATCAACTTGTCCGTGATGCCACCCAATGCGGACACCACCACGATAACCGGTTCATCGACTGCTTCTACAATTCTCTTGACGCTCAAAATACTGTTCACGGAACCTACGGACGTTCCGCCGAATTTCATTACTTTCATTTCTCTTTATATTGTTGAGATGGTTGATACAATGTGTCGGAAACAAGCTGCTACGGCTTGCATTGACTTTAATTAAATGGAAAAACTGCTTGAAAATGGTGTAACACGTAGAAACACAAAATACTATCCCTAACCCCTAAGGGTCATGGTCCACATGGATGTGACTGTATGTTGATAGTACTTGTTCATAGTCTCTTGTTTCTATCATTTATGATAAGTGTTGCAAAAGTAACAATAAAAACATTCAATCTATCACTTTTTGCGACTTTTTTGCGATAAAAATACAGAAAGCCTCTAAAAAGGCAAGAAATATGCACAACTTACGGCTTACACTTTCACACTTTCCATACCTTTTTTCTGTATATCCGTTTATTCTTTTCTAACATTTTGCTATCATTCTCAATATATATCATTATATTTGCATGGAAAACATGAAAGAAAAGTGCACATGAGCCCAGAAAACACTTCCGTTTTGCTAATATACACCGGTGGAACTATCGGAATGATAGAGAATGCAGAAACCGGCGCCCTGGAAAGCTTCAACTTCGAGCAGTTGCAGAAACATGTTCCCGAACTTCAGAGATTTGCGTTCCGTATCGACACTTATCAATTCGACCCACCCATGGATTCCTCGGACATGGACCCCGATGCCTGGCGCAACTGGTACGCATCATCAGCGACAACTACGACCGGTATACAGGTTTCGTCATTCTGCACGGCACAGACACCATGGCATACACAGCTTCTGCACTCAGCTTCATGCTTGAAGGACTGAACAAGCCCGTCATCCTCACCGGGTCGCAACTGCCCATCGGCGTACTACGTACAGACGGCAAGGAGAATCTGCTGACCAGTATCGAAATAGCCACCGCCTGCCACGCCAACGGACAGCCCATCGTACCCGAAGTCTGCATCTTCTTCGAAAATCACCTGATGCGCGGCAACCGTACCACCAAAATGAACGCGGAAAACTTCAATGCTTTCCGCTCCTTCAATTATCCGGTACTCGCTTCTGCCGGTATACATATTAAATATAATAATGTGCAGATTCATACACACGGCACTCCCCGCGAACTGGAGCCTCATTATCTGCTCGATACCAACATCGCCATACTGAAGCTTTTTCCAGGTATTCAGGAAATGTCGTGGCAGCCATACTTGCCACTAAAGGACTGAAAGCCGTAGTCCTCGAAACCTACGGTTCCGGCAACGCTCCCCGAAAAGAATGGTTTCTACGCCGTCTGCACGATGCCTGCGAACAAGGTATCATCATTGTCAACGTCACCCAATGCAGTGCCGGCACCGTTGAAATGGAGCGCTATGAAACCGGTTACCACCTGATGCAGGCAGGAGTTGTCTGCGGATATGACAGCACAACGGAATCTGCCGTAACCAAGCTGATGTTCCTTCTGGGGCATGATTATCCACCTGCCGAAATACGCGAACTGATGGGACGACCGCTGGCAGGGGAAATTACCGTGTGAAGCACAACTATCACTGCACCGGGGTTAGTTCTCCCGTCACAGAATCTATTATGAAACCGCTGACATTGACATCATTCGGTATCAGCGGATGATTGACAATGGCTTCCACCGTACCTTTTACCGATTTCTCCGTATCTTCGAATCCATACAGCCAGGACTCAAAGTCGACTCCGCAGAAACGAATCATATCAATCGTCTCCTGCTTGATGCCCCGGGTCTCATATGCTCTATCATCTGGGCGCTGCTCATGTGGCACGCACCGCAATCGGAGTGGGCAATAACCATAACTTCCGTCACTCCCAACTCATAGATGGCCACCATCAGACTACGGATGACACTACCGAACGGATGTGAAATGATTCCCCCCGCATTCTTTATCATCTTCACATCGCCGTTCTTGATGCCCAAGGCTGCCGGCAGTAAAGCGGTCAAACGGGTATCCATACAAGAGAGGATGGCAATCTTCTTATCCGGGTATTTATTCGTGATGTATTTCTCATACCCCTTCTCAGCAACAAAACGCTTGTTGTATGCAAGAATATCTTCTATCATGGCTTTTATAACATGTTATTGTTTTCTACTCACAAAAATAAAAAAAACTCTATGGGAGTCTGCAAGCCCTGCATCGAAAAATTGTACCTTTGGGCAATCATTTTAGAAGGAATGCGCAACTATGGCTAAAGAAAAGACGGTTTATGTATGTAGCAACTGCGGACAAGACTCTCCCAAATGGGTAGCAAGTGCCGTCGTGTGGAATGTGGAATACATATGTGGAAGAGGTGGTACGAAAAGAAGTGGTGAACAAGCGTCCCGTATCGGGCATAGAGACCGCCAAAGCCAAACCCGTAACCCTCCATGAAATTGTAGCCGATGACGAACCGCGCATCGACCTCCATGATGCCGAACTGAACCGGGTACTGGGTGGTGGTCTGGTACAAGGCTCTCTTGTATTGATTGGCGGCGAACCGGGCATCGGGAAATCCACCCTGGTGCTACAAACCGTACTCCGCATACCGGAGAAACGCATCCTCTATGTCTCCGGCGAAGAAAGCACCCGCCAGCTGAAACTGCGTGCCGACCGCTTGACAAACGCTTCCAGTGATTGCCTCATCGTATGCGAAACTTCCTTGGAACAGATTTACGTCCACATCAAGAACATTCGCCCGGACATAGTCATCATCGACTCCATACAGACGATTTCTACCGAAACCCTTGAATCGTCGCCGGGAAGCATCGCCCAGGTACGGGAATGTTCCGCCTCCATCCTGCGCTTTGCCAAGGAAACGCATACGGCAGTCATCCTTATCGGGCATATCAATAAGGAAGGAAGCATAGCCGGCCCCAAGGTACTGGAACATATCGTGGATACCGTACTCCAATTCGAGGGCGACCAGCACTACATGTACCGCATCCTGCGCAGCATCAAGAACCGCTTCGGAAGCACTGCCGAACTGGGGATTTACGAAATGCGGCAAGACGGATTGCGCCAGGTGAGCAACCCATCCGAACTGCTGCTGAGCCAGGACCATGAAGGCATGAGCGGCATAGCCATCGCCTCCGCGATAGAAGGCATCAGACCGTTCCTCATCGAAACGCAGGCATTGGTCAGCAGTGCCGTATATGGTAACCCACAACGCTCTGCCACGGGATTCGACATCCGCCGCATGAATATGCTGCTGGCCGTATTGGAAAAACGTGTAGGCTTCAAGCTGGCACAGAAAGACGTCTTTCTCAACATTGCCGGCGGATTGAAAGTGAACGACCCGGCAATAGACCTTGCCGTCATCAGCTCTATCCTCTCCAGCAACATGGACACGGCCATAGAGCCGGAGGTGTGCATGGCGGGAGAAATAGGTCTGTCTGGTGAAATCCGCCCGGTAAACCGCATAGAGCAGCGTATCGGAGAAGCAGAGAAACTCGGATTCAAGCGGTTCATACTTCCCAAGTATAATATGCAAGGACTGAACACGAAGAAGATTAAAATGGAATTGATACCGGTACGGAAAGTGGAAGAAGCATTCCGTGCCTTATTCGGATAATCATTATGATACAAGAATACCAACTGCGCGTATTGCCCGAAGTAGCGGCAAACGAGCAACGCCTGAAAGAGTACTTAGTACATGAGAAAGGACTGAATGCAGGGGAAATAACAGCAACGCGTATCTTGAAGCGCAGTATCGATGCCCGCCAACGGAGCATCTATATCAACCTCAACGTACGGGCATATCTGAACGAAATGCCGAAAGAGGACGAATATCAACATACCTTATATAATAATGTAGAAGGAAAAAACCAAGTAGTAGTGGTAGGCGCCGGTCCCGGAGGACTCTTCGCCGCTCTGCGCCTGATAGAGCTCGGTCTGCGCCCCGTCATTGTGGAACGTGGAAAGGACGTACGGGAACGCAAGAAAGACCTGGCGCAAATCAGCCGCCAGCAACTCGTCAACCCGGAGTCCAATTACAGCTTCGGAGAGGGAGGTGCCGGAGCCTACTCGGATGGCAAGCTGTACACACGCAGCAAAAAGCGCGGCAATGTAGACAAGATTCTGAATGTCTTCTGCCAACATGGAGCCTCCACTTCCATACTGGTAGATGCACATCCGCACATAGGTACGGACAAACTGCCACGTGTTATTGAAAACATGCGGAACACTATCATCCAGTGCGGTGGCGAAGTCCACTTTGAAACACGCATGGACGCCCTGCTCATAGAGAAGGATGAAGTCAAAGGCATTGAAACAAATACCGGCAAGACTTTCCTTGGCCCGGTGATACTTGCCACCGGTCACTCTGCCCGGGACGTATACCGCTGGCTTGCCGCCAACAATGTAGAGATTGAAGCTAAAGGCATTGCCGTAGGCGTACGACTAGAACACCCTGCCACCTTGATAGACCAAATACAATATCACAACCGGAACGGACGGGGAAAATATCTGCCTGCCGCCGAATATAGTTTTGTAAACCAAGTGGACGGACGAGGAGTATATAGCTTTTGCATGTGTCCCGGCGGCTTCGTTGTGCCCGCCGCCAGCGGTCCCGAGCAGATTGTAGTCAACGGGATGAGTCCCAGCAACCGCGGTTCCCGTTGGAGCAATTCGGGAATGGTGGTAGAGCTACGCCCAGAAGACTTGGAGCAATTTACTATTGACAATTTACAATTTACAATTTCTATGCAGCACGACAGTGCGGTTAATTCTAAATTATCAACTGTCAATTCCCAATTAAGCATGATGTATTTTCAAGAGTATCTGGAGCGCCTCTGCTGGCAACAAGGCAATATGAAGCAGACAGCACCGGCACAGAGAATGGCAGACTTCACTAAGAAAAAACTGAGTTACGACCTGCCGGAAACTTCGTATGCACCGGGATTGGTCTCCTCACCTCTCCACTTCTGGATGCCGTCTTTCATTGCAGAACGCTTGAGCAAAGGTTTCCAGCTATTCGGGAAATACAGCCGGGGGTTCTTGACGAACGAGGCGACAATGATTGGAGTGGAAACCCGCACATCGGCACCGGTACGCATAACAAGAGACAAGGAAACACTGCAACATGTACGTATAAAAGGATTGTTCCCTTGCGGAGAAGGCGCCGGATATGCCGGAGGCATCGTTTCTGCCGGGATTGACGGCGAACGGTGTGCAGAAGCTGCAAAGGCATTCCTTGGTTAAGCTGCAATATTGACATTTAAATTTTGAAATCTCACTTTTTATTGTTTAATTTGTAAACTATTATCACATACATGTTGTTATATTGTATTTATAGATAAATATTTATATGAGATTCATCATAAACATTGTATGCTTTCTATTCCTTTTACCCCTCATTGCCACGGCGCAAACTTATAAATACATAGGAGTGGAAAACGGATTGAGTAACCGCAGAATCTTCGACATTCAAAAGGATTCGATAGGTTACATGTGGTTCCTCACCAACGAAGGCATAGACCGGTACAATGGAAAAGACATCAAACATTATAAATTAATAGAAGAAAACAAAGAATCGAGTTCCCCCATCCATCTCGGCTGGTTGTATTTTGAAGAGAAGGGGAAGTTATGGGTCATAGGTAAAGCCGGCCGCATTTTTCAATACAACCAAGAACACGATGTGTTCAATAAAGTATATAAACTGCCCAAGACACCGGTCAATATCAGCTACGGCTATATGGACCACAATCATAGGATTTGGCTGTGCAGCAGATACAGTATTGCTCTTTACGACACACAAACCGGAGAGGCCCATCAAATGCCCAATGAACTGAAAAGTAGCATTACAAGTATCGAACAAGTGGACAACGACCACTTCTTCATGGCCACCAACAAGGGAGTGCGATACGTCAAACTCGAAAACAAAACATTGCAGATTGTCCCTCTTGAACCTCTTGACAAAATCCAGGCCCAAATCAGTGTACTCTATTTCCACCAAGAATCACAAAGACTTTTCATCGGTACTTTTGAAAAAGGATCTTTGCCTACGATATACGACAACAACGGATTATACACTCCAATACGGATTTGAGCGATGTAAACATTGCCCGAATCATACCCCTAAACCAGACAGAGTTATTGATAGCGACAGAAGGTATGGGCATACACAAAATCAATGTGAACTCGTGCATCTCGAACCGTACATCACCTCCAGTTACAAAAGTTACAATGAGATGAACAGCAATAACATCAATGACATTTATATTGATGAAGAAAAGCG
>ENA-OQCP01000407-OQCP01000407.1-human-gut-metagenome-genome-assembly--contig:-NODE-407-length-19616-cov-3.482580_pt1 | contig 19616 bp, 21 predicted proteins | sample MGYA00242760_ERZ504583 | MGnify/ENA primary metagenome ERZ504583 (study PRJEB26092, sample SAMD00036308) | human gut metagenome | host: Homo sapiens | study: EMG produced TPA metagenomics assembly of...
GCTGTACGGCGGTAATGTTTAAAGATATTTAATTCTATTATTCAGCGTTAATCTGAACTTCTTCGGGATTTTCAGAAATATCGCCTTTCTTTTTTTCTGCGTTTTTTGATGATATATGTCCATACGCAGAGGAACGCAAAGGTTGTGGCACATATGATTGTCACGGTCAAGCCTATTGCAAATCCCTTTGGATAATACTCAAGCTTGATTGTATGCTCGCCCTTGTCAAGATTGAATGCAACGAGTGCGTTTCCGACAGGAGTAATTGTTACTTCCTTGCCGTCAACATATGCCTTCCAGCCTTCTTCATACGGAACAGAGGTGTAGAACAATCCGTTTTCCTGTGCATTGATTGTTCCCTCCATAGAACTGCCTGTAAGCTTTGTTGTTGTCATTACGCTCTTTGAAAGCTTATTGTAACCTTCTTCAAAGACATCCTGATTCAGAACATCAACAAATACCATTGCAGAACCCGACTGTCCCTGCTGGAGATTTGAATAAACAGAAATCTTGTCGCCCTTTTTGCATTGACCGATGCAGGCAATGTAGCTTCTGCCCATACCGTAGGTCTTGCTCTGAGCAACATCGTTAATCATAACGGTAACATCGTCACCGCCCGAAATATCCGCATACATAAGATACAAGCCGTCCTTAGGTGCTTCGTAATTCCACTTTACATGCGGAGTAACTGTTGTATCGGTACAGCTGAATGAATATCGTCCGTAACCTGTCTTATTTACGGGGAACTGATTGTAGTCTGTGTGTCCCTGTGAAACAACATCAAGCGGAGTGTAAACATCATCCTTAATGCCTGTTGCAAGTTTGAAAAATTCATTCTGTTTGTCAAACGGATTGAACTGATCTTCGTTTTCATCAACCTGCCAGCTTGCAAGTGCGGAGTTTGTCATAAACCCATCGGCAGATAATGATTGTTCTGCAAAAGCTTTACATTACCGACACCGTAAACCTCTGTAAGGTCATAGGTGTTCATATAGATATTGTCACGGGCAATAAGATATTTAAGATTCATAAAGAGATTTGTAACCGGTGAACCCTCGGCATAGGTGTAGCGGTTACCGCTCTTCCAACCCATCATACCAAAGTTTTCAAACAGCACGGTCATATCAACATTAGCCATTGAGTTGAACATCGAAAGTCCGTTGTAGTGGTTGAGAGCCGCATCGTTAAGCGTCTGAGTTGATGTCATCTCCGCTCTCCACATTTCGGTTGTGTTGCTTTCAAGGCTGTCCATATAGTCAATTACCTGTGCAGTACTTTCCTCGCCTCTCGGATAATCGTAAGTACCCGTTACAGTTGTTGTCTTAACACCGATATAACCTGCGGCGGCACTCTCACCTATTATGATTACGCCGAATACAATCAAAAGAACCTGTTTCGGAACAATTCTCTTTGTATAGAGGAAAAGCAGAACGCAGATTACAGCCGCAATAACTGCCGTGCCGACAAGCGCATAAGTCTCCTGTGTGCCGATACCGAAGATGATAACAAGTGCAACAAAAAGTGCGGCAAGAATAACATCCCAGCAAGAGCTTGATTCCAGGAGCATAAATGCTCTGAATGCCATAACAACAAGTACAAAGCTGATAAGATAGCTGAAACGGTACGGAATCATATTTGTAAAGTGGAAACCGTGCCAGATGTAGTCGAGCTGTCTGATGATACAGCTGATAATCATAAAACCGATAAGGCAGCCGTCAACGATTTTCTCTTTGAGCGAAATTTCTTGCTTGTGAAGAAAAGAATTCCGAGTACAAGAGAAAGTGTACCGCAGGCAATGTTAGGCAATGCGTCAGCCTCTTTAATTGCAGGAGCGGCAAATGTTATGAAATTGGAAAGAATCTTTCTGATTGCCTCAAGCACACCCATAAGGTCATTTGTCGAGCCTATATTGATTGCAAAGGTTGTCGGGAAAGTTGCCCCCGATGCGTTTGTGTTTTGCAGACCGAAGAATGCCGGCAACAGGAAAAACGCAGTAAGTCCGATTGCAATCAATGAGTAGATGCCTGTGCGAAGAAGATTTGTTGCAAACTTTTTGATGCCGTCCCATTTTACAATGTTGTATGCAATAAATGACAACAGTACAAAAATGCAGGCAAACAAACCTATATAATAGTTAGTCAAAAGTGAAAGTGCAAGCGAAACTATGTAAAGTCTGAACTTGCCCTCTGTGAAGAGCTTTACTGTGCCAAGAGCAACAAGTGGTGTGATACAAACCGTATCAAGCCAGATTGTGTTCCAATAGTAACCCATAAAGAATGCACAAAAGCCGAAGCTGCATCCGAAAATCACAAGAGAAAAATCATTCTTCTTAAAAAGACTGCGTAAGAAGATTGCCATAAACATACTCGCACATGCAACCTTGATTACAACAGAGAACATCAAAAATTCTCTCAGCCATTCACTCGGCAAAAATACCGTAAGAAAATTCAGCGGGCTCATAAGGTAGTATGACATAAGTGCAAAGTAGTTCACACCTCCGCCCTGCGTCCATGACCAGAACAGCGATTCGCCGTGTTTAAGTTTTTCCTGCATATCCGCAAGGAACGGATAATACTGATGCCACAGGTCGGTTACGAGAATCTGATTGTCACCGAACGGCGAAACCTTCATAACTCCGAAAGCGGCTGTCATAAGCACAAACGGTATGACAAAAGCCAAAACGATAAACATGTTTTTTGAGAAAAAGCCTTTGCTGTTGCTCTTGTTATTCAGCGTAACAGGCTCAGCCTTCTTCCTTTTCTTTACAGCGGGCATAATTTGACCTCCGAAATATTTTGTAATTGTTTTCCGATGTGCACAAAAATGCAATCGGGTACAAGTAATCCATTCTATTTTAACGCTTTTCGTGTGTGATGTAAATAAAAAAACATAAAAATCTTAAAAAAAATAGACTTTTTGCGTTAGCTTTGTTATAATCTAAGTGCGGATAATCTTCACCTCTTTGAGGTTGGAGATTATCTTTGGAATTTAGTGTGAGTTTCACTCCCTCTAAATTCCACGGAGCTTTCGCTCCTTCGCACTGATTGCAATCTGTCGCAAGCTCTGCTCCTTGCGAGCAAAGCATTGCTTACTCCGATTTAAATCTAAGTGAAACTATTTACAGACAAAGCAGATTATCATTCAGATAAAAAACAAGTGCTACTGTTCTCACCCCTATGCGGTGAGTTTAACTTTATAAAGGTGATGTAAAAAATGAAAACCATAGACTTAGTTGTTCCCTGCTATAATGAAGAAGCTGGACTTGAGCATTTTGTGCTTGAAACCAACAAGGTTATCAACTCTCTGCCCGAGTATTCTTTCAGATACATACTTGTAAATGACGGCAGTAAGGACAGGACCTATCTCATTATGAAAAAGCTTGCGAAAGCTTTTAACAATATCAAGTATATTTCGTTCTCACGAAATTTTGGCAAAGAGGCGGCAATGTATGCCGGACTCAGACACACAACAGCCGACTATGTTGTTGTTATGGACGCCGACCTTCAGCATCCTCCGCAGTTGTTTCCTCAGATGATTCAAGCTGTTGAACATGAGGGTTACGACTGCTGTGCGACAAAGCGTGCCGACCGTGAGGGTGAAAGCAAGTTCAGAGGAATTTTCTCAAAACTGTTCTTCAAGCTTTCAAATAGGCTTACAGATGTAAAAATGCCCTACGGCGCAATGGACTTCCGTATGATGAGCCGTCAGATGGTTGACTCAATCCTTGAACTCAGCGAAGTTCAAAGATTTTCAAAGGGCATTTTCTCATGGGTTGGCTTCAACACAAAATGGATTGCCTACAAAACAGTTGACCGTCAGCTCGGTCAGACAACATGGAAATTCTCAAGTCTGTTCAAATATGCGATTGAGGGAATCACAAGCTTTTCAGTTGCACCGCTCAGATTCACGGCTGTTATGGGATTTATCATCTTCGTAATTTCGCTCATATACATTATAATAACGCTGATTCAAACGCTTTTTCTCGGAATTACCACACCAGGTTATGTCACCACGCTGTGCGCAATCCTCTTTATGGGCGGAATCACCGAAATGTCAATCGGTATTCTTGGAGAATACATAGGAAAAATTTATATGGAAGCCAAGGACAGACCTATTTACATTACAAAATTCTCTAATTTTGAGGATGAAGATAACGAAGAAAAAGATGATAAGGAGATTAACGGTTAATGGGTAATTTTATAAAGCAGTTTTTTGACATTAAATTTTGGAAGTTTATACTTGTCGGAATTTTAAACACGGTTGTGGGTATGGGACTTCAATTTCTGTTCTTTAACCTCTGTGGTTGGAATGAATGGGTTTCATCGCTTATCGGCTACATCCTCGGCAGTATTTTAAGCTATTTTCTCAACAAATACTTCACATTCAAAAACAAGGACAAGGGCTGGAAACCAATCGTTAAATTTGCACTCAATATTGCAATATGCTACGGACTTGCCTACGGAATTGCAATTCGCTCATCAGTATGCTCTGTACGGCAAACAGCTGGACAATGTTCGGCTGGAGTGTTGAAAAGTTTGCAGGAAACTTCTCAATGATAGTAGGCGCTTGCCTATTTGTTGCATTCAACTACATCGGACAGCGTTTCTTCGCTTTCAAAGAAAAAAAGGAAGAAAACAATAAGTAATCCTACCCATTAAAAGTTTTCAACATTTAATAAACACCAAAAGGACTGAAAGCGGTTATCTTTCAGTCCTTTTAAATATGTCTTGATATAATAAAAATGTATTTCAATTGTAGCGGCGGTCATTGACCGCCAATCGAAACGATTGTAAAATCGGTTCGACAGACAGTAAAGCAAATTCTATCATCTAACAATATTTTTTAACATTATTGGTATTTTGTTGATTTGGTTTTGCAACCAAATCAAATGGCGAACACTGTTCGCCGCTACAAATGAATAAACAACATTCATCACATTAAAAAATTTAGCAAAACATACTATTTCTCGATGCGTGTGATCAATTTGAACAAACTTATTGTTTTTGCAACTCCGAGGACCCGAAGTCAGTCGCAAAAAAGAAGCTCCGAAGTCGAAACTTCGGAGCTGATAAGCAATGTGAATTTGATTATCTCTTTGAGAACTGTAGCAGCGTTAAGAAAACAGTCCTGTGGACTGTTTTTAGCTGCGCCGCAGGAGCTTTGCTCCGAGAACCCGAAGGTGAAAAAATCCCCAAAGCCATAAGCGACTTTGGGTTGATAATAGCAAATATACAATTATCTCTTTGAGAACTGAGGAGCTCTACGAGCTGCTTTAAGACCGTATTTCTTACGCTCTTTCATTCTCGGATCACGAGTTAAGAAGCCTGCCTTCTTGAGTTTGCCACGGAGATTCTCTGTGTCATACTGAAGAAGAGCTCTTGAAATACCGTGACGGATAGCACCGGCCTGGCCTGTTACGCCGCCGCCTGATACTCTGCAAACAATGTCGAACTTCTCGTCTGTTTCTGTAAGAGCGAGAGGCTGTCTTACGATGAGCTTGAGTGTTTCAAGGCCAAAGTAATCGTCAATGTCACGATCGTTGATTGTGATTTTGCCTGTGCCCTGATAAAGTCTTACACGAGCAACAGAACTTTTTCTTCTGCCTGTACCGTAAAAATAAGGTGTCTTATCGTACATTATCTTTTGCCTCCTTCAATTAGTCTTCAATCATTGCAGGCTTCTGAGCCTGATGATTGTGTTCTGCACCCTCAAAGAGTCTTAATCTTAAAAGAGCTGCTCTGCCGAGTGTATTTTTAGGAAGCATACCCTTAACAGCAAGCTCCATAGCCTTTGTAGCTTTGTTGCCATAAGTGTATCGTAACGAGTTTCCTTAAGATGGCCGATATAGCCTGTGTGGCGCTGCCACTTCTTCTGTGTGAGCTTGTTACCTGTAAGAACAGCGTCCTTGCAGTTGATGATGATTACATGATCACCACAGTCAACATTGGGAGTAAAAGTAGCCTTGTTCTTACCTCTGAGGAGAGTAGCTGCCTGAGCTGCTACACGACCGAGTGACTTGCCGGCTGCATCAATTACATACCAGTTGCGCTCAACTTCGTTTGGTTTAGCTAAAAAAGTTGACATAACAATATCCTCCTGTATTTTTTCACTGTGAGATTGATTATATTACAATTTATGCCCATTGTCAACACTTTTTTGAAAAAATTTAATTTAGCTTTGAACAATCTCTCAAATACGCTTGTTTACTCTCATATACTCTCATATACTCTCATACTATTTTTAAAATAATTTTCTGAAAATGCCGATAAATACTGAATTTTTTAAATTTTGCGCACATTTATTAAAAAAGCAAAATTCACAATAAGTTCACAATATGAATATTTTTCCGTCAAAAACGGCTGTTATGATATAGTCACAATAAAAAAGGAGGTGAAAAAATTGAAAAACACGAAGTCGGCAGTTCTTGCCTGCGTCACAAGTCAGTACAACTGTGACAGAATTATCCGAATTGCCAAAGAAATTGCCGACAGCTCTGATTGCGAACTCAGAGTTATGAGCGTTTTAAAACCGATGTCAGACTATTCGTCAGTAAGTGATGAAATCGAGTATCTTTACCTTATTGCAAAGGAATCGGGTGCAGATATGACCGTGATGTTTTCGGATGACGCACCAAAGGTTACTGCCGAATTTGTAGGTGACAACAATGTTGAACGCATTGTAACGGGTATGCACGACGGAAAAGACAACAGCTTTCTTGTAAAGTTTAACGAGCTTTCCCCCACAACCCCAATAACCATGGTTTCTAAGGACAATATGGTTTACAGCATGGATTTGTGCAGATCCTATTCATAAATTTTTTTGATACAAATTTCCTTTCTCTCCACCAAACATACACAAATACAATTTTATTAACACCGAAGAATCGTATAAATCTTTCTTCTTAAAATATACTCTCTCCGAAAATGACCTGCTGTTTTTCAGTGGGTCATTTTCATATATATCTGCCGTTGGCAGGTTATATTTGCCGTTGGCAAACTATGTTTGCTACGCAAGCTATACAGAAACTGTTTCAACATAAGTTATATTCCCAACCAAATTATAAAAGGGACTGCGAAGAATGAAATCTTAAACTTCATTTCTTCACAGCCCCTTGAACAGCAACAACTATACAATTAAAAAATCACCGAAACGAAAAAAACAGCCTCGTGGCTGTTTTTGGTGCCGGTGACCGGACTTGAACCGGTACGGTCGCAATGACCGAGGGATTTTAAGTCCCTTGTGTCTGCCTATTCCACCACACCGGCAAATATATTTGGTGACCCGGACGAGAATCGAACTCGTGTTACCGCCGTGAAAGGGCGGTGTCTTAACCGCTTGACCACCGGGCCAAATATGGTAGCGGAAATAGGACTTGAACCTACGACACTTCGGGTATGAACCGAATGCTCTAGCCAGCTGAGCTATTCCGCCATGTAATACATGAGGATTTCTAACCGAAATCAGCAAGATTTATTATAGGGCAAAAAGGACGATTTGTCTAACACTTTTTTAATTTTTCAAAAGTTATTATTTTAAAAATCCGCTTTTCGGGCAGAAAATACATTTTTCCGCCCGAAATCACGAAGTAAATTTTAACAGTTTGTCAATTATTCAAGAAAAGCCGCACCGATAATACCTGCATCATTGCCAAGGCTTGCCTTGCAGATGACTGTCTGCTTATCGTTATGCTTTGTATATCTTTCCTTTTCAACAATCGTACGGAGCGGAGCAAGAAGATTCTCGCCCTGATTTGAAATACCGCCGCCGATACAAAGGATATCCGGCTGGAAAATATTAATAATATTCACAAGACCGCAAGCGAGATAACCGATATACTCGTCAATTACGGTTTTGGCATTTGCATCACCTGCAAGAACAGCATCAAACGCAGTCTTGCCTGTAACCTTGTTAATATCACCGTCACATGACTTGAGCATATAGCTGAAGTCGAAGTTCTCTTTGAGGATTTCCTGCTTTGTGAGGTTAATAAGACCTGTTGCAGATGCATAAGCCTCCCAACAGCCCTTTCTGCCGCACGCACATTCCTTACCGTCTTTAACGATAACCATATGTCCAAGCTCAGCGCCTGCATAGTTAGAACCGCTGTAAATCTTGCCGTTAATAATGATACCGCCGCCGATACCTGTGCCGAGTGTTATTGCAATCGCATTTTTTGCACCCTTTGCACTGCCTGCAAGATACTCGCCGAGAGCGGCAGCGTTTGCATCGTTTTCAACGCAAATCTTTGTATTGAGCCTTTCCTCCATCATCTTGACAACCTGCCAGTTATGGAAGAAAAGATTAGCCGAATACTCTATAACGCCTGTTTTCGGATTAACCGCACCCGGTACACCGATACCGATTGACTCAATATCATCAATTGTGAGTTTTGCTTTTTCAATTGCCTTTAATGCAACATCTGCCATACTGTCGCAGATTTCGCTTTCGGGACGGGGCACATTTGTTTTACAGCTTGCCTTTGCGATAATTTCGTAATTTTCGTCAACAACACCGGCTACAATGTTTGTTCCGCCCAGATCAATTCCGAGTCTGTACATAAACTGTCGGCACATCCTTTTCTTTTATTTTATGCAAATATTTATGATTTATCAATTATGAATGATAAGAGTAGTTAGGAGCTTCTTTTGTAATCTGAATATCATGCGGATGGCTTTCACGCAGACCTGCACCTGAAATCTGAACAAATCTTGCCTTTTCATGAAGATCCTTGATTGTTGCACAGCCTGTGTAACCCATGCCTGCACGAAGTCCGCCGAGCATCTGATAAATTGTGTCTGAAAGCGGTCCCTTGTAAGGTACACGACCTTCAACGCCTTCGGGAACAAACTTGTTGTTACTTGCCTGGAAGTATCTGTCTGCACTGCCTTTGCCCATTGCTCCGAGACTGCCCATGCCTCTGTAAACCTTAAACTGTCTGCCCTGATAGATTTCGTTGTCTCCGGGGCTTTCGGCACAACCTGCAACAAGTGAGCCGACCATTACAACACTGCCGCCTGCGGCAAGTGCCTTAACGATATCACCGCTGTACTTGATACCGCCGTCTGCAATTACAGGGATACCGTACTTTGACGCTTCACAAGCGGCGTCATAGATAGCTGTAATCTGAGGAACACCGATACCTGCAACGATTCTTGTTGTACAGATAGAGCCCGGACCGATACCAACCTTAATAGCGTCTGCGCCGGCGTCAATAAGAGCCTTTGCTGCTTCTGCCGTAGCAATGTTACCTGCGATAAGAGGAAGGTTCGGATATGCTTTCTTAACCTTTGCAACAGACTGAACAACATTTGAGTTGTGACCGTGTGCAGAGTCAAGAACAACAACATCAACCTGTGATTCAACAAGAGCGGCAACTCTGTCAAGAACATCCTTTGTAGCACCGATAGCGGCACCGCAGATGAGTCTGCCCTTGTCATCACGGCAGAGTTGGGATACTGAACACTCTTTTCAATATCTTTAATTGTGATAAGTCCTTTAAGACTGCCGTCCTTGCCGACAATCGGGAGCTTTTCGATTCTGTGCTCACGGAGAATCTGCTGAGCCTGTTTAAGAGTTGTACCGACAGGGGCGGTAACAAGGTTTTCATGCGTCATAACAGCAGAAATCGGCTGTGCAAAATCAGCGCCTGTCATAAAACGCATATCACGGTTTGTAATAATGCCGACAAGCTTGCCGTCACGGCAAATCGGAACACCCGAAATTTTGTACTTACCCATAAGTTCATCTGCATCTCTTACTGTGTTCTCGGGAGAAAGGAAGAACGGATTAACGATAACACCGTTTTCACTTCTCTTTACTCTGTCAACCTGATCTGCCTGCTTTTCAATTGACATATTCTTATGAATAATACCAACGCCGCCCTCACGAGCCATGGCAATTGCCATATCTGTTTCGGTAACGGTATCCATAGCGGCAGTCATAAGCGGAGTGTTAAGCTTGATTGTCTTGGTAAGATGAGTTGACACATCAACATTCTTGGGTTCAACATCTGATTCGCCCGGAATAAGGAGAACATCGTCGAATGTAAGGCCCTTCTTGCCAAATTTTTCGTCATAACTTGTATTCAGCATATTATTCCTCCATACTACAAAATTCGATTTTTATTATTACCTATTATTATAACAAATCGACCTGTGATTATCAAGACAGAAAAAGTTTTTTTAAACAAAAAATTTGTAATTCATTTTTCTGTATTGACAATATGTTTTGTAAATTATAAAATAGTATTGTATTGCCTGTTTTACTGAATATTTGCTTTATTTTGGTTACCGTGACAGGCTTATTATGTGATAACAGAGGTATAAAATGAACATAACAAAACAGATTTTCAAAAAAAGCGTTTTAGTCGGTACAATCGCTCTTTCGATTGCAGTATTTGCAGGATGTTCCGACTCGGCAAATTCTTCAACAGCTGATACCACAAAACCCACTGAAGCTCAGACAACCGTACAGGCTACTGGAGGCACTGCAAAATCCGGTACGACGAATGAATCGTTTGACTTGAAATCATTGCATACCTGCAAAGATAATGACGAAGATGACCTTGTAGGCACATGGCAGATAACCTCGGGCGAGGGTTCGCAGTATGCAAGCTTTTACTATATGTTTAACGGTGAAGGCAAGTCTATACTCATCAGCGGAACTTCGGGATATTTCGGCAAATACAGCTACGATACTGATGATGACAACAATCCGACATTTACCACAAAGCTTGTTTTCGGACTGAACGGAACTTACACCTACAAGCTTTCAGATGACAAAAAAACTGCCGAGCTGACAAATACGGATACAAAGGCGGTTTCAACGCTCAAGAAAACAGACGATCCCGACTTTATTCCCACCCCCGACAAAGACGCATCAATTGATGATAAGCTTGTAGGCTGTTGGAAATCAGAAAGCGGTGAGTATCTCTGCTTTGACAAGAGTGGAATTATGTATCAGAATCTTTTTGACTATATGTTTGCATATTCAAACTACACGGCAAGCGAAGGTAAAATTGTTTCAACATACACAACCTCCGACAAAAAAACAACAGATAAATACACATACTCTGTTGACGGCGACACTCTTACACTCAACAATGATACATACTCAAGAATTTCTTTCAGCGATTTAAGTGATGAATCACCGTTGATTCAATGTTGAAAACTTTTCGTATTTTCTTAACATCATAACAACAATCCCCGAACACAAAAATGTTCGGGGATTTCTAATTTTCAGAAAGTTATTAACATCTTATCCATACGGTCTTAAAAAGTCAAAAGGCGGAAGATTTCTGACAACTCCGAAAACGAGCAGTATCCCTATCAGCACAAATGTCAGAACCGTGTCGAATTTTTTTCAGAGTAAGTCTGCCGTATCTTATGTAGCCGTAAAGCATTTTTCCGAGCAGATACAGAATGAACGGTGAGATTACAAACAAAACCTGATTGCACTCAAAAGCGCCCTTAAAATCAAGCCTTAGAATATGAGTCAACATTCCCGTAACACCGCAGCCGGGGCAATAAAGTCCCGTTATCTTTCGGAATACACACGGAATTGCAAAGCCGGTAAACGAAACAATTAAATAATATAAAACACCGGCTGCGACCAAAATAATCGCAGCCGTTGAAAATTTTAATAATCTTTTTTTCATTGATTACTGTGGGGGAAGCATCTTGTTAAGCTCACTCTGCATAAGAGCATAAGCAACAATGCTAAGACCGAAGATTGAAAGAACAAGATAAATTACAGATGCACTTGTATCAACATAATGCCTCTCTGCATCTTTGCCTCATTGAGCTTTTCACCCTGCTTGTAGCACCAGTAATAACCGTAAATACCGCAAGTCACAAGTGTAAGCAGAAATACGACTCCGCCTGATGTACCGTCCTGCTGATGACCCGAAACATAGTTTGTTTCGTCATTAAGCATGATAAGCCAGTAAATTCCGTAAATACCGCAAGTGATGATTGAAAGAAGAATTGCAATACCTACACTTCTCTGTTTCATAATAATTACCTCCGTGAACCTCTTTCAAGGGATTTTAGCAAGGTAAATTATACCATTAGTACGGTATAATGTCAATATAATTTTGTTTTGATATTTGCTATAGTTTGCTGATTTTTGTGAGAACACAGTATGTTGATTACTTGATAACCTCCATACCGCCCATGTAAGGACGAAGAGCCTCAGGAATCCTGATTGTGCCGTCTTCGTTAAGGTTGTTCTCAAGGAACGCAATGAGCATTCTCGGAGGTGCAACAACCGTGTTGTTAAGAGTATGTGCAAAGTATTTCTTGCCGTCCTCGCCTGTAACTCTGATTTTAAGGCGGCGAGCCTGTGCGTCACCGAGGTTTGAACATGAACCAACCTCAAAATATTTCTTCTGACGAGGTGACCAAGCTTCAACATCAAGTGAACGAACCTTGAGGTCAGCAAGGTCGCCCGAACAACATTCGAGTGTACGAACAGGAATATCCATTGAACGGAAAAGGTCTACTGTGTTCTGCCAAAGCTTGTCAAACCACATTTTGCTGTCCTCAGGCTTACAAACAACAATCATTTCCTGCTTTTCAAACTGATGAATTCTGTAAACGCCTCTCTCCTCAATGCCGTGAGCACCCTTTTCTTTTCTGAAACAAGGCGAATAGCTTGTGAGAGTGTAAGGAAGATTTTCTTCCTTGTTGATTGTGTCAATAAATTTACCAATCATTGAATGTTCGCTTGTGCCGATAAGATAAAGGTCCTCGCCCTCAATCTTGTACATCATTGAATCCATCTCGGCAAAGCTCATAACGCCTGTTACAACATTACTTCTGATCATAAAAGGCGGTACACAGTATGTAAAACCTCTGTTAATCATAAAATCACGGGCATATGCGATTACTGCACTGTGAAGTCTTGCAATATCGCCCATAAGATAATAGAAACCGTTACCTGCAACCTTTCTTGCAGAATCAAGGTCGATACCGTTGAACTTTTCCATAATTTCTGTGTGATAAGGAATTTCAAAATCAGGTACAAACGGATCACCGAACTTCTCAATTTCAACATTCTGACTGTCATCCTTACCAATCGGAACAGACGGATCAATAATATTAGGAATCTGCATCATGATTTCCGTTACCTTTGCAGAAAGGTCTGATTCCTGCTTTTCAAGCTCTGCAAGCTGTTGTGCCTGCTTTGTAACTTCTTCTTTAAGAGCCATACCCTCTTCTTTTTTGCCCTGAGCCATAAGAGAGCCAATCTGCTTTGAAATTTTGTTTCTGTTTGAACGGAGTTCATCAGCCTGTTTTTTAACGGCTCTGCTCTGCTCATCAAGCTCAATTACCTGATCAACAAGCGGAAGCTTGTAATCCTGAAACTTCTTTTTGATATTTTCTTTTACTGCGTCGGGATTTTCTCTTAAAAATTTAATATCTATCATTTTAAAATACCTCTTTATGTAATGTTATTTAAGTTTGTTTGAAAGCTCTGTAAGTTCTTCGTCCGAATAGAATTCAATCTGAAGAACACCGCCCTGCTTGCCCTTGCTCTTTGAAACGCTGATTTTTCGTCCAAGGCTTTCCGAAAGTGCAAGTTCAACCATGCTGTAGAACGAAGGCTTTTTCTCAGGCTTCTCTTCCTTTTGAATTGTAGGTTTTTTCTTGCAGATTTTCTCAACCTGTCTTACCGAAAGATCTTTTGCAACAATTTCATCTGCAAGCTCCGTCATAAGTTCTTCATCCTCAAGTGTAAGCAATGCTCTTGCATGACCTGCCGAGATTTTGCCGTCTTTGAGATATTCCATTATGTTATCGGGAAGTTTAAGAAGTCTTAATGCATTTGCAACTGCGGGACGGGATTTTCCGACCGACTTTGCAACTTCTTCCTGTGAAAAACCATGTTCATCAATAAGAGCCTTGTAGCCGAGCGCCTCTTCAACAGGGCTTAAATCCTCACGCTGAAGATTTTCAATAAGAGCAATCTCCATTGTTTCGGTATCGGTAAGCTCCTTGATTATAACAGGAACTTCGGTAAGGCCTGCCATACGGCTTGCTCTGTATCTTCTTTCACCTGCAACAATCTGATAACCGCCGAGTGTTAGCGGACGAACAAGCAACGGCTGTAAAAGTCCGTGCTGTGAAATACTCTCTGCAAGCTCCGACAAAGCCTGTTCGTCAAATTCTTTTCTCGGCTGAGTGCGGTTCGGTTCAATCTCCGAATTTTAAGTGTTACTGTTCCGCCCTCTGTTTCGGAATCGTTCTCTATAAATATTGCGTTAAGGCCTTTTCCCAAGACCACCGAGTTTTTTGCCAAATCAGCCTCTCTCCTTTCCGACTATTTCCTCGGCAAGTGCCGTATATGCCTGACTGCCCTTACAGGATTTGTCGTAGTAGATAACAGGCATACCAAAGCTCGGTGCTTCGGAAAGTCTTACTCCCCTCGGAACAACTGTTTTGAAAACCTTTCGTGGGAAGAATTTTTTCACTTCATCTACTACCTGTTGTGTAAGATTAAGTCGTCCGTCATACATTGTTAGCAGAACGCCTTCAATTTCAATTGACTCGTTGTACTGTCTTTTTATTCTTCTTACCGTATTGATAAGCTGTGACAATCCCTCAAGTGCATAATATTCGCATTGAATCGGCACAAGAAATGTGTCGGCAACCGTCAACGCATTTGCCGTGATAAGTCCGAGTGACGGAGGACAGTCGATGATTATGTAATCATAATACTGCTTTATCGGGAGCAAAGCATTCTTTAAAAGTGCCTCTCTGTGCGGTTTTTCTGCAATTTCAAGCTCTGCGGCAGCCAAATCAAGGCTTGACGGAAGAATATGCAGATTGTCATACGGAGTTGTAAGAACACATTGTTCGGCTTTTGCACCGTCAACAAGAATTGAGTAAGTTGAAAACTTAACCTTGCTCTTATCAATGGCGACACCGCTTGTGGCATTTCCCTGTGGATCAGCGTCAACAAGCAATGTTTTCTTTCCCATTTTTCCCAGACAAGCCGCAAGATTAACGGAGGTTGTGGTCTTTCCCACACCTCCCTTTTGGTTTGATATTGCAATTATTTTTGCCAAAAAATCACCTTGTCTTTTGTTTTTATGATTTTTATATCTTTTACTTTAAAATTATATCATAATGCACACCATTTTTAAAGCTATTTTGAAGATTTTTTGGGATTTAATGCAACTTTTTTTCTTAATCAAAAGCAAATGTTTCACGTGAAACAATTTTTTAGCAAATTAGTTTTAAATGAATTGTTAAGTCATTTTTGCATACCTTCTCAAGTCATTTTTGCATACCTTCTGAAGTCATTTTTGCTTATTTCGTGTTTACACACGAAATAATTGGCGAACACGGTTCGCCGCTACATTTAAACATACGATTTTCATAACATCAAATAAATTTTATAAAACAAAGAATTTTTTAAGCAGGCGGATAATATTCGCCCCTACAAGTTTGTGACCTTTATAAAACTTTATATAAGAGAAAATCACTGCTGTTACTTGTGGGAGAACACGGTTCTACCCTAACAAAACTTTCAGCAACTCTTTTAAACATAAACTGCAGAATTACATTTTACATTAGGATAACCTAAAAATGTTTCACGTGAAACATTTGCTGTGTAACCCAAAAAAATAAAAACTATACAACGCAAAAAGTCGCACATTACTGTGCGACTCTTTGCAAGGGGTTAGATAAGGAAATGGGTATGAGTGGAACGGATGCTTTCGCACCCTCTGAAAAGTGAATTAAGCAGTTTTTTCTGCATCAGGCTTTTGATGTCTTTTAGGAATCCGAATTGTGTATTCAATAAAATTGTCTGTGTCTTTTTTGTCTGATTGTGCGTCGATTCCTGCAAGACGCATCGTATCAATAGCCTTGTTGATTGTGTTAAGAAAAATTCGTAAGTCTTTTATCACCGCTTTGCTTGTACCTTTGGATTTTGTTGTTTTTGGTACTGAATTAATTAAAATGCCAACGAGTTCATCAGTCTGACTTGTGTTGAGATTCTCCGAAATTATTTTTGACAGAGCCTCATGTCTTAAAGCGTCATCTTCAATTCTTAAAAGAGCCTTGCGTGTCTTTCGCTCAATCCTGCATTTACAATCCATTCCTGCTCCTCGTATGTAAGGCGAAGAAGTCTTAGCTTGTTTGCAATTGTTGATTGGCTTTTGCCCAGTCGGTTCGCTGCCTCCTCTTGGGTAAGACCGTAGCGCCTGATCAGCTTTGAAATCCCGCGAGCTTCCTCGAATATACCGAGGTCGCTTCGCTGGAGATTTTCAAGGAGAGCATAAATGGCTGACTCTTTTTCAGAACACTTTAAAACGATGCACGGCACCTTTCGTAATCCTGCCAAAACCGATGCCTGAGGCGGCGCTCACCTGCCACAAGCTCATACTCCGCAGCCGAGATTTTTCTCACCGACAACGGCTGCAAGATACCGTTTTCGCTGATTGATGCGGAGAGAGCGGCAAGTTCGGTTTCATCAAAGGTTTTGCGAGGTTGTGCTTTGTTCGGTCTGATTTTAATAATCGGAATCTCTAAAACTTTGTTATCGTTTTTGAGCATAAAATTCAACCGCATCGCCTCAATGTTCGTTAGCATCAGGGGTTGTCCCTGTGCTATTATAATAACATAGACACGGTGCGGTTGTTGTCGCTTTGTGAGCAACTTTTTTAAGAAGTTTTACCACAAAATGGTAATTTATCAAAAAAGCTGTCGATATTTATCACAACGGTTGTGACTTTATTTTGCCCGAAATTCTCGGGTATTGTTTTGGTGTAGGTTTTACCTTTTTGATTACAATGATTGTACGCTCGCCCTCGTCACACGGAAGTTTAAACTTGTGAACCTTTTCAACCTTACCGCCGAGTAATTTTAAAGCATTTTCTGCTCCGTCAAGTTCTTCATCGGCATTCGGTCCTTTCATTGCTACAAACAAACCGCCAACCTTGACATACGGCAAGCAGTATTCGCAGAGAACATTCAGCCTTGCAACTGCTCTTGAAACGGCAATATCAAACTTTTCACGATAAAGCTTATTTTTACCGCCCTCCTCTGCCCTGCTGTGAACAAGCTCGGAATCAAGTCCTATATCGTTAAGAACTGTGTCGAGAAATGTAAGTCTTTTGTTAAGGCTGTCGAGAAGCGTCAGCTTAATGTCAGGTCTTGCAATTTTAAGCACAACACCGGGAAAACCGGCACCTGTTCCCACATCAATAATGCTTGCATTCTTCTTTACATCAACAAAGTTGTAAAGTGTAAGGCTGTCGGCAAAATGCTTGACCGCAACACCGTGTTCATCGGTTATTGCAGTAAGATTCATCTTTTCGTTCCACTCAACAAGCAATTTGAAGTAGATTTCAAACCTTTGCAGCATTTCATCGTCAAGTTTGGTTTTAAAACCATCAGTAACGGTAGTAAGAGTATCTTTAATTGCCATTACTGCCTCCTGTTGTTCTGAGCAAGCCAGATAAGAAGTACGCTGATATCCGCAGGAGAAACACCCGAAATTCTTGACGCCTGTCCGATATTGAGCGGTTTTATCTTATTAAGCTTTTCCCTTGCCTCAAGTCGAAGTCCTTCAATTTCATTGTAATCAAAATCCTTTGGCAATTGCTTAACTTCAAGCTTTTTCATTTGTTCAACCTGTTTAAGCTGTTTTTGAATATAGCCCTCATACTTAATTTCAATTTCAACCTGTTCAAAGATATTCGGATCAAGCTCCGGTCTTGTTTTGTCAATGTTCTTGAGTGCATCATAACCAAGCTGAGGCCGTTTCATAAGGTCAATAAGTCGTACACCCGAAGTAATTTCAGATGTTTCACGTGAAACAAGTATCTTATTAACTTCATCAGTAGGTGAAATGACCGTACTTTTAAGTCTATTAAGTTCTTCTTTTTTAAGCTCCTGTTTTTTAAGAAACTTTTCGTATCTTTCATCACTTATAAGACCAATTCTGTGACCGAGAGGTGTAAGTCTTTCGTCGGCATTATCCTGACGAAGTACAAGTCTGTACTCACTTCTTGAAGTCATCATTCTATACGGCTCATTTGCTCCCTTTGTAACAAGGTCATCAACAAGTGTGCCTATATAGCTTTCCGAACGGTCGAATATAACAGGCTCTCTGCCGAGAACCTTCATTGCGGCATTAATTCCTGCAACAAGTCCCTGAGCCGCAGCCTCCTCATATCCCGAAGAACCGTTAAATTGACCGGCACCGAAAAGTCCTTCAAAATCTTTAAATTCAAGCGTTGGGTTCATTGCGAGCGGATCAACGCAATCATATTCAATTGCATAAGCAGGTCGCATAATAAGGCAATGTTCAAGACCTTTTATTGTGTGATAGAATTTAAGCTGAACTTCTTCCGGAAGTGATGAGCTCATTCCCTGAAGATACATTTCCTCGGTATCAAGTCCGCACGGCTCAATAAAAAGCTGATGTCTTGGCTTATCCTTAAAACGCATAATCTTATCTTCAAAGCTTGGACAATAACGGGGACCAACACCCTCAATTTTGCCGGCATAAAGCGGAGAACGGTTGATATTTTCAAGAATAATCTGCTTTGTTTCGTCATTTGTCCAACTGACATGGCATTCAACCTTGTTTTCACCGAGATTCTCAGTTTCATAAGAGAACGGCTGGGGAGTTCATCACCTTTTTGAACTTCAAGCTCAGAAAAATCAATTGAACTTTTCAGAACTCTTGCCGGAGTACCTGTCTTAAATCTTCTCAAAGGCAGACCGAGTTTTTTAAGGCTTGAACCGAGAAATGCGGCGGGAAAAATTCCGTCGGGACCGCTTTCATATGAAACCTCACCGACAAAAATTCTGCCTCCGAGATATGTACCCGTTGCAATAATAACGGTCTTGCACTTAAATACGGCAAGCATTCTTGTAGTAAGATTATAACCGCCCTCCGTCTTTTCAATATCCGTAATTTCAGCCTGACGAAGGTCGAGATTTTTCTGTAATTCAATCTTATGTTTCATAACGGAAGAATATTTTCTTCTGTCAATCTGTGCTCTAAGCGAATGAACAGCAGGACCTTTTCCCCTGTTAAGCATTCTGGACTGCAAAAAACATTCATCGGCAGTCTTTCCCATTTCACCGCCGAGTGCGTCAATCTCACGGACAAGATGTCCCTTTGCCGTTCCGCCGATTGACGGATTGCAGGGACAGTTTCCGACCGCATCCATATTTATGGTAAATATTGCAGTTTTACAGCCAAGCCTTGCCGCCGCAAGAGCCGCCTCAATTCCGGCGTGACCTGCACCGACTACTGCAACATCATATTCACCCGCAAAATAATTCATAATATCACCTATTTTCCTACGCAGAAGTTGTGAAACACCCTATCCACAACCTCATCACTTGTTCTCTCACCAGTTAATTCAAGTAAGTGTGAAATTGCATCCTCAATTGAAACTGTTACTGCGTCAAATGTCATACCGCATTTAAGTGCGTTCATTGCCTCAACAACCGAATCAAGTGCATTTTTAACGGCAATTCGCTGTCTTTCATTTGAGAGAACGCCTTCACTCGGATTAAAGTTTTGAGTTCCTGCAATTTTTTCAACAGCCTTTGTTAATTCATCTCTGCCGTCACCGCTGATTGCAG
>ENA-OQCP01000408-OQCP01000408.1-human-gut-metagenome-genome-assembly--contig:-NODE-408-length-19575-cov-2.391197_pt1 | contig 19575 bp, 29 predicted proteins | sample MGYA00242760_ERZ504583 | MGnify/ENA primary metagenome ERZ504583 (study PRJEB26092, sample SAMD00036308) | human gut metagenome | host: Homo sapiens | study: EMG produced TPA metagenomics assembly of...
AAAAAAAATTCCCAGTCAGGTGAAGGATTCCTCATTTTTTGCATTATAGGAAGTAGAAGAGTATAAGCCCCCATACTACCCAGCCGGGAGACCGGCGCAAGGAAAGTGAGGAATCTCCTATGAAGAAACGACTTATCAGCTTCTGGTGGCGCTGTGCATGGCGGTAACGTTCCTGCCCGTGTCGGCAATCACAGCGTGGGCGGAGGAAAGCGGCTCCACCTTGAAACCTTTACAAATTCGGTCTGGTTATCCGGTTCTCGATGGTATAACTCCTACACCCAATCCTGATGGGCACGAAATTTATACCGGTGATGGCTGGAGCTATGATGCTACGGCTAAAGTTTTGACCATCGCCCCCGAAAGCCATACTACCTATGATTTGACAGGTTCCGGAAACATCCGTCTGGATTTAGACAGTATTTTATGTTCTGCCATCATAGGGAAAAACGCAACGATTGAAAATGGTGATTTTTGGGACATTCGAAATTCTGGTTCCAGTATTACCAATTATGGCACTATAACGAGTGGCGTTTACTCAATGCCCGTTATAAATTATGGTACAATTACCGGCGGCACGTTTAGTTCTACCGTTACCAACAATGGCACCATAAAGGGCGGCATTTTTGATAAAAACCAGCGGGTGACACTGTCGCTAGCGGCTATACCTTGAATGTGAATTTCCCGGAGAATGGCAGCTATGCGTGTCGCGATGCAGGAATCAATGATTTCGGCAACAGCGGTTATGTCATTCCCAATTCCGACCATAATACCAGCATCACCATCCATATTTTTTTCCTTAACCGTCAAGCAATATTATTTCCTATTGATGTTACATTCGGAAACACAAACGACACACATTGTTTGTTAGAAGATTGGGCACCAAGTGCAAGATATTACGATGATGGTACGGGTCATTTTTCTGTCACTTTCACCGCACCACCCGCCAATGCGGGCACCGTTACCCTGAGCATGCTGACCCGGCTGGTGATTGACAAGGACGGCTACCCTGCCGTGGCACAAGATCGGAATGGCAACCGGGCGAATTATACCGGTGACGGCTGGAAGTTTGAAAACGACACCCTGACTTTGGAGCCTGCCGCTAAGACGAACTATGATTTTACCAGCCCCGAGCTGAACCCCCACGGGGTGGCGGTGAACTGCCCGGTTACGGTGGACAGCAATGCCAGCATCACCAACGGCATTTTCCTGAAAGAAGTTACCGGCAGCGCCAGCGCCCTGAACGGCGTGTTCCTGAACGTTCCCAATGGCTGCGAAAACAGCGCCAAAAAGATCACGGTTTCGGACAACGGAACCATTACGGCCCTGAAAACCAGCGGCGATACCACCACACTGGAAAGCGCCGCCAAGGAGATTTATGTGGTCGGCCAGCCCACCGGCACCCTGTATGTGACCCTGAGCAGCGGCAAGGTACGGGAAGTACAGCTGCCTCTTACGGCTGACCTTGAGCTGCTGCTGAACGACCCGAAACCGGAACCCAAACCCGAACCGGAACCGAAGCCTGAGCCGAAACCCGAACCGGAGCCTGAACCGGAACCGGAGACCTACACCCTGAAAGTGGTGGGCGGCAGCTTTACGACCGGCGGCAGGGATGCGCTGACCAGCGGCACCGTGCCGGTGGATGCAGAAGCAAAAGTGACCCTGAACCCGGATGCGTACCGGAGGGCATGGTGTTCGACCAGTGGACCATCAGTGAGGAAAGCCTGCTGGGCAACCCCAATGTGGCCTACAACGCCGAAAGCTTTACCATCCGGCCAATGCAGTGGAAAAAGGCAAGACCGTTACCGTGGAAGCCAGTACCGGGAAGCCACCATTGAAAGCGAAGGCCCCGGCATCCTTGGCACCGCCGCCATAATCGGCACGGCGGGTGCTGGCGCTGCCGTGCTCGGCTACACCGGCTACATGATCGGCACCGAGCTGTACCTGAACACCGTCCTGCCTGCCGGTGCGGCCATCCCCAACAACGCCGGGGAGCTGGCCCTGCTGCTGTGGGAAGCCGCCGGGACCCCGGCCCCCGCTGCTCTTCTCCCTGCCGATGCTGCCCCGGTCCAGCAGGCCCTTGCATGGGCCATCGAGAACCAGCTCCTCGCCCCGGATGCGTCTGCGGAGGATTCCGTCAGCCGCTGGGAGGTTATTCGGAGCTGGAATCAGATGAAGGGGTAAGTGGCGAACCCTCTCAGTCAAAGCCTTCGGCTTTGCCACTAGCCGGGTTGTGGCACCCAGCAGTTACTTCATGCAATAAATTGCATTCGTATCTTGCTGGCCACTGCCCCAACAACTCCTCCCTCAATCCGCCGCTGGCGGCGGTCGTTGTTGTTGCCCCAAAGGGGGAGCCAAGGGCAATCCCAGATTTAGCAGCATCTGCTCTGTGATGTCTTACCTCTCCTTCGGGAGAGGTGGCATTGCGCAAGCAATGACGGAGAGGGTGAGGATGCTAACTAAACAGCGAACCCCCCGGTGCGATCTGCACTGGGGGGTTCGCTGTTATTGTTGCTTCAGGAAATATGTACCGCTTCCAGCACCCTGATGCCCTCCTGCTCCATCACGTCGCGCAGGGCCTCGAGGTAGCCGGGCTTGTCCACCTTGTTTTCAATGCAGCAGGTCAGCACGCCGTGCAGGCTGGTGACCTCCATTGCAAGGGACGCACCGTCCGGCAGCACCCAGGTCTGGAAATCGGTCAGGTATGCTTCCAGCTCCGGGCTGTGCGGCAGCAGCGGGCTGCCGATGTAGCTGACCCAGAAATCTGCCGGGAAGCCGCTGATGTACTCGCCCATCTGGAACACACGCTTCTTGATCTTGAGCGCGGCCTTCTGCCGGAACACCTGATGCACCCAGCCCATCTGTTCGGCCATGCGGAACAGGCGGCGCTCCGGGGTCAGGCTTTCCCGGATCTCATGGTCGAGCCGCTTTGCGAAGCTGTGGAGCCGGGCCTGCGGTTCCAGCCGCAGGGGCAGCTGAAAGGACGCAATGCAGTTGTACAGGGCGTGCGGCACCCCCAGCGCCGCGCGGGTGTCGGCGGCATAGCTGTACGCAAGGTCATTCTTTTCCAGATACCGCTGCGCTGCCTGGCAGGTCAGCCCCATGAGGGCGCTGAAGGGCTTCACGCCCTCCTTCTGCGCCAGATCCACAAGGCTCTGTCTGTCCAGCCGCAGCCGCTGAAAATGGGGCGTGCCTTCGTGGATCTGCAGCACGTCCTTCTGCATGTTGTTGGCCACCTGGCTCTCCGGGTAGCGGGCCAGCAGCTGTTCCACATCGTAGGGCGGATCAGAGGCAAGGGCCTCGCACACAAAACCGGCGTTGGAGCGCAGGTTGCAGTAGAGCTTGAGCAGCAGGGTGAAAAAGGGCGAGCCGCCCCGGCCATCGGCCAGGAAGTGGAACCAGTCCAGATAGACCGTGTTCCCCTCATAGCCCAGCGAGAAGAGATAATCGTTCGTCTCCTCGGGGATCTTTGGCTGGGTGCTGCCCTGCCGCACACGGCAGGGGGCAGTGTTGGGCTCCAGACGGGCCTCCCGCTTTTCCCACACCACATGGCAGAAATAATACTCTGCCAGCGGGCGGGCCGCATCCAGTGCCTGCTGCAGAAGGGCCGGGGCAACGGTCTCCTTCAGCGTGGCCTGATAGCGGCAGAGGACCTGATTTTCACGGTAATAGTAGACGATGCCCTGAAACACCGCACGCTGCTCTGCATTCATCCGGAATTACCCCGCGTTCTCGGCCAGATAATCGGCCAGATCGCCGATGGTCACAAAGTTGCGCAGCTCCTTTTCGGGGATGCGCAGACCAAAGGTCTCTTCCAGATCGGCCACGACGGTCAGGATCTCCATAGAGGACAGATCCAGATCATCCATCATCACGCTGTTTTCGTTGACATCCTCGGGCGAGATCTCTGCCACATCCTCCAGAATTGCCAGGATCTGAGACACGATTTCTGCTCTTTCCATCAAAAAATCTTCCTTTCCGTGAGGGATTCTTTTATCGCCTGCAAGGGCGCAGTTTCAGTATGCCACGCGCCGGGCCGGTTTAGCCAGCCGGGCGGGGCATTCCTGTGTTTTATAATACCTGTTTTATGGAGGAAATGCAACACGCAGGCCGCCCGGTTTTGCGCTTTTTTTACAATTTCCGCGCTTACCTGCGCAGCAGCTTGCCCATGGCGTTGCGGGGCAGGGGTTCGGCACTGAACTCCACCGCCGTGATCCTCTGGTACAGCGGCAGGGTACGGTTCAGCCCGGTGATAAAGGCCCGGACCTCCGCCTGCTTTTCCTCGGCACAGCAGATCAGCGCGCCGATCTTTTTGCCCATCTCCTTGACCACGCACTCCTGCACCTCAGGGCAGGCGTTGAGCTTTTTTTCCAGCTCCTCGGGGCTGACGTTCTCGCCGGTACCCAGAATGATCAGGTTCTTCTTCCGGCCCACCATGTAGTAATAGCCGTCCTCGTCCTCACGGGCCAGGTCGCCGGTGTGGAGCCAGCCGTCTTTGTCGATGATCTCGGCGGTGGCCTCGGGGTCTTTATAGTAGCCCAGCATCACACAGCCGCCCCGGATGCAGATCTCGCCGGTCTCATCCAGCTTGTACTCGCAGTGGCCGTCCGGCTTGCCCAGCGCCCGGATATGGGGCTCTGCCTGGGCGTAGTTCACCAGACCATCGCCGCAGGTCTCGGTCATGCCGTAGCACTGGGTGATGTACATGCCGTTTTCCACCAGATTCAGCAGCATCTCGCTGTCGAACATGGCAGAGCTGCCGCAGGGGTTCCACAGGCCGTTCAGCTTATCGATGCGGCCGCGCTTGACATCCTTGTAGATGCTCTCCATCAGCACCGGGGCCACAGCAATGGAATCGCTGTGCATCAGGCCCAGATCCCGGTAGAAATTCCGCAGGTCACTGCAAAGGTTCAGGGCCCAGCCTTGAAGGGCCAGGAGAACAGGCAGATAAAGGTACCAGATGGAACAGGGGCAGGATGGCAAAGTTGCTCAGGACATCGTTTTTGTCCTCGGGCAGCTTCCGGTGCTTGAAGTCCAGCATGTGGTCGCCCATGGCAACGTGCATCTGCATCACGGTAAAGAAGTTCCGCTCCGCCAGCATCACGGCCTTGCTGCGGCCGGTGGTGCCGGAGGTGAACAGCATGACCATCAGGGCATTGGGTCGATCTTCTTTTCCAGCCCGCCGGGCGCGGTGTCCTTCCAGGCATCCATCGGCCGCAGGCGCTCCCCATACGCAGCCTCCAGCTGGTCACGGCAGCCGTAGTCCACCCCATCGTTCAGGATGAGGCAGGCTCTGCCAGCTCCAGCTCCCAGCTCAGTTCGTCCCAAGACTTTTTCTGGTTCATCGTTACCAGAACAGCTCCGGCCAGCACAGCGCCAAAGGTATTCACGCCGTACTCATAGCAGTTCCGGCTCAGCAGGACCACCCGCTTGCCTCCACCTCCGGGATGTTCCGGGCAAACCAGGCAGCGGCGCGGCGGATATCCTGTGCATACTCGGCATAGGTCTTTTCCTTCACGGTGCCGGTGGCATCCTCTACCCAGCGGAACGCCACCCGCCCGGGGAATTCCTGCTCCATTGTCCGGGCGACAAGATCATAGACATTGTTTACCATGGTCTGCTCCTTTTTCTCCCGTTTGATTTTACTTGCGCAGCAGCTTGCCCAGCGCGTTGCGGGGCAGGGGCTCGGCGCTGCATTCTACAACGGAGATGCGCTTGTACATGGGCAGGGTGCGGTTCAGCTCGGTGACAAAATCCTTCACCTGCTGCTGCTTGTCATCCTCACAGCAGACCACGGTGCCGATCTTCTTGCCCATCTCCTTGACGATGCACTCCTTGATGGCATCGCACTTGCCCAGCAGCTTTTCCAGCTCCTCGGGACTGACGTTCTCGCCGCTGTCCAGAATGATGAGGTTCTTCTTGCGGCCGGTCATATAGTAGTAGCCTTCCTCGTCCACGCGGGCCAGGTCGCCGGTGTGGAGCCAGCCGTCCTTGTCGATGGTCTCGGCAGTGGTCTCGGGGTCCTTATAGTAGCCCAGCATCACGCAGCCGCCGCGGACGCAGATCTCGCCGGTCTCGTCCACCTTGACCTCACAGAAGCCGTCCGGCTTGCCCAGGGCACGCAGGTGGTCGCCCTCCTGGGTCACGTTCAGCAGGCCATAGCCGGCCAGCTCGGTCATGGAGTAGCACTGATTGATGTAGAAGCATTCTTCACCAGATCGCTCAGAATGGCGGGGTCAAGGATGGCAGAGCTGCAGCTCAGGTTCCACAGACCGTTCAGGCGGTCGGCATGGCCGCGCTTGACCTCGTTGTAGATCATCTCCACCAGCACCGGCGGGGTAGACATGGCATCGCTGTGCATCAGGCTCATATCCCGGCGCAGGTCGCGGGCATCACAGCAGAGATTCAGGGTCCAGCCTGTATGCCGTAGACAAAGTAGCAGATGAAACCGGCCAGATGGAACATGGGCACCAGCGTAAAGTGGCTGAAGGTCTGGTCGAGGTACTGGGGTGCCAGCCGCTCCTCCTGGTCAAGGATGTCCTTCTGGCCATCGATGTACATCTGGCAGGCGGTGAAGTAGTTCTTCTCGCTCAGCATCACGCCCTTGCTGCGGCCGGTGGTGCCGGAAGTGAACATCAGCATCAGCAGACCCTCGTGGTCGATGCGGTTGACCATCTCAGCCTCAGGGGCAGCGGTCCAGGCATCCATGGGGCGGAGCTGAGCGCCGTAGAGCGCTTCCAGCTGGGCGCGGTAGCCGTAATCGATGCCATCATTGAAGATGAGGTCCGGCTCCACCATGCCCAGCTCATGCTCCAGCTCGGCCCAGGTCTTGCCCTGGTTCAGGGTCACGATGACAGCGCCTGCCATCATGGTGCCGAAAACGACCGCGCCATACTCATAGTTGGTGCGGCTCAGAATAACGATCTTCTTGCCCTTGGGCTCGCCCAGCTCCTGCTGCAGGTAGCCGGTCACTTTGCGGATATCCTGCACATACTGAGCGTAGGTCTTTTCCACACCGTGTCCTTGCCCTCCACATAGCGGAACGCCACACGGTCAGCATACTTATTCCGCATCGCAGAGATCATGTCAAAAACGGTCATCGGCATATTTGCCACGGTCACAACTTCGTTACAAGCCTTGTCTGCCATTATTTTACACTCCCTGTTTATTTTTGTTAAATTATTCCCTTTCGTTTCCGCTAAATGGAATCTTCTGGGTACTCTAGCCTAGAGTATACCGCATAGAAGGCTCAAACGCAAGATTTAATTGCACAAATATGCAACTTAAACTTACAGTCAATCTGTGCACCCGGATGTAAATCCTGCCTTTTGTTGCGGGCAGGCCGTGAGTGTGGTACACTTTTCCCGGTATCCGCCTACCGTGCTTTCTCCCCGGGTTTGATTGACAGCAAGGGCAAAAAGCATTATACTTATTATAAATATCTCTAATTTTTAACATGATGCGCCAAAAATCCGGCAATTCTGCCATCCCGGGGCGGGGTGCGGCGCAGAGGAGGACCTTTTTATGGAGGGAACCAAACGCCGTGCCGTAAATTCGCTGGGCATGTTTGATCTGCTCAAGGGTGTCGGCATGCTGACCATCGTCTTTGCCCACACCGGTGAGCTTTACCCCATGGGCGATGCCAGCCACATCAACCGCTGACCTTTTTCATGTTCGCCTACCGCGAATCCCTGATGGCGGCCTTTTACATTGCCAGCGGCTACGGCTTCCGCAAGCGCTCCATCGGCAAGTGCATCGACCAGCAGTTCAAAACGCTGCTCAAGCCTTACATCTATACAGGCATTGCCACCACCGTGTTCCATTTTATCATCCATTACAGCCTGTTCGGCAGCCTGCACAACGCCACCTACGAGACCTACAAGGTGCTGGGCGGCTTTGCACTGGGCCTGCCCCACACGGCCACCTACTTCGGCCAGCTGTTCTTCTCCTGCGGCCCCATGTGGTATCTGCTCTCGCTGATGATCGCATGGATCCTGCTGGATCTCATCCTGAATATCTTCCCGGAGCAGTACATAAACTGGGCGGTGCTGGGTACCATGCTGTTAGGCTGGGGCATCTGCATCACCTGGGAGGCTCCTTTTTGCATCGGCCAGGGCATGGTCACTGTTCCGGCTCTGTATGTGGGCTACCTTGCCAAGAAGTATAAGATCTTTGAGCAGCCCCTCTCGCCCCGTCTGCGCGGCGGGATGATCGCGGCGGCGCTGGCTGTGGCCGCGCTGGTGCTTCTTACCAAGAGCACCGACTGCGTCTCGATGGCCGAGTGGACCCTCGGCCCCGTGAGCATCCTGCTGGATGCCGTAACGGGCCTGGGCATCCTTTCCATCGTCATCTGGTTCCAGCGCAGGGTGGAGAACGTTGTCACCCACGCCATCCAGGCCATTGGCCGCCGTTCGCTGTTCATCTTCTGCGTCCACACTGTGAGCTCACGGCCATTCCCTGGTACCTGATGCCCCAGAAGTTTGCGGCTCACCCGGTGCTGGGCATGGTGCTGCAGTTCACACTCTCGCTGGCTCCACCCTGCTCATCTGCGAGCTGCTGGTGCGCCGCCGGGACCTCAAGTTCTGGCTCACCTCCCGCCGGGAGCAGAAGGCGGCGGAAGCGCCCCGCCGGCGCAGCGCCCGCACCGAAACGCCTGAGCGTCATTTTGCGGCAAAACACTGATTTTTTGCGGAGGGTGCCCCCCTCTGCTGAAGTGAAATAATATTATGAGGAGAATCCGGTTATGAACAACGCAGCTCCTGAGAACACTGCGGCTCTGCAGGAAAAGATCGCCGAGCTGGAACAGCAGCTCAAGCTTTCGGACGAAGGCGTTTCCCATCTGGCAGAACGCTGCCTTGCCCTGGAACAGAAGGTGCAGTCCTACCTTGCGGCACACCCCCAGCGCGAGATGCATACCGACTCGCCCACTCTGCTGCAGCCGCTGCTCTATTATGACGCAGGCTTCGGCTTTTCGGAAAAGGACACCCTGACCGCACCTGACTGCACCACCGACGAGTTGACCGGTGCCGTGACCGCGACCTTTGAGCTGCCGGTGGCTGCACAGGCCCTGCGGTTCGACCCGGGTGAGCTGCCCTGCTGCATCACCAACCTGATCTTTTCAGATGACCGCATCATCTGCGCCCCCACCAACGGCCTGAACCTTTCCGGCGGCAGCACCCTGTTCCTGGGCGATGACCCCAACTACCGGCTGGAGGGCACCACACACTATCCCGCCGGGATGAAGCTGGTGGTGAGCTACGGCTACTTCCCGCTGGAGACCCTGACGGACGAGCCTTTGTTCTGCGCCGTGCTGCAGGGCGTGCAGCAGCTCCAGCTGCGCAAGGACAGCGAAAAGCAGCATATCCAGCAGCTGGAGCAGAATGCCGCGGCCCAGCAGCAGATGCTGGCCGCCCTGCGGCAGGAGATCGCGCAGCTGTGCCAGAAAAACGCCGATCTGCAGGCCCGGAGCAATGCCTACGAGACCTCGCTGGAAAGCGTGTTTTCCAGTAAAAGCTGGAAGCTCACTGCTCCCATCCGCAGCCTGATGCGTCTGTTCCACCGTGGAAACTGAGAAACGGAACGGAGGAACAGCCATGTATAACAACTACACCCCCCTGCAGCAGCGTCAGCTGGCCCTGCAGGAGTACAGCAACACCCAGAGCACCTACCTGCTGGTCTGCGCATCGGCCCGCAGCACGGCCCTGAAAGCCACACTGACCGACCAGCTCCACCGCAAGTTCCGGCTGGTGGACCGGCTGGACGGGGAACTGACCGCAAGCGTGGACGGCGTGCTTCTGGCCGCCGAGGACGTGGAGCTGATGTCCACCGCCCTGATGTACTTTGCCAAAGCCCTGCAGGATGGTGCGGATTACGCCGTATGCAACGCTGTGTTCGGCTTTGGCGGGGCGACTGCCTCTATCAGAGCCAGCCGCTGCAGGCGCAGAACCGCTGCGCGTGGTCAGCCGCACCTGCTGGAGCGCTGCCGCGCCGCCGCCCATGACCCCGAAAATGTGCCTGAGCTGCTGGCGCTGGCCGCGCAGCTCTGCACTAAGCCCGCTCTCATCCCGCAGGCCCTGCTCCACTACGAGCGCGGCATCTGCGCCGAGGATGCGTTTTCGGCCCATGGCAAACGCGCCTTTATTATGAGCCATGTGCTGGATATGACCGGCGCGCCCATCGTGCTGGTGAGTGCCGTGCCGGTGCTGCGCAGCATGGGGTATGAGGTACTTGTGCTGGGCCCCAGTGACGGCGGCTCCCTGCATCTCTTCCTGGATGCCGGGGCCTCGGTCATCACCCGGTCGTCCTGCCGCAATGTCTCCGATGCCTGGGGCATGGCCCTCTGTGCCGACTTCGTCATCGTCAATACGGTGGTCATGGCCCGGGCCGTCCGTGCCCTGAGCGGCACCGCCGTACCGGTGCTGTGGTGGCTCCACGATGCCTTTGCGGGTTACCCCCACATTGCTCACCAGATCCCTACCAGCTGGGGGAGAATGTCCGGGTCTACTCGGTGGGCAGCCACGCCGCCAACGCCATGCGCGCCGTGCGCCCCGAGTTCGAGATCCGGCCGCTCATCTACGGCCTGCCTGATTACGCGGCAGAGAACTTTGTCCGCACCGATCTGGGCTACAACTGCGGCCGCCCACTGTTTGCCACGGTGGGCTCCTTTGAGCGCCGTAAGGGCCACGATATCTTCTGCAAGGCCATCCGCCTGCTGCCGCCCGAGGTACGGGAGAAGGCCTCCTTCCTCTTTGTGGGCCAGGCCGCTGACAAGGAGATGATGGATTCCGTCCGCGCCCTGACCGCAGACTACCCGGAAAACGTGTTCTACTGCAAGCGGCTCACCCGTGACGAGATCAAGAGCCTGATGGAGCAGTGCACCGGTTTGGTCTGTGCTTCCCGCGACGACCCCATGCCCACCTTTGTCACCGAGGGTCTGATCTTCGGCAAGCCGTCCATCGTATCAGAGCACACCGGCACCGCCGGGCTCATCTCCGAGGGGCGGAACGGCTTCGTTTACCACAACGACGACCCGCAGCAGCTGGCTGTCCTGCTGGAGCACGCCATTGAACACCCGGAAGAGCTGGCCTCCATGCGGACAGAATGCCGTAAAATGTACGAGCAGTATTATTCCAAGGAGGCTTTTGAGCAGACACTCCGGGCTGCTGTGGAAGATCTGACAGCGAAAAAGTAACACAAAACCTCTCCGTCACTGCTTCGCAATGCCACTTCTCCTCATAGGAAAGCTGGCGAACGAAGTAAGTCGGAGAGGTTCTTTTTTATCATATCACACAAAGTGACGAGAAAAATTTGTTTCAGTTCACAAAAGCAAGGCCCCGCTGTGTTATACTGCAAGCAGTATCGTGAAAGGAGCTTTGTCCCATGGAACAGACCAACACCCCCCAGCAGCCCTCCCGCAAAAAAGCGATCCTTTCTCTGCTGGTGCTGCTGGCGCTGACCTGTGTAGTGGTTTTCATCTTCAGCAGCCACTGGTCTGAGATCTCGACCGCGCTGGCCCAGCTCACCCTCTGGCAGGTGCTGCTGGTGCTGGCCATCGGCCTGACATACCCCCTGCTTGAGGGGGTCGTCTGCTGCTCATCATCCGCTGCCGCCTGCCGGGCTTCACCCTGCGGCGCGGCATGGATGCCGCCTTTGTGGGCATCTTTGGCAACGTGGTCGGCCTGGGTGCCGGGGCTGTGCCCATGGAGTCCTACTATCTCTACACTGCGGCCTGCCGCTGGGCCCCGGTGTGGGCCTGATGACCCTGCAATATGTATTCCACAAGACGACCGTTCTGCTCTATGCCACTGTGATGCTCCTGCTGCAGCACCGTTGGCTCGCCGCCAACACCTCCGGCGTGATGCACTATCTGCCCGCCGCCTACTGCGTGGTGGCGCTGGTCATCGTGGCGCTGGTGCTGCTCTGTGTCTCGCCGCTGGTGCAGCGGCTGGCCCGCTGGGCCATGGGCTTTCTGCCCAAAACGGAACCATGGCAGACCCGCCGGGAAAAGTGGCTGGAGCAGCTGGACACCCTGGCCACCGAGAGCCGCCTCCTGCTGGCCGACAAAGGCCGCTGTGCCCGCATCCTTGCCGTGCAGACCCTCAAGCTGTTTCTGATGTTCACCCTGCCGTGGTTCTGCATCCGGTTCATGGGGCTTTCCTGCGGGCTGAGCTTCTGGCAGGTACAGCTGCTCACCAGCTGATGCTCTTCCTTCCAACGCCCTGCCAATGTGGCAGGCATGGGCTCCATTGAAACAGCCTTTCTGCTGGTGTTCAGCAGCTTTATGACCAGCGGCGAAGCCATGAGCACCCTGATGCTCTTCCGCATCGCAAGCTACTATTTTGTGTTTGCCGCCAGCGCCGCAGGTACCTTTGCGGCACAGAAGCATCTGGAGAACAGTTGACATCCTGCGCGTTCCGGCACTATAATGAGAGCGTACTCTTTGAAGATCTCTGGCCACCCAGCTGTGCGGCCCACCAAAGGAGAACGTCTTATGGAAAACAAAAGTCTCCGTTTTTATGCCATCATGGCCCTCTGGGTCCTGTTGTTCGTGCTGTTGTTCGTTTCCAACCGCCGCGTTGACCTGAAAACCGATATCAATAAAAGCACTTCCGTCTCTGTCAGTGTGGAGGATACCGTCAGCCTGAGCCCATCGGTGGTTACCACCCACGCCTATTCTGCGGGCGATGACACCTATCAGGCATTTTTCAAGATCCTGCAAAACGCAAGCTGCTACCAGAAGTTCAACCAGAATGCCCGCTCCTACTCCCACGACTACGAAGCGCATTCCATCACCCTGCGCTTTGCAGACGGTTCCAGCCAGAACCTGCTTTTCACCGTCTATTCGGACGGAGTCTGCCAGGTAAACGGAAAATTCGTCTCCCTCGCTCCCCCAATGGAAACGCGGAGGCGATCTACCAGTGCTGCGGGATGCGGTGGTTTAATCAGACAAAAAACAAACGCTTTGAGAAATTTACATCTCAAAGCGTTTATTTTTTGCTATTCTTTTGCAGAAACTGTTTCTTCTGTTCGGTACTCCATGTCTGGAGCAGGTTCAGGATCTGTGTATCCTCCCAATCCGCACGGCCTATGATATAGTCTATGCTCACATGATAATACTCTGCCAACCGGAGCAGGTGGTGGTCGGTATCTCCTGCACCCCCAGTTCATATTTTGCATACTGCTGCTGGGTCGTGTTCAGAATCGCACCGGCTTCCTTCTGCGTCAGGTCTGCATCTTCACGCAGGTCACGCAATCGTCCATAACAATACATCGTAAAGCCCCCCCTGAAAGGACTATACTTCACATCTGATAAGATGTATTGACTTTACACCTTATCAGGTGTATTATGATTATAATGTATTCACATTTATTCTTTTTTCAGGAGGAATTATATTATGAAGAAATCCTTACGGCTGTTCTCTCTGTTCCTTGTTAGCGTTTTGCTTTTGGCCTTAACTGCATGTAGCGGTAGCAGTGGTGTCGGTGGTGGAAATGCCGAAGATACGCTGACTTCAAAAGTCAATGCAAAACTTTCCGGCACAGGTATTCAAGTGGAATATGACACTTCTCTGAACGAAAAGGCTGTTGTCTATCTCGACGTGTACCGCACTTCTGGCAATGAGGCTCAGGCAATTAAGGCTGCTGGCCTGAATTCCACTGAGTACAGAATGTATGCAACCACCGCCACTTCGTCCATTGATGATGCCGCTGCTGTTATCGCCGGTAATATTAAGGCAGAAAAAGAGACCAGCAAGCGCGTTGCCAAGAAGTTAGGTTATGCAAGTGGAAAAATGGCTTCCGGTGAACCTGTAATTTTTGTCCTTGTAAAATTCTAAACATTCAAGCTATCGCGGATTACAAAGATTCACCTTCCTTGTGCTCCGCTTTAGCATATGTATCTGCCGTAAATTTTGATATATAGGAGGAATCTTACATGAAGACAATCAGAAAATTTTCTCTCGTACTGCTTTCCATGGTTCTACTCTTCACCTTAACTTCCTGCGACGAAACCGGAGTGTATCTGTAGACACCGCCAAAGTAGAAAAGAGCGTTTTGTCTGTGATGAATACAGCTTTGGGCACAGATTTCACCAACGACGAAAGCCTGCGGGGCAAAGCGGATTATATTTGGGATAAGGTCGATAAAAATGGACGAATCTTCTGGACACAATCCATATACTACCCCGAAGGCGAAAACGGGGAAAGTTCTGGATAGAACCCATCTACGATTCGGATACTTTTGGCGAAGATTCAAAATTCCAGCTGACCGCATTTACTGAAGAAGAGCTGAAAAAGTACGAAAGACCGTCCAAGGAGCTGCTTGCACAGGTCAAGCAGAAAATTGGGAGCGCTGATAATTATACGGAAGTCACATCCTTTGTGTGACGGCAAGAAACATTGGCGGAAAAGTTTACGTTGTTTATGTAAGAGAAATAAGAAGCAAGTAAAGCCAATGGGCTGTCGCCATCTCAAGTCCAGCGTAGCTATAAAAACAAAAATCGGGGCACTCAGGTGGTCAAGCTGAGTGTCCCGTTTTTGTTTTCATCTGCGCACAGTGCCGTACCAGAGCCCTGTGTGCCGCGCAGCGATGCAGAGCAAACCAGAATGCTGCATCCTGCCAAGAAAAAGAGAGTATGGAATGGAGGAATGGAACGGAGCGCTTGCAGACGCTCCGTTTTTTGGTGCATAGTGGTTAGAGTTAGCTAACCGCTGTTGCGAGAACAGAATACCATAGATGGTTAGTCTTGTCAACCCTCAATTTGCAATTCCGCGAAAAAGGTGTGTGTCGCCGGGGTTTTAGCTTTTTTTCTACATTCTGCCCAAAGAATCCCCCTTGCTTTGGAAGAAAACCCACTTGTTTTCTATTGCTTTTTAAAGTGGTTCTTGTTATTATAGTAACGCAAGATTTTGTGGGCAGGTTTTCATTTTTGTCTACACCTTGTAGTCAGAGCTGCCGCAGACGGCAGTTCAAGACTGTTTCGCCCCCAGAAAGCCGCTATGCAGTGTACGGTTTTCAAGTCAGTAGTTAGAATGCGCTAACTTGCGCATGAAATGGAGCAAGGAGGTTCCAATGATCAATTTTGAACAGTGGGAAGGCTTTGAGGGCCGCATCTGGAAAGAGGAAGTCAATGTCCGCGACTTTATCCAGAAGAATTATACACCCTACGATGGCGACGAGAGCTTTCTGGCCGGTCCCACCGAAGCCACCAATAAGCTGTGGGGTGCCCTGCAGAAGCTGCAGAAGGAAGAGCGCGCCAAGGGCGGCGTGCTGGACATGGAGACCGAAGTCGTCAGCAGCCTGACCGCTTACGGCCCCGGCTATATCGACGAGACCCTGAAGGATCTGGAGCAGATCGTCGGCCTGCAGACCGACAAGCCCCTGAAGCGTGCATTCATGCCCTACGGCGGCATCAAGATGGCAGAGCAGGCCTGCACCACCTACGGCTATCAGCCAGCGAGGAGCTGCACAAGATCTTTACCGACTATACCCGCACCCACAACCAGGCTGTGTTCGATGCCTACACCCCTGAGATGAAGCCTGCCCGTCAGCACCCACATCATCACCGGCCTGCCCGACACCTACGGCCGCGGCCGCATCGTGGGCGACTACCGCCGCGTGGCCCTGTACGGCATCGATGCCCTGATCAAGTTCAAGCAGGAAGATTTCGCCAACTGCGGCGACGGCACCATGACCGATGACGTGATCCGCCTGCGCGAGGAGATCGCACGCCAGATCAGCGCCCTGAAGGGCATGAAGAAGATGGCCGAGGCTACGGCTGCGATATCTCCCAGCCCGCCAAGAACGCCAAGGAAGCCTGCCAGTGGCTGTACTTCGGCTACCTGGCCGCCATCAAGACCCAGAACGGCGCTGCCATGAGCGTGGGCCGCATCTCCACCTTCCTGGATATCTACATCCAGCGCGATCTGGAGAACGGCACCCTGACCGAGAGCCAGGCCCAGGAGCTGATCGACCACATGGTGATGAAGTTCCGCATGGTCAAGTTTGCCCGCATCCCCAGCTACAACCAGCTGTTCTCCGGCGACCCCGTGTGGGCCACCCTGGAAGTGGGCGGCATCGGCATGGACGGCCGCAGCATGGTCACCAAGAACTGCTACCGCTTCCTGCACACTCTGGAGAACATGGGCCCCGCACCGGAGCCGAACCTGACCGTTCTGTACTCCTCTGCCCTGCCCGAGAGCTTCAAGAAGTACGCCGCCAAGGTGTCCATCAACACCAGCTCTGTCCAGTACGAGAACGATGATGTGATGAAGCCCGTGTGGGGCGATGATTACTCCATCTGCTGCTGCGTGTCTGCCACCCAGACCGGCAAGGAGATGCAGTTCTTTGGTGCCCGCGCCAACCTGGCAAAGTGCCTGCTGTACGCCATCAACGGCGGCGTGGACGAGAAGAGCCACGAGCAGTGCGGCCCCAACTATGCCCCCATCACCAGCGAGTACCTGAACTATGACGAAGTCCTGCCCAAGTATGTCCAGATGCTGGACTGGCTGGCCGGCCTGTACGTCAACGTGCTGAACCTGATCCAGTATATGCACGACAAGTACTACTACGAGGAAGCCGAGATGGCCCTGATCGACACCGATGTGCGCCGCACCTTTGCCACCGGCATTGCAGGCTTCTCCCACGTCATCGACTCCCTGAGCGCCATCAAGTACGCCAAGGTCAAGGTCGTGCGCGATGAGACCGGCCTGGCCACCGGCTATGAGGTGGAGGGCGACTTCCCCAAGTACGGCAACGATGACGACCGTTCCGATGAGATCGGCGTTTGGCTGCTGCGCACCTTCCTGGAGATGATCAAGAAGCGCCACACCTACCGCAACTCCGAGCTACCACCTCCATCCTGACCATCACCTCCAACGTGGTGTACGGCAAGTACACCGGTGCTCTGCCGATGGCCGTGCCGCCTTTACCCCCTTTGCACCGGTGCAAACCCCAGCTACGGTGCGGAGCAGAACGGCCTGCTGGCTTCCCTGAACTCTGTTGCCAAGCTGCCCTACCACTGGCTCTGGACGGCATCTCCAACACCCAGACCATCAACCCCGAGGCTCTGGGCCACAGCGAGGAGGAGCGCAAGGAGAACCTGGTGCAGGTGATGGACGGCTACTTCGATCAGGGTGCACACCACCTGAACGTGAACGTGTTCGGCAAGGAGAAGCTGCTGGATGCCATGGAGCACCCCGAAAAGGAAGAATACGCCAACTTCACCATCCGCGTCTCCGGCTATGCGGTCAAGTTCATCGACCTGACCCGTGAGCAGCAGATGGACGTGATCTCCCGTACCTGCCATGCCGCACTGTGACCCTGTCGGTCTCGTCCACTCGCTGGAAAGCTTCGGCTCGGTGGACGGGCCGGGTGTCAGGTTCGTTGTCTTTCTGCAGGGCTGTGCCCTGCGCTGCAAATACTGCCACAACCCCGAAACGTGGAGCGCTGAGGGCGGCACGGAATGGTCTCCGGAGAAGCTGTTCCAGCACGTCTGGCGCTACCGCAATTACTGGGGCAAGAAGGGCGGCATCACCGTCAGCGGCGGCGAGCCGCTGCGGCAGATGGACTTCTTGACAAAATTCTTCCAGCTGGCACGCGCCAAGGGGGTGCACACCGCGCTGGACACGGCCGGTCAGCCGTTCCAGCCCGATGACCCCGCCTACCTGGCCGCCTTCGATACCCTGATGGCTTCCACCAGTCTGGTCATCCTGGATCTCAAGGAGATCGACCGGAGAAGCACCGTCAGCTTACCGGCCGGGACAATGCCAACATTTAGCCATGCACGGCACATCTCTGATCTGGGCGTTCCGCTCTGGATCCGGCATGTGCTGGTGCCCGGCCTCACCGATGACGAGGAGGGCCTGCGCAGGACCGCAGACTTCATCCGCAGCCTGAAAACGGTGCAGCGGGTGGAGGTTCTCCCCTACCACACGCTGGGGCTGTTCAAGTGGCAGAAGCTGGGCATCTCCTATCCCCTGCCCGATGCTGTTCCCCCCACGGCGGAACAGGTCCGCCGGGCGGAGGAACTGTTGGAAGTGGCTAAGTACCCCGGCTGAACTGCACCGGCAGGGTGGACTGGGAAAGCTTCATCCTGACTTAAACAAAAAGAATGACCCTCTTTATCACGCTGACGTATGCCCGCTCCTTTTTGGGGAGGTGGCACTGCGAAGCAATGATAGAGAGGGTCGTTTATTTTTCTTCACTTCCGGCGTGATACACCTGCAGATACACCTTTTGCGCTCGGCATCCGTGTTCTCTGCCAGCTGCTGGCAGAAACGCTCATCCTCGAACAGGGCGACCACATTGGGCGCATAGCGGGTGCCGCTCTGGGCCCGCAGCTCTTCCAGCAACGTGCGGAAGGGCTTGGCAAGGTTGTAGCACCGACCGATATTATCGGTGGCGGCATCCAGCGAGTCTGCCACGCTCAGCGCATCCACGATCCCCTTGATCTCCGGCGGGCAGGAGGGTACATCATTGGGATAGCCGCCCTTGCCGTTGTAATAGCAGTGGTGATAGAGTGCCGCCGGGGCCAGCGTTCTTCCGCAGCCCATTCTATTCAGAATGGCAGCGCCGGTCCTTGGGTGGCTCTGGATGCAGAAAAACTCCTCATCCAGCAGGCGGCGGGCGTTGTTGTCGATGTACATCAGAACGGCACACTTGCCAAGGTCGTGGTACAGGCCGCACTCATAGGCCGTCTGGCAGAGCTCTTCCCGCCGGGCCTGCACCTCGGCCGCGCTCCTGCAGCCCAGCAGGCCAACCAGTGTTTCGGGCCTTGTCTCGATCTGCCGATGCAGCAGGGCACGGGTCAGCTCTGCCACCATCAGCGAGTGGACATAGGTCGGCTTGTGCCCGGCCAGGATACTGCCCAGCATCCGGCGGTTCGCCGTTTCATCTGAGCTGGTGCTGATCTTGCTCAACTCCCAAGCGGCAGAGTTTACCACACGGGGATACTGGCTGGCCGGCATCTGTTCCAGATACTGATACGCAGAACGGCGCACCTGCTCCACGGTTGCACGATACCTCTGTGCTCCCGCCTCGTCCAGACGTTCTGCATAGACCGAGAGATAGGCCGCCAGAACCAGCTTCCGGTTGATGGCCTCGGCAGAATAATCATCCTGCGCCACGCTTCCCGCCGATTCCAGAAGGATCTTGACCACGTCTTCCAGGCTGCCCACCCCGGCATGGTAGCGGGCAGCGGCATAAAAGTAGGGCACCCGCAGTTCTGCAGGCGTGCATCCGGGCCTTGTGTTTCTTCTTGTGCGTCCAGATGTATTCCGCCGATTCCAGCACCTGCCGCGCCACCTCGGGATCCTCCTCCTGCCGCAGGTGGGTCAGCAGGGTCATGCGGTCCATGTGCATGGAATAGATGTAGCTTTCCCAGGGGAACTCCGGGTCCAGTGCATGGTAATGCGCAGACTGGATGATGTCCATTGCGCGGCGGAACCGCTCCAGATACCGGCAGCTTTCCGCATGGGTGCCGCGGGACATCCCCAGCCGGGTGTTGCCCACACAGCGGATGAGATACTGCCGGGTATTCCTGTCCAGCTGTTCATACCGTGACATGGATTCAGCAGCTTC
>ENA-OQCP01000409-OQCP01000409.1-human-gut-metagenome-genome-assembly--contig:-NODE-409-length-19569-cov-11.290299_pt1 | contig 19569 bp, 20 predicted proteins | sample MGYA00242760_ERZ504583 | MGnify/ENA primary metagenome ERZ504583 (study PRJEB26092, sample SAMD00036308) | human gut metagenome | host: Homo sapiens | study: EMG produced TPA metagenomics assembly of...
CATGAACGTGGCATCAGCGTACTGGATGTCCCATTCGTCGAATGTGAGCTGGCGGAAGTACGGCTCGCCGTCGGACAGCGGACGTGTGGGTGCGGTTATGGCGGTGCCGCCTGGATACGCGCAAGGGGAATCTCGACATCGCGGTAGCCCGCCATGCTAATGGAGATGCCGCCGTTAAAGTCGTACGCGTCGAGAAGCGTTGCCTCGTCCACGTAGTCTTCCGAAAGAGGGGCGACCTCAAAGATGGCCGTGCCTTCGTCATCGGTCGTGGCGGTGAGCTGCTTGCCTACGGCATAGCGCGATGTGAGCGTGACCTGGGCACCTGCGATGGGCGTATTCTTGTTGGCGACGTCGACCACGACTACACCAAACATGGTGCGCGAGAGAACGAGCACCTTGAAGGGATCTTCTTCGTCGGCATAGGCCGCGGTGGGCGCGAACGGCAGCAGGAAGGCATTTTCGCTTCCCGGCACGCGAGGCAACATGATGCTCGCCAGCGAGGACGCTCCAGCAACAAGTAACGAACGGCGATCAAGCATCTTGGGCTCCCATCCCGCAAATATCGGTGGAAATAATCCAATTTTGCGAGAAGACGCTTCGTGGCGGTAGTGCCGTTCGATGGCCAAAATGTCCAAATTGATCGAGCGAAGCGCCGGGTTCCGGAACGCGTTCGATGCGCTTGGCAGCCCGGTCGCTAACGCAACATATGAGCGACCAGCTCGGCGCGCGTGCCGATGCCAAGCTTTGCATATACGCCGGATAGGCGGTTTTTAACAGTGCCCGGCGACACGCCATATGGCGTGCGATTTCGGCGTTGGTCCACCCACGGCAGGCGAGCATGGCCATGGTGAACTCCGTGGTCGTTAGATCGTCGGCCACGTCCTCGCCCGAATCGGGGTTGTGGATGCGCCGCCAGCCGTAACTGAATCGATACGTAATCTCGATGATGCGTGCGAAATCGTCAGGGTATTGCGATTTTAGGCATGCCTCGATGAGTCCTTGCAAAAGGCCATGGTGTTCGCCGATGAGCTCGATAAGGCCGTCGGGACGCGCAATGTCCCAAGCGGCTCCGAAGTGTGCCTTTGCGGCGTCGACGTCTTTGAGGCTCATGTATGCCATGGAAGCTGCCAGGTGCAGGAACAGTTCCGAGATCGGATAGCTTTCCTGTTTCATGATCAGGCGTTTTCCGCCATGCCCAGACTGCGGCCGTATTCGCCGCGCAGATACAAGGCGTGCGCCATCACGTAGCTGGCGAACAGGCGCAGGCCTTCGGGCAGATGCGCCGCAAGCGGATGAAACTCTTCGGCAGAATACGGGGAAGGCAAGTGCAACAGGACACTCGCGGCCGAGGCGAACAGGATATGCGTGGCGTGAGCGGCGGGCGATTCCTCGTCAGTTGGCGTATCGAGGATGCCCGTAAGGCAACGACGGGCATCGGCGATACGGTTGAGCGACAGACTGGCATATCCGCAGATAAAGCATGCGGAATAGCGCAGCGCGGGATCGGTGGCGTCAAGATAGGGGCGCGCCGTCTTGGCAGCGAGGGTGGCCTGTCCGCGAAAGTACAGCGCTTCTGCCGTGGCGATGGTGCGTGAATCGGGGTCGGAAATGCCTGCAACCGCAGCGTCAATCTGCCCCGGCACAAAGGCGGTGCACATCAACGGCATGGGAATGAGCGGGTAACTATCGCAGTCCATCTTCCATCTTCCATCAGGTGGCCACATTAGCAGCAATTGTACTCCTGTTGCTCGGGACTGGAATTTGTGGTTATCGCCTACGATTATGCCGAACGAATAAAGGAAGAGTCTATTGGCAATGCTCCCAAGGGAGCTACCGAAGTCTAGCTGACCTCGACATTAGGAAAAATTGCCACCCCTGCAAAAAGCTCCGTTGCAGCGATGGGAAACGAACCTTGCTCTGCATATAATGAGGGCATATGACAGCGCGTTTGCATATGCGCGGCGCGTTCCATCGAACCGAAAAGGAGCCCTGCATGGATCCCAACAAGCGTCCCGACGATATGGTGCGTATCACCACTCCCGAACTTGCCCAGGTGTTCATCGGCGAGCAGGTCACCGCAATCCGCGAGCAGATCGGTGACAAGAAGGTTCTGCTGGCCCTTTCCGGCGGCGTTGACAGCTCGGTCGTCGCGGCGCTCCTGATCAAGGCCATCGGCAAGCAGCTCATCTGCGTGCACGTGAACCACGGCCTCATGCGCAAGGGCGAGAGCGAGCAGGTCGTCGACGTGTTCCAGAACCAGATGGACGCCAACCTGGTCTATGTGGACGCCACCGACCGCTTCCTCGATAAACTCTCGACGTCGACGAGCCCGAGGCCAAGCGCAAGATCATGGCGCCGAGTTCATCCGCGTGTTCGAGGAGGAGGCCCGCAAGGTTGGCGACGAGGTCAGCTTCCTCGCCCAGGGCACTATCTACCCGACATTCTGGAGTCGCAGGACGGCGTGAAAGCCCACCACAACGTTGGCGGTCTGCCCGAGGACCTGCAGTTTGAGCTCTGCGAGCCCGTTAAGCTGCTGTACAAGGACGAGGTGCGCGTCGTGGGCCGCGAGCTCGGCCTGCCCGAGAACATGGTTGAGCGTCAGCCGTTCCCCGGTCCTGGCCTGGGCGTCCGCTGCCTTGGCGCCATTACCCGCGACCGCCTCGAGGCGCTGCGCGAGGCCGACGCCATCGTGCGCGAGGAGATCGACAAGGCCGGTCTGACCATCTGGCAGTACTTTGCCGTGGTGCCCGATTTCCGCGCCACCGGCGTGCGCGAGGGCAAGCGCGCCTACGACTGGCCCTGCATTATTCGCTGCATCAATACCGTCGACGTCATGACCGCTGAGGTGCCCGAGCTCGACTGGGCGCTGCTCAAACGCATTACCGCACGCGTGACCGCCGAGGTCCCCGGTATCTGCCGCGTTTGCTACGACCTTACGCCGAAGCCCGTCGGCACGGTCGAGTGGGAGTAAGCTAACTCAGCTGGTAGGCGACGAGAACTAGCAGATGTGACAAAGGGACGGTCCCTTTGTCACATCTTCGATGTTATGTGCGGGATGGTACACCACACGGCGTGCCATCCGTTCGTTATTTTAATGAGCCGGGTGCGCGAGCGGGAAGAATCACGAGCATGGTCGTTCCGCGCTTCGAGCTTTCTTCGACCTCGATGGAGCCGCCGTGAAGCGCGGCGATCTCCCAGACCAGCGCAAGCCCCAGCCCCACACCGCCATATGCTCTGCTGCGCGATCTGTCGACACGAAAGAAGGGCTGAAAGATGCTCGTCTGGTATTGCTTGGGAATGCCTGGCCCTTGGTCACGCACGCGAAGCAGCACGCGGTCGCCTTCGGCACGGGCGCGATTTGCACGGTTGAGCTGGGCGCACTGTAGCGAATGGCATTCTCAACCAGGTTGAACAGTAGCCGATAGATCAACGTGCCGCAGCCGATCGTTTGCGCGTCGCCCTTGCTTACAAGCGTGATGCCCTTTTGCTCGGCAAGGGGCGCCAGGTCGGTGAGCACTTCTTCGATCATCGGCGCCAGGTCAATCGCATCGTTGCAGGGAACACTACGCAGCTCGCTCATCTCGAGCAGGGTCTTTGTCATGTGCGTCATTCGCTCGGTCTGCTCCTGCAGCAGCCGGAGCAGGCTCGCTGTATCGGCATCGGCGTCGGGGTGCTCAGCGCAAAACAACTCAACCTGGGCTTGCATGAGCGCGAGCGGCGTGCGCAGCTCGTGCGCCGCATTGCCCGTAAACTGTCTTTGTGCGGATAATCCCTCGTCAAGGCGGGAAATCATGTCGTTAAACGACGCGCTGCAGCGCCTGAGTTCAGAGGCACGTCCTCGCTGATCTTTGTGTCGGCGAGGTTGTCGGGCCGCACGCTCTCGACTTGCGCCGCAAAGGAGCGCAACGGCTGCAGCGCATATCCGCTCACGAAGTAGCTAGCACGCCACCGAGCAGCGTCGCCGCCGCGGTTATGCACCAGCTCGTCGCGCTAAACGATGCTTGGGCGTCGCTCACGACGATGGTCAACTCATCGTCGAGCTCTTTGCTTGCCGGGTCAAATGAGCTGGGCGCTGCGGTCTCCACCTTGTTGTGCGCCGCCGCTTCTGCACCAATCGAGTCCATGTAGCGCATGCCGGAGTAACCAACCAGGCAATTCATAAGTACGCAGGTCGAACATATCAGTAAGGCCGTCATCAACGTGATGCGCCACTGCAGCGACAGCCGCTTCATTTGCCGTCCTCCATAACGTAGCCTTCGCCGATTCGGTTGCGGATGGGGTCGTGCCCCAACGCGCCGCGCAGCTTTTTGCGCAGCGATGAGATATGCACGCGGGTCGCGTTGCTAAAGCTGTTGACGCTGCTGTCCCATACATGCTCGATAAGCTCTTCCTGGCGCACCGGCCGCCCTTGGTTAAGCATCAGGGATTCCAGGATGCCGGTCTCCTTGCGCGTGAGGGATAGAACCTCGCCGCCCACGGAGGCGAGGCGCGCCTTGGTGTCAAAGCTCAGTGATCCACAGGTTAGAACAACGTCGCTTTGCGTAAAGCGCCCGAGCGTGAGGCTGCGCATGCGTGCCGCCAGCTCGTCAAGATGGAACGGCTTGGTGAGGTAGTCGTTGGCGCCCGCACCGAGCCCCGCTACCTTGTCGGAGACCTCGCCGCGTGCCGAGAGCACGAGCACCTTGGTCTCGCAATCAGTTGTCCTGAGTTGCCTGAGCACGGTCATGCCGTCGACATGAGGGAGATTGAGGTCGAGCACAACAAGATCAAAGGTCTCGACATCGAGCAGATCGAGGGCCTGTTGTCCGTCGTAGCAGCAGTCGACGCTATAGGCCAAGTTGCGCAGGCTGCGTGCGATCGCATCGCACAGCGCCCGCTCGTCCTCGACGACCAAGATACGTATAACGTTCTCCTTGCATAATCATTCACGCTTAACACGGATTTTATAGTCGGTATGGTCCAATGGGTCGCGAAACGAAAAGAGTGGTCAGATTGTTCAAAGCGATTAAGCCTGTGGCGCAGGTGGCTTTGCTGATCGTTGGGGTAGCCATGGTTGGCTTTGGAATTATGCGCGGCGAGGCAGATGCCGTGCTGGCCAAGGCAATCAGGCTGTGCTTGGAGTGTATCGGAATTGGATAAAAGAAAAAACACTGCATCGCATCTTTTAGCGCGATTTCGTGGATTGATTCAGGCGGCGGCGACGCTTGCGACCAATATTCACCTGCCTAACTTTGCCAAGGGCGGCATCTACCAGGGAGCGGGCAAAGCCGTCTGCGTGCCGGGCCTCAACTGCTACTCGTGTCCGGCGGCCTCGGGTGCGTGCCCCATCGGGTCGTTTCAGTCGGTGGTGGGCTCGTCTAAGTTTAGCTTTTCGTATTACGTCACCGGAACGCTCATTCTGATCGGCGTGCTGCTGGGACGTTTTGTATGCGGCTTTTTGTGCCCGTTTGGATGGCTACAAGAGCTTTTTCATAAGATTCCCAGCAAAAAGCTCTCCACGAAAAAGCTCAAGCCGCTCACGTACATCAAGTATGCCGTGCTGCTGTTTGCCGTGGTGCTGCTGCCCGTCTTGGTGGTTAACGATGTGGGTATGGGCGACCCGTTCTTTTGCAAGTACATCTGCCCGCAAGGTGTGCTCGAGGGCGCGATTCCGCTGTCCATCATGAACGTGGGAATCCGCTCCGCGCTGGGAAAGCTCTTTTCCTGGAAGCTCGCGATCCTCATTGTGGTTGCGGTGCTGAGCGTGCTGTTCTATCGCCCCTTCTGCAAATGGATTTGCCCCCTCGGCGCATTTTATGCGCTCATGAACAAGGTGTCATTGCTGGGGATTCGGGTTGATCATTGTAAATGCGTCTCGTGCGGCAAGTGCGCCAAGGTGTGCCAGATGGACGTGGACGTTACGCGTACGCCCGACCATGCCGAGTGCATTCGTTGCGGCAAATGCGTGGGCGCGTGCCCCGTCGATGCTATTAGCTTTCGCTACGGGCTGGGTGTGACGGGCGACAAACCCGCGCAGTCCACGCAAGCCTGCGAAAACAAATAGGTACCTATATAAGTTTCGATATAAACGGAGGAACCATGAAACTGTCAAAAATTGCGGCTCTGTTGATGCTGCCCGTGCTGGCGCTGACGCTCGCGGCGTGCTCTGCCCCCAAGGGCGACGCGAAGGATGCCACGAGCGGCGATGCGCAGATTGCCGAGCTCATAGCGCAAAAGCCGTCGAGTGCCGAGGGGGCGGCCGAGCTGTACCAGCAGCTGCTGCAAAAGGAAAACGAGATCTTTGCGAGCGATAACGCCCTATGGGAAAAGGTGTTCCTTGCGGCCAACAAAGACACTCCCATGATTGAGGACGGCAAGAACTACGGTGACTTCTTGCTCGATACCATCGAGGGCGCCAAGGATCAGTTTGCGGCTGACGAGCTTAAGACGCTTAAGGCCGGCGCGCAGCAGGTCAAGGAGATCGAGGACAAGCTCATGGCGCTGGAGAAGGAGTTCCCCGGATGTGGCAGCACGCCCGGCGAGGGGAAGAGCGTCGATGCTTCGACCGCAGGCATGACCAACGGCGAGAGCGAGGAGACGAAGTTCCCCAGCTTTAAGGGCAAGGACTTGGACGGGAACGATGTAAACAGTGACGAGCTGTTCTCCAAGAACAAGGTCACCGTCATGAACTTCTGGTTTACCACCTGCAAACCGTGCGTGGGAGAGCTGGACGATCTGGAGAAGCTCAACAAGGAGCTTGCCGAGAAGGTCGGCCAGGTCGTGGGCGTTAATTCCTTTACGCTCGACGGCAACAAAGACGAGGTGGCCGATGCCAAGGACGTGCTTTCCAAGAAGGGCGTGACGTATAAAAACATCTGGTTTAAGTCGGATAGCGAGGCCGGAAAGTTCACCTCCAACCTGTACTCGTTCCCGACCACCTATGTGATCGACCAGAACGGCAACATTGTGGGAGAGCCGATCATGGGCGGCATCAACTCCGCTGAGCAGCGCGAGGCGCTCAACAAACTGATCGATCAGGCACTCGCGAAGAGCGAACAGTAAGTCCGTGGGACAGACAACTGAAGGGGAGTCGCTGGAAACAGCGACTCTTTTTTCTGCTTCGGGGTAGCATCATGGGTATACGTCGAAAGGGCACGCAGCTTTTCGTGCATTGCCCGAGCGGTGCGCGAAGCAACCAAGCTGTGAGTTTTCTTAAGCGTTCTGGGTATGGCAGTGTCAAGAATATCGGCGGCATAAGCGGCTACACGGGAAAGGTGGTGCGTTAGCTATGAAGGTGGTTATCGTTGGAGGCGTCGCGGGCGGCGCATCGGCGGCGGCACGTTTGCGCAGACTCGACGAGCAGGCCCAAATTGTCATCTTTGAGCGCACGGGTTTTGTATCGTATGCCAATTGTGGGCTTCCGTACTACATTGGCGGCGTGATAGAAGAAGAGAGCGCATTGACGCTGCAGTCTCCCAAGGGCTTTTGGGATCGCTTTCGCATTGCGGTCAAGACGAGTCACGAGGTGTTTGCCATCCATCCCGATTCGCATACGGTCGAGGTTCGCAATATGCTGACGGGCGAGGAATTTGTCGAGACGTATGACAAGCTCATCCTGTCGCCGGGTGCAAAGCCGATCCGCCCTGCGTTGCCGGGCATCGACTCGGATAAAATCTTTAGCCTACGCACCGTTGAGGACACGCTGCGTATTCACAGCTATGTTCGAGAGCGGCGACCGAGCAGTGCCGTCGTGATCGGCGGCGGCTTCATTGGCGTCGAGACGGCGGAGAATCTGTGTGAGCTGGGGCTCCAGGTGACCCTTCTGCAGCGTCCCGTCCAGCTTATGAACAACCTGGATTACGACATGGCGACCCTTTTGCATACCGAGGTGCGTGAGCACGGTATCGATCTGCGCCTCAAGGCCGATGTGACAGGTTTTGAGGAAGTTGATGGCCGCGTTGTCACCCATGTTGCGGGCGATGACCCTATCGGAGCCGATATGGTGCTGCTTGCCATTGGCGTGGCACCTGAGAGCCATCTGGCGCAAGAGGCGGGGCTCGAACTGGGCATCAAGGGGGCTATTGTGGTCAACGACCGCATGGAGACCTCTGCTGCCGACGTGTATGCCGTGGGCGATGCCGTGCAGGTCACGCATCAGGTGACCGGCGAGGACGCGGTCATTTCGCTCGCCGGCCCCGCCAACAAGCAGGGGCGTGTCGTCGCCGATGTCATAGCTGGCATGGACAGCTGCTACCTCGGATCGTTGGGCTCATCGGTTATCAAGGTATTCGATTTGACGGTGGCAAGCACGGGACTATCCGAAAAGGCAGCACACGCGGCGGGAATTGACTGCGACAGCGTGGTCCTGTCGCCCGGTTCGCATGCGGGTTATTATCCGGGCGCAACGCCCATGACCATGAAGGTTGTCTTCGAGAAGCAGGGATTGCGCCTGCTGGGTGCGCAAATCGTGGGCATCGATGGTGTGGACAAGCGTATCGACGTCCTGGCGACTGCCATCCAGGCAGGCATGCGCGGCGATAGGCTTAAGGATTTGGACCTAGCATACGCGCCGCCGTATTCATCGGCGAAGGATCCCGTCAATATGGCGGGCTTTATGATCGAGAACCTCAATCGCGGCATACTGGCGCAGTGGCATTGGGAGGATGAGCCAACTTGCCACGCGATGGCAGCGTGCAGCTGCTCGATGTTCGTACGGAAGGGGAGTATGAGCGCGGGCATATCGATGGTTTCGTAAACATTCCCGTCGATGATCTGCGTAATCGCCTGGGCGAGCTCGACCGGGCCAAGCCGGTTTACGTGATTTGCCAGAGCGGCATTCGCAGCTACATTGCTTGCCGCATTTTGGCGCAGCATGGCTTTGAGTGCTTTAACTTCTCGGGCGGCTATCGCTTCTTTGCAGCCGTGACTGAGGCTCGCCGCGGCAGTGCTAACGTTATGCCGTGCGGGCTCGAAAAGTAGCGCGCATTGGAATGTGACAAAGTGACAGCCTCTTTGTCGCATCGGGGATGTTATACGCGGGATGGTGCGCCATGCGGCGTGCTGTCCCGTTCGTTTTTTGGCGCGGTTCGTTACATTTCTCACTGGTATCGGCCAAAAATGAGGATAGAGTAGGACAAACGCGCCGAACGTGAACGGCGGGGGAGCGGGCGAGCGCGCCCGCGCGAGAGAGGTTGCCGTCCATGCTGGATCTCAGAGATATTTGCAAAAGGTACGTTACGCAGTCGTTTACGCAGGTAGCGCTCGACAGCGTAAGCCTGTCTTTTCGCGATAACGAGTTTGTAGCCATCCTGGGTCCCTCGGGCTCGGGTAAAACTACGATGCTCAACGTCATCGGCGGACTCGACCATTTCGATTCCGGCGACCTGCTGATCGACGGTATTTCGACCAAGGATTTTTACGATCGCGATTGGGATGCCTACCGCAACAACCGCATCGGCTTTGTGTTCCAAAGCTATAACCTCATTCCGCATCAGACCATTTTGGAAAACGTGGAGCTGGCGCTCACGCTCACGGGTGTGGGGCATGCCGAGCGCCGCCAGCGTGCGCGCGAGGCGTTGGAGAAAGTTGGCCTGGGCGAGCACGTTAACAAACGCCCGAGCCAGCTATCGGGCGGACAGATGCAGCGCGTGGCCATCGCCCGCGCCCTGATCAACGACCCCGAGATCGTGCTGGCAGACGAGCCGACCGGCGCCCTAGACTCAACGACATCCGTGCAGGTCATGGATTTGCTCAAGGACGTTGCGCGCGACCGTCTGGTCATCATGGTCACGCACAATCCCGAGCTGGCGTACAGGTACGCCACGCGCATCGTTACCCTGGCGGACGGCAAGATCACCGACGATTCCGACCCCTTTGATGTTGCCAAGCGCGCGCCGCGAGGCCAAGCCTACGCGCAAAACCTCGATGAGCTTTGTGACGGCGCTGGGGCTTTCTGCCCGAAACCTTATGACCAAAAAGGGCCGTACGGCCATGACGGCCTTTGCGGGCTCGATTGGCATTATCGGCATTGCGGCGATCCTGGCACTCTCCAATGGCGTAAACGGCTACATCAAAAAGGTTGAGGAGGACACGCTCTCGAGCTACCCACTCACCATTTCCAAGCAGGATTACGACCTGTCGTCCATGATGGGCGGAGAGGGGGCCACGGATGACGGTTCGTCTGAAAGCGTGGATTCGTCCGACGACAGTGCCGACGGCGAGGCTAAGGGAACCGATAAGATTCCTGTGGTCACGGCCGTAAAGGATATGTTTGCGAGCGTTAAGTCCAATGACATGACGAGCTTTAAGGCATGGCTCGATGCCGGTGGCGACGGCATCGATAAAGAGGTCAACGCCATTCAGTACGGCTACGGTGTATCGCCGGTTGTCTATCGTGCCGGCAAGGGCGATGAGAAGCCTGTCCGGCTGGTGCCCAACGCCATGACCGAGGCCATGAGCGGAGGCGCGAGCTCGGCGGCAACGGTGAGCATGGATTCCATGGGAACCTCGGTCTTTAACGAGATGATTGACGACCAGAGCCTGCTCGACAGCCAGTACGATGTCGTTGCCGGCCATTGGCCCACGTCCGCCAACGAGGCCGTGATGGTGCTTTCGAGCCGCGGCACGGTGGGCGACTATACGCTCTATAGCATCGGTGCGCTGGATATCGATGAGCTCAATGACCTGGTCAACAGCGCCATGACGGCCGACGGCAAGGTCGAGACGCCCGAGACCGGCACCGACTTTACCTACGACGATGCGCTGTCCACGACATTTAAGGTGTTGTCGCCGGCCGATGCCTATCGCAAAAACGAAGAGACCGGCATGTGGACTGACATGTCTGGCGATGCCGACTTTATGGCGTCCAAGGTTGCTGACGGTATCGACGTGCGCATTGTGGGCGTGGTGCGACCCAACGAGACGGCTAACGCGAGTGCATTGTCCCCGGGCATTGCCTACACGCATGCGCTGACTCGCCAGCTTATGGAGCGCGCTGCCGATTCGCAGATCGTGCAGGAGCAGCTTGCCCGCCCCGAGACGGATGTCTTTACGGGTAAAACCTTTGATGAGCTGCAAGGCGAGGCCAAGCAAGGCGTTGATCTGGGCAGCATGTTCAGCGTGGACGAGGCGGCGCTAAAGAGCGCGTTCTCGCTCGATACGTCTGCGCTCTCGGGTGCGGCCAGCGGTATGGACCTTTCTGGTATCGACTTGTCCGGTCTGGACATTGACCTTTCGGGCGTTGGGAAGGACATCGACTTCAGCGACATCATGGCCAAAGCGCCGGCTCCAGATTTCTCGGGCATCTTTGACGGTCTGGAGCTCACACCCGAGCAAATGCAGCAGGTGGGAACGCTTGCCAACCAGCTGTTTGAGGGCTTTATACAGTCGGATCAGTTTAAGGCGCTGTCGCCCGAAGATCTTAAAGACGCGTCAAAGCTTGCTGCCGCTTTCTCGACGTATCTTGAGCATGATGCCGACGCCCAGCAATACCTGGCTCAGCTCAAGGCGCTCGGCGGCGATGCCCTGGCCGAGCGTCTTGAGCACGCGATGACCGACTATGTGCAAAAGCAGCTGGCTCCGTATCTGCAGCAGTCTATGGATCAGGTGACCAAGACAATCAGCGAGCAGATCGCGATGACGGTATCGGCCCAGCTCAAGATGGGTGCGGCGGGACTTATGGACCAAATGGCGACGCAGATGTCTTCGAGTTTTGCCAACTTGGCGAGCGCCATGCGCGTGGATGCGGGTGCCTTCGCTCGTGCCATTCACTTCAACATGGACGCCGAGGACCTGAGCTCGCTCATGATGAGCTATGCCAAGCGTCAAAGCTCACCTACGATAACAATCTGACCACGTTGGGCTATGCGGACGAGGCAGACCCCATCTCGGTCAAGATTTTCCCGCGTGACTTTGAGGCCAAGGAGCGCGTACTCGATCACATCGATGCGTACAACAAGCAGGTCAAAGCCACTGGCCACGATGAACAGGCGATCTCGTACACCGACTACATGGGCATCATCATGGGTTCGGTGACCGACATCGTGAACACCATCAGCTTGGTGCTCATCGCATTCGTGAGTATCAGTTTGATGGTGAGCTCCATCATGATCGGCATCATCACCTACATCAGCGTGCTGGAGCGCAAAAAGGAGATTGGCATCCTGCGTGCGATCGGCGCGTCGAGGCGCAACGTGGCCAACGTATTTAATGCCGAGACCTTTATCGAAGGTCTCATTGCCGGCGTCTTTGCCATTGTCGTCGTGGTGGCTGTGAGCCTTCCGGTTAATGCTTGGGCTCTTGCTGCCAAGCAGGTACCCAATCTGATGAGCCTGCCCGTTCAAGACGCGCTGATGCTCATTGCAATTTCGGTGCTGCTGACGGTTGTTGCCGGTCTGCTGCCGGCCCGCAGCGCATCCAAGAAAGACCCCGTGGAAGCCCTACGCTCCGAATAATGTGACAAAGGGACTGTCCCTTTGTCACATTGAGACCCTTGCGAAATCGGGGTCTAATTACCGTTCGGCAGGTTAAGAACTCCCTCTCCCGCTTAATGCTTGACGAAGAGTCTTCTGGTTTATATACCTATCGGTAGGCATATAGGATGTATTGCCGATAGAAATGGAGCAACCATGACTCTCACCACACCAGCCAAAAAAGATTGTCTCCGTGAAAGCGGCGCATTTGCTTGGGTCGTCGTTATTGCGCTCGGCTTAATGTCCGCCGGAACAACTGGCACATATAGCATTATTGCCGGCTCATTCGTTGCTCCAGTATGTGAAGATCTGGGCTTTGACTACACTTCTTTTTCTTTCTATTTCACCGCGATTCTTCTTGGCCTTGCGCTTGGGCTTCCGCTTTTGAGTCGCTTCATTCCAAAAGTAATCGGCAAACCATGGCATATTTGCATTGAACTCGTCCTTATTGTCGCCGGCGCCGCAATGGCGTTCTACACCGAGGTCTGGATGTTCACCGTCTCCGCCGCAGTGATCGGCATCTGCTTTTCGTTTACAACGGGCGTCTGCATGTCCGATGTCATTGACCAATGGTTCAGCAAATCGTCCGGTCTTGCCATCGGCCTCGCTTGGGGCGTTAATTCTCTCTGTACGCTGTTATTGAGTCCTGTCATTACGCTGGTCATCGAGCAGCAAGGCTGGCGTACGGGATACATCGTGCTTGCGGCCGTTTCTGCAGCTATGATTTTGCCTGCAAGCGCATTTATCATTCGCCTTAACCCCTCTGATCGCAACATGCTTCCGTACGGAGAGACCGCCTCCGAAACCCATGAGAGCTGCAGCGCCGATGAGCAGGAAGATGTTCTTTCGGGCATGGCACTCCGCGATGCCGCGAAAACGCCGTCTTTTATTCTCTGTGTCCTCTTGCTTTGCGTGGCGCAGCTCACCTGCTGCATGAACCAGCTGTTTCCAACCTATGCAAGCGAGGTCGGTTTCAATCCTATCGTAGGAAGCTTAATGGTCTCGGCAGCTTCACTCTCCGATATCTTCCTAAATCCCTTCGTGGGCAAAACATGCGACAAGCTTGGCGCTATTAAAGCAACGGTCGCATGGACAGGTGTCAGCATTCTTTCATTCCTGCTTCTTATCATTGGCGGAAGCAATGAGACCGTTTCCATCATTGCAGCTGGTGTAAACGATGTCATGTTCGCCATCGTTGGAACCGCAATGCCGATGCTTCTACTCTCGCTCTTTGGATCACGCGATTTTGGAAGGATCTATTCGATCGTTTGCTCAGCGGGCTATGTCGTCGGTGCTTTTGGAATGCCGGTCATGATGAAGGTTTACGGCATGGCGGGGTCATTCCAGGGAGTATTTATCTTCTGCATTGCCTGCAACCTTATGATTGCTGCGTTTGCTATCGTTTCCGGCTTTCTCAATAAGGCTGCTGAAAAGTAATAAGCGCCGATTTGCATCGGCATAGATTGCCACGCAACAGGGGTCGACTCCAAGCCAGACTGGAGTCGACCCCTGTTTTCGTTTTAAAGGTTGCCCGCAGGCACCATGGGTGCCAACATGCGCTTCAGCTTGGCTGGTTTATTTGAACATAAGCTCGACTATTCCCGCCCAAACCGCTTTTTCATCAATATCCTCACCTTGAGCGACCGTATTGCTTGCTCCCTCCAGAACGGTATAAAGAATTTGTACGTAGAGCATTACGTCGCGCTATCGGAAAACGCGCCAATCTCTACACCATGAAGAAGGATGTCTTTAAGCGCATCCATGGTTCGTTTGGTCGCCGTCGCTTGACGTTCCTGAACTGCAGGAATTCGATTTGCTTGAACGCTAACCTCGGCCAGCACGCGCCGGCGCTTTTCATCGCTTCGATAGCCACCTATAACTGAATTGCCGAGCTCGATAAGCGCGGCCTTGAACCCGTCCCTATCGACTATTAGCGAGTAGTCGCGCTGATAGTCAATGGTCGGAAACATGCTGTCCAAGAGCGTAGTGAAAATCTCCTCTTTAGAGGGAAGTAGTAGTACACCGACGGCTTGGATATACCGACAAAGTCGCAAATCTTTCCGATAGACGCTTTGTCATAACCGACTTCTGCCACAAGATCGTACATTGCGTCCAATATTTTTTTTCTTGTGCTCACGCTGCATTTCTCCATCGCAAATCACTTCCGCACTACCAACATTATTAAGGATGGCAACGGAACATCAATTCGTGTCCAAACATGACCACTATATACGGTGAACGGTATGTATCAGTAGGCGAGCGGCAATTATTCAAAACTATCTACCGAACGGTAGGTATAGTAGTACTATAGCAGGTGAAACCCCGCTATTGTCGCGGCCGGACAGCATCGCGGGAAACCCGACGGAAGGACCAACCATGTACGAGAACTATCGTATGCCGGGCGAGTTCGAGAAGCGCTCCAACGTCTATGTGACATGGCTTCCCGATTACATCCGTGCAGAGCTATGATAACCGCCAGCCTGCGTTGACGTGATCAAGGCTCTGCTCGAGTATGGCGACGTTACGGTCAACCTCAATTGCGGTACCCCCGGCTCCTATGAGGAGCTTGCTCGCGCCTGAAGGAGGAGGGGGTTGATCTCGATCGCATCGAGATCACGCAGTTCGAAGACTCCAACTTCTATGTCCGCGACAACGGTCCCAGCATCATGGTCGACGACAAGGGCCATTCTTATATGGTCAACCCCGCTTGGACCTATTACGGCGTGTGGGACAAGAACTCCCCGGAGTGCCAGTCCGCACGTAAGGCAGCGGTTCACATGGCGGTTGCGCTCGGTTGCTTCGATATCGTCAATTCCGAAATGGTTTCGGAGGGCGGCGACCGCGAGTTTGACGGTCACGGCACTCTGATCGCCATCGAGGACACGGAATGCCGCAAGCGTAATCCCGAGTTCACGAAAGAGGAAGTAGAGGCCGAGTATAAGCGCATCTACAACCTCAACAAGGTTATCTGGCTTCCGCAGCCTATGCTCGAGGACGACGACTATCGACTGGGCATCCTCGACGAGAAGGAAGACGGAACTCCCGTCTTTGGCATGAGCTTTGCAGCTCACATTGATGAGATGTGTCGCTTTATCACTCCGAACAAGATTCTTCTTGCCGAGGTGTCCGATGAAGAGGCAGCCTCGAGCAAGGCTGGAGCAGAGTCTCGTCGCCGCATTGAGGCAGCCTACGAGATCCTGAGCAACGAAACGGACTGGGAGGCAAGCCCTTCGAGATCGTTCGTATGCCCACCGCCGAGCCTATTGAAGTCGTTATCGCCCCTGGCGATGAAGATTACGAGCTCTATAAGGCTTCATCGACGAAATGGGCGGCAAGTTTATGGATGGCACCCCCTGGCCCGAGGGCCCCGTCCACTTCTACGCCGCAGCGAGCTACTGCAACTTCCTGATTTGCAACGGCGTCGTTCTTGGCCAGCGTTATTACCACGAGGGCATGAGCGAGGTCGTGAAAGAGAAGGATGAGCAGGCCAAGGCAGTTCTTGAGAGCTGCTTCCCCGATCGCAAAGTCATCATGATTGATTCCCTCGCGCTTAACCTGTCCGGCGGCGGCGTGCACTGCTGGACTAAGGACGTGGCGGCCAGTCGTTAGTGAGCCTTAGAGCCTGCGCTCTTTGGCTTAGGCGCCACATGTACCGCTCCCCGAGGGATATCCGTGTTTTCCTCGGGGACACATTCAACAATAATTTTGATAATAATTCGAAAGGAAATAGGCATGAACAACAGCCTCCGCGGTCGCGACTACATCAACATCCATGATCTTTCCTCCGAGGATTTCCGCTATCTCATCGATCTTGCCTGGAACCTTAAGGCTCAGAAGAAGTCCGGTGTCGACCAGCACTACTTCCCCGGCAAAAACGTCCTCGCCAACTTTGAGTGGGGCTCGACCCGTACTCGTTGCGCATTCGAGACCTCCTGCAATGATTTGGGCATGGGCTTCACTTATCTGACCAACTCCCACATGGGTGACTGCGAGACCGTCAAGGATGCCATGCGCGTCTTTAACGGCATGTACGATCTCATCGTCTACCGCGCACAGAAGGACGAGCAGTTCCTCTATGACGTCGCCGACCTGGTTGACATCCCGGTCATCAATGCCCTTACTCTCGGCGATCACCCGACTCAGATGCTCGCTGACGCTCTTACGATGGAAGAGCAATGGGGCGGTTTGCGTACGAGCCGCGGCAAGAAGATGGCTTTCGTTGGCAACTGCGCCGGCGCCCCAGTGTGGTATGGCCGTCTGTGCGCTATGCTCGACATGGACTTCCTCGCCATCGGCCCCGACGACCTCCGTCATCAGATGTGCAAGGAAATGATCGAAGAGGTGGAGGCCTGCTACGCCAAGTACGCTCCCAATAGGACCTTTACCATCACCTCTGACCTCGATGCCCTGGATGGCGTTGACGTTATCGTTACCGAGGAGTGGCGCTACATCAACCCGAGTGCGGCGAAGAGGTTCTGGATCCCGACGACTACAACTCCTGGTTGGGCGATGCCGAGTCTTTGTACCCCTATCGCGTCACCAGCGAGCTGTGCAAGCGCACCAACAATCCCGACATCTTCTGCATGCATGAGCTTCCCTCTGTCCATAACGCAGATCACCGTGTCGGCAAAATGCTCCTCGACCAGTGCAAGAACGACCTCCATCGCGAAATCATCACCGAGGCTTTGAGATTGCCGACGAGTGCTTTGAGGCCAACGCTTCGGTCATCTTCCGTGAGGCAGAGAACCGTCAGCACACCATCAAGGCCGTTATGTGTGCCCTTCTGGGTCTCTAGGAGCTGTATCAATGGATAATGCAAAGTTAAAGAGCAGCAAGGTTTACGCATGGGTTCTCGTAATCGCGCTCGGCCTTATGTCTGCCGGCACGACCGGATCCTATAGCGTCATCGCGGGCTCCTTCGTCGCACCCGTGTGCGAGGAGTTCGGGTTTGACTATTCCATCTTCTCGTATTACTTCACCGCAACGCTCATTGGTCTTGCGGCAGCTCTTCCGTTTGTCGGAAAACTCATTCCCAAGGTCGTTGGCAAGGTTTGGCTCCCCGTTGTCGAGCTTATTTTGCTCGCTGCCGGCGCAGGCATGGCCTTCTACACCGAAGTCTGGATGTTCATCGCCGCTGGCGCCCTGATTGGCGTTTGCTTCGCCTTCACCACCGGCGTCGCCATGTCCGACGTTATTGACCAGTGGTTCAAAAAATCTGGTGGCCTGGCAATCGGTCTCGCTTGGGCAGTGAACTCGATTTACATGCTCATCATGAGTCCCGTCATCACCTCTGTCATCGAGGCCGCTGGCTGGAGGACTGGCTATCTGGTGCTCGCTGGCGTCTCCGCCGTGCTCATTCTCCCCGCTTCCGTCCTGATTATTCGCTATAAGCCTCAGGACAAGGGCATGCTGCCCTATGGCTACGTCGAGGGCGAGACGGTCACCGAGACCGAGGAGACGACCGAGGATAGCACGCGTGGCGTTAGCTATGCGCGCGCCATTAAGTCGCCTGCCTTCTTCTTCTGCATCGGCTTCCTCTGTCTCGTTCAGCTCACTTGCTGCATGAACCAGCTCTTCCCGACGTATGCTTCCGAGGTTGGTTTTAGCCCCATGGTGGGCGGCTTCATGGTATCCGCTGCAGCGCTCTTCGATCTGTTCCTCAATCCGATCGTCGGCACCACTTGCGATAGGTTCGGCAGCACGAAGGCCATTCTGGGCTGGCTCGCTGTCTCCATCCTCTCCTTTGTCATGCTCATGATGAGCAGCAGCAACTCGACGCTCAGCATCCTCGCAGCAGGCGTGAACGACGTAATGTACGTCATCGCTGGCACTGCCCTGACCGTTTTGGTTATGGATGTCTTTGGCTCCCGCGATTTCGGTCGCATCTTCGCGCTGATCTGCTCCGTGGGCTATATCGTCGGCGCCTTTGGCATGCCCGTTATGATGAAGGTCTATGAGCTTGTCGGCTCCTTCCAGGGCGTCTTCATCTTCTGCATCGCATGCAACGTTATTATCGGCCTGTTCTTGCTGCTGGCAAAAAAGACTGGTAAGAACCTCTCCTGGGACGAATAGTTCGATTCGTCTTAGACATACGCTGTAGGGCTTAACCTGCAGCCGCTTTGGGGCATCGACTAACATCGGTGCCCTTTTTCATCGAATGTGACAAAGGAGCAGCCACTTTGTCACATTGAGTGGCATGTAAATCGAGGTCTAATACTTTTCCGAGAAGTGAACGGCCATACTTGGGCCTCCGAAGCATCGACATTTTTAGACGTCAAACCCGCAGGATTTGGCTGGCAAAACCGCAGGAAATTGCATCTCGAAAGTGCCGATCTTCGGGGGCCCGTTTTCACTCGTTCACTTCTCGGGAAAAGTATTAGACCTCGTTGTATGGGGTGCGGCTGGAGGGTGGTCATCGTTCAGTAGCTACCTCTTCCTTGTGAATCGCCTGAAGCGCAAGGCATAATGCATGTGACAAAGGGACGGCCCCTTTGTTGTGTTGATATGAGAGAAGAGTAGATGATCCTTTCGCTGGCCCCTATGGAGGGGATTACCGGGCATGTGTTCCGTCGCGTGCATGCGGAGTGCTTCGGTGCGCTCGATTGCTATTACACGCCGTTTTTGCCGCCGCCGCGGGTGGGAAACCGCTTTGGCGGCAAGGCGTTTAAGGAGATCGATCCTGCCAATAACCAGGGGCTCAACGTGGTGCCTCAGCTGATGTCCAAGAACGCGGACGAGTTTGTGTGGGCGGCACAGGTGCTCGCCGACATGGGCTACCGCGAGGTCAATCTCAACCTGGGTTGCCCTTCGGGAACGGTTGTCGCCAAGGGCAAGGCTCGGGTTTCTTGCGCAATCTCGACGAGCTCGAGGCGTTCTTAAGCGATGTGTGCGAGCGGTCGCCGTTGCCGGTGTCGGTAAAGACCAGGCTGGGGCTGGAGAATGACGACGAATACGAGCGCGTGCTCGATCTGTATTGCCGCATGCCGTTGGCAGAGCTGATCGTGCATCCGCGCGTACAGAAGGACCGCTATACGGCTCGCCGCGCAAAGAGTTTTATGGCGAGACGCTGGAGCGTGCGCCGTTCCGGTTGCCTATAACGGCGATATTTTTGATCTTGAGG
>ENA-OQCP01000410-OQCP01000410.1-human-gut-metagenome-genome-assembly--contig:-NODE-410-length-19563-cov-4.329337_pt1 | contig 19563 bp, 23 predicted proteins | sample MGYA00242760_ERZ504583 | MGnify/ENA primary metagenome ERZ504583 (study PRJEB26092, sample SAMD00036308) | human gut metagenome | host: Homo sapiens | study: EMG produced TPA metagenomics assembly of...
TATATTTTTTTGTTAAACGTGCCGGATTCCGGTACGCGGCTAACCTGTTTTGTTTTTCTGCCGGTAAACTCCTGTTCAGTCTTTTTGATTTTTCTTAACATGCGCAGTTCCTTTCCAATTTCTTTAATCTCTTGTGAAAGTCGGTCAATATCATTTTTTGTAATATCATCATCGGCAGCTGTTCCTTTAGCTGTTCATATTCATCCTGAAGGGCTTCAAAAGCTTCATCACTGATATCAGGATTCTTCAATTCGTTTTCTATCTGCTCTTTTCTGTCAAGCTGTTTTTTCTGTCCACTGTCCAATGCCTCTGAAGCATCCTTTTTATTCCACTTTTCCCTTTTAAGTGAATTTATCATTTCTTCAAGCCTGCATTCCCTGTCCTGTATGTTATTCATGGTTTTTAAACTGTTCTTTTTAATGTATGAGCACTCATCGAGAAGCCTGTCTATGGCCATAATGTCTCTTCTGACCCCTTTCGTTACTGCATATGGATTAGGCAGCCTGTAAAAGCTTACAGCCTGATAAAGCCTTCGGTATGTGCCTGTGTTTTTGTATATTTCATCAATGGATGCAAGCTTCTCTTTTTTCTCAAGATTTTCAGCAATTTCTTCATACATCCTGCTTCCGCTTTTCTGCTTTATGCGTTTTGCTATTTCCTCCGGCGAATATCCAGATGGCATGTTATAGCTTCTTCTTCTGTGTTTTTTTCCGGCATCGTCCGTGTATGTGTATGTAAAATAAGTCGCGTTCTTCTTCGACTTTCCGGCTCTTACTGAATATCCTGCCATCTTCATATGCTCCATGAACTCCGGCAGTGTATCAGAATGTTTTAAGGCAAGGTCAATGTCTGCTCTTATCACATGTGTCCAGTTCATTCTGCCGTTTTTCTTTTCGTTCCATTCTGCATATGAGAGCCCTTTCTTTTTATTCTCTTCAAATTTCAGCGGCTTAAGGCCATGCTCCATGCATATTTCATCCGTAACCGGCTGTATATATCTTTCCCAGTCACCATTTTCATATCTGTATTTGTATCCATCAGTCTGCTCACGGAATTAAAAATAAGGTGCGAATGGATATGATTTTTGTCCGTATGCGTTGCAAAAACATAATCATAGTTTTCGCCAAGATACTTTTTTGCAAACTCTTTTGTAATTTCATAGGCTTCATCCGCATCCGTTTCCCCGGGCTCAAATGAAATTACAAAATGATATCCCTGCCTGCCATGCAGCTTTCCATACAGTTCTTTTGTGTCCAGGAATGTCTTTATGATATCTTCACTGTTATATCCCGCATTGCCACCGACATATAAACCATCACACGTTTTTGCTTCGTTATTTTTTCATCAAGATATATTGCACAGCATTGGCCAGATGTCTGTGTGGCACCGCCGGTGCCTCCTTCATATGCATAAGTTTTGTTATTGCCATATTTTACCTTTCAAAAAGAGCGTACCGGAATCCGGTACGCTCCAAACAATATATTAAAATATTTTTACAATTTGATAGGCTTGGATTTGTTCATTCATCTATTTTTTCCGTGAGTTTTTCCAGCCTGGCGTTTAGTTCTTTCATGAGCTCAACAACATATTCTGCATCACTCATATCGCCGATATTACTGTTAAGCCTGTGTGCTATCTGATTGATGTTCACTCCGATTTTTCTGACCTGATAGTTAAGGTCTTTTAATTCCATGTCTACACGAACGTCTTTTTTTCCGGTCTGTGACAGAACAAGGTTCCTTATATAGCAGACATATCCCATCTGCCTCCATATGTGAACCTTGTTTCAGTTTTTTTCATTTCATCAATAAGAGTGTACTCCTCCTGTGTCACCCTGAAGGTTATCTTTCGGTCTTTCATTTTCACTATCCTCTAATCCTGTCAGAAGCTGTATCTTCTCCTTGAAGCTTTCAATATTATCTGCATCAACTTCACCAAGCAGGTCTCTCACTATGTCTCCGATCAGTGAATCATTTTCGCGCTTCAGACGTTCCTCTTCTTTTTTCAGTTCATCTCTTAATCCCTTGATTTTTTCTTTATATTTCTGTTCTGATTTCTTTTGTGCCTCTGTCGTTTTTGCAATCTCAAGCTGAAGCTTTTTTATTTTTTCGTTAGTCATTTTTCCTCCAATAAAATGAACAGGCGGTGTTGAATCTGCCTGTCCGTTTCTTTTACAATTATATTCTACAACATGCAATTATTAATATCTACCACCACTTACTACCACCATTTTAAGTTGGCAGGTCAGGCAGGTCATCATTCATGTACTCTGCCTGTTTCTGGTATTCCCTGTGACGCCTGTACAGAGTGGCTTTCGAAACACCAAGTGACTCGGCAGCCTGTGTTACGGTCATGCCTGAGTCTATCATCCTGTAGACCTTTTCCATATCTATCCAGGTGCGGCTTTTCTTTTTTCCAAGATTCTTTCTCACTGTCATGTTATCCATCTGCACTTTCCTTCTTTCTCCTTAAGTGCTTTCGTTCCTCCTCCATCCTCCTGTATAGGGTGCGCGGTGATACCTTCAGTCTTGACGCTATCTGCCTATTGGGCAGTCCCTGTCTATACAATATAAGATACTGATCCATGTCAATTTCTTTTCTTGGTCTGTGCGGATATTCTTTTTGTTTTTTTTCGCTCACAAAAACCACCTCCGGCTCACGATTTTTTTCCAGTCTGTTCATATTTTTTTACTTGATTTGTCCCTTGATTTTTTCTAGTCCGGCTGTTGGGGTAAGCCTCTGTTTCTGTTATGTGTCAGCATTGTATCACCTTGTTTCAGCATCATTTCACTGACATATCACAGGTGTCTCTTTTATGTTTCAAATGTATTGAAAATGTATTTCAAATGCGTATAATTACGTTTCTTTTTTATCTCACATGTTCCATACATGTCTCATATTCGTTTCAAAACATGCTGTTTATGTGCATTTTAAGTCATTCTTCGAGCCAAAACGCACTTTATTACATTCTCAACGTAGACTAATTATTTGCAAGATACGCATTCTGTCCGACAGAATGCATTTCTTGTCAGGCGCCGCCCCTGATACCCCGGTAAAATATTTTTTTATATCATGACATCACGCTTTTCAACCAGCCATTTAAAAAATCCTGCCATGAAATATCATCATCAGCTGAATAAAAATCGCTCCTGTACCTATAGACAGATTCAATCAGGCTGCTCTGCACTGAAAGTATTTCTTTTTGCTCTTCATTCAGTGTGCCAATGAATTCATAGAGTTCATTTTTTATCTGCTTTCTTACTTCAATTTCATCAGAGTGTGCAAAAATATTTTCCCTGCTTGTTGCCATCATTGAAAGAAAATATCTCTGAAATTCGTTTGCAATTTTTTCTTCTAACATCATATCTTTTCTCCTGTGGTTTACTGTCCGGCTGTTGCATCCTGCGTCTGCCCGGCCTGCGGCTGCGATATGTCCTGTGTCTGCTCTGCCGACTGTCCGGCCGAAGCATCAGTGGTTTCCGGAAAGACCGCATTGGGATCATCTTCCGGTGAAACATCACGTACATCAGGCGCATTGTCCTGTTCATTCTCCGTGTTACTGCCTGAGCCGTCAGCTTTGATTTTTTTCACTTTAAGATATCCGTCTTCATCAAAATAATATTCTGTATCCGCCTCAGTTTCTTTTATTTTTTCTGTTACGTTTTCTGTCCCTGCCGTGGTTTCCCTGACTTTATTTTTTTCTGCATTATGAGTATGTTTTATAAGCATGACACCAATTACACATGCAGCTGTCACTAGCATAACAACAAGCAGGATAAAAAGTGCCCTGCGGATTTTTTCGTATGGATTTTTTCTCATTATCTTCACTTCTTTCTCAGTGTAACCGGTGTGATGTATTCTTCAAGCTCGTCTGCATCAAATGCAAGCTCTCCGGTTTTTCTCTCATAGCCAAGTTCACTTATGAACCTTGTAATTGACATTCCATACCATTCCTTGAAGCCTAAAAATATAACCGGGAATGCAAGCGGTATTCCGCAATAACATCCGACATTCAGTGCTATGTTGAACTTGAAATATACAAGTGCTGTTACACCTGCAATAATTAAAAGTGCAGCCACAACACACAGCACTTCTTTTAATGTATAACCGAACATGAATTCATTTTTATATTCAGTGTCGGGGTCCTTGTTGATTGGTATTGTCATAAAATTATTCCTCCCTAAAAAATCCAGCGTGCCGGATTCCGGTACGCTGTCAGTTATTTTCCTGTCCTGCCGCATCAGCCGCTGTATCATCCTGCGGATACTGCGGAGTTCCATAGCCGGCTATCTTTGAATATGTGATTGAATATGTATGCTCTTTTACATGGCTTCCTTTATGGTAAGGTGTGGTGCTGCTTCTTCCGCTGTTGCCTTCTATTGTTGTAAGCTTTTTAGTTTCAGGGTTATATCCTGTCACAATTCCTGTATGGCTCATTCCGTTTCCGAAAATAATAATATCCCCTGCCTTTGGCACATATCCGCTTGCTGCATCATGATACAGGTTATTGTTAATATACCACTGCTTTGAAGCTGCGACACTTGCAGTCTTTGGCATGATACCCTTTTCAATAAAGCCACACTTGTCTGCACAGTATGACACAAACATGGCACACCAGTTCGCATCCATCCCATACCAGTTTTTGTACCTGTATCCTCCGACTGTCTTGTCAGCATCATTAAGTTCATTCTGTGCTGCCTCCACTATCTGTGTGCAGACAGTTCCATTGTTATCCCCCTGCCCGCCTGATGCATCGACAGCTGCCTGCATTGTTACAGTCAGGCTTGTAAGAATAACTGTAAGACAGATTACGGCTGCCATGAGAAGCATAATTAAATTGTTATTTTCTCCAGTCTGTGAAACACTGTAATCACTTACAGCCGCCACAGTCTCATGCTTTGCCTGCTGTGTCTGCTCAGCCTGTATCTGTGCCGTCTGCTGTTGCATTTTCTGTGAAACCTTTACCGCAGCCTGTGCGGCATTTTTTGCCGTGTCAACAGCAGCTGTCACCGCAGCTGTCACACCGAATGTTGCTGTACCGCTCAACGCTCCTGCCGTTGTTCTTACAGCAGTACCGGCAGACTTACTGCAGTACCGGCAGCTGTCTGCACATTCTTATTTACCATGGTCTTTGCAGTGGCAGATGCAGATTTTGAAGCTGTTTCCGTTGTGTTAACAGTCAATATATTTTCTTTTTCTGTTTTATGTCCACGGAGATTCCTGTTTCTTTTAATGATATTAGATGTCCACTGTTTCTTAGACAGTTCCTTCTGGTACATTTTGTTATATCTTTTCTTCTGACGTCTGCTCAGGGTGCCATATAATGCTCTGCTCTCTTCTGCCAAAACGTTCTGAAGCTCAGGCATTTTTTCTTCTGAAGCATTATTATTTCTGTCTTCTTCATCATACCTGCCGTTAAACTGTACATCAAAATTTTTTACAGCATTCCCTGTTTTTTTCGCGGCCGATGCAGTAAATCCGCTCACATGTCTTATGACTGTTCCACCTGTTTTTATTGTACGCTCCGTGGTTCTTATTTTTGATTCCTGTGCCGTTATTACACGCATGTCATTCCCCCGGTTTAAATCACAGATAAAAAGTTTCCTTTGAAATGTCAGTCTCTTCCTTGTTTCTTTTCTTTTCTGCCTGCTTATGGAAATTTGTATCAATGATGCAAACAGCGGATTGCTCTCACTCATTCTCGCATCCATCAGATATACATTTCCACGCCATACCAGTACCCCGCAGCCTTCAGTATTTTCTTCAAGTGCCTTAAACTCTGTTGGTGAAAATTCCTGAATCTTGGCAAGATTTGCTGCATCAAGCCCACCCTGGTCAAAGAACACCTTGAAGGGACAGTTTGAGAACATGTCTCTCAGTGAAGGATTTTCAAGCACGTGTGTAATATTCTGTGCGGCAAGCGTAACTATGGCTCCAACCTTACGGTATGTCTCAATTGCATACAGAAGCTGTGCTGCCGTAGTTTCTTTCTCACACAGCACCTGTGCCTCATCCACAATCAGGTGGAGTGCCTGCTTTGTTTCCTGGTTTGTATCAATTCTCATTGAGAGAAAATGCATTATTGTCAGCATGCACGGCTCCCATATTTCCTTGTCAATATTTTTCAGACCGAAGCCTATAAGCCTGCTGTTCATGTCAAGGTTCGTTTCATGCGCAAACATGTCGTATACACCTGTGGTGTAATCCTCAAGTGAGTCGACTATCTCCATAATTATTCTCTTGTCTTCAGTAAACTCAACAGTATCAATCTGTGCTTTAATTTTTTCCCTGAGCAGCGGCAGCGTCGGGTATTTTTTCTTCTTTGCATGTTTTGAGGTCTCGTTAAAATATTCCTCATACATAGTCCTTACTGCACGTCCGACATAGTTCATGTGGATTCTGGTTACAACAATATTTGTCATGACTGATGCACAGAACGAATTAGAAAAGTTTGTCATCCTTGCAATAAATTTATTCCGGACATTGCTGTCACCATTCTCCACATAGTCAGGAATCTCATACGGATTCATATAAATTTTGCTCTGAGGTGTAAAATCAAAATACATTCCGCCTCTCAATGAGCGTATGAATTCCATCTGTTCATTATTCGGGTCAAGTATAATCACATCATCATCTGTAAACAGCAGAGGCTGTGCTATCTCTGTTTCCTTAATGAAAAATGATTTGCCGCTTCCTGTATGTCCTACCATAAAGCCATGAGGTGCAGGAAGAAGTTTTCTGTTACCGTATATGAGATGCTTAGTCGTTTTATTGAGGCCGTATACGGTTCCGTTTCTGTCGTGCACATCTCCTGCATAGAACGGCTGGAAAGCTACAGCAGACGAAGTATATAAAAACCTCATATGATTTACCTGACGTCCACCTATCGGAAGGACAGTGTTTAATGCCTTAAGCTGCCTGTGGTAATACGGTTCAAGCTCATAAGAGCTTCCCTTTGCTTTTTGTTTTAAAATATCCACTCTGTGTCAGCTCCTCAAGTGAATCTGCATACACCAGCACCAGAAGCCCGAGAAAAACTCCCTCCTCATCATTCTCATCAAGCTGATCCATGTCATCTTCCAGGCTCGTCTTCTTTTTGGTCAGGCTGTAGCTTGTGGTTGCTCCGAACTGCTTATTATTGTAATTTCTTGTACGTTCCTGGGCTATTACCCTTTCGTTATTTGCATGCGCATTTTCGAGTCTGTCATGAATTACATTCTTTGGAACACGCTGCATGTCTATCGTAATGTATGTCGGAAAAAGTACATCACTTAAGCTGTGTATTACCTTGTCCTCTGAAAGAGACTGCCCAAATGCGGTTCCCACAAGCACTGATACGTATTGTTTATTATTTATAACCATATAGTCGGTATCTGACTGTATCGATGCCGGAAGTATCTGGTTTTTCCATCCGCTGTCATCTGGTGATATTCTTGCCGGAGGAAGGCACTCTTCCCCTGCCGTAACATCCTCGACAGCAGCACCATTCTCTCTTCTGCAGACATTTTGTATATCCTGCTCCTTAAGTTACGGAAAATGTTTGACAGTGTAGTGTCAATCGTTGCAAAGTATGCCTCAGCTTCTTCTAGAGAGTGCGCACGGCATGTCACAGTAAGAATCATTGTCTTTCTGATGTCTCTCGTTCCTTCATCTATCTTCTGGTTAATCCACTTTCCTATTCCTTTTTCTACCACAGGATATTCCTGTCCGTTAATTGGATTGAATATCTCATTCACAAATGAATCCAGGTCTCTCTGTTCGTTTGCAAGTGTAATCTTAAAAGGTCCATCCAGAGATTTAAGCAGTGTCATTATCTCCAGCAGTGTGCTGTCCTTTTTAGAGGTATCCTTATTTACATAATTGATATCCTCGAACACATAGCTCTGATCATACATTGCTTCACCTGTCATTGGCTCAATTTTAAAGTTGCCGTTTTCATATGCCCTGTCAATGCAAAGCCATTCCTTGACGCTCCGCGGCACCTTTACTACCGGCACGCTCAAAGCCCTTCCCTTTTCAAATTCGCTATTTGCATCTAATTTTGCCATTATGTTTCCTTCCTTTAAATCCCAAAAGTCTGTTTCATGAATGAGTCTGCACCTTTTACTCCTGCAGCCGTCAGCATCATCATGAACATATTTTCAATGCATCCGGTCGGCAGGATTATGTCAGTAAGAATGTTGTCTCCAAAGAAATCATGCAGGTTCAGCTTCGAGACCAGTACCACGAACATCACTATGACAACTATTGAAAATGATTTACTGAGTAATGTTTTAATCCATGCTCCTGCAGCATTCTGTATTCCCGGTCCTCCGGGAATACACGAAACCGCAAGTGGTCCCGTTGCTGCAAGCATGTATAACTGTATAGTTCTGCTAACCATTGTGATAAATATGATAGCTGCACATACAATCGCTATTACCAGGAAGATTATGCCAATAACCATCAGTACCATAAGCTGTACTTCATTGACCGATGAATCTTCCAGTCCTCTAAAATCACTTTCACTTATTATAACCCCTCCGGTTACTTTGGTTACTGAAAATACCCATTTGCTGAACCATAGTACCGAATTTATTGCAAGATTGCCGAGCAGTACCTTAATCAGCACATTGACTCCGGTTTCAATCGTCATGCTCTCCCTAAGGTTTCCAACCTGCCTGCATATGCCTATGTAAAAGAAAAGATTCAGCATTGTGGCTGCTATTGCCTGAAAGAACGGAAAAAGAGTACCACTGACATATGCCCATGCTGTAGACGATGCACCTTGAGGTGTATTTAATCCAAAACCAAGGCTGAATCCCAACATATAATTGTATAGCTTAACTCCAATAGTATATAAAGGTGCAAGGCCGCTTGTAATCCAGTCCATAAAACCACTCCCTTACATTATTGCTGCCAGTATCTGCGGTGCCATTGCCATTACAAAACCGCCTCCAATACGTTTGAATGCGTTTGCCTGCATTGTACCCTCAGACCCCTGAAAGGCAATGCCCCACTCTGCAATTCCCCAGAGTGTAATTATTGAACCAATGGATGAAACAATTCCACCTACAAGATTCTGCAGCGATGTGAATTTTGCTGTTACAACATTTGCTGCATCCGCTGCGTATACCGGTGACACTTCTCCTGCCATGATTACTGTAGTAATAAGCAGTGCAAGCATAACCTGGAAGAAACGTACCGCATCCACGTTCTGTATTCTGTACTTTATCATTTTATATGCCTCCCTATTTTTTCTTTTTTGCAAGTGCCACAATGGCAACTCCGATAAAGCTCAGCAGGAGCCATGAACCGAAGAATATCATTCCCATAAACTGTGCCATATCCGGCTTAAATTTAACAAGCAGCGCTGTCAGCGATAATGCAAGCATAAATGCTGCTACAAATGTAACAATGAACCCAACTGGTATTTTTTTCTTTCTGTGCATAATAATTTTCTCCTTTTAAAAAACGCAGAGCCTCACAGCCCTGCGTTAATCATTGTTTGTAGGTAATTGGGTAACCCCCTAGTGTTTCTTCTTTGATACTGCTTTCTTCCTGAAGAATGAACAGATGACTGCCATTACTCCTGCTATTCCTGCAAGCACATACATAACCACTGACATGTAATCACCGGTCTTTGGCTTTGGCGGAGCAATCATTGTAATGGTCTGAGCTGCATCGTTGATGTCATTGTGTGATGCAATGGCATAAGCGCCATCTGCAGTCACAACATCAAGCTGCTCAAATACTACAAGCTGCTTTCCTGTCATGCCTTTTCCGTTGAATCTGAATGTCACGTCAACTACGCCCTCGGTACCTGCCGCTGTAAACTCAGTTACTGCAGTAACTTCCTTTCCGTCAATCACAAGTGCTTTTCCTGTAGCCTTGTCCATGAGCTTTCCTGTTACTCTGTAGGTCTGTCCCTGTACCAGATTCTGGTACGCAACTGAATCTACAATAGTAACGCTGCTGTCAGCTGTTGAGTTGTGATCCTTTCGCTCACCATCAATGGCTGTAGTTCCAATCTTCGGCACATAAAGTGTCTGTGCCTCGTCTGTAATGTCTGCATGTGTCGCAATGAGATTATTCTCATAGTAGACATCCTCAAACATCACAATCGTTCTTCCTGCAAGAAGGCTCGCATCAAATGTAAATACCACATCCACTTTGCCTGTTGCTTCCTTAGCAACAAACTCTGCCTCTGCTGTGACATTGTTTCCGTTTGCAATAACCGGTGCTCCGTTTGACTTGTCTACTGCAGTTCCGACTACCTTATACTTCTTTCCTGGTACCAGATTCCGGTACGATACAGTATCGACTATCTTTGCACTCTTCTCAGCATAAAACATGCTGGTGCCTGACTTTGCATCCTTTGCTGTGGTCTTAATCTGTGGCACGCAGATGGTCTGGTTTTCATCACTGTAATCTTCATGTACCGCAATGAGCACCTCTTTAACTTCACTGTTGTCGGCTGGATTGTTATTTTCATTATCTACCTCGACCTTGTTTGATGTGTTATCTGTTTTATTCTGTGTGTTTTCTGACTCAGATGCCTTCTGTGTATCATCAGGGTTTGCATCAGCATTATCCGCATTTTTAACTAAATAAAGCTTTTCAAACAGCACCATTGTCTTTCCGGCAAATTCCTTTGCACTGAATGTAAACTCAACATCCACAGTGCCATCTGCTGTCTCAGGTGTGAATACACCTCGGCCGTGATATCCTTGCCGCCATTCTGCAATGGCTTTTTAGTGTCCTTATCCATTACTGTTCCTGCTACCCTGTATGTAAGGCCAGGGATAAGGTTTTTATATGTTACTGTATCTTTTACTTTTACATCATCCCTGCATTTGACAGATGAATGCCTGTCACCTCATCAAGAGCCTCTGTTGCAATGGCTGGCACGTAAATGGTCTGTGCCTCGTCATTTATGTCTGCATGTACTCCGATAAGCTTGCCTCATAACGGATTTCCTCAAACATTACAATGGTCTTTCCGGCTAAATTACTTCCGTCAAAGATGAAATCAACATCCACTTTTCCGTCTGCTGTCTCAGGTGTTATCTCCGCTTCTGAAGTTACTGCTTTTCCGTCTGCATCTTTAATCACCTTTCCGGTTTTCTTATCCACCGCTGTTCCTGTGACCTTATATGTCTTTCCAGGAATGAGATTTGTGTACTCGACAGTATCCGTGATTTTGATATCCTTCTCAGCATATGTGAGCTTCGTCTCTGTCTTTGTGTCTGTTGCTGCAGTCTTTACTGATGGAACATATATAATCTGTGCTTCATCGGAAATATCAGCATGCACGCCAACGAGCTTATTGTTGTAGTAGATGTTTTCATACATTACTACAGTCTTTCCTGCAAGTGTGCTTCCGTCAAATACAAACTCAACATCGACTGTACCATTTGCTTTTTCCGCCTTAAATGATGCCTTTGCGGTTACATCTTTTCCTGCATCATCCTTTAATGGCTCGCCTGTTGTCTTGTCTATTGCAGTTCCTGTGACTGTGTATTTCTCACCTGGTACCAGATTCCGGTACGCTACCTTGTCAACGATATGGATATCCTTTTCAGCAAGGGTAAGCTTTGTTGCTGTCTTTTCATCAATGGCTGTTGTCTTTACTGATGGGATGTAGATAGTCTGTCCCTTGTCATTGATATCCTCATGGGCTGCAATCTCTGCCTTTCCATAGAACATCTTTTCAAATACAACCACAGTTGTATCATCAAGACCCTTTGTGTCGAAATGGAAATCTACTTTTGTCTCTCCGTCAGCTGTATCTGGTGTGAAATCAGCTGATGATGTAACGCTCTTGCCGTTTACTGTCACAGCCTTGCCGGTACGCTGATCCATGAGTGTTCCGGAAATGGTGTATGTCTTGCCCGGTACCAGATTCCGGTACGCTACTGTATCAGTAAGAGTCACATCACTGCCTGCCAGTGACATGTGCGAGTCAGTGTCCTTATCCTTAACGCTTGTAAAATGAGTGGAATGTGGACTGTCTGTGCCTCATCATCAATGTCTGCATGTACTGCAATAAGCTTGTCAGTGTAGTAGACATTCTCGAAGAATACCACTGAACGTCCGGCCATGGCTGTTCCGTCAAATGTAAACTTCACATCCACACTGCCGTCTGCTGATGCTGCAGTAAACTTAGCTGTCGATACAAGCTCGTTTCCGTCTGCGTCTGTAAGAGGCTCTCCGGTTTCCTTGTCTACGGCTGTTCCCCTGACTGTGTACTCTTTGCCCGGTACCAGATTCCGGTACGCTACTGTATCTGTGACAGATACTTCCTTCTTTGCCTCGCTCACGTTGATTTTAGAGCTGTCATCTGTTGCAGTGGTCTGTGCTGTCGGAATGTGGATTGTCTGGCCCTCATCATTAATGTCCTTATGCTCTGCAACCTCCACATCCTCAAGTGTAAGTGTTTCATACACTACAAAGCTCTTTCCTGCAAGTCCTGTTGTGTCTAACTCAAACTTGAGCTTCTTTGTGCCTGATGCACGTCCTGCCGTGAAAGCCATTTCCTGTGTGACAGGCTCTCCGTCAACAAGCAGCTCCTTGCCTGTGTCCTTATCCATGAGCACACCGCTTAATGTGTATGTCTCACCTTTTAAAAGGTTAGTGTATGTGACAGTATCGGTGATAACAGCCCTGCTGTCTGCAAGTGTAAGGTGATCAGCTGTCTCACTGTCTGTGGCTGTGGTGTGGATTTCAGGGAAATAAATAGTCTGGTCTTTATTCTCCATATCCTCCTCTGTGGCTGCCACGTAATCGCCATATGTGAGCTTCTCGCATACAACTACTGTCTTTCCGCCAAGTGCAGATGAATCAAAGGTAAAGTGCATATCGAGCACCTTCTTTGTTCCGTCAGATGTAAATGTCTGTGAAGCTGTCACAGGATTACCATTTACTGTAATGGCTTCACCTGTTTCCTTGTCCATGAGGGTACCTGTGATTGTATACTCTCTGCCTGCCATTGTATCTGTGATTGTTACCTTATCAACGATATCAGTATCAGCAGACGGCTTGATAATCTGGTACTGTGTCTTTGCATCAGATGCCTGTGTTGTGATAACAGGTGTTGGCTCTGAATGGTTCTCGATTGTACCTATATCAACTGTAACCTTGTCTCTTCTGATAGAGAACTCGCCATTATAGAGGATTTTGCCCCTGTTGTTGTCACAGGAAAGTTCCTCAAGTGTGTAATCACCATAAGGCATTGCTCCAAGAGAATCATCAACAGCAGCTTTTCCGTCTCCTGTAGAGAACCACAGTCCGTCATATGCTCCGCCACCGTTTGTGTTCTTTGAGTGTGCGTTCCAGCTGCTCTCTGAGCTGAAATAACCGTTCTCATCAGTTTTGATTATGTGGCTCTCTCCGGTGCCTTTGCATGTAACCCTGAATGGAATGTCGCTCATTCTGTTCTGATTGTCTGTGTCAATCTTAGTAAGCTTGAAGTCACCACGCTTGATTTTATCGGCAACAGAAAACTCATTGCCACCGTTAAGACGTGCAATTGTTCCATTCTGCGTGATCTGTGTCACATACTTTCCTGTAACCTTTGTACTGCTTCCTGAAGCCTGCAATGTTGCACCATCAAGCTTGTATCCTTCCGGTGCCTTTGTCTCTTCGATTGAGAGTGTTCCGAGTGGTAAAACGGCTGTTCCAGACGCATTAGTATAAAAATCATCTCCTGATACTTTATATTCATTTGCTAATCTAGTTATATATGCTGTCTTATCGCCACTGGTTATTTTTTTCGTCTTAATAACCCATGTACGTGTAGCATTTGCAGGAAGATTTCCTGCATTGTAGAATCCTGCATAGTACTTAACCGTAAACTCTGCACCCTCAAGGCTTGCTCCACCCTGTGCGGCCTCTCCAGTAGCACTGTCTATCTTTGTTAATGTAATAGCCACAGGATCGTTTGTAGGAGTATCTGATACGCTTAGCGCTGTATTCTGTCCGTCTGTTACAGTAAATGACTGTACCGAACTATCAAGTGCATATCCTGCCGGAGCTGTAAGCTCCTTGTAGTAGTATGTTCCGGCATTCAGTGAAACAGCAGCTGCATTTCCGCCTGCATCCGTTGTCAGTGTAGTAACCTGAGCTGAACAGCCTGCATCAGAATAGATTCCGTATACAGCCCCTGCAAGTGAATAACATGAGTTTCCTGATGTGATTCCTGTGTTGGCTGACGTCTTGCTTAATGAAACTGTACCTGTCGGTGTGTACTCATAACCGAGAATGTTCTGTGTCGCACTTCCTGTGGAAAGTATATATACCTTAAATGATGCAGGTGCTGTCGACCAGCAGAGGATTGGTAATGTAGCCTGCCCATTTACCAGATCACCATTGGCATTATATCCAAGTACGTTCTGGTATACCCAGTTTTTGAATGAACTGTTACATCCATGCATAGAACCTACTTCATCGTATGACACCAAAAAAGACAACATTATGTGACTTAATGCAATGTACTTGTCGTCATCCATTGCGCTGCCGTCATACCATGTAGATGGGAAATAGCTTGCATTAAAGCCCGGTGCTCCCCAGCAGTAATACGCAAGATTGCGACTCTGTAGTGCCTGCGTTTCGTCTCCGGCATTGCTTACATAATTCTCTACATCATAGTGCTTTTCATATGTTCCGGACTGCGGAGTCTTTTTAGACGGCTGTACACAATAAGCATAATTGCCGCCTGCATACATCTTGTGTGTTTCGTATCCGGCATACTTGGCAGAATCATCTGATACCGTCAGTTCAACCGTATCACCGGCCGCCTTGACCGGCACTGTTCCCATACCGGTTGTGATGATTGTTGGCACAGATAAAATAACTGCCATGGCCAGTGCCAACACTCTTTTAAATTTTTTCATGCGATTTGTCTCCTTAATTTATTTGCACTAAAAAAGGACTGACCGCTATGGTCAATCCCTGCTGTTATGGAGGTCCCCTCTGCATGATGTCTGTTCGTGATATAAGTTTTTTCATCATGTTCTCCTGTCATGTTATTCATTTGGCTTACAATTTGTAACAAAAAAGGAACTGTACGAGACCTCTGTACAATTCCTTTATCATCAATTATATATTACACTATCATGAAAAAGATATCTACCACCACTTACTTCCACCCTATTTTGTGGCACCGCATCCACTGCATCTTTCGCCATAGACATTCTCCGTATATGCTGCCTGATCTACCACATATACCTGCTCTGTTACTGCGTCATGGTGTATGGTTCCGACCTGTACCGGAATACAGCTGTAACTTCCATCACATTCAAATGCATAATGATATGCTACCATATCAGTTTCATCATTATCTGTTCCTAAATCCTTGCCACATTTGTTACATACGTTATGTTCCTCATACTTCGGCTCATCATATGCAGCCTTTACCACCTTTGTCTCATAGTGTCCCTGCTCCGGGTGGTTTATTGTATTGGCCACATACTTTACCCATGTATGGGTATGAGCAGCTGGCTTATTCGCTGTGCCTGATGAGCTGTCTGTACCTTTGCTGCCTGCGGCTGATGCCGGCTTGGTCTGATTTGATGCACCTGAAGACTGCGCGCTCTTTTTACCGCTGTCTGTTTTTGCAGTTGAAGCACCTGTACTTTGTGTGCTGTTGTGGTTCACGGCTGTGGAGGTACTATTCTTTGTACTGCTCTTACTGTCAGCAGACGAAGATGCAGTAATATCTGACGTATCTGATTTTGATGTACCGGAACCAGATACCTTTTCATCGTCCTTTACTGTTGCAGCCGTTTCTTCAGACTGCGTATCCCCTGCAGCTTCAGATACTCTTTCCGCGCTGTTTTGCGTATCGGATACTGTTGCTTCCTGTGTATTGCTGCTCTTGTTTTCGGCTGATCCACACGAAGCTGCCGAAAATACAACCGTTATCGCAAGTATTGCTGTTATGATTTTTCTCTTCATGCTGTTTCCTTCCTTTCTATAAACGTGGGGCTTTTACTGCCTTCTGCGGCTTTTTTACAAGTGTTGTGCCCTGTAAGCAGTTATCCGCTATCCATTCCTTAAGTTTTACGTTATCGTTGCTCTCATAATAATCAACAAGCATCTGCTTAAATGCACCATCATATTTGACCGGGACATTGAATATGCCTCTGCCGTTTTCTATAAGTATTTTATTGGCTGCAAACGAACCGACTCTCTTATTTCCGTCCTTGAACATCTGTGTACGCATAATGTAAAGACCGATAGACAAAGCTCTGTCCGTAATGCACTCTATCCTGTTTAGTTCCTGCAGATCCCGGTATATGGTTTCTACATCCGGTATCTCCGGTCTCCAGTCTGTGCCTGATATCATGACATCATCAACACGGAGCTTTCCAAGATACTGGTAAGGCACGTCAAATCTAGCTGTCAGTTCATGTATTGATTCAAGAAACACCAAATCTACAGGTTCATCCAGATGATCAAACAGATAATGCCATCCGTCCCTGAGGCAGCATACCTTGCTCATGTCGGTCGGTGTTACTTTATCTACATTTACATTATTAAGAATATCCTGTGTCTCTGCAAAGGTCACTCCTATTCCCTCAAGATTTGCCTGCTTATAGATTGAGTCTACGAGCACTCTCTTTGCACAGAATATATTTTCTTCTTTTGTCATGTTGTATATGTCTTTAATTTCTTTCATCATTTTACCTCTTTTACTGGTTATTAGTGCTTTTATCAGTGAAGTCGAAATACAGTTCATCATCTTCACTTTCAGTATTACCTCCCCAGTGATAACCTCTGTCAAAGGCTTCTTTAAAGATTTTCTGCTGGTCCTCCTGTATTATCTTTGCAGCCTCCTGTCTCATGTGCCATTTAACAACCGGTATAACTATCACAAGTGCTAATCCGATAACTAACGCTGTTGCCTTGATAATCTTATAAAATCTGCCATTATTCCCCATCTTCATCCCTTTTTGCCTCCAGTCTTTTTAATTCTACCATATAGGCAAGCATTCTTTTAGTGTATACAGGACACTCACGGTCACCGGATATCCAGTGCCTTAAGGTTCCCATTGGAATACCAAATGTCTCCGAAAATTCTTTCTGTGTCATTCCCAGGGATTTTATCAGTTCCTTGAAGGATACTTTTTCTTCCTGTGCAGACATAACACTCATTTCCCGGTCTGAATATATCATCCAGTCAGTCTTTTCATTTCCCATATATATCCTCCCTTCACTTATAAAGTAATCCAATGGGGCGTTTTTGTCAAGTAAAAATGCCCCATTGGATTGTTTTTGTGAGAGTTGCACAACAAAATGCTGCTCTTTAATCGTGATCACAAAGTTGTATTTGTGCAATATTTATCTTTTTTCACAATTATATAATACCACTTAATAAATATGCTATCTACATCCATTTACCTCCACTTACTACCGGTCTTTTGTCGGCCGGAATATCTCTGAACTCCCCATAAATGAGACATTTTATGATGATTTTTATAGAAATATTTTAATCAAATAAAAATAAGAGAAATAAAAATCATACTCTATATGAACAAAAAAGAAGGAGGATATTCCCAATGATTATAACAAAAATAATTAAACTGCTTATCAGATTAACAGCAAACTTTTTGCTTCGCTATCTGGTCAAAAAATACATATCTCGTATTTTCTGGCCGCATATGAACATTCTGTTAACATACCGGAATAAACACGTACATATCATCATTTACATTTTTTCATAGCACCAGGATCAGAGATTGAAAGACTGTAATACAGGTACTGGCTGCCTTGTCTAATAAGGCTTGTCTTTTCCCTTTTAATTTTTCTTTTTCATTAATGGGACTTGTAAGAGTTTCAGCCGGTTATACGATAACATGCATCATTTAATCCGGAGCGCAGCTCCCGCAAGTCCCATATATGGGAAAAGATAAGAATTAATTCCAGTAAAAGAAAAGGTAAGATATAAGAATGTATATAAAAGCGTTTAAATATATGCCTTTTATGGCTTAAACACTGCATTTGAGCTTATCTGATGCCGGCGTTCTTTTGGACTGGTATATGCCATATATATCTGCATTTATGGACTGGTTTTCCGGCATATGACATATATGTCACTTTTTTGGACTGCTTTAAAAATATATCCGTATTTTTGGACTGATATGTTCAGGGCTGCCGTGACATGCATGTCATCCGGTCTTTCCGGAATGTTTTTTATTCATTTTTGAAGTATTTTTTGGATTTTATGCGTTTTGAAATGCAAATGTGCATGTTTATGTGAACGTTTACGAGGCCTGCGTCATCCGACCCAGGCTGTTTGCCATATTTATATTGTTGAATTGAGAAGCAGACTCTCCAGCTCTCCATAATCATTGTCACGCTGGCTGAAGCTGTTGAATCTGTTTGATTTGCTGTTTGATTTCACAGACTGTGTTTCCGGCACATCCTTTAAGCCTTCCAGAATGGCTTTTAAATGATGATGTACTGTTGGGGCAGACAGAGACCTGTCTCTCCATTTATGTCCGCTTATACTGTTATGTATTGCTGCTGAAAGGTATGTTTTTACATCGGCATGCTTTTGGGCAAAGGCTGAAGCGTACTGATACATAAGAAAAACGGTATCATCAAAGCCTGTTTTGTCATACTTGATATTATCTCTGTTCAAATCCATTCTGACTGCCTGCTCATTATACATGTCCTGGTCATACCTGTGGCCTTCCTGACCTTTAGCCGGCTTTCTAAAACATATCCTTGATGTTATTCGGTAAAAGCCATCCTTGATTCCTACGCTGAAGAATCCGCATACCTTTGACAGTGAATGTATATAGCCTCTGACTGTTCTGTCAGTTACCCCAAGTGTTTTATCCCAGGCATCATAAAAAGCCCTGACGCCATGCTTATAGCCTTTTCCTGTCTCAAGCTGCGCTTTCTGAATTCAAGGGCCAGATACTTCTCTTTTGCTTTTAATGACTTGAACTCGCCTGAACGGAACACCGGACTTGCCAGGTCAACATATCCCTCATTCCGGTATGTAGCCTCGCTGCTTCCTTTCCATGGATATGCATTATCGTTTACCGTAATGTCATAATCACTTGTAGTGCCTGCGTCATTCTGGTTGCGTCTGAAGGTCACAATTCCCTTATCAGCAAGGCCATACAGCGCATTATAGAAAGACTGCTTACATCTGTCATACTCATCGCAGTAGTCTTTGTAGTATGCCCCATACATGGTTCCACTGGTCTCATCAGAATGCTGCACTGCCCAAACCAGCAGATCCATTTCACTGTTGCTCACGTTATGAAGTTTTTCAAGTATTCTGTACTTAAGCTTCATCTGTTCCTCTTTGTTACTTCATTTTCTAACTGTTTTTTATGATTCCATTCAGACCTTTTCAGTCTTTCATTATCTGTTACGATTCTTATGTTATTTACAGCATCAGGATATTTTTTGAGCTGTGTGCATACCTGCACCCATTCAGTCCATATCCAGTTAGGTATCACTCTTACATTCACTTCTTTTTCTCCTCTGATAGCTGATGTATCCATTTAAGCTGCTCTGCATCATCCTTCTCACGTTTCTGGAAGCTGCCATACACATAACAATC
>ENA-OQCP01000411-OQCP01000411.1-human-gut-metagenome-genome-assembly--contig:-NODE-411-length-19540-cov-2.152269_pt1 | contig 19540 bp, 29 predicted proteins | sample MGYA00242760_ERZ504583 | MGnify/ENA primary metagenome ERZ504583 (study PRJEB26092, sample SAMD00036308) | human gut metagenome | host: Homo sapiens | study: EMG produced TPA metagenomics assembly of...
TGCCCATGCAGAAGGTGCTTGGATCGGTATTTGCGGTGAACTTGGAGCAGATCTTGAATTGACAGAAGAATTCCTTAAGATGGGATTAGATGAGCTGTCAATATCTCTAGCTTTCTCCTAAAGTCATCTCCGTCTGCATCAGTTTCAACATTTTCCGAAAACCTTCCTCTTTCTTGTTAGAACATGTGTTCTATTAAAGAGTAGCACATATGTTCTGTTTTTTCAAGAGTCTATTCTGCATCCGCCACAATAACTCAAGCAAGAAACTTTGTAACACACTATAAAATCCCCCAATTTTATCTATAACAAAAAGCTGATCCTAAACGATAAGCTTCAAACTTACCATTTAAAAATCAGCTTTTTTATCTGCTCTTTATATGCAATTTATATTTGCTTTATTCGCACTCTCTGATACGCTTTCTAAGCGGGAGAACCATAGCCGGAGATACTGACAGCTCATCTAATCCCATCTTAAGGAATTCTTCTGTCAATTCAAGATCTGCTCCAAGTTCACCGCAAATACCGATCCAAGCACCTTCTGCATGGGCATTATCCGCCGCCATCTTGATCATAGCAAGTACTGCGGGGTGATGCGGATCATAAAACTTATCCAATTTTGCATTCTGACGGTCAATCGCCAATGTATACTGTGTAAGATCGTTTGTTCCCACACTGAAGAAATCCACTTCTTTCGCCAATTCACGACTGATCATAACAGATGCCGGTGTCTCAATCATAACGCCGAGTTCCACATCATCCTTAAACGGGATTCCCTCGTTTTTAAGCTCTTCTTTCACCTCTGCAATGATGGCTTTAATTTCATGAACTTCCGCAACTGAAATAATCATCGGGAACATAATAGAGATATTTCCAAACATCGCCGCACGATAAAGAGCTCTAAGCTGCGTCTTAAAGATCTCTTTTCTCGTCAAACAAATACGGATTGCTCGATATCCGAGAGCCGGATTCTCTTCTTTATCAAGTCCGAAATAATCAACCTGCTTGTCCGCACCGATATCCAGTGTACGAATGATTACTTTCTTGCCTGCCATATTTTCAGCGACTTGTTTGTACACTGCAAACTGCTGCTCTTCTGTCGGGAAATCCGAATTTTCCAAATACAGGAACTCGCTTCGGAACAAACCGATACCGCCCGCATCATTTTTCAATACTGCTCCTACGTCTGAAACATTACCGATGTTTGCATACACATTGATCTTCTGTCCGCTCTTAGTTACATTTTCTTTCCTTTAAGCTGCTCAAGAAGCGCTTTCTGCTCCTGATCTTTCGCGCGCTTTTCTTCCATGACTTTCATTGTTTCTTCATCAGGATCAATGTATAACATTCCGGTAAATCCGTCAATCACCGCCATTTTACCGTCATATTTTGTCAACAGATCTTCTCCGAGTCCGATCACCGCCGGAATATTCATTGTACGGGCAAGAATTGCCGTATGTGAATTGGAAGATCCATACATTGTAGCAAAACCGAGAACTTTGCTCTTATCAAGCTGTACCGTCTCACTCGGAGCCAGATCATCTGCCGCGATAATACACGGCTCAGTCATCTCTTTCATACCGCCGGATACTCCGCACAAAATATCCAATACCCGCTCAGACACATCTTTTACATCCGCCGCTCTTCCCTGCATATAAGCATCGTCCATTGCAGCAAACATCTGTGCAAAATTATCTGCTGTTGTTGCAACTGCAAATTCTGCGTTCACTTCCTGTGTACGGATGATATTCTCAATAGACTCAAGATAATCAAGATCCTCAAGCATCATCTGATGGATCTCGAAAATCATCGCATTTGCCTCTCCGACATCTTCTATTGCTTTATCGTACAATTCTTTCAACTGGGATACTGCCGTATCCTTTGCATCGCAGAATCTCTTCCACTCTGCATCGACATCATCTACATGCGTTCTTTTGATCACTTTTTCATTTCTTTTATAAAACATGATCTTTCCAATAGAAACGCCGCCAAATACACTTTTTCCTTTTATTGTAATCATAATTTATAAATTCTCCCTTAATCCGATTTATAAATTTTCTTTAAAAAATGCCTCTAATTCTGCAAATGCCTTATCTTCATCGTCACCTTCTACTGTAATCGTAACTTCTTCGCCTGTTTTTACGCCAAGCCCCATCACTCCGAAGATTCTCTTTGCATCTGCTGTTTTATCACCTTTTGTAATTTTAACGGATGATGTATATCCTGCTGCCTGTTTTACAAGAATTCCTGCCGGTCTTGCGTGTATTCCCTCCGGATCTGTTACAACGTATTTAAATTCTTTCATTCTCTTAGTCCTCCTTAATGATTTCATCGTACTTTTGTTGTACTTTTTACAGATATAACATATTCACTAATTTTTCAATCTTCTGTCACACTTTTATCAATCATCCGTTGACTTTTGCTGTTAACCATGCTAAACTTAGCCGGTATTGAAAACTCATTTTTTAATACAGAAACATATTTATTTTTTCTTAAAATGGAGGGCAACACAATGACAGGTACAGTGAAATGGTTCAATAACCAGAAAGGTTACGGATTCATCTCTGACTCAGAAGGAAACGATATTTTCGTTCACTATTCAGGACTTGTAATGGATGGATTCAAGACTCTGGAAGAGGGTCAGGCTGTAGAGTTCGAAGTAACAGAAGGCGCTAAAGGACCGCAGGCAACTAACGTAGTAAAACTTTAATCAGATTTTTTAATGTACCTTTTAATATATAAACAAACTCGATTTATTTATTATTAAAAAGCAATACAGAGAAATGAGATTAAAAAAGAGAACCGGACAGTAATCGAACTGCCCGGTTTTTCTTGTTTTTAGTTATAACACAGGAACAGTTTTAAACAGACTCTGTTCCTGTATGTTTTATACCGTTATTAGCTTTGCTCGTGCTATTTTATATTAGACACATATGCTTCTGAAGCTTCCCATACATCGAATCCGCTTCCTCTCAAAATATCTACAACCCTTGCAGGATCATCACATTTTAAAACCGCAGAGGCATCTTCTCCGTTTGCAAAAGCATACATATATTCAATATTTACATCTCCGTCTACAATCTGATGCATCGCACGGCTCAAAGACCCTGTCTCATGAGGAACTCGCAGAGCAATGACATCTGTCAGCATTGCCGTAATTCCGTTTTCTTTTAAAACCGCTTTTCCTTTGTTTGGATCCGACACGATCATACGAAGCATTCCGTATTCTGTTGTATCAGCCAAACTTAAGGCAACGATATTGACATCATTTCCCGCTAATACAGAAAGGACTTCATCCAGTCTTCCTTCTCTGTTTTCAAGAAATACCGACAGTTGTTGAATTGTAATTCCCATTCGTTCTCTCCTCCTTCTACAGATCTCTGTTGTCAATCACGCGAACAGCTTTTCCTTCACTTCTTTGAATCGACTTCGGCTCTACAAGCTTCACTTTTACAGATACGCCAAGCGCAGTCTTTAATGTAGCTGCAATCTTATTTCTGAGAGCGTCAAGTTTTCTGATTTCATCTGAAAATACAGATTCGTCTACCTCTACCATAACAGTCAGTACATCAAGATTATCTTCCCTGTCAACAATCATCATATAATGAGGCGCTACAACTCCTCCGATTGAAAGAAGCGCCGTTTCAACCTGAGTCGGGAATACATTTACACCGCGAATTACTTTCATATCGTCGGTTCTTCCTGTAAATTTAGAAATTCTCGGCAGTGTTCTTCCACAGGCACAGGTACTGTGATCAATACTTGTAAGATCTTTTGTCCGATATCTTAAAAGCGGCATTGCCTCCTTCGCAAGAGTTGTAAACACAAGTTCGCCTGTTTCTCCGTCCGCACACGTTCATGGGTTGTCGGATTCAAAACTTCAGGATAGAAATAATCAGCCTGTACATGAAGTCCCGCTTTATGGATACAATCCTGAGCCACTCCCGGACCTGTAATTTCACAAAGTCCGTAAATATCAAAACAATTAATGTGAAGGATATCTTCAATCTTTTCCGCATTTCTTCCGTCCACGGTTCTGCGCCGTGAATACCGACTTTCAGATTCAGCCTGTCAACAATCCCTGCTTCTTGAATGGATTCTGCAAGATACAAAGCATACGAAGGCGTACACGCAAATGCAGTGGCTCCAAGATCTTCCATACACATCATCTGACGCTTTGTATTGCCTGCAGACATCGGAATCGCCATTGCCCCGAGCGCTCTTGCTCCAAAATCCAGTCCAAGGCCTCCGGTAAACAGACCATAACCATAACAGACATGTATAATATCTTCCTCGGTAAGTCCTGCCATCGTCAGTCTCTTGCCACACATTCCCCCCATACTTCTACATCTTTCTGCGAATAAGGAGCAATCGTCAGTTTTCCTGTTGTACCGGATGTTCCCTGCACACGGACAACATCCTTTTTCGGTATTGCCAAAAGTCCAAAAGGATAATTTTCCCTTAAATCTTCTTTTGTTGTAAACGGAAGTTTTCCGATATCTTCAATAGATTTGATGTCACCGGGCTCTATTCCCATATCCTGCATTTTTTTTCGATAAAATTTCTACATTATTATATACTCTGTTTACTACCTCGACAAGCCGTCTGCTCTGAGGAGCGGCCATCTCGTCCCTGCTCATGCATTCAATCTTAGGATCACGAATCCTCTCAACCCAGTTTTCTCTTGATACTGCAGCCATTATTTCTTCTCCTTTAGTCAATTATATATCTTTTATAAATCCTCTTCCTCCACAAGCTTTACATCCGCCTGCTTCAGAACGCTCTCCGCTTTTTCAAAGTCATCAGTATGAAATACCATGACCGGGGCTTTCCCTTCTCGGATTACGAAAGAATAGATATAATTTACATTGATCTGTCCGTCTGCCAGTATTTTCAACATCTGATTCAGATTTCCCTTTTCGTCTTTTAGTTCCGCACCGATCACATCACTGACGCGATTTACAAACCCTTTTGACGTTAAACTTTCTTTTGCGCGGACCGGATCATCTACTACCAAACGCATTATGCCAAATTCCGGAGTATCAAATGTTGAAATTGCACGAATATTGACATGCGCCTCAGTAAGTACGTTTGTCACATTCATCATACTTCCCGGTTGATTTTCCACAAAAACTGATATCTGCCTGATCATTAACTATCACCGCCTTTCCTTTTAGATTCTCTGTCAATATCTGCCAATATTTTTTCACACAGATTGTTTGTTGTTACGATACATTCATTATCATATGTCTTTTTCTTTTATATGGCTTCCACCTATTTCAACGTATATCCCACATCAAAAGCTTTCTTATTTAATTCGACTGTCTTTTGGGGAACCGTTTTCTCTATCACTTCATACCACTGCTCTTTTGTAAAATCCATATGCTGTGCCGCTACGCCGAGGACGATCAGGTTAAACACTTTCGGATTTCCCAGTTTCTTTGATTCTTCTGTTGCATCTACTTTATAGACTTTATATTCTTTTTCCAAATCTTCTAAAATATTTTCCGGATACCGGGCTGCTCCGATCACGACAGGCATCGGATCGATTCGCCAGTCATTTACGATCAACACTCCGTCTTTCTTCAAGAAGTGCGCATAGCGAAGCGCCTCAAGCCGCTCAAATGCAATAATTACATCTGCCTGCCCTTCTTCCACAATCGGTTCCGCCACTTTTTCTCCGTATCGAACAAATGTAACGACGCTTCCGCCTCTCTGTGCCATTCCGTGAACTTCCGATAATTTCACATCATATCCGCCCGCGATCGTAAGACCTCCGAGAATGCGGCTTGTGAGCAAAGTTCCCTGTCCGCCCACACCGACGATCATAATATTTTTCACAGCCATCCCTTACTCACCTTCCTTTATAAGCTCGATTGCATCAAATTTGCACAAATCTTTACACAAACCGCATCCTGTACACATTGTATCGTCAATATGAATCGTTCCGTCCGGGTTTTTCGTCATTGCCGGACATCCCGGCTTCATGCACATTCCACATTTTTTGCACTTATCGGCATGTGCAATATAAAGCGGCTTTTTCCTCTTATCAAGAAGTACACACGGAGTTTTTGTAATAATGACCGATACTTCGTCTCTTGCCACCTCTTCTTTGATCGTTTTTTCAAGCAGCAAAAGATCAAAAGCATTGATCTCATAAACATTTTTCACGCCCACTGCACGACACAAAGCCGGAATATCAATCGCATATGTCGGATCGCCCTGCAAAGTTTTCCCTGTAGCCGCATGGTCCTGATGTCCTGTCATTCCTGTTGTCGAATTATCAAGGATCAGTACTGTTCCTGTCGCATGATTATATACCATATTCATCAATGAATTGATGCCTGTATGCAAAAAGGTGGAATCGCCGATTACGGCAACCCAATTTTTTATGTATTCTTTTCCTTTTGCTTTCTCCATTCCATGAAGCGTCGAAATGCTTGATCCCATACACATCGTCGTATCGATTACGCTCAAAGGCGCAACCGCTCCAAGCGTATAACATCCGATGTCGCCGGCAGCATGCATTTTCAGCTTATTCAATACATGGAAAACACTTCTATGCGGACATCCCGGACAAAGAATCGGCGGTCTTCCCGGAGCTTCTGCCGGTTTTTTCAGATCCGGATTTTCTTTCAGTATCGCTTTGCGAAGCATATTGGCACTGTACTCGCCCTGCACTGTAAAAATTTCTTTTCCTACAGCCGGAATTCCCCATGAACGAACTTGTTCTTCAATTACCGGGTCAAGTTCTTCTACGATATACAGCGTCTCGACTTTTGATGCAAACTCTTCGATCAATTTTTTCGGAAGAGGATTCACAAGTCCAAGTTTAAGAACAGATGCATCTGGAAGCGCTTCTTTTACATATTGATAAGGGATACCGCTTGTAATAACTCCTATCTTTGTATCATTCATCTCCATCTTATTCAGCGAAAGTGTATTCGCTGCTTCTGCCAGTTCAAGATTGCGTTTTTCAATTTCGACATGACGAAGTTTCGCATTTCCCGGCATCATGACATTTTTCGGAATATTTTTCTCATACGGTTTATCTTCGACCTGCGCACGATCACACAACTCTACAATTCCCTGCGAATGTGCAAGTCTTGTTGTTGTCCTGAAAATAAAGGGTCTGTCAAACTGTTCACTCAATTCAAACGCCGTCTTAAAAAAATCTTTTGCCTCCGCACTGTCCGACGGTTCAATCACCGGAATCTGAGCGGCTCTTGCAACCATCCTCGTATCCTGTTCGTTCTGAGAACTGTAAAGTCCCGGATCATCTGCAACAACAAGAACAAGTCCTCCGTTTACTCCCATATAAGAAACCGAATACAGCGGATCTGCCGCCACATTCAAACCGACATGCTTCATGCATGCCATAGAACGTACTCCGGCAAGACTTGCTCCGACCGCCACTTCTGTCGCCACTTTTTCATTCGGCGCCCACTCTTCATACACATCATCTTTATATTGTACAAGGTATTCACTTATCTCGGTACTCGGAGTTCCCGGATAAGCAGACGATACCTTTACCCCTGCTTCGTATGCTCCTCTCGCAATCGCCTCATTGCCGAGCATGATCACTTTCTCTGCCATATCAAAGTCCATCCTTTCGTAAATCTGTTACTCTCTTTGCCTTACCCTCAAACCGTCTTAAAGAGTTCGGCGCCACAAGCCTGATACAGGTTGCAAGTCCAAGCTGCGATTTCAATGCTGACTTAATCCTCGTCTCAAGTTCACTTAATTTTGCATAGCTGTCAAGAAGTCTGTCATCGATCAGCTCTACCGTAATCGTCATTACATCCAGACGGTTCTTTCTCTCTACAAGTATCTCATAATGCGGTCCGATCTCATCAATCTTTAAGAGCACTTCTTCAATCTGTGTCGGGAATACATTAACTCCTCGGATAACAAGCATATCATCTGCACGACCGGAAAGATTTTCCATTCTGCAGGTTGTTCTTCCGCATTTACACGGCTCATACATCAGTCTTGTCATATCTCCGGTTCGGTATCTTACGATCGGAAGCGCCTCTTTTCCAAGACAGGTAACAACAAGTTCTCCTCTTTCTCCCGGCGGAAGAACTTCCTCTGTTTCAGGATCAATAATTTCAGGAATAAACCAGTCTTCATTAATATGCATTCCACAAAGCTGTGTACATTCTCCCGAAACACCCGGTCCGCAAAGTTCACTCATACCATAATTTTGTGTACAGACAAACTGTTCTCCCCAAACACGGTGCATCTCTTCCCGCATCGGCTCTGTCATGCCTTCTCCTCCGAACAGTCCGATTCTTATCTTTAAATCTTTTGATGGATCGATCCCTCTTCTGCGAAGTTCCTCTCCAAGATGGAGCGCATAAGACGGGGTAGCCACAAGAAGTGTCACACCCATATCCTGTAAAAACATAATCTGTTTGTTTGTATTTCCTGAAGACATCGGAATCACAGATGCTCCGATCTTCTCAAGACCTCCGTGAAGTCCGAGCGCTCCCGTAAATGTTCCGTATCCAAACGCGATCTGTGCCACATCTTCTTCCGTCGCGCCTCCCATGCATGCAATTCTCGCAACATTATTCAGCCAGATATCCAGATCGTTTCTTGTATATCCGACAACGGTCGGCTTTCCCGTCGTACCCGAACTTGCATGATAACGAACGATTTCCTTTTTATCAACCGCAAACAACCCATCCGGATAATGATCCCGAAAATCAGCTTTATATGTAAACGGCAGTTTTTTTAAATCTTCCAACGTCTGTATATCTTCCGGACGTACACCTGCCATATCCATTTTCTCGCGGTAAGGTTTCACTCTGTCATAAATATATCGAACCGTATCCTTCAGCTTTGTAAGCTGTATCCGTTCGATCTCTTCTCTTGGCAGAGTCTCTTCCTTTGCCCATATCATCGCGCATATCCTCCTTTATAATATGTTGTGCCATCGCTTATCGGCAATCTGCTTTTCAGCTTTCTTTTTTACTGATGTCTATTAGTATAGCACAATACTTTTGCGAATTAAAGCTTTAAATCAAGAAAATTCCTCTTTACCCGGAGGACCTGATCCTGTCGGGCAAAGAGGAACTCTATTGTTTCTATTCTTTTTATCATTAAATTCAAATTTAACAAAGAGGATATTTCTCTGTAAGTTCTGCTGCCAGTTTTCTTGACAGTCTCTACATTTTCTTCACTCTCGATCACCATTGCAATGATCTCGGCGATCTTATCCATATCGTCCTCTTTCATTCCCCGAGTTGTAACTGCCGGAGTTCCGAGTCTTACTCCGCTTGTCACGAACGGAGAACGAGGATCGTTCGGTATTGTATTTTATTACATGTAATATGTGCATCGTCAAGCCGTTTTTCCAGCTCTTTTCCGCTTACGTCATTTCCGGTAAGATCTACGAGCATAAGATGATTGTCTGTATCTCCTGAAACGATCTTCACGCCGCGTTTTTTCAAACCTTCACAGAGCGCTTTTGCATTTTTTACAACCTGCATCTGATATTCTTTAAATTCCGGCTCAAGAGCTTCTTTAAAGCAGACTGCCTTTGCCGCGATTACATGCATAAGCGGTCCTCCCTGAGTTCCCGGGAAAATTGCTTTATTAAAATTAAACTTCTCGTTCACTTCATTACTTGAAAGGATCATTCCGCCTCTTGGACCTCTTAATGTTTTATGGGTCGTTGTCGTTGTCACATGTGCATACGGAATCGGACTTGGATGGAGACCTGCTGCCACAAGTCCTGCAATATGAGCCATATCTACCATGAGATACGAGCCGACTTCATCTGCGATTTCACGGAAACGTTTGAAATCGATCGTTCTTGCATAAGCGCTTGCGCCCGCAATGATCATCTTCGGTTTACATTCTTTTGCAATTTCCAAAACCTTATCATAATCGATCACTCCGTCATCATTGACTCCGTAAGGAACGACATGAAATATTTTCCCGACAGATTGACCGGTGATCCATGAGTCAAATGTCCGCCGTGATCAAGGTTCATTCCCATGATCGTATCGCCCGGTGTCAGCATCGCAAACTGAACTGCCATATTAGCCTGCGCTCCTGAATGAGGCTGTACATTTACATACTCACAGCCAAACAGTTTTTTTGCGCGTTCTCTTGCCAGTTCTTCGGCAACATCCACACACTGACAGCCTCCGTAATATCTCTTGCCCGGATATCCTTCTGCATATTTATTTGTAAGCGGACTTCCCATCGCTGCCATCACTGCTTTGCTCACCCAGTTCTCAGAAGCGATCAATTCAATATGGGAGTTCTGTCTCTTCATTTCCGCTGTGATCACTTCCGCAATCTTCCGGATCTGCATTTTTGATTTCATCGAAGTCGTACATCGTCATTATCCTCCATCTCATCTGAAATTTGAAATTTGAAATTTCATAAATTTACACTTTACTATGACAAAGCGTTAGAGTTATTATAGCATAGCGGATGTATCCCGTCTACGTCTTTCTAAAGACAGAAAATAGGAAAGGAAGAAATATTAACGATATGGGAGAACAAATTTTAATTGCAGAAGATGACGCAGATATCAACAATCTGCTTGCAAAAATATTACGCACCGAGCATTTTAAGCCGATACAGGCATTTTCCGGAACAGAAGCAAAACTGCTCTTTATGCACAACACGCCGGACTTAATCTTACTGGATCTTATGCTTCCGGGATTATCCGGCGAAGAACTTCTATCCGAACTTCGGGAAAATCTTTCTTCTGACGTACCAGTCATCATATTGTCTGCAAAAATTGCCCTGGCAGACAAAGTGTCACTTTTAAAAATGGGTGCCGATGATTATATTACAAAGCCGTTTGAACCTGAAGAAGTCATAGCAAGAATCCAGGCTGCTTTACGGCGTACTGCAACATCAAAAAAACTGTCTTGCCTAAATTTAGAGTTATATCCGGATTCTAGAAAAGTTACTGTTCACGGAATCGAACTTTCTCTGACCGCCCACGAATATGACTTACTCTATCTTTTCATAAAAAATCCAGAGAAGGTCTATTCCCGCGAAATGCTGTACGATCTCGTCTGGCACGGAGGCTATTATGGGGAAAACAATACTGTCAATGTACATGTAAGCAATCTCCGAAAAAAAATAAAAGAAGCCGATCCTGAAAACGAATATATCCGTACTGTATACGGAATTGGATTCAAACTTGTTCTTCATTCAAATAAAACAAAATTGAAGCAGTGATTTAGCATTTAATAACTGAACTGATTCAAAAATTATAGATTTAAACTTTGATAAACCTAATCAGTACGATTTTATAAGTTCTTTAAAAGTTCTTTATGACTTATTAAAACAGATTCAGATATAATTGGCATCGTAACAGCTTTTATTCAAAAACCTGCTGCATAAAATAAAATCCATACGGAGTGAACAGATATGAACAGATATGTCATAGAGACAAAACAAATCACAAAAACATACAATCCGCGTTCTCCCTTTATCGCACTGGATCATGTGGATCTTCATGTAAGCGAAGGCTGCATTTACGGACTGATCGGAGATAATGGCGCGGGAAAAAGCACATTACTCAAATTACTTGCCGGACACATCTTTCCAACAAACGGAGAACTATGCCTTTTTGGCGAAACAGAAGAAAAAGCACTTTGCAATATACGCAAAAATATCGGCTGCCTGATCGAATATCCATGCTTTGTTCCAGGCATGACTGTTGAGCAAACTCTGCATTATTATGCCATTCAAAAGGGAGTTCCAGACAACAAAAAAATCGGCGAAGCAATTCAACTGACCGGTCTATCCGAAAAGCAACATGCAAAATGTAAAACGCTTTCGCTCGGGCAAAAACAACGGCTCGGACTTGCAGTTGCCCTGCTGGGTGAACCGCAGATTCTCATTTTGGACGAACCGATCAACGGACTTGATCCGAGCGGTATTGTCGAATTTCGCAGTATCCTTCAACAATTAAATGAACAGAAAAACATCACGATCCTTTTATCAAGCCATATTTTATCAGAATTACAACACCTTGCCACAGTTTACGGCTTCCTAAATAAAGGAATCTTACTTGAAGAGATCAGTTCTGAAGCTTTACACGCAAAATGCGCCAACTGTATCGAACTGACTGTTTCTGATGCTGAAAAATATACCGTTCTGCTCGAAAAAATCTTTCCTGAAGAAAACTATAAAGTGCTTCCGGGAAATACGATTCGCATTTATAAACCGCACGAGACAGCCGAAAGCTTCAGCAGACTTGCCGCAAAAAATGATGTTTACATTACAAAAATGCAGACACTCCAGACATCATTGGAAGATTATTATATGGAACTGAAGAAAAGAGGTGCTGTAAAATGTTGAATTTTATTAAAAGTGAGTACTACCGTATGATCCATACAACCGGAATCCGTGTCTTCTTCGGAATTCTCTCTGTTTTGACCATTTTACTGATATCAGGTATTTCGATTGTTGAAACACAGTACCATACAACCTCTTTTTCTTATTCCATCCTTGTATCGAGTCCTATGTTTTTCACGTTGATGGGAATGCTGACCGCTTCGGTTCTCTATGAAGACAGCAAAAGAAACGGGATTATAAAAAATTCGATAGCAAACGGAATTCCCAGAGGAAAGGTGTTCTTCAGCCAATGTATCGTCAGTATCACCACTGCTACTGTCATTATGACGATTGTTCTCACCCTCTGGATTTTCATGACCGAACTGTTTCTTGATAAAACCGGTCCGGTTCATATGACCGATCTGCTAATGGAAATTCCGGTTATTTATTTGATTGCCGTATCCAGTATTGTTTTAACAATCGTACTTTGCCTGTGTTTTCAAAACGGCGCATTCATATTTTTTACATGGCTTTTTGTCTTTTTCATTTTTCCGACAATTTTACTTAAATTCGGAATAGCAGTTTCAGCCCATTTTAAAACAGATTTTATCTACAACATCGCCATGTGGATGCCATCGAACTTTTTTCAGATCAACACCGCAAACGTCAATATGAGTTCATGCATTACCGCATGGGATACAACCGGCGGTATGCTGCGCTGCATAATTGCAGGAATTTCAGGAATTATTATTTTCATGGCAATCGGATTCAGGCACATCCGAAAAGCAGACTTATAAACATAAATATGGAGGGATCACATATGTTGTATATCATTCTATTTCTTATCAGTATCGCAGGAGGATATGTTGCGTTTCGCTACATTTCCCTTCTCCGTGCATTAAAACAGATACAAAAAGAGCTCGATGTCATACAGCAGGATCTCTCCAAAAATCAGATGATACATCTTCCCGTTCCGAACAATCGGTTAAAGGAACTTCTCATCACAATCAACTCTTTTTTAGATGAGCTTCACCATGAGCGCGCGCGTTATACAAAACAGGAAAAAGAATTTCAAAAACAGATTGAAAATATCAGTCATGACCTGCGTACTCCTTTAACATCCCTTCTCGGATATGTTAGACTATATAAAAATCCCAGTCTTCCTATATCTCACAAAACGCTGAGCTTTCAGATACACTAGATGTCATTGAACGAAAATCAGAATCACTGAAAAACCTGATTACGCAGTTTTATGATTTTTCCCGACTTACAGCTCATGACTATACAGTAAATCTCATTAAAATTGATACTGTAAAATTACTGAGAGAATCTTTTGCAGACAACTGCCACATACTCGAAGAGACACATTTAAACGTTTCGCTTGATTTGCCGGATCGCCCAATATATGTGCTTGCTGACAAAACAGCTTTAGAACGAATCTTTTTTAATTTGTTTCAAAATGCCGGAAGATACGCACATACCTTTTTCATATAACAATAAAAAAACGAACAAAATTCCATTAAAATCTTGTTCGCTAATGACACATGTTCTCTTTCATCCGAAGATATTTCTCATCTGTTCGACCGCTTCTATATTCAGGAATCGGCGCGCAGTCAGGGCGGAACCGGACTTGGTCTTACGATTGCCAGATCACTTGCAGAAGAGATCGGCGGAGAGCTTTCTGTTTCTTCCAAAAAGTCAAACGGAAATAACTCTCTTCTCATCTCATTTACTTTGGCATTACCTTCTTGTTAGTTTCAAAACTTTTATACAGGATTTCCCTTTTGTAAATACATATCCGCGATCCCACCCTATAATGTACGTTTAAGAGTTATCGCTTTGTATAAATCAAATCCGTCATTCCATTATACGATTGTGTTTTGAGCAGCCTTAACTTAATTTCATGGTCAGTCTTTTCAAAAAGTCGAATGCCTGACCCTAAAATAGTTGGAATAACAGTAATATAATAACAATCAATTATATCTTCCCTGTTGGATAAGGTTTGCACCACCACATATCCAAATATCTTTCCCACTTTCCTCTCGTAGTTTTTTTACCAGATCAACGGAGCTTTCATTGGTAAAATGAATTTTATCAGAAGATGTTTTTGATTATGTGTTACTACATAGGTTGTAAAATCATTATAAACCCATTCATTTGGCGAAAGTTCAGTAACAATTTGATGATAAGTATTCCACCCCATTATCACAGTATCAATATCTTTTGCAAATTCAGAATATGTATCAATGTTATCAGCGTCATCACCCTGTCCAACCAACCATTCAACACTGCCTTCACTGTCTGCGATATATCCGTCAAGGCTCATTGCTATAAACAAACTGACTTTTTTCATAGATCCTCCTTTAAATTCACAAACTGGGATTTTATTCTTTATCGTTCAAAAGTTTATTTACTCTTTCAACTGGAAATCTGTCTTCAATATCAATTATTTCAAACAAATTTAGTGGCAATTCTTTTTCATCAATTAGAGTAAGATATTCATTAACAGCTCTACGGTCAATCATAATTTTTCCATGACCAGCCCAATGTCGATTACTCTCCTTCTTTTTCAAACCAGAAATCCAGTATTCATCACCATTTTCAATGTCTATATAATTTGCGTAATTACCGTTATATTTCTGAAATGCATGGTTGTTAAAATAAATGGTTTTCTTGGTTTTTGAAGTTTTCACATACCCAATCCATGCTGGACCATCATCAGAATATCCTGTCTTCAGTTCAATATACATTAAATTCTTTAATCATTTATATCATTCCTAAATTTAAATTTTCGTGTTACCGGAATTTACAACTCTATTTCTTTATGAAAAAATCAATCTTACAATCAAAAGAAAAACAAAAATCCCAATGAAATAAGAAAGCCTCCATAAATTCTAATATTTATACCGCTTCTCTCAGTCGCTATGTCCCATTAGCTTGCAAATAATTCTTTTAAATTTTATATCTAATTTTCGATTATCCGCATAAACACTATACTTTCAAGTATTTTGAAGTATAGAAAAAACTCATTTTACCACGAATTTACCACGATTGAATGAGCCTTGATATGACCTATAAAATAACACCCAAAAGACATCATTACACCTAAATGGTGTCTTTTTAAAAAGCAGTCAATCCTAAGACTAACTGCTTTGTGTGTATGGATATGAAATTGTCAAACTGGGATTTACTTATATCTATTCCTATAAAAGTGTCAATATATATCCGTCTATCAGAGCAATTAGCAGATACATAATAAAGGCTCTGATAAACGCTTCTATATGCTTTTTCGGATTTTGATACAATTCCTTTTCTGGTATTTTTCTTAAACGAACACGCTTTGTATTCCGCCACCATAAAAGGTCTACAATAAATAAGTCAAAGATATTCAATCCCTGTCCTATAATACATAAACAAAGAAAATTATGTGTGAAGCCATTTTCTTTGATAAACAACCCTAATATAAATAGTACGAACAGAAATAACAGAAAATTGGATATAAATGTAACCACTTTATTGCTTTCCTTAAATTTTCCTTGATATTCTGCAATACTCTTTATTCGATTTTGCACTTCATCTGGATAAGATGAATAGCTTTTTAAATTTTTGTTATCTGTACCTGTTCCCCAAAAACATATTAGAAAAAACGCGATACATAAAATTACGGTTTCGATTATTATAATCATTCTGTTTCACTCCAAATTCTAATTTGTCCGTTTCTTCATATCCACATTATATCATTTTCATATCTGCACCACAATAAAATTTTATGCACCGATAATCTTATTGAACAGCTCTAACAAACACCATTTCATCACTCCAATCTGAAATTTAGGTATGAAAAAAGCAGTCAATCCTAAGACTAACTGCTTTGTGTATAGAGATATGAAATTGTGAAATAGAATTTGCCTATTTCAAATCAAAAAGAGAATTTTCATAGTCCTTTACATAGTATCGTATATTTTTACGCCCCTTTTGAATAATGGTATGTCCCTCTGCTTCTAATTTTTCTTTCTGTGCTTCAATACCATTTGGATATTTAGCATTTAATTCTCCGTTTGCTTTTAATGTTCTCCAATAGGGTGTTTCATCTTCGGAACGCTGATAACTCGCCCACGCTACAATAGAAACAAATATACCCGCTGTAATCGGCTCTGTAAAATCTGCACCACTCAATTTTGCAAAGTGTTCTCGTATTTTTCCAACCGTAATCACTTTACCATACGGAACTTTTTTCATTACTTTGTCATAGTCAATCGGGGGAGCAAAATACATTTTGTTTCCACCATATTTCTCAATACTTTTCTGGTCTATGATAATTTGAAATTTTGGCATATCCTTACTATCATGCAACATAGCATTAAAATCTTTTTTATCTTCATTTGCCATTTGTGCCACCTCCTACTTTAAGGATAGTCTGTTTCTTATTTCCATGCAATGAGGCTGTTTGAAAATTATTAACACTTTCAAATTTGTCGCTTTCTTCATATCCATATTATAACAGTTCCATATATCCGCCACAATAAAAATCAGCATACCCTTAGCATTTATGGAACAAAAATGCACACTTTTTCTTTCTTCCTCTTGATTACCCCACAACAGAAAAGAAAAAAGCCCTGTCAAGAGCCTTGCCACCATTGGTGGTGCTTTGCACTCTTTACTGGGCTTTTTGTTTGCTGTATCTTCCATGCAAGAGGAAATTAAAGACCTCTGTTCCATTTCGCCTTTAGATAATCTTCATAATCTCCCTCGTTAAAGTCTACTTGTGGAGAAGTATTAGGAATATTATTTCTGTTGTCAATATCCGCAAGCTGACGGAATATCCAATCATCATAAGGGTCGTGGTATTTATATTCTTTAGGCTGTTCTCTGTATCGGTCTAAACCTCGCATTTCCTTATGCACTTTCATTATGCGTTCCAATTTCTGACGCTGTATCAACTGCTTGATTTCCATAAGTTCTTCCAACTCCGTAACCTCATTGGTAATGTAGTTATGGATATACTGTATGAGTTTATATGCCTTGTAAAATGTGCATTCTTTTCATCATCGAAAAATTCATTTTCAGACAGATAATCTAAGGAAACATTGAAGTCTTGTTCCCGTTTGATAATATCCATGATATATGGCTCGGTGTGGTCAATATACTTCCATTCTCCCGACAATAATTCATTGGGCGTTACACCCAGCACGTCCATTATCTTTTCCAGCGTATCAAAGGTAGGATAATTCACACCTCGTTCAATCTTGGAAAGGCTCTGCATATTGATACCGATTTTGTCTGCCAGTTCCTGTTGTTTCATTCCTTTATGTTTTCTTATGGTTTGTATGTTCTCTCCTAAGAAACTGATTTTCTTTTCATAATGCTCCATAACTTAGTATAACCGCTCCTTTCGTTGCTTTTCTTGGTATTTATAAGCATATCATACTTAATCTATATCTAAAAGTCAACAAAAACTTCTTGACAAGTAATTCTAATGGAGTTATTATCGTATTAGACAGAGTGATTAAGCACGCTAGGGTCAATCACACGCTTGAGTAAGCATATAAAATACATATTTTTCACTTTGATAGCATGAATAAGCATGGACTATCAGACCGAAAATAAGGTTTCTGACTGGGGCTGTTCCGTTTAGCCACGAGCCTTACAAGGCTCGTGAGCGTTAAGAACGGGGCAGACACAGGAAGAAAGGGAACGCCTTTAGGCGTTCGTAAAGGGCGTATATGTAACACCGCCCTGCGCATACATGTCATAGTACCTAGAAACTGTGATAAATAAAGGAAAAAACACGATTTTTACCCCGCAAAAAAACGGGAAGTACGAAAGGAGTAATGCACTATAACTACACACAAAAATTTATCCGTTAAGATTGATTACATCAGTATTGTATTCGATACTGCAACCGCCGAAGATGTCATCATGCACATTTTAGGTTTACCGACTGATATTTTCAATATCTATCCGGCAAGCGTTAAATACAAAACCTATCAAGCACGCTGGCAGATTGGAGATATTTATGTATCGGGGGACGCAAGAAAAACAGAGGATAACCCACAAGGTTAGGCTGTTATCTTGTTATGACCGGCAGAGGCTGTGATGATATTTTCCGTATTCTTGATAGTAGGAATTATACCTTTGGAGATATGTTCAAACATTGTGAGCGAAGATATGGACTGGATAACTTCCATTTCACTAGACTGGATATTGCCATTGATGATAAGAACGAAAAGCCATTTTTTACCATAGAGCAGATAAAGAAGAAATGCGAAAAAGAGGAATTTATCTCGAATAGTGAGGGCTACCACTTTGACGAAAGCAAGTTTGATGATTTCGACACCGCAAAGACTGTTTATATCGGTGCTGGTAAATCGGGATTGTCCTACCGCTTTTATGATAAGGATAAGGAAGTCTGTTCAAAACATAATAAGACACTTGATGAAGTCGGCAGTTGGAAACGGACAGAAATGCAACTGCGTGATGATAAGGCTCATGCTTTTGCCATGACATTCAAAGACAGACCGCTGGAACTTGGGGAACTGGCTTTCGGGCTATTGGCAAACAACCTACGCTTTGTCGTGCCAAACAGAAATGAAAGTAATAAGAGCAGATGGAAAACGTGTCGGTTTTGGGAACGCTTTTTAGGGGCTGTGGAAGTCTTGAAACTGCAAGTACCAAAACAGCAAAATTCCCTTGAAGAAACACAGCAATGGCTCACAGAGGGTGGCGTGATTTCCGCTGTCAAAAGTTTTTACTTCTTGGAAGAACATGACGCATTAGGTGGACTGGAAAAAGTAGGAACTATGCTTGATAAGGCAAGATACAGCAATTCCCTTTCCAGTAAATTAACCGCCCATTTACAGAGGATAAACCGCACCGACTTATCCCCTATATCCAGTATGACACAAAACATGGGAAAGGGGGTATCTGATGAATAACAACGATATTCCCGTATGGGAAAAATACACCCTTACCATTGAAGAAGCGTCAAAGTATTTCCGCATTGGAGAAAACAAGTTAAGACGATTGGCAGAGGAAAACAAGGACGCTGGCTGGCTCATTATGAATGGCAACCGCATACAGATTAAACGCCGACAGTTTGAACAGGTCATTGACAAATTGGACGCAATCTAATGCAAATGAGCCTTGTATGTGTTATGATGAACACAAGTCATATCAAGGCTCTTTCCAACAAGGAAAGGAGCAGACACCATGAAAGAAAAAAGAG
>ENA-OQCP01000412-OQCP01000412.1-human-gut-metagenome-genome-assembly--contig:-NODE-412-length-19526-cov-3.020001_pt1 | contig 19526 bp, 20 predicted proteins | sample MGYA00242760_ERZ504583 | MGnify/ENA primary metagenome ERZ504583 (study PRJEB26092, sample SAMD00036308) | human gut metagenome | host: Homo sapiens | study: EMG produced TPA metagenomics assembly of...
TAAACAAGCACCGCTTCTACGAGTTCAAGATGAAGCAGTTCTTGCTGGCGCTTGCCCTCGGCATGCGCCCTGCCAAATTTATAACGGTACGGACTCTGCCGTCGAAGGCATCTTCCTGACGGACGGCAACGGCAGATACTCTGCTACCACAAATCCCGTCCGCAGGTCTTTGCAGACTTCCTTTATCAGAACACGCGTTTGGAGAAAGTGCCGTAGAGAAAGATAAATACGGCTTCTTGGAGCGCGAGAACGGCGTCTGGTACTTCAAGCTGAATGTGAAGATTGGACTGGTGAAACGATGAAACAGCCCTACTGAATACGCACCGATTTGCATTATCAATAATCAACTATCAATCTCAATTAAACAAATGAACGAGACATTACAAACTATCAAGCACGCCGTAGCGTCCGTGCCTATATGGAACAGCAGGTTTCCGCAGAAGATTTGAATCTTATCCTTGAGGCGGCTACTTATGCCCCCAACGGTATGCATTTGGAGACGTGGCACTTCACTGCCATTCAGAATAAGGAAGTACTGAAAGAGTTGAATGATAAAATCAAAGGCGCCTTTGCCAAGAGTGACGACCCTCATACACGGAACGTGGACATAGCCAGACTTATTGCTGCTACTATCATGCCCCCACGCTGGTCATTGTCTCCAACGAGCCTACCCAATGGTGGGCTGCTATGGATTGCGCTTGCACCTTGGAGAACATTTTCCTTGCAGCCAAGTCCCTCGGCATCGGTTCCTGCTGGATTAACCAGTTGGGGCAGACCTGCGACGACCCCGATGTCCGCGCTTTCTTGACAAAGCTGGGTGTACCCGAGAGCCATAAGGTATATGGCTGCGCAGCCTGGGATATGCTCCCGCCGATGCTCCGGTGAAGGAGAAAAAGGTGAAGGAAGGTACGGTGACCATCATCCGCTAAACAGAGATACCCGCAGGAGAGGTGGCGGTCAGGTAATTAATCATACATGAAGCAAAATAACGTATAATTCCGCCACTCTCCGTTGGCTTCCTCTTCACAGAGGAAATGGGTTATCGCTGCATATTGATGATGCCGCTGTCCGTATCACTGTTGTTCAGCCCTTGTTGCCTGCCTTGTGCTTGCGTCCGAACTCGAATGTATAACCCACGCGCAGCACGACCATCTGTCCCGTCTCCCTGACGAATGTCTCGGAACGGAAAGGAGCCACTTTGCTGATTCTTTCTTTTCCCACTTTATAATTATTGGTGAAGGGAAACATAATACCGATTCCCGCCTGAAGGTTCTGCCGGGTGTACATTGCCATGAATGCCGTCTGGTTTTCGTTCTTTTTAATGGTTTCGCCGAAGAAATTGTTCTGCACTTTCCGGAACTGCCCGAGCAGCGAGAGGCCTTTATATTGCACTTGCGCCATCACGCTGTAATAGAATTCATCGTACATATGGCTATAGTTCAGGCCTTCCGACCAACTGCGCGTATATCCTCCCGAAGCATAAAGCGTCAGGAAATCTTTCAGCCCGAACAGCGTAGCGCCGTTAATGCCGGCCATCAGTTCCGTATTCAGGCTTTGGAACGACCGCTGGTTTTCATCCTTCAGTATCAGTTTGCCGTCCTCCACGAAGATGCTTTCCATGATGGGATTGTCATAATACTGGTGGCGCACGCTCAGATTGGCATTGAACTGCTTCTTCGAATAGCTGTAAGACAAGGAGTTCGTGAACTGTTGATACGTTTTCAGCAACGGGTTGCCGCGGACTATCTGTATCGTATCCATCGCCTGCTCCACATCCGTCAGCGAACCGAGTGACGGTATGGCAGGACTGATGTTGAACCGGTAGCGCAGGAATCCCGCCTTCTTCAGATTATAGCTCAACCGCACGGTGGGCGTGAAGGTATAGTAGGCATGGTCTTCCTCACTCTCCTTGAACCAGGCGCGCGTCATGCCTACGCTGCCCGCATAGCTGAAGTCCTTTACCTTGCCCTGCACCTCGAAGAAAGCGGATGTCTGCGACTGGTCCATCTTCGAAGTGGTAGGGTTGGAACCTTTATACTCATTCTCTGTCCGCATCTGATAGTGGCGGGCACCGCCGCTCAGCTTCACCTCCTTGAAGTTCTTTTCATAGATGGCTTCGCCGATGACGGAGCGCTTGTCGCCGTCCACTAATGTCTGGATGTCTGCCAGCGGTGCGTTCTCGTCCTTGTACTCCTTGTATTTCCGGTTGTTCTTGGTATGGATGAGCGTTCCCGTTACATTCACCTGGATGCTCTGCTGATGGGGCAGGGTATGCTGGAAGTAAAGGTCGAGCGCCGGAGAGTAGCTGGATGTGTGGTTGTTGACGTACGAATAGATGGACTCCGTGCTGCCCACTGCCCACATCTTGTTCAGCTCATTCTGGTAGGGGGCATTGCTGAGGTTGTTACGGAAGATGGCATTGAATACATATTTGTCCGCTTTCGTCAGATTGTACGTCAGATTCAGGTTGTTGATGAAGCTCAGGGAGGGAGACTCGTCTTCGATGCCTTCCTTGATGCGGTCGATGGTACGGTCGCCCAGATAGAAGGTTTCATGGGATTCGAGGCGGCTGTGATACTTGCCGTTCTTGTTGAAGTAGTCGATGCCCCATTCGGAGTTCTTGTAATTGAACTTCGCGCTCAGGAAATTCTCTCCCCATAGGGTGTGGGGCGAATCGGAGAGTTGGAAGTTCACAACACCGCCCGTTTCGCGGCGGCGCAGGATAATGTTGACTACGGCGCCCAGCTCGTCGTCTCCGTACTGCTTGCCGGGGTCTTCGATGAACTCCACACGCAGTACGTCTTTGGCTCTGACGGCCGCTATCTCCTTGTCTGTCACTTTAATGCCGTTGATACGGGTTTGTACGGACCCACCACCGCTGACGCTCATGCTGTTGCTCAGATTGTCCACTTGCAGACGGGCAATGCCGAGATTGTTCAGCAGGTCGTAGGCACCGAACGAGCGTTTCAGCTGGCTTTCGGAAGGCAGGATAATTTGCCGGTCTACCCGCTGCAGCACATTGCTGGCGGATACCGTCACTTCACCGAGGCTTACGGCATCTTCCTGCAACTGTACATCGCCCAGGTCGAGGCTTTTATTCAGTTTCAGCAGTATGTTTTCACTTTGGAGGCCGATGAAGGAGATGGAAAGGCGGTAATCGCCTGCCTTGATTTTATGGAGGGTGAACTTGCCTTGTGCATCCGAGGTTACTCCGGTCACCAAAGTAGAGTCTATGGTCCATAATGACACATTGGCGGCTATAATTGCCTCTTGCGAAGTGTCCGTGACGCGTCCTTTGATGGAGAGGCTCTGTGCCTGCGTACGGAGTACGGAGAGGGCAAGCAATAGTAAAAAAAAGTTTGGTTTTCATAATCGTTTGTATTAGTCTGTTACTGTTGGATAGGGATGCAAAAGCCACTCCTTCCGTTAAGGAAAGATGTTGAGGCTTGTATGTCAGTTGTTTATACTTTCCTCGTCTGTCCGATGAAAGTCAGGAATGCATGAAGGAATAAATCTCGTACATCAGTGTCGAAACTTTGACAATCGTAAGTCCGAAGAGGAGTCCGAAGGTAATCCATAATGCAGTCTTTGCGTATCTCTTCATGAACCGTCTTTTTTAAGTTTGTTATATCGTTCTGTTATTTCTTCTATACTGATGCTGAGCAGCTCCATGCTGCGGAACATGTCGGCAAGCTGGTTTTCAAAAAACTCTTTCTTCTGTATTCGCATCACTTTCTTCACCGCATCTTTGGAGAGGTAGAACCCCATTCCCCGTTCCGGGTAGATGATGTCCTCCGTCTGGAGGTATTCATAGGCCTTCAACACGGTGCGCGAGTTCACTGCCAGTTGTGTGGAGAGCTCCCTCACGGATACCACCCGCTCTTCCGCCCGCCATTCGCGGGTGAGAATCTTGCTGAAACAGAAGTCTACAATCTGCTGGTATATCGGCTTGTTGGTCTTGAAGTCCATAGGCTACAGTTGTTTTTCTTTGAGCAGGAAGTAGCTCGATGCCCATGAACCGAGCAGCACACTGATAGGAGCCGCATAATTGCAGAAAGTCACGATGGCTTGTGCACCGGCCGACAGCGGATAGCTGGTGTGGGGCCATGTGGCAATGTTATCCATCCAGTATCCGTCCGCTCTGGCTTCGGGCATGAGGGAGGCCACAAAAGTTACAATTCCTATGCAGACGGCAATGGAGCCTACAAAGATGGTGAAACTTTTCAGCAGGACTTGCCGGCTGAAGGCGAAGTATCCGATGAAGGCGGAAGCATGCAGGATTACATAGGTCAGTATCTGGGTGTTGTGTATCCGGAACATCGTGATGTGCGTTGCAAAATACTGCAGGAACTCGCTGCCGCTTAAGGACAGCAGACCTTTGAGGCAGGCTATCAGCAGACTGCAGAATAGGGGAAGCAGCAGCAGGTATTTTATCCAGATATGCAGGAACTTCTCGAATGCCGATGCCGGCAGCAGTATATCGAGAGTGGAGCTGTGTTTGCTGAAATTTGTTTCCAGCAGGCAGGGGCCATGAGGATAAACCATAGTACGTAGCGGGAGAATTCGGTGGCAGAGGTATGTTTGCCGTAGTAACTTCCACCGCGGTTTATGTCGTAGAGGATGCACAGGATGCAGATGAACGATACGACGGCTGCCGACCAAAGCAGGTGCCTGCCGGTCTCATTCCTTTTATATTGTTCCAGTAGCAGGAAGCGTTTCAGATTAAAAGTTGCGTTCATAGTTCTGTTTGTATGATGGATTTTCATTGAAACATGCTCTGTATCTTTTCCGGTTGTTGCAACACCGCTTTATACAGCAGTTCGATGTCCGGTGTGTTCTCTTCTCCGTCCTCGTTGGGGAGAATGGAGAAATGGCCCGACAAGTCTTGTTCGCTGTAGATGCTTTCTGCCGGCAGGATGTCCGTACGGGCAAAGAGAAGCCGGTTACTGATTTCGTCCAGCGAACGGTTCAGTAATATTTCGCCTTTGCCAAGGATGACGAGATGGTCCAGCAGATTCTCGAAGTCGTGCGCCTGATGGGTGGAGATGAGCAGCGTGCTTTCATCGTCCATGCTGCGGCTGATGATACGTTTCAAGGCTTGGCGGGAGGTGATGTCCAGCCCGTTTGTCGGTTCGTCGAGCAGGATGTATGGAGTATGCAGGGCAAAGGCGTATGCCAGCATTGCCTTCTTCTGTTGTCCGTAGGAGACGGAAGAGAGTTTTTGTTTCCGGTTGATTTTCAGCTCTTCCAGGTTCAGCTTGAATTCTTCCTGATTGAAATGTGGATAGAATACGGAATGGCGTGCAGCGAAGCTGGCGATGCTTTCGGTAGGCATCTGCAACTCTTCGGGCAGGAAGAAGTAACGGGCCAACCCTTCGGACTGTCTCTCTGCCGTGTTTCTTCCGTCTATGCTGCACTTTCCGTTTTTGGGGAAGAGTAGTCCGCAGATGAGATGCATCAGCGTCGTTTTGCCTACGCCGTTTTCTCCCAGAAGTCCATATATACCGTTTCCTATTTCCAAAGATATGTTGTTGAAAATAAGTGGATTGGACTTGTAACCGTAGCTCGTATTCTCTATCGTTATCATAATTTTATTAGTGTTGCACTGATGTACAACACTGCAAACGTAGGGTAAGTTATGGAGAAAAGCAAGGGAAAGAGATACTTATTAACTTCTTTTAGCGGTTGTGCGCTTGCCGTTTGCTTACAGCATCTTCACCAGTATGTCCCATACAGCCACCATGTGGCAGGCTGAACCGCCCAATACAAAGAAATGGAAAACCGAATGCATGTACCGTGCTTTGCGCAAGGAGTAGAAGGCGGCTCCCGTGATGTAGCATACCCCCTCGGCAATAATCCAGTAGCAGGCTGTGGGGGAGAGGGCGAAAAGCTGCTTGAATACTACCAGTACGGACAGTCCCATCAGGATGTAACACACTGTTTCCACGTAACTGTGCTCCTCCATCTTGCGGAAGCTGACAACAGTACCGATGATGGCGCATAGCCAGACGAAGCCGAAAAGTCCCCAGCCCAACCGCCGTCCTCTCTCAATGCAATGAGTATGATGGGGGAATAACTGCCTGCAATGTGCCAATAGATGGCTGCATGGTCCCAATGCCGCAAGCGTCGTTTCCACGGATTATGATGTTTCAGGGAGTGGTAGAGTGTGGAGGCAAGATAGGAGCCTCCCATGCCGAACAGATAGAGCCATACGCCGCATGCTGCCCAAAGATTCTGCGCCTGGTAGCATTTTATCAGGAATAGTGTACTTACAATTACTCCCATGGCAATGCCGATGCATGGAGATGGATTGATGGTTTCTTCTTTTTTACTATAAAATAGTCCGTTACGCTTTCTTTTCATCAGTCGAAGCATCCATAGCATGTGGGCAACAGTTTACGGTCTCCCAACGTGTTGTCTACACGTGCCACGTTCACCCAGAACTTGTTTTCGCGCACGCTTTCTATCGGGTAGGCTGCCTTTTGGCGGGTATAGCTGTGCTCCCACGTGTCGGCTACCACTTCGTATTCGGGATGTGGGGCATTCACCAGCACGTTGTCCGTCTTGTCGCTTCGCCGTTCTTTACCTCTTGAATCTCGTCCCAAATGGTCAGCATCACGTGGACAAAGTTGTCCAGTTCGGCAAGGCTTTCGCTTTCCGTCGGTTCAATCATCAGCGTGCCGTGTACCGGGAAGGAGAGGGTAGGGGCATGATAGCCGTAGTCCATCAGACGCTTGGCGATGTCGTTTTCGCTGATGCCCGTCTCTTCGTGCACCTTGCGGCACTCCAGTATCATTTCGTGTCCCACGAAGCCGGTAGCACCCCGATAAACAATGCCGTACGTATCCTTGAGGCAGGCTGCCAGGTAGTTGGCACTGAGGATGGCTATCTTTGTGGCCCGTGTCAGCCTTCTGTTCCCATCATGCGGATATAGCCATAAGTAATGGGGAGGATACCTGCACTGCCGAAGGGAGCTCCGGACACCTGGTTGGCGGCATTGCCGAACAATTTATGTCCCGGAAGGAACGGAACCAGATGCTCTGCCACGCAGATGGGACCTACGCCCGGTCCGCCGCCACCGTGAGGAGAGGCGAACGTTTTGTGCAGATTCAAATGGCAGACATCCGCACCGATAAAGCCGGGATTCGTCAAGCCTACTTGGGCATTCATATTGGCGCCGTCCATATATACTTGCGCACCGCAGGCGTGTATAATGTGGCAGATTTCCACAATTTCCGTTTCAAAGATACCGTGTGTGGAAGGGTAGGTGATCATCAGGCGGCGAGGTCTGCCTTGTTTTCTTCCGCTTTGGCGCGCAGGTCGGCCATATCCACGTTGCCTTGTGCGTCGCAGGCGCAGGTCACGGTGGTAAAGCTGCCTGGATGGCGGATGCCGGGTTGGTGCCGTGTGCGGATGCAGGTATCAGTATTTTATTGCGGTGCCCTTGTCCTATACTTTCCAGATAGGCGCGGATGACGCGGAGTCCTGCATATTCGCCTGCCGCACCGGAGTTGGGTTGCAGGCTGACGCCGGCAAAGCCGGTAATTATCTTCAGTTCTTCACTGAGGTTGCTTATCAGTTCGCGGTAACCTTCGGCCTGGTCTTCGGGCACCAGGGGATGCATGTTCATGAATTCCGGACGGCTGAGCGGCAGCATCTCTGCGGCAGCGTTCAGCTTCATGGTGCACGAGCCGAGGGAAATCATGGAGTGTGCCAGTGAGATGTCCTTGCGGTCGAGACGCTTGATGTAGCGCATCATCTCCGTTTCCGTATGGTATTTGTTGAATACTTCGTGTGTCAGATAGGTGCTTTGGCGTTTCATCTCCGCGCTGATGCTGCTTGCCATGGTACGTCGCTTGCCTTTTCCCAATCCCTTCCGGCGGCAATGGCAAAGATGGAGAGCAGTACATTGACGGCGGCTATGTCCGTAGTTTCGTCAATGCTCATGCCTACGTCCCCGTTCTTGAAATAACGCAGGTTCACTTCCTTGCTTAGAGCGATGGTACGTATCTGCTGTGCCGAAATGGTGTCGGGCAGTGCAAAGCGGAGCGTGTCGAAATATTGTGCATTGACCTGCTTGTATCCCAGTCTGTTGATGCTCTTTTCCAGGAATACGGCAATGCTGTGGATGCGTTCCGCAATGGTGCGGATGCCTTCCGGACCGTGATATACGGCATAGAAGCCTGCCATTGTAGCCAGCAGTGCCTGCGCGGTACAGATGTTGGAAGTCGCCTTTTCACGCTTGATATGTTGCTCGCGGGTTTGCAGCGCCATGCGGTAGCACAGCTTGCCGTATTTGTCTTTCGACCAGCCAATGATGCGTCCCGGCATATTGCGCTTGTACTCGTCGCGGGTGCAAAGTAGGCTGCCGACGGTCCGCCGTAGAACATCGGTGTACCGAGCCGTTGTGTGGTTCCGAAGACGATGTCGGCCCCCCATTCTCCCGGAGGGGTGAGCAGGGCAAGGCTCAGAATGTCGGCGGCAACGGCCACTTTGCAGTTGGCTGCATGGGCTTTTTCCACGAAGGCGCGATAATCTTCCACGTTGCCGGCGGCGTTGGGATATTGCAGTACGCAGGCGAAGATGTCCGGTGTGAATTCCATTTCATGGTATTTTCCTATACGCAGCTCGATACCTTGCGGAATGGCACGGGTAGTCATTACTGCCAGCGTCTGCGGGAAGACGGCTTCGTCAACAAATACCACGTTGGCGCCCGATTTCTGCATGTCGCGCGGACGCAGGGCATACATCATCGTCACGGCTTCGGCTGCGGCAGTCGCTTCGTCCAGCAGGGAGCAGTTGGCAAGGGGCATGCCGGTGAGGTCGCATACGGCAGTCTGGAAGTTCATCAAGGCTTCCAGGCGTCCTTGTGAGACTTCGGTCTGATAGGGGGTATAGGAAGTGTACCAAACGGGGTTCTCGAATACGTTCCGTTGGATAACGGCAGGAGTGATGGTGTTGTACCATCCATACCGATATAGGTTGTGTAGAGTTTGTTTTTGGCAGCCAGCCCTGCAATGTGCTGTCCGAATTCATACTCTGTCATTGTCTTGGGCAGAGCCAGCGGTTCTTTCAGGCGGATGTTGGCAGGAATGGTTTTATCAATCAGCTCGTCCAGGCTTTTCACTCCTATTTTTTGGAGCATCTTCTCCTCGTCTTTTTCGCTGATGCCGATGTGGCGGTAGGCCAATAGGTCGTTTTTCATGGCTGTAATGATTTAAAAGTTTGCTGTATATTTACCGGAAGAACGGATTCTCCGCTTTCTCTATTCCTATGGTAGTCGGTGCTCCGTGTCCGGGATAGACAATCGTGTCGTTGGGCAGGATGAACAGACGGCTGCAAATATGCTCTATCAGTCGTCGAAGTTGCCGCCGGTAAGGTCGGCACGGCCGATGCTGCCTTGAAACAGCACATCCCCCGAGAACATGCAGTGGTCTGCCGCGCAATAGTACACCAGGCTGCCTGGCGAGTGTCCCGGCACATGGATGGCTTCCAGTTCTGTATTGCCGAAGGTGATGATGTCTCCATCGTGCAGATAAGTGCCCAGGGGCACGGGGGCTTCCTGCAGTTGGAAGCCGAACATGCGGCTTTGTTTCGGCGCTTCGTCAATCCAGAACTCATCGGCCTGGTTGGCTTCGGCCTTCAGACCGAACTCTTTCAGCATGAAAGGATTGCCGAAGATATGGTCCAGATGCAGATGGGTATTCAGCAGATGTTTCACATTCAGCCCATTCTTGATGATGAAGTTTTTCAAGGTCTGCTTTTCTTCCTCATAAAAACAGCCCGGGTCAATGACGACCGCTTCATTGGTTTCGTCCCAAAGCACATAACAGTTCTCCGGGAACATATTAAATTCGAATCTCTTTATTTTCATATTATGTATTTAGATTTATCCCCCTACATATACTACTTTCTTTGTCTCGAAGAACTCCTCTTCAAAGAACTCCTTCAAGTCCCACAACGTGGTCTTGTTCTTGACGGGCATGGTTTCGTTTCCCAATTCGCCCCCCTTGAGGCAAATCAGTCCGTTGGGCAATGCATTCTGCTGTTTGGAGGAGATGTTCTTGCGGATAATCTTCAGTAGGTCTGTCAGTGGCATCACGGCACGGCTCACCACAAAGTCGAACTTCCCTTTTTCCTCTTCTGCGCGGGCATGGCGGAAGGTGACGTTTTTCAGCCCGATGCTGTTGGCTATTTCGGAGGCTACGCGTACTTTCTTTCCGATGCTGTCCACCAGATGGAATTGTACTTCGGGGAAAAGGATGGCAAGCGGGATTCCCGGAAAGCCTCCTCCCGTGCCGAGGTCCATAATTTGTGTCCCCGGTCTGAACCTGATTACCTTGCTATGCCCAGAGAGTGCAGCACATGGTGTTCGTACAAGTTCTCTATATCTTTGCGTGAAATGACATTAATCTTAGAGTTCCAGTCCAGATAGAGGTCGTAGAGTGCGGCAAACTGCCGTTTCTGTTCTTCCGTCAGGTCCGGGAAATATTTGAGTATTAAATCCATTGTGAATTTTATGTTGATAGACAATTGATTACAGTTCCTATTCACCGTCTGTTTTTATAGCGCTGCTTAATACAATGAATTTACCGTTCATCAGAGGGGCTATGTCCTCATAAGACAACGTGATTTTGGTTGCTCCCATTACGTATGGGGCAATTTCATATACATTATAATAGAAGGTGATTCCCGTTGGGTCCAGGTAGAAATTCTCGATAGGCTCCAGGTCACCGGTGGTGGCGTAGCCCATGTCCTCCAGCTCTTGGCGGGTGCTGACGTTGTTGTCTGCCATCAGCTGTTTCCAAAGCAAGTCGGTCAGCGCTTCCTTATAGTCGCCTTCAAAGAGGTCGTCCAGGCGGATGGGGCTTAGGGTCTTTAGGTCGAGGTTGAGGAAGGTGGACATATAGATGCCGTGTGCGCCGCCGGTATATTCGTTGTAATCTATACGGTAGGTCAGCATCAAGGTATTGCACAACTGCACATGGCTTTCGATTCCTTTATAATAGGAATACCAGGCTCCTATGCTCTGCTCGTCCTGCTTGTCCTCCTCGTCTTTCTTGTACATCGGCTCCAGGTCATTGCGGTAGTCGCCGACATATTTCTCCGTATATTTCTTGACAGCTTCTTCGGGTGTCATCGCCATGTACTTGTCGCCGAAGCAGGCAGAGAGGAAGAAGGTGTTCAGACTGTCTTTCAGCCTTACGTCGGATGACTGGCTGGCGTAGGCAAAGTTGAGGATGAGGTTGCAGGCCGGCTTGGCTGTGTCTCCGAAGAGATGTACGGTTTCGTTTACTTGTATACTGTCGAACTCCAACGCGTATGCGTTTTTGTTCACGGTGTTACCGCAGGAAAAGAAAAAGCCGCTTGCCGCAAGCAGAAGGACAAGTAGGCTGACAGTTTGCTTTTTCATATTGAATTTCGTTTATAAATCAACATATCAATCAAAAAACTTTATCGACAAATATAGAACTTATTAACGAACTGCACACATAAAAAAGGAAAAATTAATTCCGGCAAACGGTTAAAACTTTCTATCTTTGCAGCGCTTATGAAGGAACTCCGTTACATACTGGCTGTACTCTTTTCCTCCCTTATCATTATAAGCGGAGTGGGGATTTCTGTAGTTCAGTATTGCTGTGCCGTATGCGAGACGACACAAAGTTGCTGCACCTCCGGCTGTTCCAAATGCCATCATGCACATCGTGGTTCACAAAAAACATGCAAGGATACCGGCTGTACAGCCGTCTACTACAAGGTGGATTTCGTGAAGCATGCACACGAGTCTGTTTCGTTCGTGCCATTCCTTACACTGTTTTGCGAGCAACTGCCGCTGTTTGATCACTCCTTGCCGCAGGTGGCTTGTACTCCGAGAGTTGTTTCAGGAGCACCGCCATATGTCGTCGGCTCGCGTCATTATCTGGCGCTCTATTCCACGCTTCTCATTTAGTGTTGTTTTATACGGGGCAATGACCTGGATTGCCCGGAGGGAACTGTTTGTTTTTTAATCACTTCTTTAAGTATAAAACAGAAATGAAATATAGTTTGATAGCCATTCTTCTGTTCTCTTTCACCGCCTTGCAGGCGCAGGTAAAGGGAACGGTAAAGGATAATTTGGGCGACCCGATTGCGGGTGCCAACCTCTTCTGGCAGGGAACCACCCAAGGTACCACCACTTCGGCGGACGGTACTTTCTCCTTGTCCAAACCCAATGACAAGCATATGCTTGTAGTCAGCTTTATCGGTTTTGAGAACGATACGATACACGTCAGTAACCGCAATGAGACGCTCGACATTGTCTTGCGCGAAGGGGTGGAACTGAGCGAGGTGAATGTGGTCAGCCGTAAGTTGGGCACCATGAAGCTGCGCAACAGTGTGATGAATGAAGATATGATAAGTAGCGCCGAGTTGAGTCGTGCCGCCTGCTGTAACCTGGGAGAGAGTTTTGTGACCAATCCCTCGGTGGACGTCACCTACTCTGATGCCGCCACCGGTGCCAAGCAAATCAAGCTTCTCGGCTTGTCCGGTACGTATGTGCAAATGATGACGGAGAATATCCCCAACTACCGCGGCTCTGCCGCCCCTACGGACTGGGTTATGTACCCGGGCCATGGATGCAGAGTATTCAGGTGAGCAAGGGCAGTTCATCCGTGAAGAACGGCTATGAGGCCATCACGGGACAAATCAATGTGGAATTCAAGAAACCCCAGTTGCCCGAAGCCGATTGGTTTTCCGCCAACCTCTTTGCCAGCAGCACCAACCGTTACGAAGCCAATGCCGATGCCACGGTGAAACTCTCCAAACGTTGGAGCACCTCTTTGCTGGCGCATTACGAGAATGAGACCAAAGCTCACGACAGCAACGACGACGCTTTGCCGACATCCCCCGTGTGGAGCAGTACAACCTCTGGAACCGCTGGGCATACATGGGCGACCGCTACGTCTTCCAGGCAGGCATCAAAGTGCTTACAGAAGACCGCAACAGCGGGCAAGTCAGCCATGGCAAAACGTCCCTGGCAGACCCTTATAAGATAAGTATAGGTACCGACCGCTACGAAGCCTTCACCAAGAACGCCTATATATTTAATAAGGAGAAGAACACCAACCTGGCATTGATTCTTTCCGGCTCCCTGCACAAGCAGGATGCCTTGTACGGACGGAAAATCTACGATGTGGACCAGCACAACGCTTATGCCTCCTTGCTGTTCGAGACGGAACTGACCAAGCGTCAAAGCCTTTCTGCCGGACTGAGCTTCAACTATGACTCCTACGACCAGCACTATCGCCTGGACAATGACGCCGCACAGCCTTTGACGAAGAAATTCACCAAAGAAGCCGTCCCCGGCGCCTACGTGCAGTACACCTACAACTGGGACGATAAACTGGTGCTGATGGGTGGTATCCGCGGCGACCATAGCAGTGAGTACGGCTATTTCGTCACTCCGCGTTTCCATGTGAAGTACAATCCCAACGAGTATGTACATTTCCGTCTTTCGGCAGGAAAGGGATACCGCACGAACCATGTGCTGGCCGAGAATAACTACCTGCTGGCAAGCAGCCGCCGGATAGACATCGCCAAACGTCTTGACCAGGATGAGCCTGGAACTATGGCGCAAGCACTTCCGCCTATATTCCCTTGTTCGGCAAAACCTTGAACCTGAATGCGGAATACTATTACACGGATTTCAGCAAGCAGGTGGTGGTAGACATGGATACGGACCCGCATGCCGTTCTGTTCTACAACCTTTACGGCCGTTCCTATTCGCAGGTAGTGCAGGTGGAGGCAAGCTATCCGTTCTTCCCGGGTTTCACCTTTACCGCGGCTTACCGTTGGACGGATGCCAAAACGAATTACAACGGAGAGCTGATGGAGAAACCCCTTACCAGCAAGTATAAAGGTTTGCTGACGGCTTCTTATCAGACACCTTTGGGATTGTGGCAGTTTGATGTGACTTTGCAACTGAACGGTGGCGGGCGCATGCCGGCTCCATACGAACTGACAGACGGCAACTGGTCGTGGGAAAGGCGCTATGGCGGCTTCGAGCAGTTGAGTGCCAGGTGACGCGCTATTTCCGTCGCTGGTCTATATACGTCGGTGGCGAGAACCTGACAAACTTCAAGCAGAAAAACCCCATCATTGATGCTTCCAATCCCTGGGGAAGCAACTTTGACGCTACGATGGTGTGGGGACCGATGCATGGGGCAAAAGCCTATGTAGGTGTCCGTTTTAACTTGCCGAGAATATAATATTATTTATTAAATCAATAGCGAAACAATGAAAACAAGAAGATTTTTAATGACTTTGGCAGTTGTACTCTTCTGTGCATCTGCCGCAATGGCGAAAGACATCCGTACAGCCGTGTTCAAGGTAGCACAGATGAAGTGTGAGAACTGTGTAAGGAAGATAAACAATAACATCCGTTTTGAGAAGGGACTGAAGGACTTCCACACAGACCTGAAGACAAAGACGGTAACCATCACGTATGATGCCGACAAGACCAATGTGGAAAAGTTGAAAGAAGGTTTCCAAAAGTTCCATTATGAAGCGGAGTTTGTCAAGGAAACCAAGCAGGACGATAAGAAGTAATTGAACAAACTGCTCATTCCAGTTGTTGCTTTATTAAAGCGGAACAACAACCATCTAAAAAATAAATCGAATGAGCAATATAATTACTAAGGCACATCCCGTGCCGGATATGCACAGCACGGGATTGCGCGTCGTCGGTGCATGGCTTTTTGCATCGTACTGATACTGTTTTCTACAGTCTTTGTGCATGTACCCTATACCCGTGAAATACAGATGGTACTGGCAATTCCGGTACTGCTGTTTTTCGGCGCTCCTTTTTATGCCGGTGCCTGGAAGGGAACCCGGTCGGGCCGCAACAATATAGACCGTCTGGTGGCGCTTACCACCTCTGTGGCTTTTCTGTTCAGTGTGTTCAACACTTTCTTCCCGGATTATTGGCTGGGCATCGGGCTGGAACCGCATGTCTATTATGGGGTTGCCGCCGTCATCATCGCCTTTTCCCTGACCGGCGAGTTTATGGAGGAACGTGCCCGGCGAAATGTGTCGGCGGCTATCTGCCGGTTGGGAGGCTGGCAGCATAACGCAGCCCGCGTACTGCCGGAGAAGCAACGCATTGACGACCGCGTTGCCGAGCTTTTTGTCCCGGTCATTCTCATCATTTCCCTGCTGACCTTTTTTATATGGGTGTTCTTCGGAGGCATAGATGTAGTGTCACACGGTCTGTTTGCCGCTTTGTCCGTATTGGTGGTGGCTTGTCCGTGTGCGGTAGGGCTGGCCACTCCAGTAGCTTTGGCGGCGGGCCTTAATAAAGCTGCCCGCAATCATATCCTTATCAGGGACACTTCCGCTTTAGAGCAGATGCGCAATGTGGATGTGGTGGTATTCGACAAGACCGGGACCTTGACAGAAGGACATCCTACGGTAATAGGCTGGCTGTGGGCGCAAGGCAGGAGGAGCATTATAAAGATGTACTGCTTGCCGCCGAGTCTACTTCGGACCATCCTCTGGCAGAAGCAATCGTTACGGCCCTGGAAGGGGAGGAGCAGGTTATCCCTGCCCACCTGGACGGTTTTGAAAACATTACCGGAAAAGGTGTCAGAGTGGCCTATCAGGGTGCGGAATATTGGGTAGGAAGCCATAAACTGCTGAAAGATTATCAAGCCAATTTGTCGGATATCCTGGCCGATATGCTGACACAATATGAATCGGACGGAAACAGTATTGTCTACTTTGGGCGTGAGAACGATTTACTTGCCGTTATTGCCATCAAGGACCAGTTGCGGGTGACTTCTATGGAAGCTATCCGGGAACTGCGTATCCAGGACATCGAGATATGCATGCTTACGGGAGACGGTGAGCGTACAGCTTCTTCCGTGGCCGGCAGTTTGGGTATCATGCGTTTTGTGGCCGATGCCATGCCCGATGACAAAGAGGATTTCATCCATAAGCTGCAGCTTCAGGGTAAAACGGTCGCCATGGTAGGTGATGGCGTGAACGATGCGCAAGCCTTGAGCTGTGCTGATGTAAGCATTGCCATGGGAAAGGGGACCGATACGTTGATGGACACCGCCATGATTACTCTCAGGACTTCAGACCTACTGCTGTTGCCCAAAGTTTTCCGGTTGTCTCGCCAGACTGTGAGCCTCATGTACCGGAATCTGTTCTGGGCTTTCATCTATAATACAGTGGGTATCTTTGTCGCGGCCGGAGTACTCTATCCCGTCTATGACATCCTGCTGAGTCCTGCGCTGGCAGGTGCTGCCATGGCTCTTTCCTGTGTATCCGTGGCTTTGAGCAGCCTTCGTCTGAGTTCCAGGTTCTGACGGCTGTATTCTCAGCTGTTCCTATACTCCAGCGGACTCATGCCCATATGCCTCTTGAAGTATTTTCCAAAGAAGGAAGCACTGGGGAAGTTCAGGGAATAGGCAATCTCCTGAATGGTCATGTTGGTTGATTTCAGCTTGGCTTTTACGTCTACGATGAGACGTGGGGCGATGATGTCCAATACATTTCTGCCGGTCACTTGCCTCACGGTGGTGCTGAGGTGTTGCAGGGAGATGCCCAGTTTGTCGGCATAGAATTGCGCGCGGCGTTCGCGGGTATAGTTTTCGATGACGAGCTGCACCAGTTCGCGGCATATTTCCTCTTTCCGGCTCTTGTTCCTTTTTGCATCTGCGGACGGTGGCAATACATTCTGTCTATGCCGCTGAGGAGCATGCTCAGAGTGCTCTGTGCCATTTTGGTGTCAGGAGGATAGGGACCGGTCGTGATGCGTGCCCATAAGGCAAAATAGTCCTTGAAATAGGAGGCGACGGTAGGGTTGATAGCCAGTACCGGATACTCCAGTATGTTGGAGAAGGAGCTTAATGTAGACTGGATGAGGTTGACTCCATTGAGGCAATGGGAAGAAAACCCCACGAATCCCAGGCACACTTTTTCCTTTTGTTCGTAAAACTGTATGATAGTTCCGGGAAGCAGGGTAATGAAATCCCCTTGCTTGATTTCCGTATCCATCAGATTGATGGATACCGTGATGGAACCTTCTATACAAAGTGCAAAGATGCATGCTTTCAGACGGCAAGACTGTTTGTATATGTTTAGAATGTCTTCCGTTACTTCAGTCCATGCAATCATGTCTACTGGCAGGTCGACTTGAGGAAATTCCATACGCTTTGTCGTTTAGAGTTCGCACAAAGGTAATTCTTTTCCGGGAAAAAGTAACGGAAGACATTCTGTTTTTAAAATGAAATGTTCTTTTTAGAATTCAAAAAAGTACTATATTTGCTTGCATGAAACTGGAAATATCAGATTGGAACATGATTCCTTATGCCGGAGCATGGAGCCGGCAGACGGAATGGTTTGACGCACTTGTACATGCCAAGCAGGCAGGAGAGTGCTATGTCAATCATATTGTGCTCTGCGAGCATCCCCATGTCTATACATTGGGGCGTAGCGGAAAAGAAAGGAATATGCTGCTGGGAGAAGAACAACTGCGCAGGATAGGGGCTACGCTCTATCATATTGACCGTGGCGGAGACATTACGTATCATGGTCCGGGACAGTTGGTCTGCTATCCTATTCTGAACCTTGACGACTTTTCTTTGGGGTTGAAGGAGTATGTGCATCTGCTGGAAGAGGCGGTAATCCGCGTTTGTGCTTCGTTTGGCATCGCTGCCGGACGCCTGGAGAAGGCAACGGGCGTATGGTTGGAGGGCGATACTCCCCGTGCCCGTAAGATTTGTGCCATCGGCGTGCGCAGCAGCCATTTTGTTACCATGCACGGGCTGGCACTGAATGTGAATACCGATTTACGTTATTTCAGTTATATCAATCCCTGCGGATTCATCGACAAGGGTGTCACTTCTCTGCAGAAAGAGCTGGGGCACGAGGTGCCGATGGAGGAGGTGAAGGAGCGTCTTTGCAAGGAGCTGGTAAATCTTTTGTCATGAACTATCTGGCACATATATTCCTTTCCGGTTCGAACAGAAAAGTACAGTTGGGCAATTTTGTAGGCGATGCGTAAAGGGAAGCTCCTATAAGAATTATCTGCCGGATATAGCCAAGGGCATTCAGCTTCACCGCGCTATTGATGACTATACCGACCATCATCCGGCTGTCTGCGAGGTGGTGCATAGGCTTCAACCTGAATTCGGACGCTATTCGGGGGTATTGCTGGATATTTATTTCGATTATTTGCTGGCTTCCTGTTTCGAGTCGTTCTCCGGAGTTTCCTTGAGGAGGTATACCCGGACTTTCTATCTTTCCCTCCTCATCAATTACCGCTATCTTCCGCTACGGTTCAAACGTTTCATCTGGCATTTTATCCTGACCGACCGTTTGCGGAAATACGCCACTCTGAACGGAATAAGAGAGTCTTTGAACATCATGGTGGAATATCATCATATTGATATATCCGTAGACAAGGCTATTCGTTACCTTGAAGAGCACGATGAGGAACTGTTTGCTGTGTTCCAGCCATTTTTTATTGAATTGCAGAGGTTTTGCACTGAATACCGGCATAATTATAAGTCACAATTTTAAGGACGAAGAAGGAATGAATATCGTGTCGGCAAGGAATTAATATCCTGCGACAGATATTTGTTTTTTGTATCACACGTTGTTGATTTCCTGCATGACATGTTATTGATAGCTTGTGCCCTGTGGAATCAGCTTCCCGTACTCCGCTTCTCCCTTGCCAGTACCGAGATGATGTACCCTCCCTTGCTGTTCACCTTGCTCCAGTTCGTCCCATTGAATATTTTCCAGACGTAGTTTCCCAGCCTGCCGTAGTCCGATAACTTCAGAATCTTCCTGATTTCCTCCCGGTCGGTGATGTAGAGCTTTTCCAGATTCAGCATGAGGCATTCCAGGTTGTGCGTATTCCTGTTGTAGGCATATCCGGGAATGTCCAGATCAGGATTTCCCTGCGCTCCTCCGCTTTCCCCGGGGGGAGTAAGAGGGGGAAGTGCTCTACTTTCTTTTGCTTTGCTTTCTTTTACTTTGCTTTCTTTGCTTTGTTTGGAATTGCATGCATTTTCGGGGAAAATGTCTGCATCCTGCGTGCAATTTTCCCGTTTTTGCGTACAAGTCTTGTCCTTGTCCGGCTTGTCCTCTTCCGTCTCTACCAGCAGATAGGGCAAGGTGGTGAGGTCTCTTTTCCTCCGTTTGGTGGCTTCCAGCCATACCTTCTGTATTTCGGTAGAGGTCAGCACCCCTTGTTCCCTATAGGTTTTGGGGTCGAAAAAGACTTTCTCCACCAGGATGTCCACGACTCCCTGCATCTCCTGTTCATTGATGTCCCTTCCTGCCTTGTTGGTGAACAGTGTGCATTGCTCCGCGTTCCATTTCAGGTAATATCCGTTTTCCTTGTGTATCTTGCACAGCAGTTTCATTACCGCCGCTGTGCCTTTCAGTCCGAACCTGGCTTCCACCAGTTCCACTGCTATCTCTTCGAATAGATTTACTTTGAGGGGGAAGTATAGCATTCCCCCGTACATCAT
>ENA-OQCP01000413-OQCP01000413.1-human-gut-metagenome-genome-assembly--contig:-NODE-413-length-19507-cov-2.398762_pt1 | contig 19507 bp, 23 predicted proteins | sample MGYA00242760_ERZ504583 | MGnify/ENA primary metagenome ERZ504583 (study PRJEB26092, sample SAMD00036308) | human gut metagenome | host: Homo sapiens | study: EMG produced TPA metagenomics assembly of...
TGTGCCCGCCGACCCGGCCAACCCGCCAAGTTCTGCCCCGAGTGCGGCAAGCCCTTTGGGGCCTGAGAGGGGTCTGACGCATGGCTGAAAAGACAACGAATTATCAGTGCCCGGCCTGTACCGGCCCCCTGCACTACGATGGTGCCAGCGGCAAGCTGGTCTGCGATTACTGCGGTTCGGCCTACGACGTAAAGGACATCGAGGCCCGCTACGCCCAAAAGCAGGCCGCTGCCGACACTGCCGCCGAAGCGATGCCAAAAAAGCCGCCCGCCTGCCCCGGCAGGACAGCCCGGTGTGGAGCGAGGCCGAGGCGGAGGGCCTGAACAGCTACTCCTGCCCCACCTGCGGAGCCGAGCTGGTCTGTGACGAGACCACCGCCGCCACCACCTGCCCCTACTGCGGCAACCCCACAGTGCTGGGCGGCAAGCTCTCCGGGAAACTGAAGCCGGAATACATCCTGCCCTTCAAGCTGGACAAAAAGGCCGCCATCGCCCAGCTGACCAGATATTACAAGGGCAAGGCCTTCCTGCCCAAGCGTTCAAGAGCCAGAACCACATCGCGGAGATCCAGGGCGTATATGTCCCCTTCTGGCTCTACGATGCCAAGCCGACGCGCGCGGCCGGTACGAGGGCCAGAACTCCGAGAGCCACCGCGAAGGCGATTACATGGTGACCACCACCCAGCACTACGATGTGCGCCGCGAGGGCTCGGCCGACTTTGCCAAGGTGCCGGTGGATGGCTCCAGCAAGATGCCCAACACCCACATGGATGCCATTGAGCCCTTTGATTACGGCGACCTGAAGCCCTTCTCCACGGCCTACCTGCCCGGCTATCTGGCCGACCGGTATGACGAGGATGCCGATGCCTGTGCCGAGCGCGCCTACCGCCGGATGTACAACTCCACGGCCGATGCGCTCCACGCCACCACCGGCGGCTACAGCGAGATCCACCCCATTTCTGAGAACATCAACGTGGACATGACCCGCGCCCACTATGCCCTGCTGCCGGTCTGGATGCTCCACACCCGGTGGAAGGACAAGGATTTCCTGTTCGCCATGAACGGGCAGACCGGGCGGCTCATCGGTGACCTGCCGGTGGACAAGAGCCGGGTGGCCGCGTGGTTTGCGGGCATCAGCTGCCCTGATGGCAGTGCTGGCGTTCCTGCTGTTGTTATAAGGGGGTGGCAGAATGAAACACACTGCAAAACACTTTGCCGCCCTGCTGGCCGCACTGGTGCTGGCGCTCTGCCTGAGCATTCCCGCCTTTGCCGCCGCGCCGCTGGTGCGGGACGAGATGGGCCTGTTCGATGCGGATACTTACAGCCAGCTGGAAGCTTCTGCCGAAGCGGCCAGCGACGGCCACGACTGCGACGTATATTTTCTGGTGGTGGACAGCATCGGCGATGCGACCAGCGCCAGTACGCCAAAGATTACTACCTTGCCAACGGTCTGGGCAGCGGCTCTGAACAGAGCGGCATCCTTTTCCTGCTGGCAGTCGGCTCCCGCAAGTATGTCACCATCACCTACGGCGGCGGCGTGACAGCCTTTACCGATTACCGCATCGAGCAGATCGAAGATGCCGTTGTCCCCTATCTCTCGGACGACGACTGGGCCGAGGCCGCCTCCGAGTATCTCTCCATGTGCGCCGACACGCTGGATTTCTACGCCGAGCACGGCGAACCTCTGGATGTTGACAACGATACCAGCGGCTGGCCCATCCTGCTCCTCATCGTCATCGGTGTGCCCATGATCATTGCCGGTATCGTCTGCGGCGTGCTGTACAGCCAGATGAAAACAGCCCGGCTCAAGACCGAGGCCAACGATTACATCGGTGCGGGCTTAAAGCTGCGGGTGCAGGTGGACAACTACACCCACACCGACCGCGTGCAGGTCTACGACCCGCCCCACGAGGAGAGCAGCAGCTCCGGCGGCTCCTCCGTGGACAGCGACGGCTTTGGCGGCTCCTCCGGCGGCTCGTTCTGAGCGCACTTTTCTCCAGCAGTAAACCACCGGTTCTGCCGGTGGTTTTCGCTTGTTTTTATTTCCGTATAACATGCAAAAGAAAGGAAACCCAACGAATGTCAAAGAAGATCACCGCCCTGATCCCCGGAGCCGCGCTGGCACTGGGCATCGCCTGCATCGCCAAGTGGCTGGAAACGCTGGAAAGCAGCGCCGGCTCCACCTCATTGGCGCATCGGTCATCGCCCTGTTTATCGGCATGGCCATCAATGCGTTTTTCCAGCCCAACAAAACAACCGCGCCCGGCATCAAATTCACCTCTAAGAAGGTCCTGAAATTCGCCATCGTCCTTCTGGGTGCCAGCCTGAACATCCGCACCGTGCTGACCGTGGGCCGTTTTTCGCTGACGGTCATGCTCTTCACCCTGGCCACCTGCTTTGGGCTGGGCGCGCTGATCGGCAGAGCGCTGGGGCTCAACTGGAAAACCAGCAGCCTGATCAACGCCGGAACCGGCATCTGCGGCGGCTCTGCCATTGCCGCCATTGCGCCGGTGATCGAGGCTGATGACATGGACATCGCCTACGGTATGTCCGCCACCTTCCTGTTCGATACGGTGATGATCGTTGTGTTCCCGCTCCTTGGCCGGTGGCTTGGGCTTTCCGATGCCGCATTCGGTCTCTGGGCCGGTACCGCGGTCAATGATACCTCCAGCGTTGTAGCCACCGGCTACGCTTTCAATGAAGCAGCCGGCGACTTTGCAACGATGGTCAAGCTGACCCGCACGCTGGCGATCATTCCGGCTGTTCTGTCTTTGCCGCCATCAACCTGCACCTGAAAAAGAAAGAGAGTGCCCAGGCCAACGGTGTCAAGGTGAGCATCCGTTCCATTTTCCCCTGGTTCATCCTTGCGTTCCTTGCCATGTCCCTGCTGACCAGTCTGGGCCTTCTGCCCGCCGGGCTGGTTTCCGGCCTGAAGACCATCAGCAAGTTTCTGATGGTCGCAGCCTGGCGGCCATCGGTCTGAACACGAACTTTAAATCGCTCTGCCGTTCCGGCGCAAAGCCCATGCTGCACGGCTTCATCATCTCCACATTGGTCGTTCTGGTCGCCATTGGTGTTGATACATGATCGGCATTGCACCCTACGGCACGCTGTGACGCTCCTGCCAGCTGAATTTTCCCACAAAGAAAGAGCAGTGCTCTCCAATGGGTCCACCCACCGGAAGCACTGCTCTTTTATTGTTCCGCTTTGCTCCACAAACGCGAACTTGTCGGGGCGAGGCCCTCCATCTGCTCTCGCAGACCGTTCGGTCACTTAAAAGCCCCACTGGGCTTTCATTGCTTCGCAAACGCGAATTTCACTTACTTAGATAATGGCAATGTCAATTTTCCTGATAATAAAAAATACAGCAGAAGTAAACCAACTATAATTAGAATACCGCCAACCACTTTAATGCCAATTCGATTAACCTTGTTATTTTTTATAATTTTATTTGCAAAAACCAATAGTAGCGCACCAACTACTATAATAAAAACAGATATTAACGGATACATGAGTTTTCTCCTTTCAAATTCCGATTTATTGAACCAAGCCGAGTATATCACACTCTTCCCACAAATACTACCACACAAAAAAACTCCCATGCTCACATCGGAAGATGCTGTGCATGGGAGTTTTTGCTGCGCCGTTACGGCGTATTGTTACTTATTGAAGGTCTCCTCGTTCAGCAGGCCCTCGCTCTTGGCAACGCAGATGCTGGCAACTGCATCACCCACCACGTTCAGGGAGGTGACCAGCATCTCGATGGGGCGGTTGATGGCCAGGATCAGGGAGTAGGCCAGCAGAGCGCCGTCGTTGACGAAGCCCATGCCGGACAAGATGGTGAACAGGATGACAGCACCAGCGCCGGGAGCGGCGGGGGTGCCCACAGATGCCAGCAGGGCCAGCAGGGCGACCACGACCAGCTGGCCGGGGGTGACGGTGTAACCGGCACAGCCTGCAATGAACACGGTGGCAATGACCTGCATGATGGCGGTGCCGTCCATGTTGATGGTCATGCCCAGCGGCAGGACGAAGGAAGCGATGCTCTCATCCACGCCGAACTCTTCCTCGCACACCTTGATGTTCAGGGCAGGGTGGCGGCGCTGGAGGAGGTGGAGAAGCCGAACACTGCCACGTTGGCGATTTTGCGGATGAAGGTGAAGGGGTTCAGCTTGGCACCCAGTGCAATGACCAGCGGGTAGGCAATGACCAGGAAGGCCAGCAGCAGGACCACCGTGACCACCACATAGACCAGCGCAGGCTTGAGGTAATCAATGCCGTAGATGGCGAAGGTGCGGGTCAGCAGCACAAAGACTGCAAAGGGGGCAAAGTTGCTGACGATGAAGTTCAGGAACACGACCACCACATCGTTGACCTCGCCCAGCAGGCGGCGCAGGGTCGCGGTGCGGCTCTCGCCCAGGGTGTTCATGCTCAGGCCGATGGCCACTGCCAGGAACACGCTGGAAAGCACAGCGCCATTGCTGCCAAAGGCAGTGACGATGTTGGAGGGGATGATGTTCAGCACCACGTTCAGGGGGTTGGAACCGGTGGAACCGCTGGCTTCTGCCAGACCCTCGATGCGGGTGTTGAACAGGCCCATGGAGTAGGCGCCGTAGCCCACACAGCCTGCCAGCAGCAGCGCCAGGAAGGAGCACAGCAGGAACCAGAACAGGGTCTTTGCGGAAATGCGACCATGGTGCGGGTGTCTGCAATGCTGCCGATGGCCAGCGAAATGGAGGTAAAGACCATGGGATGATCACCAACTGAAGCGCCTTGATGAAGAGCTGGCCGATGATATAGAAGATGCCAAAGGCTCGCTCAGCGCCCTCGGCGGTGATATCCTGGAACAGCAGGTTGTTGATGGTGGTCCAGGTCTCTGCCTGACCGCTGGCGTTCAGATGCTCCCGCAGGAACATAAAGGCCAGACCGGCCACCAGGCCGCAGACCAGAGAAATCGCCATGCGTTTTGCAAGGGATAATTCGTGCTTCTTTTTTGTTTCCATATACTTTTCCTCTCACAGTACCGGTTTTTGGCTCACACTTTGTCTACTTTAGCACAGCTCCCCCCGCAATGCAAGAGAAAACCGCGCAAAATACAGCTTTTTTGCAAGTAAGTATGACTTTTCACCGCAAAAATCCCCCGGAAGCTCTCTGCCTCCGGGGGATCTGCTCACTTATTTCTTGAACTTGAACACCGGCGTGCCAGCGGCAGCATCGCCGTTTGCAGCAACACTGATCTCCGGCAGGTCATCACTGTTGGTCACGATGAGGCCGTTGCAGTGGGGTGGCCTGCGGCGCGGATGGCTTCCAGATCCACCTTCAGCAGCGGGGTGCCGGCCTTGACCTTGGCCCCTTCTTTGGTCAGGGAGGTAAAGCCCTGTCCCTTCATCTCCACCGTGTCCATGCCGACATGGATCAGCAGCTCAATGCCGTCATCGCTCATCATACCAACGGCGTGCAGGCTTTCGGGCACCTGCGTAACAGTGCCGTCAAAGGGAGCATAAACGGTGTCGCCGGTGGGTTCCACGCCGCAGCCGGGGCCCAGGATCGCAGAGGCAAAAGTCTCGTCAGGCAGCTGCTCCAGCGGGATCACCTTGCCGTCAATGGGAAGCATGACCGTCATCTTCTGGCCGGAAAATTTCGTCTCGGATGCGGCCTTGCCGCCAAAAAGCTTGTCAAAAAAGCCCATAATACAAACCATCCTTCCACGGTGCACAAAGTGCAGTCTTTATCCAGTTAAGAATAGCATATCCGCGCGGGAAATACAATCTGCATCCTGCACAAAGAGACGCGCCGCCGTTTGGCAGGTGTGCCCTTACATCAGCTCCAGCAGCTGCTCCACCTCTTCCATCCGGGTGGCCCAGCTGGTGGCAATGCGGACAACGGTGTGGGTATCATCGTACTTCTCCCAGAAGCCGAACTTGGCCTTGCCTTCCAGCGCGGCCAGCTGCTCGTTGGACAACACGATGAATACCTGATTCGTGGGCGAATCCATGAAGAACGAATAGCCCTTCCCGGCCAGCCCCTTCTTGAGCACGGCGGCGGTCTCAATGGCATTTTTGCTGATGGTCTGGTACAGGTCATCGGTGAACAGCACATCGAACTGGATGCCCAGCAGACGGCCCTTTGCCAGCAGAGCGCCCTGCTGCTTGACCATGGTCATAAGTGAGCCGGTGCGCCGTGGGGGAACACAACTGCCTCGCCGCAGAGCGCGCCCACCTTGGTGCCGCCGATGTAGAACACATCGGTCAGGCGGGCCACATCGGCCAGCGTCACATCGGTGCCCTCGGCGGCCAGACCATAACCCAGACGGGCACCGTCCATAAACAGCGGCATGTGATACTTATGGCAGACAGCGGACAGCGCCTCCAGCTCTGCCTTGGTGTACAGGGTACCGTACTCCGACGGGTGGGAGATGTACACCATGCCCGGGAACACGAGGTGGTCCATATTGCCATCGGCATAGAAGGTCCTGCACCAGTCCTCAACCGTCCCGGCATCCAGCTTGCCGTTGGTGTGCGGCAGGCCGATGACCTTGTGGCCCGTGAACTCGATGGCACCGGCCTCGTGGGCAGCCACATGGCCGGTGGATGCGGCCAGCACACCCTCCCAGCGGCGCAGCATCGATGCAATGACGATGGCGTTGCTCTGGGTACCGCCCGAAATGAACCAGACATCGGCATCCGGTGCGCCGCACGCCGCGCGGATCTTCTCCCGCGCGCTGGCGCAATAGGGATCGGTGCCGTAGCCGGAGACCTTTTCAAAGTTGGTCTCCATCAGCTTCTGTAAGATCGCCGGATGCGCACCCTCGCAGTAATCGTTTTCAAAATACAGCATATACTTTCCCTCGCTCTGCATTTGCATTCAAGATAAACCTATTATCTGCTTTTTGCGCAGGGTTGTCAATGTAGAACCCCGCATGGGCGGGGAAAAGATCCAAAGTAAAAAAAGTATGGATTGCAGATCAGGGATCACCCCCGCGTAGGCGGGGAAAAGAGGTAGCTGATGAAGGGATAGGTGGAATCATCAGGATCACCCCCGCATGGGCGGGGAAAAGGCGCTCGAACAGGGTCAATTTTGCTGGCTCCAAGGATCACCCCCGCATTGGCGGGGAAAAGTCAGCGGTGGTATAGGCCGTACCGCGTGCCGTGGGATCACCCCGCATTGGCGGGGAAAAGACTGCTGGCCGCACAGTAAGGAGGATGTTATGGGGATCACCCCACGTGGCGGGGAAAAGCAATGCCATTTTGAGTTCTCCTAGTGCCATTGGGATCACCCCCGCATGGGCGGGGAAAAGTTCTAACCAACGGCCTCGTACATGGCATAGATGGGATCACCCCCGCGTGGGCGGGGAAAAGTTGATGGGCCGCCCGCGCAGGTCGGTCGGGGCAGGATCACCCCCGCACAGGCGGGGAAAAGCCCGGGTTCAGCGTCAGGATGGCCCCGGCGTAGGGATCACCCCCGCACAGGCGGGGAAAAGTTTTCCTCACTGACCTTGTTCGGATTGTAGTCGGGATCACCCCCGCGTGGGCGGGGAAAAGCCGAACAGCAGGCGTATGAGCAGTTGCAGAGTGGGATCACCCCCGCACAGGCGGGGAAAAGCAGACCATCACCCGCATCCGAGATGCCAACGAAGGATTACCCCCGCGTAGGCGGGGAAAAGATAAGGCAGAGCATCTGGTACAGGACCACATAGGGATCACCCCCGCGCAGGCGGGGAAAAGTTCTGCTTCTTGTGCTTCTTGGGGTCCAGAACGGGATCACCCCCGCGTGGGCGGGGAAAAGCCCGGCATCTCAGCCATGGTCTCCTCCCCTGTGGATGATGGTCATCAGGCCAAGGCCATAGGCCTTGCCCCGGCCAACGCCCTCGCACAGCAGGGCCTTGAAGCCTCCGGGGTCCGTCACCTGCAGAATGCCCTCGTAGGTCACAACCAGCAGGGTAACGGGCCGGGTGCCGTTTTTCTTGAAGTGATAGGTCTGCTTCCGGGTCACTGCGAACGACCCCTCCGAGACGGCAAAGCCGTGCTTTGCGGCCTGCGCCCACAGCCATTCCTCCTGCTCCACCTCGAGATAGCAGGGTTTCAGGGTTCCCCGGGCCGTATGGTCGGCAGAGTCTTTTTTGCTGCGGGTGGGGTTGGCAGTCAGGCGGAACTGCCAGCAGCTGCCCGCTGTCACCCGTTCCAGCAGCGGGTCATAGGGCCGGGTCTCCGGGGGCGCACCGGTGCCAAACTGCGCACACAGGGCGGTCAGGTCCGGCCGTTCCTCACTGAGCAGGAGCAGGTACAGTTTTTCTCCCAGCTGATCCAGCCGCCACAGCCTGCGGCGGCGCGCACCGGGAAAAGCGTTTTCCACCGCACCATGGAATTTCTGGGGCGAGATCAGCGCCACCATGGTCTCACGGCGGGTCGGGTCAAGTTCTGCGCGGGATAGATACATGATTTCTCACCTCAATTCTGCCATTGCGTCATGTTCGGTCGCGCCGGGCATTTCCGGCGGGTTTGTGTTCCACTCCCGCACCGGGCGGAAGCCGTACTGCCGGTGGATGGGGCTGAACGACACCGCCAGATCACGCCGGGGCACGGCAGCAGCATCCGCCGGGTCCGCGTCTGCCACGATGTGCAAGGGGCCCCATTCCTCTGTTTCACCAGCAGCGGTTCTGCCCGCAGGGTATCCAGCAGTTTCCCGGCCGGATGCCAAGGCAGAGCGGCAGGGTGGGCGGGCAGGAACGCCGCCCCAGATACAGCGGGTAGACCGGATGTTTCAGGGCCGTTTCCAGCTCCTGTAACAGGGCGGTGTCCTCGCTTTCCAGCCCCACCAGAAAGACCGCATCCTGCAGGTAATGGCGGTAGGTCACATAGGGAGCCTTGCCTTTTTTCCGATCCTCTTCCCGGTTGGCTGTGTGGAAATCCACCAGCAGGCTGCCCTCCCGGTCAGCACGGACGGCAAAGTGCAGGCCGTTCAGCCGGGCAAGGCCTGCGGCATCGTCCCGGCGCAGGCCCAGAGCCGCTGCCAACAGGCCAATGACACCGCTTTTTGTGGGTTCCCGGTTCGTTTTGCGGGTCTCAAATTTGGAATCCGCACCCCACGATTGCAGGGGCGCGGCCAGCCGAAGCAACAGCGTTGCCATGGTCACACCTCATTTCCGGGCAGCTTCTCCTTTACGGCACGTTCCAGCGCGGTGAGCATCTGGTTCAGGGGCATGGCCGGGGCCAGCTCGTCCAGCCCGATGCCCACAGCAAAGCTCTGGGCCGGAGCATCCGCATAGCAGGCATACACCTGCTGCGCATACTGCTTCAGCGCCGTCTTGGAGGGTTCCGCATAGCCCTCGGGGCTCTTGCGCACCGGCTTTTCAAAGGCACCGCAGAGGTTCACAGGCTGATCTTCCCGCAGGGTGACATAGACAGCATCCGGCAGGGTACGGTTGGCAAAGCTGTTCTGCTTTCCGGTAGGCATGGAGCGAATGAAGGCTTCGCCGAACACCCGGACAGCCTGGGCTGCCTTTTCAGCCCCCAGCAGGTGTGCCAGTTCCACCATGTTGACGGTGGCATAGCGATACAGGTGGAAGAGTTGTACTCCACCGTGCCAGATGGCCCGCACCTGCCGAATCCTCCGGGGCACAGTCATCCACAGCGGTGAAGTAATCAAACTCGTTCTGCACGGCATGGGTGGAGATGCTGTGGGCCACCTGAGCGGCGGCATCGTAATTCAGGGAAGGCGCATCTGCCACCATTCTTCCGAACAACGCCATATCTACCGAAGGAGCCGTCCCCAGTGCATCTTTATACTGCTTCGGGTCATTGCAATCTGCAATCGCCAATTCAGCCAATGCTTTGGCCTGGGCCTCGCTCAAAAAGAACAATGTCTTAAGTTTGTCCTCTCCGCTCTTCTCGTCCACCTTAAACCCTGTGTTTTTGACTACTTTCTTTGCCAGTTTAGCTGCGTCCGCATCCGGTGCAAGCAGTTTGATCTGCTTTTCCACTACATCTGCAATCTTTTTGGTTCGGCTGCCGATATCTTCGGCATTCAGCATGTACTCATCTTTGAACATCTCTCGGATCGCGTGCTTCCACGCCTGAGAGGATACCCGGGCGCGAGTGGCACCGCCATAGACAGCCGTCTTGGGGCTGCCGGTATCGTCGCGGTTCACACAGCTGGGCGGCACCGTTTGCAGCACATGAAAATCAACATACAGACGCTTGGTATCCATTTCAATTCTCCTTTTCTTCGGTTTCAGGTGTGTCGGCATTCATCTGGTAAAGGTCCCGGCCCCACTGCAGGCGGACATTGGCTGCCTGATCCGGGAACTGGAACCGGTACAGCTCCACAGCCAGCCGGGGATAATCCAGTTTCAGCTTCGGTTCATTTCCCCGGAACAGCTGCACCATCCCCCGGAGGTAGTGGGACACCTCGGGCATGGAATCCGCTGTGGCCAGTGCGTTGAACCGGCGCAGGACGCTGCTCTCGGTCCAGTCCTGCGCGGCAGCTGCGGAATTCTGGGCCAGCAGGCGTACCGCCCTGCCAGCGTGCAGCCCTTTTCATTCATGGAACGTTCTCTTCTCCCTGCTGGTGCAGGGCGTAGAGAGTCAGGGCAAGGTAGACCGCCCACTCGGCTTCCGATGGTTCCCGGCACTCTCCTGCCGCCGTTTCCCTGCCCCAGAGCTCTTTGGGCAGTTCCTGCAGGAAGCTGCCCCACAGCGCCGGCAGTCGCCGGCTGATGCCCAACGCCCCGGCGCAGCTCTGCCAGCCGGGCACGCCGCTGGGGTTTGGGCAGGCTCCACAGCCCGCTCAGCTGTCCGGCCACATAATCATGGATTGCATCCGTTATCATGCTGTTTCTCCTTCTTTCTTCGGATAGAGCTTCCGCAGATTGTACAGGAAGCTATTGTAGGCCTTGGGGGCCGTATACAGAACGGTTTTCTTTTCGTCCTTTTTACCGCCTGTTTTCACCTCGACCCTATGGCCCACAAAGGCGGCATTCCCGGCCCGCTCCACCATCTGGCGGCCCAGCTCTGCGGCCAGTTTGCGGGCTTTCTCCTGCCATTCATCGGCTTTTTCGTCCAGCTTGTCCGTTTCGGGGTCAATGCTCTGCAGCCAAAGCCGGAACGGCTGGTCGATGGTAAAGTAGAACTGGGTGCGGGCGGATTCCGCGGTCGTATCGTTCTTATCTCCCGCCGCAAGGGAGAGCTCCCAGGCAAGGCGGCCGACGCATTGCGCGGCCCGCTCGCAGCGCCCGATCTCATCCGGATGGGCACTGTCCAGCGCCGTCCCAGTTCTCCCAGCAGCGCGGCCTGAAAGGTCAGGCTGTCGCTGAAAGAATCGTTCACGAAGAAATCCTTATCGCCATACTTCATGCCGCTGATGGCAAAGCGGATCAGCCGCTTGCGTTCCAGCGGACAGTCCGGGTCATTTTGAAGCATTTCCACCCAGCGGACAACGCCGGGCCTGCGGACGCTTTCCCCTTCCTCGCAGAACACGGACGGAAACTCCCGCCAGAACTGCTTTGCCGGGTCGTGACGGCTGGGCACAAAGGTGACCTGCCGGTCTTTTTGCTCTTTTTGGCATCCGGGTCACGCCAGACGGTCATTTGTTCTGCAAATGCGTTCTCCCGGGGGAAGAAATCGCCGCCCAGCAGAGAAAATCCGGTCACGATTTCCCCCTCTCGGTCGAGCAGGAGCCGCCGGGATTGCAGGGTCAGCAGCTGCGCAGGATTGTCCGGCAGGGCGATTTCTGTGCGCTCTGCACTGTGGGGCTGTTCCAGTTCCCAGCAGGGATGATTCTCCCCCACAGCTTCACGCCATCCTGCAGCAGGGTCAGGTTCAGCATCAAAGTCTCGAACAGGTTGCTGCCCTGCGCCTGAATGTACCCCAGCTTTCCCAGCCAGCCAGCGCCCACCGAGGGCAGACCCTTGCCCTTTGGCTTCGCCGAGGTGTCATCATAACCATTCACACTCAGCAGCCAGCGGGCCGCCTGGGCATAAGTCAGGCCCTCCTTGCCCTCACCCGCATAGGATGAGAACAGCCGCAGCTTGTTGCTGCTCTCGGAAGTTCCCCGTTCAGCTTGGAAGCGGTGTATTCTGTGCCGATCTTCGCTTCCGGCACCTGCCAGAAGGGGCGTTCCGGGTGGAAAAGCCAGAAGCGGTCCCGCCACTGCTCCAGATAGGCCCGGATGGGCGCTTCCGGAAAATGCCCCAGCCGGTACAGCTCCTCCCAGCGGATCAGGGCATCGTCCGTTTCCTCAAAGGGGGCCGGCGTACCGTTTCCATCCACCCGGGGAAAACACCGTGTGCAGAACCGCCAGCAGCAGCCGCAGCATGGCGGCATCCTGCGTGGGCAGTTCTCCGGCCAGGTCGCGGTATTCGTGGGCGTGCAGCAGGCATCCGGCAGAGAGACTTCCTGCACGGTATAGTCCTGCCCGCGCACCCGCACCCAGCGTTCCTCCAGCAAATTATACTCAATTTGCTTCATTCTCTTCCTCCTTCCGGTAGGTCAGACCGTTTTCACGGTCGTATTGCAGCACCTGCCCGGCAAGCTGTGCGGTCAGGTGGTCATCCAGCAGTAAGATCAGTTCTCCCCGCAGCAGCGGTGACTGCTGCCACAACCCAAACACTTCCCGGTTCCGCTTCCAGTGCGTCGATGGTCTGTTCCACCGACCACCGTTTGCTGAAATATCCGGGCAGGCGCAGCTTCTGCCGTGCAATTTGAAGCGCCATCTCCGGCTGAGGCGGCTCGTCCGTGAGCACGCAGGCACCGGGCTGCCCCGTTTCATCGGGCAGGAAGCGGACATTTCCCGCCGCATCCCGCATCAGCACCAGCACGTCAATGGAAGAGTCACCGTCACGCACCGCCGCGCGGGCACCGTTGTCACTGACCGCACCCACATCATTCATCCAATTGTCCAGCGTATTCCGGGAAGGGCGCTTTCTGTGCTCTTCTGGCGGCAGGATGGTAAAAGTCTTCGCCTTGCCCATTTTGATTCGCTGGGCCTTTTCGTACTCCACCCGGGCCGCAGTGCTCTGCGGGCTGGCGGGCAGCGGGTCGGGCTCCCAGCCATAGACATCCTGCACCAGCGGGGCGATATCATGGGGCAGGGTGATGGCGGTGGGCAGGAACTTGCGGGTGCGCCAGAGCAGCCATTCCCCGTAAACCGCCTTGCTGCCCTCGTCGAACTCCTCCATCCCAGTGTCCAGCACGGCACAGCGGGCCTGCGCCACCGGCCGGGGACGAGCCCGCCCCTCGTGGCGGTGCAGTCGTCCGATGCGCTGTAAAAGCAGATCCATGGGGCAGAGCTCTGTGACCAGAAGATCCAGATCGATATCAAGGGATTGCTCGAGCACCTGCGTGCCCACCACAATGAGCTTATCCCGCTGTTCCGGGGTGGAGTGCTTGCCGATGCGCTTCATCAGCGCCTCTTCTTTGGCGGCACGTCGGGCATAAGGAACTGAGCGTGGAATACCACCACCTCAAACTCCGGCAGTTCCGCCCGCAGACGGGCCGCAATGGCCTGCGCCTTTTTCACGGTATTGACGATCACGCCCGCACAGCCGCCCTCCCGCAAGGCACTGCGCAGAGTGTCAGTCAGCTGTTCCCCGGTCAGCGGGAATGTCTCCACTCTGCGTGGTTCGGTTTCCAGTGGGATAGTCGTCTGCTCCACCGTTTGCCGTCCGTCCAGGTCAGCAGCGGATAGCCCCGGCAGGTCTGCCACGGGCCGTCCGGAGCGGTTCTTCCATTCAGGTAGGCCCTGACCAACTCGACCCGGCGCTTGGCGGGCAGGGTAGCGGAAAGCAGGATCACCGGCACCTTGTACCGGCCCAGCCAAGTCAGCGCCCGGTCAAGATAGCAGTTCATATAGGCATCGTAGGCGTGGCACTCGTCAATGACCACCACCTTGCCCGCAAGGCCAAGGTGGCGCAGCATCACATGTTTTTGCTGTAATGCTGCCATCAGCAACTGATCCACCGTGCCGATGACAAAATCAGCCAGCAGTCCCTGCTTATTGCCCCGGAACACTGATGCACCATCACCCGGCTCTCCGGGTCGCATCGGGGTCTGCTTCCAGATCCTCCTCCACCCGCACCGTGTCCTGCTGCAATCGGAGATATGCCTCGTTCAGTTCGGCCATGCCGTGGGCCAGCTTGATGGAGTGCTCCAGCCCATCCGGCTGCTTTTCGGCCCATGCCAGCAGCCGCCCAAAGATACCATTGGCGGTGGCCTGAGTGGGCAGACCAAAGAAGATGCCGCCCTCACCACCGTGCTTGGCTAAAATCTCTGCCGCGCCCAGCGCGGCCTCCGTCTTGCCCACGCCCATCTGTGCTTCCAGAATGAACATCCCCGGTTCCTGGGCCTGGCTGACGGCTTCCAGCATGGCCCGCTGGACTTCGTTGGGCGGAAAGCCGAACCGTTCCGCAAACACCCCCGGTTCCGTCACATCTGACTGCACCTCCCACGGAGAGGTCAGGTTCAGCGCTTCCAACGCCCGATCGACACGGGCGGGATACAGGGTATCGCTGCCCACCTCTTCCACAGGGATGAGCGGAAAGTATCGGGTATTGCTGGCGATCCAGTCCGCCATGATGAGCAGACCTGTCAGCAAGATCTCGGCCGGGATGGTCAGCTGCGGCAGCTCCTCCGCACTGGAAAAGCCGCTTTCCTGCAAGGCGTAGTCAAACAGTTCCCGCCAGCAGCTCTCCCAGAATTTCTGCTCGCCCTCGGGCCAATAGTTGGATTCCCAGCTGCCTTCTTCTTCCTCATCGCCCAGCTGGTCAAGTACGTCCTTCCCGGTTTGTGGCTTGCCGTGGTGTGCTCCTGCTACCGATGCAAGCCCATTGGGGCATTTCAGCCACCGCAAAATGGCCTCACTCGCCAGCGCGTGACGTGAATACTTGCGGTTCTGTTCCCGGTACCGGAGCGTTGTGTATTTTTCCAGGCACTGTCCGGGCTCCGGCAAATGTGCCATCATTGGCCCCTGGAAAGCCGCGGATATCTTCCCCATGTCGTGAACCCACCCCAGAAAGCAGGCGGTCTGTGTCAGCAGGTCCTCGTCCAGCTCGATATGCTGACGGACGCTTTCCGGCAGCCACCTCTGCACCAGATACACCATAATACCCGCCGTATCCCGCAGGTGCATCCAGAGCGGCAGCCAGTAGGCACTGCTCGCCGGGTCTGTCTTGCCCGCAAACAGCCGTACCTCATAAGAAAGCGTTCGTCGTCTCATCCTGTTCCACCTCCACTGCAGTCAGGAAAATCGCTTTTTCCGCACCATCGGAGCTTCTCTGAGGATAGAATAGCACACAAAAAGTCCAATAAAGCGGATGTTTGCTGCTTTTTTCAGTGTTTTTTTCAGTTTTTTTGATGTTTGCCGTTTTCCGGCTATTACCCCCGCAAGGCGGGGAAAGTGTTGCTCCCTATCAAGCATTCGGAGCACATCCGCTGATGCAGATCCCAGAGACTTTACATATCAAGCATTATTCTAAATCTCTGTACACCAATATTACACCTTTTTTCCCAACTTTACAAGCGGATCCTTCAGATTCAGCAAATGACACAAAAACCGCCCCGGCTTCCTGTTACAGAAACCGGAGCGGTTCGATTGCGTTACTTGTGCTTTTTCAAGCGCTCACGCAAAACCTTGCGGGGATTCTTGATCGCAGCCTGAGCGGGTGCCAAAATTACAGAGCGTTCGGAGTAACGGTGATACGCTATTTGTGAATTTCCAGTGTGTTTTACTCCATCTCCGCAATGATCTTCTCCAAATTTTCTTCCTGCAAATAGAATTCCGGCAGTTTTGCCTTGTCATATAGAACGAATGGGCGGCGTTTGCAAGGAGCAGTCATACACAAAACGCCCCCGGCTTCCTGTCATGGAAACCGGGGGCGCTGCGGTTTTATGGGAAACGCCTCAGGCGCTGCAAAGCCTCAGTGCAGCAGAGAGCTGACCCATGCCCGGGCGGCTGTCTTGGCTGGAGCTTATTGTACATCTTCAGGGTGGTGTTGTACACCTTCTGGCTCATGGCATTGCTGGCGTTGGTGGCGGCAGCTGCTTGGCCTCAAGCGTGTCGGCGGCGGCAACGGCGGCCTTCATATCGGCGTAGTCGGCCATGATCTCCTGCTGGAGCGCGGCATAACTGGCCTTGGCTGCAACCTGATCCTTTGCGGTGACCTGATTGCCATTGCTGCCGTAGGTCAGCAGGTTGGAGAGGGCGTCACGCACGCCGTAGAAGGAGTCGGTCCAGTCGTCCGGGTAGGTGTAGTAGCGGCCCTTGGCATCCTGATACCAGACGCCCTCGGTGGGCTGCTCGTCGGAACGGGTGACCTTATGGACCGAGACCTTGTAGACATCTGCAGTGTCGGTGGTCAGCATCGGATAGTAAGGGACGAAGGCGTTGTACACGTCGTCGTCAAAAGCGGTCCACTCGGTAATGGCGGTGTTCAGATCGCCGGTGGCGCTCACCTGGAACAGATGAGTCTCCACATTGCCCGTCTTGCCGATGGGCTCGGTCTGAAAGAAGTGGATGGAATCCTCCACCGAGAACTTCTTGGTCAGCTGGATGTTGGAGTAGACCGGGACGATGGCACCGTTTTCGCCGACGTTGCTGATGGCAAAGTCGGTCTCACTGTAGTTGTCCTTTGTAAAGGTGTCGGTGCCGTACAGGTAGTTCAGGCCAGCTGCCATGCGGTCCGATGCGATGTCGCCGTTGTAGGAGGCATCCAGGTCGATGACGTTGGCAGCGGCATCGCCCACAAAGGTACCGGCTTTCTGGGCCACGGAGATCAGGTTGGCAGAGGCCACCACATGGTCGGTGTCATCCAGATCGATCTTGCCCATAGCGGCGACGTTGGGCTGCATGAAGACCACGCTGGAGGAGAGCTTCAGGGCAAGGTAGGTGTGGCCCGTCAGGTTCTCCACGAACCAGGTCTCGTTCTGATCGGCAATGAACACGCCGGAGCCACCGGCCGCACCGGCGTTGTCGTAGATGGAGGTCAGCAGGGCAACACCCTCGCGGGCCGTGGAAACTTCGCTCAGCAGCACCGTGGTGATCTCAGCTTCCTCAATGCCGTTGTCCACATAGGGGTCTACGCTCAGCACGGCGTCGGTGCCGTAGAGAGACTCGGTGGCAGAGACCATGACGCCCTTCTCGTTGGTGCCAGCCTCCTCATAGGGGGTGTGCTCGTGGGTGCTGTCGCAGTCCGGGCAGACACCCAGACCGTTGTCGTCCCGGCGGGCGGTGTAGCGGTAGCTGTCGTGGGTGAAGGTATAGGTAAAGCCGTAGCAGCCTCGTACACCTCGCCTGCGGTGTGCTTCCCGGCGGGGCTGACGTTGAACAGCTTGTTGTAATCGTTGGTGCCCAGATCCTCGATCCGGCCAAACATGGTGGTGCCATCCTCGGTGAGGTCGCTGCCGACATAGAGTGCCGTGCAGGCGAAGGCGGAAGGAACCACGGCAAGCGTCATCGCACAGGCGATGAAAGCCGCAGCAATTTTCTTCTTCAAAGACATAATAGTATCGATCCCTCTCTTGTTGATTGTCGGCATTTCGTCGGCAGGTGTCATAATACACCCATTTTAATGAAAATGCAAGTATTTCCCCGAAATTTTAGCATATATTCATTTTTATATAGTATATATTCATACTGCGTTTTTCATCTGCCCCTCCGTGAGCGCAAAAAACCGCCCCGGCTTCCTGTTACAGAAACCGGGGCGGTTCATTATGCTTTATTCGTGCTTTCTCAAGCCCTCACGCGATTACTTGCGGGGGTTCTTGATCGCAGCCTGCGCGGGTGCCAAAATTACAGAGCGTTCGGAAAACGATTACAATAGGCTGTACTGTGGAACTCCTTTTTGTATCATTCATGCGGTTCTATTTTAACAGGCAGTACATAGACCTTTAATTACACCATATAACAGCTTAATAAAATCGACGTACTACTGTACTTTTCAGCGTTCGCGCTTGATTAGAGCTTGATTAGATGATGAAAAATCTCATTTTTTCGTCAACACCCAATTGGAACGCTGATGGTTTCAGAATCGGTTTCAATAATGCCGCCCATCCTAAGTGATGCCAGTAAATTTCGAATCTTAGTGTTTTTTTGTACGGCTGTTAGGGAATCAGGCAATTTATCGAACAGCAATTTATCAAAGTCACTTTTTTGCCCTTTGCCCCATTTGTTCAAATAGTCAACAATCAATTGCTTATAATATTGATCATCAAATCCCTTATTTTTTATATATTGAGCTTTTTGGTCCAGGGCTTCTGCCACCGTTGCAGAAACAAACAGCTTTGGAATTTTCCCCTCTATCAATCCAAGCTTTCTCAATGCAGCGGCTTCCATTCTGCTAATATTTTCTCCCTTCTGAACTCTATCAAGTAAATACACTGTATCTAAATCCATATTGGGATTTTCAAAAAGAATTTTTGTGTAGTTGTCGTTCAAAACCTTTCCGTAAACCGTAACACGAACCTGATCGTATCTTGACAAGTCATAGTCTGGCATAGGGATCAGCTTTTCTTTTTGGATAGAATAAACACGGCGAATTCCCATCGAGCAGTATCAATCATCTTAAAATTGACCATCGCTTGTGCAAGAAGCGGATTTCGATAATATGGCGGTGCATATGCCGGCTCTAATACAGTCTTAATATTTCCTGGTAGAAATTGTCCTGCGTTTGATATTACAATACGATCTTCAAATTCATCTACATATATCCTTCGATCCGCAGTATAATCCTGATGCGCAATACAGTTGTTAAGCAACTCTCGCAGCAGCCAAGAATCATATTGTTGCGTTTCAGTCGGAAATAAACTTAGCTGATTAGGCATATAGCGATACGTCAAGTTGCGAATCTTTTTGTAAACCGAATCTATAGCGCACAAAAACGGAATATCAAAAATTTCATGGTCTATTGTATTCCCTTTATGATCATAAGTCTCCACATAATCTGCGGAGGAACCTCAAAGAAATCCGAATAATCGCTATTTCCAAGTAGAACGAATGCAGCCTTCGTTATTTTTCCATTCCGAATAAGTTTAATTTTAGACAAAAATTGGTAATCATCCATTTTGTCAAGTTCTTCTACTGCGTTAGAATTAGCTGCATTGGAAAGGCGTTCTCTGTAATTGGTTCTGGCAATCGAAACAGCCTTTGTGTCCAGATGCGATAAAGAAACCCCGTCAATAATTTCTCTAGTCCAATCAGTTCTGCGTTCACCTCGAATTCTATCGATTTTTCCTGCGATAAATCAACAAGAGATTCCCCCACACGGCCATAAAAACGATTTTTCCATCCTGTAGGGATTGCTGTCACCGCAGCTGGAATTTGAAACTTAACGATGCGAATAGGCTTTCCTTCCGAAGAAAGCGGATGTACCACAAAAATATCCATAAAGGAAATGAACTGCACCCCATTTGTTAGACAGTATGGTATACTGTTTAGGAAATGGGGTGTTTTTGTATGCCAAAGGGACAACGAAAGTACAACGGAGCTCAAAAGGTAGAAATCATCAAACAGCTTCACAAT
>ENA-OQCP01000415-OQCP01000415.1-human-gut-metagenome-genome-assembly--contig:-NODE-415-length-19428-cov-5.749132_pt1 | contig 19428 bp, 22 predicted proteins | sample MGYA00242760_ERZ504583 | MGnify/ENA primary metagenome ERZ504583 (study PRJEB26092, sample SAMD00036308) | human gut metagenome | host: Homo sapiens | study: EMG produced TPA metagenomics assembly of...
TGTGGACAGGGTGCAGCATGACAAAAGTCAACAATGGCTGGCAGATGAGCCTGTTTGACCTGGTCTCAGATGAGGATAGGCAGTCATTTGAGCTTAAGTATCCAAATGTTGGTGAATATGACGCTGAGGAAGCCTGGCCTATGAAAAAGAGGTGCTTGGCATCTATTTAAGCGGACACCCTCTGGAAAAATATGCAGCTACCCTAAAGAAAAACATCACAGCAAATGCGATAGATTTTGTGCTTGAAGAGGAGAGCGGTGCCGTAAAGATAGAGGACAATGCGCACGTGGTAATCGGAGGCATGATAGCTACAAAGACGATTAAGTTTACCAAGTACAATCAGCCATGGCTTTTATCACGATAGAGGACCTGACAGGAACTGTTGAGGTAATTATTTTTCCGAGAGATTACGAGCGCTACCAGAGATATTTACAGGACGATGCTAAAATATTTGTTATCGGACATGCGACAGTTGAGGATGAGCAGAACGGCAAGATAATCTGCGAGAGAATCATACCGTTTGATGAGCTTCCGAAGCAGCTATGGCTCAGGTTTGATACGATGGAGGACTATAAGAAAAATGAGAGCAGGCTTCTTGAGACAATCCGTGAATCTGACGGAGGAGATGAAGTCATAATTTACATCGCAGATACAAAGCAGATGAAAAAACTTGGCAGAAATTATTCCGTAAATGCAAATAATGAGCTCATGGAGCAGCTTTTGGAATTTTTAGACAAAGAAAATGCGAAAATTGTTGAAAAGAATATTGAAAAAATGTGCTAAAACAAGTACAATAGATTGGGATTAGAATAAATGATAATTTTTTAACATATGGAGGTTATACCAATGGCAAAAGAGATTAACACAATAGGTGTACTTACAAGTGGTGGTGACGCACCGGGAATGAACGCAGCAATTCGTGCCGTTGTTCGTCAGGCTCTCTCAAAGGGCAAGAAGGTTAAAGGAATCAAGAGAGGATACGCAGGTCTGTTAAATGAAGAAATCGTGGATATGGATTCAAAGAGCGTTTCAGACACAATCTCACGCGGTGGTACAATCTTACAGACAGCCAGATGTAAGGAGTTCGTTACAGCAGAGGGACAGCAGAAGGGTGCTGAAATCTGTAAGAAGCATGGTATCGATGCTATCGTAGTTATCGGTGGTGACGGATCTTTCCAGGGTGCGCAGAAGCTTGCAGCACTTGGCATCAATACAATCGGTCTTCCGGGCACAATCGACCTTGATATCGCATGTACAGATTACACAATCGGTTTTGATACAGCCTGCAACACAGCTATGGAGGCTATTGACAAGGTACGTGATACATCTACATCACACGAGAGATGCTCAATCATTGAGGTTATGGGACGTGGAGCAGGATACATTGCATTATGGTGTGGTCTTGCAAACGGCGCTGAGGAAGTATTACTTCCTGAGAAGTATGACAACAACCTTGAGGCACTCATCGAGAGAGTAGCTCATGCAAGAGAGCTCGGCAAGCAGCATTACATCATCATCAATGCTGAGGGCGTAGGACATTCACAGGAGATGGCTAAGGAAATCGAGGCTGCTACAGGCATCGAGACTCGAGCAACTATCCTTGGACATATGCAAAGAGGTGGAAGCCCTTCATGTAAGGACCGTGTATACGCTACAATCATGGGCGCTATGGCAGTTGATTTACTCTGCGAGGGCAAGTCAAACAGAGTTATTGCCCACAAGGATGGCAATTTTGTAGATTTCGATATCGACGAGGCACTTGCTATGAAGAAGAGTGTAGACGAGTACATGTACGATATCTCTAAATCTCTGGTTTAGTATCTAATATATTTACGATAAATATGAATGCCCTTGTATCCGGCACATCAAATGCAGGTAATTGCGTGCATGTGCGGTGCAGGGGCATTTATGCATTCGGAGAAAGACGAATGTTAATCATAAATGAGGGGCAAAATACTTTTTGACCCTCATATCATCAATATAGAAAGAGAAGAAAATGATTACAAGTGCATCAAACAAAAGCATAAAAAATGTGCAGGCTCTTTTAAGCAAGGCAAAGGAGCGGAAAAAGCAGGGCGTATTCGTGGTTGAGGGTCCAAAGATGAGCTTTGAGGCGCCATATGACTGGGTAAGTGCCGTATATATGTCTGAGTCATTTTTTAATGATGACAGGTTTAAGGAAGAGAAGAAGCGTTTCCTTGACAAAACAGAAATAGTGAGTGACTCGGTGTTTAAGAGCATGTCTGACACGCAGACTCCGCAGGGTGTGCTCGCTATAGTAAAGATGCCGCACTATGAGATAGATGAACTTTTTAAGGGCGACAAGACAGAGCTTCTTGTGCTTGAGAGTATACAGGATCCGGGAAACTTAGGCACTATGGTCCGTACCGGTGAGGGCGCAGGTGTAAGCGGTATCATAATGAATCGTACTACGGTTGACATTTTTAATCCAAAGACTGTGCGCTCAACCATGGGCTCACTCTACCGTGTGCCGTTTTACATCACAGATGACCTTCCGGAGACTATAGAGTATGCAAAGTCAAAGGGAGTTTCTCTCTACGCAGCTCATTTAAAGGGTAAGTGCTCTTATGACAGACCGGACTACACCGGAGCCTGTGGCTTTATGATAGGAAATGAGGGCAATGGATTATCAGATGAGATAGCTGACATGGCGGACACATATATCCGCATCCCTATGGAGGGAGCTGTGGAGTCGCTTAATGCCGCAATATCAGCCACTTTGCTCATGTATGAGTGCAATCGTCAGAGAAGACTTTTGGGAGAATAATATGCGTATTTGGTTTAAGATTTATACTGACACGCACCTGATGCGTGATATTACAATAGAAAATGACAGTGACGACACACGTACACACAAGATTTTTAAGGCTCTTGAGGATGCCTGCCTTGCTTTTGACCTGGGAAAGCCCATCTGGCTTGACAGCAATGTAAGTGATTTCAAGAGGCATGGAAAGACACGCTTTACGAAGGATAATTTTGTGGAGGATATCGACTTTGATTTTCTTGAGATGCACATCATCGAGGAGGATTGATGCCTCATTATGGATATGATGAGTTATTATTGATATAATGACGGTCCGCACACTGCAGGCACGGCGGCACACAAGTACTCTCTCGTTCGCTACGCTACGCCATTAAGAATCTGTAGGAATTATGCCTTTTGGTTTTTTATGCTTGACGAAACCGGCTTTTATGCGCCGTCCATGGCGCATACGCCTTGCCCCGGCGTCCATGCCGGTGCATTTCTGGTTGTGAAGCATAATTCAACAGATTCTAAATAGCTTCGCTATGCGCTTACGAGAGAGTACTTGTGTGCCGCCGTGCCTGCAGCGTGCGGACCTGTGCACATAAAAAATAAGCAGCATATAAAACAACAAGAATAAAAAATATATAAATAATAGGTATAATTTGCCAATTACGCGAATAAATATGCTATAATTGATTAAAAGAGTCTGATAAATATACAGGCGAATAGATCACAGGGAGGTTTTTAATGGAACAAGAGTTTGCGGAGGGCATTGATAGCTGGGAGACTATGATGTTTCTATACAATTCTGCACTGAAAGAGGTCAATACTAAGCTCGAGATACTAAATGACGAGTTTGTTCACATACATAATTACAATCCGATAGAGTACATAAAGTCGCGTATCAAGACTCCTGAAAGCATAGTTAAGAAGCTCAAAAAGGGTGGCTACGAGAGCACCATAGAGAATATGGTCACATATGTAAAGGACATAGCGGGCATCAGAATCGTGTGCTCGTTCACATCTGATATATACCGGCTTGCTGAGATGATTGGCAGGCAGAATGATTTGACCGTCATATCGGTAAAGGACTATATGAAGCATCCGAAGGCGAGCGGCTACAAGAGCTACCACATGATTGTTTCGGTGCCTATTTTTCTTTCAAACAAGGTGGTTGACACAAAGGTTGAGATACAGATTCGTACAATAGCTATGGATTTTTGGGCAAGCCTTGAGCACAAGATATATTACAAGTTCGAGGGCAATGCACCTGAGTATATCAGCCGCGATCTGCGTGAGTGTGCAGGTATCGTAGGACAGCTTGATGCAAAGATGCTTTCGCTCAATGAGGCAATCCTTGAGGCCAAGGAGAAGCAGGAGCATGAGAGGGAGGAGAAAATACGAGAAGATGAACATCATTAATGTCGAAAATATAACAAAGTCATATACTGGAAGGAAGCTTTTTTCTAAAGCTTCCTTTTATGTGCAGGAAAACGAAAAAATCGGTATCATAGGTATAAATGGTACAGGAAAGTCTACACTTTTAAAGATTGTGGCTGGTGATGAAGAGCCTGATGAGGGAACTGTCACCACAGCAAATCATATAGTGATAAACTATCTGCCGCAGAATCCGGAGTTTGACCCGGACGAGACAGCTCTTGAGCATGTGATGAGCCGTGTGGTTACCTCGCAGCTGGATGAGGACATGCGCTGGAGTATAGAAAGTGATGCAAAGTCACTTCTTATGAAGCTTGATATCACAGATATGACGCAAAAGACCGGTGAGCTTTCAGGAGGGCAGAGAAAGAGGCTTGCGCTTGCAACAGTCGTACTTAAGCCGTGTGATGTACTCATATTGGACGAGCCGACCAACCACTTAGACTACGAGATGGTGGAGTGGCTTGAGGATTATCTGCGCCGTTTCAGGGGTGCAATCATCATGATTACGCATGACCGCTATTTTCTAGACAGTGTCTGTAACAGAATCGTGGAGGTGGACAAGGGACAGACCTACAGCTATGATACAAACTACTCGGGCTTTCTTGAGCTTAAGGCAGCCAGAGAGGAGAGTGAGAGGGCAAGTGAGCGCAAGCGTCAGTCCATCCTTAGAAAAGAAATAGAGTGGATGCAGCGCGGAGCAAGAGCTCGTTCCACAAAGCAGAAGGCACACATACAAAGATATGAGGCTTTGCGAGACCAAAAAGGACCGCAGACAGACGGAAAAGTTGAACTTTCATCGGTTTCATCGCGTATGGGAAGGACAACCATAGAGCTTCATGATATTTCAAAGGCATACGGAGATATCGTCTGTGTAAAGGATTTTACGTATATTTTCCTGAAAAATGACCGTATCGGTTTTGTAGGCAAAAACGGCTGTGGAAAGTCCACACTCATGAAGATAATCGCCGGTTTTATCGAGCCTGATTCAGGTGAGGTAGAGATAGGACAGACGATAAAGATAGGATATTTCGGTCAGGAAGTGGATATAGAGCCTGAGCTTCGAGTGATAGACTATGTGAAAGAAGCTGCAGAGTTTGTGCGCACGGCAGACGGACTTGTGTCAGCATCTGCCATGCTCGAGCGGTTTTTATTCCCACCGGAGCAGCAGTACAGCCCGGTAGGCAAGCTCTCGGGTGGAGAGAAGAGAAGACTCTATCTGCTTCGTGTGCTGATGAGCGCACCGAATGTACTGATACTTGACGAGCCGACCAATGACCTGGATGTCGAGACACTGGCTATTTTAGAGGATTATCTGGATGGCTATGACGGAATAGTCATCACGGTATCCCATGACAGGTATTTCCTTGACAGGATCGCAAAGCGTATTTTTGCATTTGAGGGAGCCGGAAAAATCGTACAGTATGAGGGCGGATACACCGACTATATGAATAAACGTCCACAGCCTGCATCAGGAAAAACCGTATCGGAAAATGCATCATCACAGGAGCATCCGCTTCAGGAGCACAGGGAAATACTGCATCAGATGGTACAGACTCAAAAGAAGCCCGGAAGAAGAAATCCATGGAAACCTGGGGGCATGAGAAAAAGCTCAAATTTACCTACAAAGAGCAAAAAGAGTACGAGACGATAGAGGCTGACATAGAAAAGCTGGAAAACAGGCTTTCTGAGATAGATGATGAGATGGTAAAGAATGCCACTAACTTTGGTAAGTTAAACGAACTCACAAAGGAAAAGGAAGACCTCGAGGGACAGCTGATGGAGAAAATGGAGCGTTGGGAGTATCTCGAGGATCTGGCGCAGAAAATTGCAAATTTGACATAGTTCAAGTAATTCATTTTTTCTTAGGCTTCAACAGATTAAACAAACTCTGCGGTATGCCAAACCCGAATATGATACCAAGCACGATGGCACCCGCCACCTCAAAGGTTTCAATACCCTTTGAGGAGGAAAGTGCTCTGTCATTCGTAAAAAGATAATATGCCGTGTAAAAAATTCCTGCTCCGGGCACAAGAGGAAAGATACCGGAAAGCAGATAAACTGTCACAGGCATAGAGCGTGCCGCAGCAAAAATGCGCGCCATTATCGTAAGGCACAGTGTCGCGATAAGCGATGGAAACACAACACCCATATCAAACTGAACCATTATATAGTAGATGATCCAGCCAAGCGCTCCTGTAAAACCGCAGTAAAACAGCTCCTTTTTTGGAGCGGAAAAAATAACTGCAAACGATAATGTGGCAAAGAGAGCCACAATAAATTGTATTATAAACTCCATAGCTTAAATCCCTCCAATATATTTCATCACAACAAACGGCAGACATGCTCCCACAGCAACACACACGGCTGTAATCAGTGCATCGAGTAGATGTATTGTACCGGACAGATAATCCCCGTTATATATATCCCTGATAGATGTTGTAAATGCTATTCCCGGAACGAGCGGCATGATAGCTCCTATAATGATTTTATCAGATAAAAGAGAAAGCCCTGTAAGCGTACTTGCAGTGGCAAGCAGTGTCACAAAAAGACTGGCAAGGATATTGGTTATAATCCTTGTGAACTTATATTTTTTAAGACCAAACAAAAGCACCTGCTCCAGTGAGCCTATAACAAATGCAAAAACAAAGTCAAGCCAGCTTCCACCAAAAAGATAGCAAAAGCAGGCACTTCCGAGCCCACAGAAGAAAATCTGTGCGTTTTTTTTGTAATTAGGGATATTTTTGCACTGCTCAAGCCTGTCCCATGAGTCAATCAGGGAGATTTTCTGGTCACATATGTCCCTTGCGAGCTGGTTTAACGCACTGATCTTTGCCAGATTGACAGCACCAAGCGGTACGTGGCGCACGATGCTGCAGGCATCTTCCTTGTTCTCATTTGCACTTGCAAATATTCCGTTTGACAGCACATATACGTCAAATTCATCCACCTCATATGAACTTAGTATATGAACCACAGTGTCCTCCACTCTGTAGATTTCTGCACCGTTTCTGAGCATACAGTCGCCAATTTCCACGGCGAGAGTCAGTATTTCCTTAGTGTATGCCATTTGTTACCTCACTCTTTAGATTAATTATATTTATTTTATGATGTTTGCACGAAAAAAACAATATATCGCACGAAAAATATTGATTTAATTACATGTGTGTATTTTGTGTATAAAATCAAAATAAATGGAAATTATATACATATGAATATTAATCGAAGGGAGCATGAAGATGCCGGAGCATACTGATACCCCAAAAGAAAAAATTCTCGTGTATATACGCGCAGAAAAGCAGAAAACACTTCACCGCAGGCAGGTCTGCATCAATGACATAGCAAGTGTGTATTGTAAATATTCACGCTATGAGGGACAGATAAAGGGAATGATCGTGGATAAGATACGCGGTAAAAAGAGCGTGATATCTGTAATGAAAATAATAGAGCAAATCACGGAAATCTATGATGATGCACAGGTTATAAGCATTGGTGAGCCGGAGGTACTTGTAGAGTATGACGACAACAGCAAAAATAAGATTCTTGAAGCACTAAAGGTTGCAGCGGTGTGTATACTTATATTTTTTGGTTCAGCTTTTACAATCATGGCTTTCAATAATGATATTTCGATATCAGGTGTGTTTGAACATTTTTATAAGCAGATAATGGGTGTGGACAAGCCACAGGTGTCGGTGCTTGAGGTGTTTTACTGCATTGGTCTGGCGGTCGGAATCATACTGTTTTTTAATCATATCGGAAAGCGTAAGCTATCCGACGATGTCACACCGATTCAGGTGGAGATGGATAAGCATAATAAGGATACGTGGAACACAATAATAGACAAGGTAAAGGAAAAGCAGGATGTTTGAATATATATTGCGTGAAATATTTTTGTCAGTCATAGCGTTTTTAGCAGGGGCAGGAGTGTCAGCCGGTGTATTTGCATTCGTGCTCGTGATAGGAGTGGTGCCGCGTATACTTCGGTGCAGCAGGATAGAAAATATAATACTTATAGAAAATGTCATGATATGTGGTGTGGTGGCAGGTAATATATCGTCAGTGCTTGATACGGCATATAATCTGGGCTTTGCAAATATGCCCAAAGTACCTGTAAGCAATATCTGTGGGAATATAATTATTGCAATATTTGGATTGTGTGTCGGAATATTTGTCGGCTGTATTGCAGTGGCGCTCGCAGAAATACTGCACACATTCCCTATTATATATAAGCGAATGAAGCTTCGCGCCGGTCTTGGGATTATAGTGATTTCTATGGCTATTGGAAAGGCACTGGGAGCACTTTATTATTTCCTGACGGGATTTGTTGCCACTTCATAGGACTCTCTTAAGTTATCTTTAGCTATATCATGTTATACTCTTGAAACAAAAAGCAAATAGGGTATAATGGAAATAACTTGGACTTAGAGGTATTCCAGCTAACTCGGAAAGGAAATAATATGATTACATCAATAGCCAGACAAAGCATCATACTCAAATGCTTACGCCAAAAATCAGTGCTTGTAAGTAACTACGAGCTGTATTATACCGCAGGTCTTGCGAAGAAGTGCTTTGGAATCGCAGTCGATGCCGACATGGAGCCAAAGCAGCTTCTTGAGGAATTGCAAAAACACATTGATAAGGTCTCTACATCAGATGAGCAGGAGAAGTATCTCATACATCTTCTTGGCAACTATGAGCCTGATGATACTCATGATGAACAGACTGTGGAGCTGTTTCACATGGGAGAGACCGAGGAGCATATGTGGCAGGTCTCAATTACATAACAGCATCCTTTAGAGAAGAAATAAAGACATGGGAAGAACATCACCAGCAGTCTAAATGCCGCCGTAGAGCTTGCTCTGCGGCGGCATTTTCGTATTCCGGGTCATATTTGAAGCAGTATAGAGGCCTGTCTGGTATCTCTAACCCATTGTAACCTCGACTGTAACATCGTGTCCGGTTCCGTTAATAGCCGGAATCATATTGCCATCAATAGCAGCACCATCCACGATGAGCTTTGTCACACCCTTTTGTACGTGGGCAGGATTTCTGACCGTAATGTGGTAAGTATTGCCACGGAACTTACGCTTAGCTGTAAAGCCGTCCATAGTGTCAGGAATACAAGGATCTATGATAAGACCATCGTAGTCAGGACGTATACCGAGGATGTACTGTGAGACATCGAGGAAGGTCCATGCAGCAGTACCTGTCAGCCAGCTGTTCTTTGCTTCACCAAAGTTAGGAGCGTCTTTACCGGCAATCATCTGGCTGTATACATAAGGCTCGGTGCGGTGAATTTCGCTGATATCCTCAATGTATGCAGGACAGGTCCGGGTGTATACCTGCCATGCTCTGTTTCCACGGCCGATAACAGTCTCAGCTATAGAAATCCAAGGATTGTTGTGGCAGAAGATGCCGGCATTCTCCTTGTATCCCGGTGGATAAGAAGAGATTTCACCAAGCTCCACATGATATCTGTGGTAAGGCGGCTGCAAGAGCACGATGCCATATTTAGTATCAAGATATTTTTCAACAGACTGCATTGCCTTAAGGCAGAGCCCTTCATCCTTTCCGATTTCAGCGATAACACAAAAGCCCTGTGGCTCAATAAAGATTTTTCCATCCTCACATTCCTTGGAACCAATCTTGTGCTTGTAGTGGTCGTAAGCACGAAGATACCACTCGCCATCCCAGCCGGCATCCATGACGGTCTTTTCCATCTGTTCAATAGCCTTTTGGCTGTATCAGCCTCGTCGCAAAGTCCCTTATGTCTGCAGATTTTTACATAGTCTTTTCCATATTTTACAAACATGCCTGCGATAAAAACAGATTCGGCATTAGGTCCTTCAGATGGTCCAAAGGTCTGGAAGGACTCGCCAGGCTCCTCGGAGAAGCAGTTTAAGTTCAGACAATCGTTCCAGTCAGCACGTCCAATCTGTGGCAGACCATGAGGTCCGAGATGATTGATTGTATAGTTGAAGGAGCGGCGCAGATGCTCCATAAAGTCAGTTGCCTTTGAAGGATCGCTGTCATATGGTGTTGACTCGTCAAGAATAGAGTAGTCGCCTGTCTCCTTGATGTAAGCAGCGGCAGCAGCGATAAGCCACAGAGGGTCATCGTTGAAGCCTGAGCCTATGTCGGCATTGCCCTTTTTGGTGAGAGGCTGGTACTGGTGGTAAGCAGAGCCATCCTCAAACTGTGTGGCTGCAATGTCGAGTATTCTCTCTCTTGCTCTGTCCGGAATCAGATGTACGAAGCCCAGCAGATCCTGGCATGAATCCCTAAAGCCCATGCCTCGTCCGATGCCTGATTCAAAATAAGAAGCAGAGCGGCTCATGTTAAAGGTAACCATGCACTGATACTGATGCCATACATTTACCATGCGGTCAAGCTTTTCCTCCGATGAAGAGATACTAAAGTGACCAAGCAGCTTATCCCAGTAAGCCTTAAGCTCTGCTAAAGCAGCGTCGGCTTTTTCGGTGGTGTCAAATCTTGCAAGGAGTGCATCGGCAGGAGCTCGGTTTATGATTCCGTCTTCAGCGCGTCCAACCCATTTTTCGTTCACAGGGTTTTCTACATATCCAAGTACAAATATATATGTTTTTTCTTCGCCCGGCTCAAGAGCTACCTTCAGGTGATGAGAGCCGACAGGAGCCCAGCCGCTTGCAACAGAGTTCTTAGACTGATCATTTACTACAACGGAAGGCGCGCTGTTTTCGCCGTAGGCACCTAAGAATGAATCCCTGTCTGTGTCAAATCCGTCAACAGAGGCATTTACAGCATATACAGCATAGTGATTGCGGCGTTCTCTGTATTCTGTCTTGTGGAAGAGCTGAGAGCACCGACGTGAATCTCAACCTCTCCGGTAGAGAAGTTACGCTGGAAGTTGGTCATGTCATCCATGGCATTCCACAGACAGAACTCTACATATGAGAAAACCGAAAAGTCTTTTTTCTTATCAGATGTGTTTTTTAATGTGAGCTTATTGATCTCGCAGGTAGAGCCCATAGGAACAAAGTCGGTAAGCTGAGCCATTAAGCCGTTTTTTACTCCTGTGAAAACAGAATAGCCCATGCCATGACGCATTCGTATGAGTCAAGCTCGGTCTTAGAAGCATCCAGCCCGGATTCCAGATTGTGTCGCCATCCTTTATATAGTAGTAGTGTCCGTTGCTGTCGTATGGCACGTTGTTGTAGCGGTATCTGGTGAGACGCAGAAGCTTTGCATCCTTATAGAAGCTGTAGCCACCGCAGGTATTTGATACCAGAGAAAAGAAATTCTCACATCCGAGGTAGTTGATCCATGGTAACGGAGTCCTTGGAGAGGTGATGACGTACTCTTTGTTTTGATCATCGAAGTGTCCAAATTTCATATATAAAATCTCCTTTTTTATTAAATATACGCAAACGTTTAAGCTGTTTATATATAGAAGTATATAATGCGAATATCTAAAAATCAAGCATAAAACAATAAAAAATAATGCTTTTATGACATATATACAAAGAAAACTGCATATTATAGTTAAAAATGCTGATGAGATAATATCACTTAAGTAATTATAATTGTATAATAATTAAGATCAAAGGCGTAATCGTTTTAAATACATAACATAATACTATACAAAATGCATAATAAAAGATAATAAAAAGTGTTAAAAATGTTGAAAATGTAAATTAGGGGTTGCAATAATAATGAATTGTGGTATAGTGAAGATACGAAAACGATTAAGAAACCAATTCGAAATGAGGAAACGATATGGTATCACTAAAAGACATAGCACAAAGATGTGGTGTTTCGACAGCGACAGTAAGCAAGGCATTACATGACCAGAAGGATATTGGCGCTGAGACCAAAAACAGAATAAAGAAGATAGCTAAGGAAATGGGATATCTTCCTAATGCTGCGGCCAGAGTTCTTAAGACAAACGAGTCGAACAACATCGGAGTACTGTATTTCGATGAGGCGGCGATGGGGCTTACGCATGAGTATTTTGCCGGAGTGCTAAACGGAATCAAGGCACAGGCTGAGATGCTTGGATATGATATTACATTTATCAATACAAGTCCGGTCGGAAAAAAATTATCATACCTGGAGCACTGTAAGTACAGAAATTTCGATGGAGTCGTAATCGTATGTGCAAGGTTTCAGGACAATGAGGTGCAGGAACTGATGAGCAGCGACATACCGGTGGTCACAATTGACTACGTACACTATAGCTGTTCGGCAGTAAGTTCCAACAATGTAAAGTGTATGGGCGAGCTGCTTGATTACATAATAAGCATGGGACATAAGAAAATCGCTTACATACATGGACAGGATTTTTCGAGTGTTACACGTGACAGGCTGGCAGCATATTACAGGGCACTTGAGAAGCATGGAATAGATATTCCTGAGGAGTATGTCAGGGAAGCAAGGTATCTGGAAACAGAGGATGTTGCAAATCAGACAGAATATTTACTCGATTTACCTGACAAACCTACATGTATCATCTATCCGGATGACACGGCGGCAATCGGAGGCATCAATGTTATAAGAAGCAGAGGGCTTAGGATTCCGGAGGATATATCAATAGCAGGATACGATGGTACAAGAGTTTCACAGATGCTAAGCCCGAAGCTCACCACTATCAGACAGGACACTGACAAGATAGGCAGGGAGGCAGCGGACAGGTTGATAAGCATCATTAAAAAGCCTAAAACAGCACTTGTGGAGAGAGCTGTTGTTGAAGGAATTTTGCTGGAGGGGGAATCCGTAGGCAGAATTTAATATATTTTACTACTTTTTTACTAACATTTACTAACAGGTTTAAACCTGAAGCGAGAAGGAGGATTTTTCTATGAAAAAGAAACTCGTAAGCGCATTACTTTGCGCAACAATGGCAGCATCATTACTGGCAGGCTGTGGCAGCGGAGATACATCCGACACAGGAAGCTCTGGCAAGAAAGGCGATGCAAAAACTGAAGTGACAAACGATGGCAAGATTCTCAATATCTATTGCTGGAATGATGAATTCCAGAGCCGTATCACAGACCACTATCCTGATTACAAGAAGGTGGATGCAACACATGGCAAAATCGGAGATGTTGATGTAGTCTGGAATATCACACCTAGTGAGAACAATGCGTACCAGAACAACCTTGATGAGACACTTTTGAAGCAGGCTGATGCATCGGCAGATGACAAGATTGACCTCTTCCTGGTAGAGGCTGATTACGCACCTAAGTATGTAGATTCTGATTACACAATGCCAATCAAGGATCTGGGAATCACAGACAGCGATATCTCTAAGCAGTATAAGTACACACAGGATGTCGTTACTGATTCTGAGGGCAACCTGAAGGGTCTTTCATGGCAGGGATGCCCGGGTGTTCTCTTCTACAACAGAGCAGCAGCAAAAGAGGTACTTGGAACAGATGATCCGGATGAGGTTCAGAAGTCAGTATCTGACTGGGATGCCTTCAATGCTACAGCTGAGAAGATGAAAGCAGCAGGCTACAAGATGACATCTACAGCAAACGATACATACCGTGTATACTCTAACAACGTTCTAAGAAATGGGTCAGCGATGACAAGAAAATCCAGATTGATGACAACATCATGAAGTGGGTTGATGATTCTAAGAAGCTTGTAGACGCAGGCGAGACGGGAACAGCAGATCTATGGTCAGATGACTGGAAGAAGGGCTTCTATCCTGAAGGAAAAGTATTCTCATACTTTGGACCTGCATGGTTAGTAAACTTCTCAATGGCAGCAGATGAGTCCGGTTCTATCGGAAACCAGGGCGGCTGGGGTGCAGCTCAGGGACCACAGGGCTTCTTCTGGGGCGGCACATGGATCTGTGCAGCAGCGGGAACAGACAATGCTGACCTTGTAAAGGACATCATGCTCAAGATGACAACAGACGATGATATCATGAAGGATATCGTTGTAAAGGATGACGATTTCGTAAACAACAGCACAGTTATGGATGGCATGGCAGACGGAACAATCATGGGCAAGGACGACAAGCCTTACACAAGTACAATACTTGGTGGACAGAATCCGTTACCAATGTATATAGCCGGTGTTAAGACTCTCGATTTAAGCAACCTTTCAGCTTATGACCAGGGCTGCAACGAGGAGTTCCAGAAGGCTATGAAGGATTACTTCGAAGGAAACTGCGATAAGGATACAGCTATTGAGACCTTCAAGAAGGCAGTTATTGAGAAATATCCTGACCTCGCAGAATAAGATAGTTTTTGAATTGATCATAGAACTAATAAGATAAACTAATAAATACCCTGTCTGCCTTGCGTAAGCAGGCAGGCGGGGTAATATTTTTAAAATCAATAAAATCAGTTAACAGCATTACATAACCATTGACTACAATACCAGTTGGGAGGTAGGTATTATGAAAAAGAGTGGAGGTAAAGCGGTCAGATATAATAAATGGGGCTATATATTTCTGATTCCGTTTATCGTTGTATACGTAGTATTTCAGCTGGTACCGTTAATCACTACAATTTACAACAGTTTTTTTGAAAATTATATGTCCGGTCTTACACAAGTAGGACCAAATTTTGTTGGATTTGAAAATTATGAAAAATTGTTCACATCCGGTGATATCTGGCAGTATTTTAAGAACACAATGGTTCTTTGGATTATGTGCTTCATACCGCAGATATTCTTATCACTGCTCCTTGGAGCATGGTTTTCGGATGTCAGCCTAAAGCTCAAGGGAACAAGATTTTTTAAAACAGTTATATATCTGCCAAATCTGATTATGGCTTCAGCATTTTCACTGTTATTCTTTACATTGTTTGCTGATGGGGGACCGATAAACAATCTGCTTATGCAGATAGGCTTTATTTCAGAGCCTTACAAGTTCCTGTCGCATGTGGGCAGTACAAGAGGACTCATTGCTTTGATGAACTGCCTTATGTGGTTTGGTAATACAACCATCCTGCTTATGGCAGGTATGCTTGGAATCGATACATCACTTTTTGAGGCAGCAGAGGTGGATGGAGCAACATCCACACAGGTGTTCTTTAAGATAACACTTCCGCTCCTTAGGCCGATACTGATATATGTAATCATTACATCACTTATCGGCGGCTTACAGCTCTTTGATGTACCACAGATTTTGACAAACGGAACCGGTAATCCGGTCAGATCAAGCATGACACTTATCATGTACTTAAACAAACGTCTGTACAGTAAGGATTATGGAATGTCCGGTGCATTGTCAGTCATACTGTTTATCATCACTGCAATACTTAGTATAGCGGTATTCAAGCTCAGCGGCAACGATGATAAGAGAAAGGAGTAGGTCGATATGGCAGCAAATGTAAACAAAAAAAATAAAGGTATGGGAATACATGCCAGACGTGCTTTAGCATATATCGTGCTTGTAATAATCTCTTTCTTCTGTCTGTTCTGGTTTTACGTAATGATAATCAATGCAACCAGGTCAAATGGAGAGCTTCAGGCAGGATTTACTGCAATTCCGAGTGTACATCTGCTTGATAACTGGAACTCACTCTTGCATGACACACTTCCGGTCATAAGAGGTATGTTTAACAGCCTTTTTGTAGCAGCCTGCAGTGCAGTACTATGTGTATATTTTTCGACCATGACAGCATATGCTATACATGCATATGAGTTTAAAGCCAAGAAATTCATCTCTACATTCATACTGATGGTTATGATGATTCCTACACAGGTTACAGCACTTGGATTTGTTAAATTAGTAACAGGCATGGGACTGATGGATTCATTTATTCCACTCATAGTTCCTACCATTGCTGCACCTGTCACATATTTTTACATGAAGCAGTATATGGAGAGCTCGCTTCCATTGTCTCTGATTGAGGCAGCGAGAATTGACGGCTCCGGAGAGTTTAGGACGTTTAATCATATCGTGCTTCCACTGATGAAGCCGGCAATAGCAGTACAGGCAATTTTCTCCTTTGTAAGCAGCTGGAACAATTACTTCACTCCGGCACTTATATTACACGAAAATAACAAGAAGACACTTCCAATCCTGTTAGCACAGCTTAGAAGTGCAGACTTCTTAAAGTTTGATATGGGAAAGGTATATATGATGATTACATTCTCTATCCTTCCTGTAATAGTTGTTTACCTTATTCTTTCAAAGCACATCGTAGGTGGTGTTGCCATGGGAAGTGTGAAGGGCTGATACAGACCATTAACTAAAACTATTTTCTTTTATATTTTTCCCTTCATCTTAAAAGGACCGCTCATCCGGGCGGTCCTTTTTTGCGAGCAAAATGGCAGACGTTTTGTTTATCCCCTCTTGACAGAATACGTTATACTATAAGTATGAACGATAAGAAACAAGGAATAATATATATCATAATGGCAGGATTCTTTTTTGCCCTGATGACATTTTTTGTGAGGATGTCGGGAAATTTGCCGACCATGCAGAAGGCCTTTTTCAGGAATGCGGTAGCAGCAGTAGCGGCTGTTATCTTACTTGCAAAAAGTGATGAAGGCTTTAAAATAAAAAAGGATAGCTGGAAGGGGCTTTTCTGCGAAGCTTTTTTGGAACAACAGGGCTTATATGCAATTTCTATGCAGTTGACCATCTGACCATCGCAGATGCCAATATTCTAAACAAATTGTCACCGTTTTTTGCCATAATCATGTCATATTTTGTGCTTAAGGAGAAAGCAAACAAGACAGAGTGGCTGTGCGTGGTAACGGCGTTTATAGGTGCTGTTTTTGTGGTGAAGCCATCTATGAATGTGCAGTTTTTTAATGCCATGATTGGTGTAATAGGAGGTTTTGGCGCAGGTGTAGCGTATACATTTGTGCGAAAGCTCGGTAAGCAGGGAGAGAGAGGACCTGTGATAGTCATGTGCTTTTCGGTATTTTCATGTATAGTGACGGCTCCGTTTCTGCTTGTCGGAGCAAAGCCTATGAGTGTATATCAGATTGTCATGCTGCTTTTGGCAGGAGCTGCCGCTACAGGCGGACAGCTTTCAATCACAAAGGCATACACCAAGGCACCTGCAAAGGAGATATCGGTGTTCGACTATTCGCAGGTTATCTTTGCCGCTCTGCTGGGCTTTGTCTTTTTACAACAGATACCGGACTATCTAAGTGTGATAGGATATGTTATAATAATAGGCAGTGCAATTTTTAAATGGAACTATAATCTCAGACAAGAGGAAAAAGTATGAACTACGCAGGAATAAAATATTGTGACATTGCAAACGGACTGGGCTGCCGCACTGTGCTTTTTGTATCAGGCTGCAGAAATCACTGTAAGGGCTGCTTTCAGCCGCAGACATGGGAATTTGACTATGGAGAGCCGTTTGATGAACAGATACAAAACGAGATACTCGACTCGCTTAAGCCTTCCTATGTGCAGGGAATTACCCTTTTAGGCGGTGATCCTTTTGAGGAGGAGAATCAGGAGGCACTTGTGCCGTTTATGAGAAGAGTTAAGGAGCGCTATCCCAATAAGGATGTGTGGGCTTACACAGGCTATCTGTACGAAGAACTGTTAGAAAACGGACGCAAGCATACAGAGTATACGGATGAGCTTTTATCTATGATAGATGTCCTGGTAGATGGTCCGTTTATAGAGGAACAGAAGGATATCACGCTCAAATTCAAGGGCTCTGTAAACCAGCGTGTGATAGACATGGAAAAGACAAGAGCGACAGGAGAGGTGTCCATACTGGAATTTACGAAAATATGATTAGAGGATTTGAAATGAAGAAAAAATGCGACAAATTATTAGGAATACTGTGCTATGCGCTTGGAATTTTAGCGGCGCTTTATGTGGGAGGTTATCTTATGCTGATTAAGCCTATTCATGTGATTATCATAGCATTTGGCAATGATATGCTGACACTTCCACTCTTGCTTGAGAGTATCATAAAGATAGCATTTTCTACGACATTTGCAGGGCTTGTGTGGTGCATCGGATACATAGGCTACAACTTTTTTAAGGGAAATGAGGACCCTGACTGGGCGGCTATAGAAGCGCGCTTCAGAAATAAGCACAGTGATACAACAAACGAAGATTTACTGAAGGAGAGAGAAGTATGATAGTCCGTGTACCTGATTATTTTTCAGAGTTTAGCTGTATAGCCGGAGACTGCAAGGATAGCTGCTGTCTGGGCTGGGAAATTGATATTGATGAGGATTCATATGAGTATTATCAGACACTGCCCGGAGAGGTCGGAGAGCGTCTGAGAAAGGGCATGTATGAGACGGAGGATGGCGGGCACGGCATCCGTACAAATAATTGCGGGCGCTGCATTATGCTAAATGACAAGAATCTGTGTGATTTATACATAGCAGCTGGCGAGGCATCGCTTAGTGAGGTGTGCACCGATTTCCCAAGGTTTGGCATAGAGTACAGAAACGTGGAGCAGAAGTGCCTGAGCCTTGCGTGCGAGGAGGTCTGCCGTATATTTTTCAGCAAAACAAAGCCTGTTAAGTTTATAGAGCAGGAGCTTTTTGGCGACAGCGATGATGACCAGGGAGTCACAGAGGAAGAGGCAGCATTTTTTGAGGAGGTGCAGCGCGAGCTGATTGCCATACTCCAGGACAGGACAAAGCCAATCGGAGTACGCGTGGATGAGTACCTTGACAGGGCCAACGAGTACCAGAAGAAACTGAGCGAAAATGATGTTGAAAAGCATATAGACTGGCTTTCGTTTAATGATTTCTCATTTGAGCACTTTGATATCCGCTTCGGTATCATCAATGAGATGGAGCTTTTGCGCCAGGTATGGCAGGATTTCAAGGATGATATGCAGACAGTCCTCACAGAGGCTGATTATGAAAAACGCATGAAGGAGTACATGGCTAGCGGCGATTACCGTGAAAACGATATTGAGCAGCTTCTTGTATACTTTACATTCAGATATATCATGAATGCCATCTATGACTCAAATATCATGGTTTATGCATATTTAAGCGTCATGTTTACCATGATAGTCAGGGATATGAATGCCACTCGTTTCTACAAAAACGGTGGCAGCTTCACCATAGAGGACCAGATGGAAGTGGCAAGGATCTTCTCAAAGGAAGTGGAGCATTCTGAGGAAAATGTGGAGGCCGCCAAGGAAGAAATCATCTGGGATAGTTGATTTAGAGATTAAATATATAATTAAAAAACAATATACTTTTTTATAGTTTTATATTTTTTTAGATTTCAAAAAGGAGCTTCGCACAGAAATGTGCGGGCCTTCTTTTTTTGTGAA
>ENA-OQCP01000417-OQCP01000417.1-human-gut-metagenome-genome-assembly--contig:-NODE-417-length-19379-cov-2.048774_pt1 | contig 19379 bp, 20 predicted proteins | sample MGYA00242760_ERZ504583 | MGnify/ENA primary metagenome ERZ504583 (study PRJEB26092, sample SAMD00036308) | human gut metagenome | host: Homo sapiens | study: EMG produced TPA metagenomics assembly of...
CCTGTTCAAATTGGTTAAGTAACAACTCAGACATAACTGTATTCCTAATTTCTGTTATTAATTTTCTTCAAGAATTCCGACTGCTCTTCTTATTCCTTCTTTAAGGTCAACAAGAGGCTTCCATCCAAGACTGCAGAGTCTTGAACTGTCAAGAATTTCGGGGGTTTTTGCAAGAGCGGAAATATCAACTCAGGCTCCTTTTCATCTTCGGGATTGGCAAAAGCCAAAGTCATATTTCTCTCAGGGAAAACCTCACAAGCTGTCTTTGCAAAATTTCTTATTGTTGTATCTGATTTTTCATAAGAAATGTTATACGGTGTAACATTTTCACCGTTAAGCATAATGTATATGAGAGCAGAAACCGTGTCTGTAACATAGCAGAATGAACGGTTAGCCGCACCGTTGCTTTTGAGAAGAATATTTTCGTGACGAACAACATTTGCAATAAACTGCGCCCAGACACGATCATCCGTAAGACTGCTGGCACCGTAAATATAGCTCGGTCTTGCAATCTTTACATTGAGTCCAAACTGTTTGCAATAGCTTGCGGCAAGAGTTTCAGACGCTCTCTTACCCACTGCATAACAATTTTTATAGGAAGTAAAATCGATATAACCGATATCATCTTCGGAAATACTGTTTTTACCATTGTGCAAAGCACCGTACACTTTAAGGCTTGAAACAACAAGTACAGACTCACTTTTGCTTTCAAGAGCAAAATCAAGAATGTTTGATGTACCGCTGAGATTTGCGTTAATAGTGCCTACAGGATCGGTTTCAAATTGAATGTTACTTGCCTGACTTGCGGCATGAATAATAAATCTGCTCTCTCACATTCAATCTTATTTGTAACATCGGCAACAACAAGCTCAATGTCATCTCTTTCAAGAAGAACGCCAAACTTTTTCTCGGCTCTCTCTCTGTTTCTTACGAACGCAAGGAGCTTGATGTTATTGTTATAAAAGTCATTTCTTGCGAGAAATGTGAGGACAAGATAATAACCGATAAATCCTCCTGCACCGGTTATAAGAACGGTTTTACCGTTAAATCTGTTCCAATCAACATTTGTATTTGTAATTTCTTTAATATCGGAAAAAACCGTCTTTTTTATATTACTTTGAACATTATAATCCATATTTAAGTTCTTCCTTTGCAAACTGCTTGTAGTTTTCATAATAGAACTGTGATCGCAATGTTGTGAGATCCTCAGGTGTTGTTACCTTAATGTTGAATCTCTCGCCAAGGAAAAGATGAACCTTTTCACCGAGCTCAATAAAAAGTTCACTTGAGGAAACAGGTTTGTAATACCTCTCTTGTAAGCTTCTTCGTGAGCCCAAAGAATTCTTTCCATTGTATATCCCTGCGGAGCCTGTGTAATGTACATGGTACTTCTCTGGTAACTCTTGCCGCAGGTTTCTCCGTCCTCACTGTAAAGAAGTGAATCAATACTCGGAGTAACAGGAACGGCTGTTTTGTACTTTTTTGTATCCTTAATACAGTTAGTGATGAGTTCTTCGCTGAGCATAGGACGAACACCGTCACAGATAAGGATGATATCCTCAGGATCTTTTGAAAATTCAGCAGTAGCCATTACGCCGTTGTGAATAGAATCAAAACCGTTAGCACCGCCCGGAACAACAGCCTTTACCTTTGGAACATTGAATGCCTCAATAAGCTCATTAAGGTAGCCGATCCAGTCAGCCTTGCAGGCAACAACAATCGCATCAACCTTAGGATGACGGGCAAAATGCTCCATTGTGTGAATAATAATCGCTTTCCGCCAACCTCAAGAAACTGTTTAGGCATATCGGAATACTTCATTCTTGCACCGATACCGCCTGCAAATAACATAGCTGTAACCATAGTAAGACAATCCTTTCAAAACACAAATCAGACTTCACTTTACAAAATGCAGTCAAATTTATTTTTTCAACAGCAGAATTACGCAGTAAAAAACGCGTCTGCACTTTGATATAACTATTAATATGATACCACATTAATGCATTTTTTGTCAACAAAAATACTTTGTACGAATGTTTTAATCGACTTTGCCGGTTTACGCTGAATTTCTTATACCGTATTTTCAAAATGCTTTTTATTTAGGTACATCATTTTGACGCACAATTTAATATTTTTCATTCCTTATAAAATTAATGCGGAAAAATGCGGGAATGAGTAAAATTGTTTTATTCTTTATTCCCATTTTTCTTTTAAGTATATATAAATACAGAAAATTTTGATAAAATAGAAAAAAATTGCAGAAAGCTGTGTTATTTATGTTTGACAAAAATTTGATTGATTTATCGGTTATGTCTACCGAGCAGATTGACAAAATTATCAGAAAAGCTAAAAAGATTATGCAGAGTCCCGCCGACTATCGACACGCCTGTGACGGCAAGATTCTTGCTACTTTATTTTATGAACCGAGTACAAGAACACAGATGTCATTCCAGACAGCCATGCTCAAACTCGGCGGAAGAACAATTGGTTTTGACAACCCGATGAATTCATCCGTTGCAAAGGGCGAAGCTTAAAGATACAATTACAATTGTCGGCGAATATGCCGATATTATCGCAATGCGTCATCCTGTTGAGGGTACTGCCGCTGCGGCATCTCTCTATGCAGGTGTTCCCGTTATCAACTGCGGTGACGGCGTCACCTTCATCCACTCAGACGCTTGCCGACATTATCACTCTCAGCTGTGAAAAAGGCAGACTTGATAACCTCAGAGTAGGTGTATGCGGTGACCTTCTCAACGGCAGAACAGTTCATTCGCTTATCAAGACACTTGCAAAATATCCGAACAACAGCTTTGTACTTATCTCAACAAAGGAGCTCAGCGTTCCGCTTTATGTTATTGACATTCTTGAAAAGAACGGCTGTAAGTATGAAATTTCTCATAGCCTTGCAGATGCAATCACAGACCTTGATGTTCTGTATATGACAAGAATTCAGCGTGAGAGATTTGCAAGCGAAGAAGATTATCAGGCACAGAAAAATGTTTTTGTTCTCGACAAAGAAAAGCTTGACAAAGCAAGAGAAGATATGATAATTCTTCATCCATTGCCGAGAGTAAACGAAATTACAGTTGATATTGATGATGACCCGAGAGCGTTGTATTTCAAACAGGCTCAGTACGGTATGTACGGCAGAATGGCGCTTATTCTTCTGCTTTTGCAGGATGATGAGTTCTTTGTTGAAAACAGACCGTTTGTTGTATCAAATCATCACTGCAACAATCCGAAATGTATCACACAGCAGGAGCCATATCTTCCGAACCTCAGCTACGAAAAGCTTGGTATGGTAATGTGCGGTTACTGCGACAAGAGAATAGACTGAGGTGTATTAAATGAGTGAACATAAGAAAAAGAAAAATCCGGCGGCTACTATGATGATGACCTCTCTCGCCTATATTGTACTCGGCATTGTGACGGTTGTCTTTCCGCAAAAGGTGCTTGATGTTTTGTGCTATGCACTCGGCGGTGCAATGACTGTTTACGGACTGTTCAACATAATTTCTTTCTTTGTTGACAGAGAAGGCGGAATGTACTTTGAACTTGTAATAGGCGTTATTTCAACCGGATTTGGTATATTTGCTTTGTTTTCACCCACTTCAATTGCGGCAATAATCAATATTCCGATTGGCATTATCATTATTGTTGACAGCATTATGGATATGAAACATTCGCTCACGCTGAGATCGCTCGGTATGAGAAAATGGTGGATTCCGTTTATTATAGCAATTGTAATGATTATGTTCAGTCTTACAACAATTTTCTTTACAAACATTTTTGGTGCATTGCTTATGATTGCACTCGGAATTGCGCTTATTTATGAAGGTGTTTCGGGATTTTCACTTATTATTCTGCTCAGCCGTTATCACAAAGAATACGACCGCAATCAAAGAATGATTGATGCAGAAGCAACCGATATAAACTGAATATGATTAAACCTCCGCAGAATTTACGGACGGTTTTCTTTTTTTATACGGTAATGTATGCGCCGAGGTGGATACTGCAAAGAATACATTCTTTGACGGTAAGTTCTTCGGACTGCTCCATTGCCGATTTGTACAAATAAAGTTGTTTCTTGTAAAGTCCTGCAAGTTTTGTTATATCTTTTACCCTGTCGGTTTTGTAATCGACAATAACAAGCTTTCCGTCCTCAACAAACGCAAGATCAACCGCACCCTGAATTATTACTGTTGCATCGGTTTTTACACCTTTATATTCATCGAATACTTCCGACGGTTTAAGCCTTGCGGTAAATCGTTTTTCACGCATTACAAGCTGTGATGCAATTATACGGTCAATTAGTTTGGTTGACAGAAATTCATTAAGTGTTTTTCTGTCAATCATATCAACCTGTTCCTGTGTAAGTTTTCCGTCATTTAAAAGACGGTCAATTTCAGTATCAAGACTTGCTCTTGCCTGTTCAAAATTGCAGTATTGCAAAAACTTGTGGTGAGCAGTACCTCTTGCAACAGGAGCGGAATTTTGTTCAGCTATGAATAACGGCTTTGAAAGAATCTTTTCAAAATAATCACCGTTCTGACTGTGTGCAATATCGGATGCACTGACCTTTTGCGGGAGTGAAAGAATATCCCTGTTTCTGTATTTGAAATCAAGATTCTTTTTCAAAAGTTTTGCATAATCAAAAGTATCATCGGATACATCGGCAACCTGTAACAGATTTGTTGAAGTGATATCATCCTCAAAGACATTATCCTTATCAATCATTTTTTCATCAACGATAATCTGCAATTTCCAATCTGATTCTCCGTTGTGCGGAATTACCTTTGAACCCGGCATAATATCGTTACGCAGATTATTGAGTGACGGGTGAACTAATGCACAAAGACAAAGCCAGTCGCAATAGCTTTGACAGCTTGTGACAGTATAGGGTTCAATTGCACTTTCGGACACAAGCTTTGAATACAGCCTTTCAAGATAATCACTGCACTTCTTTACTGCACCGACACAGATAAGCTTTTCCTTTGCTCTTGTGAGCGCAACATAAAGCACACGCATTTCCTCGGCAATAAGGTTTTCTTCAATTTTAAGTCCGGTTGCAAGGCGTGGGAATGTGTTATAAACAACACCGTTGCTCTGTGTCTTAATGCCGAGTCCTGCCTTGCTGTCGAGAAGAATATCGTTTCTAAGGTCGGTTTTATTGATTGGTGGGTTATGTCGGCAATAAAGCAAACCGGAAATTCAAGTCCCTTTGACGCATGGATACTGAGAACTCTCACGGCATTTGCAGAGTCGCCTCATTTTGTGACGATGCGTCAAGGTTTGTCTTATTGGCAATAAGCTTGTCGGTATATGAAATAAAATCAGAAAGCGTTTTGTAGCCGTTGCTCTCAAAACTTCTTGCATATTCACGCAACAGCTCCAGGTTTTTAAGTGCCGAATCATTACCGCTGACTGCAAGCGAAATAGACATAAATCCTGTCATTTCACACGCCTTTGAAATGAGAGCGTCAACGGAATTTGTACAGGCACAATCACGCAGAATTTTAAGTTCAGCAACAAATTTTCTTGCCTTATCGTTTGTTTTCGCATATTCGCAAACAGAAGAGTAAAGCGAAGATTTTCTGCTGTCACAACGCATTTCGGCAAGCTCATCGGGAGTGAACGCATACATAGGACTGCACAAAACCGACAAAAGCGGAATATCAATCCCGGGGTTGTCAATTACACGCAGAAGGTTGAGCATAATTGATTTCAATTGCATCAAAAAACTTGACTTATTCTCGCTGTAGGCAGGAATACCGCTGTTGTTCAGAGTGTTGACATAAGTTGCGGCCTTTCCGCTTGGACTGCGAAGAATTATTGCAAAGTCGCCGTAACGGGCTTCACGCATTATATCTCCGTCCTTAACTCTAAAGCCCGAATTAATCATATCGTGAATTTTATCAGCTATGTACTTTGCCTCAATTTCTTCTTTTTCAAGGTCTGAATTTTCGGATTCAATCAATGAAATTTCAAAATTGCAATCATCAGACTTTGGAAACTCAGCACCGTTTACCAGCCTTTCATCGGAATGATATTCCATTTTTGCGGATTCCTTGGTCATTATTCTTTCAAAATAAAATTGACCGCATCACACACCTCAAAACGACTGCGGAAATTTCTGTCAAGAATTATAGTTGCAGGATATTCTGGATTTTCTTCATTGAATCGTTTATATTCATTTTTGCGTTCAATAAAAAATTTCGGGCTTTGCCTGACGAAATCCGTAGATACTCTGCTTTACATCGCCAACCACAAAAAGATTGCTTTCATCATTGCTTACCGACTTGAAGATAAGGTCTTGAACATCGTTACATCTTGAAATTCGTCAACCATAACAGCATCAAATCTGTTTGAAATCTCCTGAGCCTGAACGGTTTTGGTATAGCCGTTTCATCATCGGGCTTTGCAAGAAGTTTTACAGTAAGCGATTCAATATCGGCAAACGAGAGAATATTTTTCTTCGCTTTGAGCTCAGAAAGCTTTTTGTCATATGCACGAACAAGTGTAAACAAGGTAGATATGAACCTATGGAGCTGCGACAATTCATGCCTTGCATCTTCCTCACTCCAAAAAAACAATGATTGGAGTTTCTTCACCGTTTCTTTGACCTCATCTCTGTTAGATGAAACAGAAATTTTAATCGGATTATCCTTGTATCCTTTCGGACTTTTCATTCTTCCTGTTTCAAAAGAAAAAATTGCCTGTCTGATTTCATCCCATGATGAAGAAACAAATTTCAATTGAACAAGGGTAAAATATGCTAAATCACCGACAAGCAGGGGTTCGACTGCATCCTGAAGTTTTTCGTCATCTTTTAATCGAAGAATAGAATTTTCAGTCAGATTGATTCCGTGAAGTACGGCACTTTGAGCATAGTCGATTATAATTTTGCCCCACACAGTTTTTTCAATGTCGGTTTCAGAATAGTTTTCGAGCATATCATCAAGCCATTTATCGGGGAACGGCTGAGTTGTAAGAAACTCGGATATTTTAAGGACTGTTTCACGCAGTTTTTGGTCGCCCTGTTTTCCTTTAAAAAGATCGAGCAAAGAATAAAAGCAGTCATCTTCGCTGTCATAAAAGCTTTCAAATGTATTATCAAGTGCCTCTTGTCTGAGAATTTCAAGCTCACCCTCATCGGCAATACGAAAATCTCTTGCAACATCGAGCGTATGAAAATATTCACGGACAATATCTCCGCAAAAGCTGTCTATTGTAGAAATATTTGCGCTGTACAAAAGCTGTCGCTGTGCAAGCAAATGAGCGTTATACGGATCATCTTCAAGAAGCTTGTTGACTGCCGCCTGTATTCTTTCTCGCATTTCGGCAGCCGCCGCCCTTGTGAATGTTACGATAAGAAGGCGGTCAACATCAAGGGGATTTTTCTCCCGTGTAATAAGCTTTATTACACGCTCTACAAGCACGGCAGTTTTGCCCGAACCGGCGGCAGCGATACAAGCACAGAACCGTCTGTTGCATAGATGGCATTCTTCTGTTGCGGAGTCCAATTTCTTGACATTACTCTTCCTCCTTTCCGTTAATTTCATTTGTAATTTCTTCGATAACGGTCTTGTTATCGACAGAAAAACAAGTTATCGGGTTACTCTGTCTGTAGGCACATACGCTGTCGTAAGGGCAGTATTCGCATGAATCGTGACCGCCTTTGAGCGGTTTCGCCTCAATGTTGCCGTTATAGATATTTTTGCCCATTTCAGCGATGAGCATATCAACCTTTTTAAAGATTTTACCGAATTCTGCAAGTGTTGCAAGGCTTGTTGAAGAAACAGGTTCGCCCGCTTTAATTTTTACAGGAATGTATGTTGCTGCGTCTGTCTTATCCATTCCGTGAATTATTTCTGTATCTTTGAGCAAAAGTCCGTTCATCTTGAGCTTTTTATTAAGTTCATCGGGCAGCTTGTCAATTGATTTCAGACTGTCTGACGAAATATACGGAACGGTTGCAGGCATATACAAAATCCCGGCAGGTACAATTTCTCCGTATTTGTCACCGCCCGAAGCCTCGATTGAATGGAGATACAAAAGCATCTGAAGATTGATTCCGTAGAGAATATCGGAAAGCTTAAACTGTTTTGTGCCTGTTTTATAATCAATAATACGCAAATATGTTATATCGGCTCTCTGCATAATATCTACTCTGTCAACACTTCCGCAGACTGCAATTTTGTGACCGTCGGGCAGTACGATTGTATATGACGGAATATCCTCGCCGATTTTAAGTTCACAATCGGCAACCAAAAATTCACTCTGGGAAAGTTCCTCCATAATATGTTTCATCAGATACATCACATTATCAAGAATTGTCTTTAGGCGGTATGTGAATGAATTTGACTCAAGCTGTTCTTCACCGAAATATGTAGCTGCATATTCCGAAAGATATGCACAGACGATTTTTTGAAATTTATCTTCTTCAAGCGATAAATACTCTTCCTTAGTATATTCGCCGAAAAAGCGTTCAAGTATATAATGAACAATCGTTCCGTACTGCATGGGGTTGATTTCTGCTCTTTGTCTTTCCCGAACATTCAAGCCGTAATTACAAAAATAGGAAAATCTGCAGAGATTAAATTTTTCAAGCTGTGACGCTGAAAATATTGAGATTTTTACCAAAAAGCTTTTCGGCATTTTTCTTGTCAAATATCTTAAAGGGAACTTTGTCCTTTGCATTTATGAGCGAATCAAGCTTTGAAGAATATTCGGGATTTTGTGCAAAAATTTCAAGCAATGATTCGGGCACTTTTTTGCCTTTTCCGATCATATCGGCAACTGTATCAAAAGCAGGACGGAGTGCGTACATACTTTCCTTTTTGCCGTCAAAATCAAACTTGTCATATGCAATGATATTTTTAAATACTTTTTTACATTGCAGGACAATTTCGGACGCTGATAGGTTGTTCCCGTTATGTCCGATGAATAAAATGATACGGAAAGAAACTCACTTGCAGAGGTCATACAGGAATATGCCATAAAGGTTTCAAGATTATTAAGTGCCGCAAAATCATCGCCAAGTTCAATTTCATTCATAGCAAGCATCTTTAACTCAAACGGTGAGAAAATGCCTGAAGTGTGTGGTATTGCAGGGAAAATTCCGTCAACACAGCCAATGAGAAATGACGCTTTCTGCTTAGAAATTCGTACCCTTTGAGCGGTTGTTATCGTTACGCAATCTATTGTTCTTGGAATATCGGACAATTGCATTGCGTTAATCTGTAAGCTCAAAAGCTCGTAATAACGCTTTACAGTCATTGTTTTTGTACCGATTACAGCGGCGGTTTTGTCAAGAACAGCCATAAACATATTCCAAACTCTTATCTGCTCCGCACCCACCGATTTATCGTACGAGCGTTCAAATTCCGCATACATTCTGCGTAACGCATCGGGAACTTTAAGTTCTTCAAGAAGGGCATAGAACAGCTTTGAAATTTCAAGTCCGTTTTTATCCTTTGCATTTTCTTTGAAAAGGAGTAACGGTTCAATAACTGATTCACGCAGATTTTCAACCTTTGCAAGAACCTCTCTGTCATAATCCGAAAACCTGTCAGAATAGCCTTTTGGGTTCTGAACAAATTTATTTTTAAAAGCCGAGCCTGAAACATTCCATACAAAGAGGTAGTTTTCAAAAAGGCTTATTTCTTCAACAGAAAATTCAGTTAAACCCGATTTCAAAAGTGCAAGCACATCTTCTCTGTCAAAATCGTAAATAAGGCATCTGAAAATTGAGTTTACAAGCCTTATTACGGGTTTTACATCAATATCTGCGTGTTCATCGCTGAAATACGGAATTTCGTATTTTTCAAGAATTTCGGATAAAACACCTTTGTACGGTTCTGTATCGTGACAAATTACGGAAATGTCGGAGTAGAGATAACCTTTTTCTATAACAAGGTGCTTGATTTTACTGGCAACATATTCGCACTCGTCATACATATCAACGGCATTGTAAACACAGATGTTTTTGGGAACAATTTCAAGCGGTTCAATGTGCGGTCTGAAAATATTTTGTTCAAGCAAAGCAAGGTTATCGTTTTTAAAGCGGTGCAAATCGGTAAGCTTTATCGGAGCTTTAATATCAACTCCGTCACGCTTTGCATATTCCTTGAGAATTTTATATGTCTGCTGCGAGGTTGCAAAAACCTCCTCGGAACCGTCTGTAAGGGGATCAAGAGTAAGGGTAAAATATGTAGCGGTACAGTCACGAATAAGGCTTCGTACCACCTTGAGCTGTTGCATTGTAAAGCCTGAAAATCCGTCAAAGATTATCGTATAATCCTGAGAACATTATTCTTTAAAAGAATATCATTAAGCCTTGTCAAATCATCCATAGGATCAATATAGCTTTGGCTGACAAGAGCGTCGAATGTATCGCTTATGAGGGCGGTTTCGTTGAGTTTTGTCTTTAAGGTTTCATCGTCAACAAGCATTGACGCACTTCTGAGTTCATCGCTTGTAACCGAACTTTTCTTCAAATCAGAAACAGTCTGCAGCATAACATCAACAAGACTTTTGTTGCCCTTTGATGAAAGCAGACGGAGTTTTTCGGTAAGTTCTTCAAGCGCAAGGCTCATTACAACGGCTCTTGTGCCCTCGTCAATAACATTATCGGCTGAATTTCCCGTCAACTCAAAAACATATTTGCAAAGTCTTGAAAAACCGAATACAAGAACTTCTCGGCTTTTTTTGCGCCGAACACATCGAGCAAGGTTTTTTCACATTCAAATGTGCTCTGGTCAGGCACAATCAGCATTACGGGAAGATTGCTGTCGGCAAGTTTGCCTGCAATCTTCAAAGTCTCGGTACTTTTTCCGCTGCCGCTTTTTCCGAGAATAAATCTCAACATTTCATCACTTCCATAAATTTAATTTACAACAAAGTAATTTTATTTTAAATATCTGTACAAATAATAACATATTCTGTGGGTTATTTAAAGAACTTTGCAGTTGTTAAACAAAAATTTTCTGAAAAAGTTCTACTATGAAAAATTTATATTCCACCTTATCATCAGTTACTACGCTGTATTCGTCATCCGAAAGAACATCTTTTGCCCTATCTTTTCCCTCGTCTGCCGTTGAAATGCAGATTGACGGGTACATTACGCACCACCAATTATGACCTTTTGCATTGCCGATTGTTATGCGAAGTGCGTCATACATTCCGGCAGGCAGAGTGTAGCTTTCGTAATGGCGGGTATCAAAGTGCATATTGACAATTTCAGCTTTTACAGGATAGTTATAGCCGTTTTTGTACACCTCATTTTGTGCAATTTCTTCTATAGTTTCAAGGTTTGCTTTTACAAATTCTTCGGCATCCGACTTTGAATTTGCCGTATCAAAAAGAATTTTTGTCCTTTCAAGAACCTTGTCACGCACCTTGAGTTTCAGAGTCTGATCTTCTTCCGTGTCTGAATTTGCAAGTATGTGAAAACGAAAAACATTGTTAGGGATTTCAGCACACACCGCCTGAAACGGAATTACCGAATAGAGTGTTGTAAGTACGAATGCAATTATTGCTGATTTGATTAAAAGTATTGATTTATTTGTTTTCATAAAAATAACCTGTCCTCTCTTGAAATAAGTATGGACAGGTTATTGTAATTTTAATCAGAATTATTAAATTTTATCAAAGTACCTTGCAACCGTCTGAAACGGGCTTGCAGAGAAAAACTTCTTTGTAGCTTTCACAAAGCTTGTCATAGCACTTCTTGGCTCTGCGTGATGAAGTGAACACACCAAACACGGCTGAACCCGAACCGCTCATACCTGCTCCCCTTGCCTTTGATTTGAGCATAATACCCTTGATTTCATTAACTTCCGGAATTTGCAGAGCAAGTTCAAAGTCATTGAAGATTGTTGTTGAAATCATAAACATATCTCTGCTGAACAGTGCCTTAACCATTTCATCGGTATAGCAGGCGTGAGGATTGAGTGCGTCAACCTTTTTATATGCATCGGCAGTAGACACGCTGACTGTGTCTGGTTTGCAGATTACAATGCTGTCACAACGAAAAGAGGCAACTTTTTTGATTGCAGTACCTATTCCTGTGCAAAGCTTTGTTCCGCCCTCAAGGCAGAAAGGTACATCCGCACCTACTTTTTCACCGATTTCTCTCATCTCTGCCGGCTTGAGCATTGTTCCGAACATATTGTTCAAGCCTAAAATAACAGCCGCACCGTCACTGCTTCCGCCGGCAAGACCTGCCTGTGTGGGAATTTTCTTGTCAATATCGATATGAATGCCCTTAACATCCGTTTTGCAATAATCAAAGAACTTGTAAGCCGCCTTTGCACAAATATTTGAATCGTCGCACGGCACGCCCTCACAGTTACATGAAATTGTCACCGTACCGCTTTCATTGTCTGTGATTGTGATTGTATCATACAAATCAACGGCTTGCATAACAGTTGAAATATTGTGATAACCGTCTGCTCTCTTTGAAAGAACATCGAGAGAAAGATTTATTTTTGCAGGAGCAAGAACTTTTACTTCCATATTTTAACCCTTTTTCAGTTCATCAAGAAACTCTTTGATTCTTTCAAGCGCAATTTTAAGATGCTTGATAGAATATGAATATGACACACGGACAAAGCCTTCGCCCGATTCACCGAACGCAGTACCCGGAACAACGGCAACATGCTTGTCCACAATAAGTCTTGTACAGAATTCCTCACTTGTAAGACCTGTGCTTTTGATACACGGGAACACATAGAATGCACCCAAAGGTTCAAAGCAGGTGAGTCCCATTGCGTTAAAGCTGTCCACAACAAGCCTTCTCCTCATATCATACTCGCCACGCATCATCTCTACATCCCTGTCACCGTTGCGCAAAGCCTCAATAGCGGCATACTGTGCGGTTGTAGGAGCAGACATAATTCCGTACTGGTGGAGCTTTGTCATCTGAGCGATAACAGGAACAGGACCGAGTGCATAACCAAGCCTCCAGCCTGTCATGGCATATGATTTTGAAAAGCCGTTTACAACAATGGTGCGCTCATACATACCGTCGATTTCAGCAATTGAAACATGGTTCTTATTGCCGTATGTAAGCTCACAATAAATTTCGTCCGAAAGGATAAAAATGTTATGTTCCTTAATTACCTCTGCAATTTCTTCAAGATCTTCCCTTTCCATAATTGCACCAGTTGGGTTGTTCGGGAACGGAAGTACAAGAAGTTTTGTCTTTGGAGTAATTGCTGCACGAAGGTCTGAGGCTTTAAGTCTGAAATTATCTTCGTTTTTTGTATTGATAATAACAGGCACACCGTCTGCCATCACCGTAAGCGGTTCGTAACAAACAAATGAAGGTTCGGGAATGATAACCTCATCACCAGGATCAAGCAATGTCCTGAAAACAAGGTCAATTGCTTCGCTGCCGCCGACAGTTACAAGCGTTTGCTTTTTGGCATCATACTCAATACCGAATCTTCTTTTGTAGTAAGATGCAATTTCCTCACGAAGTTCGGCAAAGCCCCTGTTTGGAGAATACCATGTCTTACCTTTTTTCAGGCTGTTAATGCCCTCTTCACGGATGTGCCACGGCGTCTGGAAATCGGGTTCGCCGATACTCAGAGAAATGACATCGTCCATTTCGTTAGCTATATCAAAAAACTTACGGATACCCGAAGGTTTTACCGTTGAAATCTTTTTGTTAATAAAATTATTGTAATCTATCACAGAATTAAATGCCTCCCGTCACGCTTCTCTTCATCGCTGAAGAGGCACGCTCCTCTGTCCTTGTAGCGACGCATAATAAAGTGTGTACCCGTTGAAAGCACACCGTCAATTGTAGAAAGCTTTTTGGCAACAAACATTGCGATATCCTGCATTGACTCGCCTCGTACAATGAGAGCAAAGTCATATGTACCTGCCATAAGATAGAGAGATTCAACCTCTTCAAAGCCCATGCAGAGTTCTGCCATTTCGTCAAAGCCTGTTTCCTTTTTAGGAGTTACCTGAAGTTCGATTAAAGCCTCAACATAACTGTCGTCAACCATATCCCAATTTACGACTGCCTGATAGCCCTTGATTACCCCCGAATTTTCGTATTCCTTAATCTGCGCCTTAATGTAATCCTCAGCTCGCCGAGCATTGCCGCTATTTCCGCTGTTGTAAAACCGGAATTTTCACTTAAAAGCTTTAATAATTTGTCCATATTTATTCCTCCCTGAGAATATATTAAACGAAATTTGCGATTGCAATGCTGAATTTGCAAAAAGCGACATCAAAGGATGTCGCTTTGACAATTTCAATTTTTAATATTTATCTGCGCTGTTTGCACTGTTATTTGCTTGCTCTGTGGCAGTTCACATGGCTTTAGCGGTGGGAACTGTCTGCACATAGATTATACAACCTGTACCTCTCGCTTGTCAACTGTATTTATCATATTGACGCATAAGGCGGTCATCAAACATATCAATTCGTTTTGCGCATCGGCAATTTCAAGTTCGCATCCTAAAGGGTGCTTGATGTGATTGCATATCTGTGCGTTGTCAACATCAACAATGCTGAAATTTTTTGAAATTACATCACCGAGAATTCTCCAATTATTGCCGTAGAACCTGCATTGAACCATATTGTTGGTCATAAGCACCACGAGGGTTGCCGCTGTTTTGTCTGTTTTTAGAGTAAATGAATTTACTCCTGCAACGGGCAACTGTCGAAGTCTTGCAACAAGGTTTTATTCTCATCAAGAATATTAAGCCTTACAATGTTATTGACAACACCACGCATACTTCTCTTTCTGCGTTTCATAACAGCAGTATATTTATCCCTGCCCAATCCATCACGAATCAGAAAACAAACATCGGACGGAGATACATCTCGTGTAATAAACAATTTCATAAAATCACCGTCAAAATTTTATTTCTTAATCTTCTTCAAGATTTTCAAGCCAAAGCTTTACATACGCATCACTCGGCATTCTCCAGTCTGAACGAGGCGAAAGTGTTACAGAACCAACCTTAGGTCCGTCAGGCAGACATGAACGCTTGAACTGCTGAGTAAAGAATCTTCTGACAAAAGTTGTGAGCCACTTTTTGATTGTGGCATTATCGTATTTTCCTGCAAATGATTTTCTTTGCAAGGTAGTATATTTTATTCGGCTCGAAGCCAAATCTTACCAAATAATATAAGAAAAAGTCGTGGAGCTCATAAGGACCAACCACATTCTCGGTTTTCTGTGCAATTTCGCCGTTTTTATCGGGCGGAAGAAGCTCAGGGCTTACAGGTGTATCGAGAACATCAAGAAGAACGGTTTTGAGAACTCCTTCGCTGTGCTGTGCCTCATAGGCAGTGAGATAGCGAACAAGGGTTTTCGGAATTGACACATTTACGGCATACATACTCATATGGTCACCGTTGTAGGTTGCCCAACCGAGAGCAAGCTCAGAAAGGTCGCCTGTGCCAATAACAAGACCGTTATATTTGTTTGAAAGATCCATGAGAATCTGTGTTCTTTCTCTCGCCTGTGAGTTTTCGTAGGTATATTTGTAACGCTTTCATCGTGGTTGATATCTGCAAATGCTGACGCACAGCTTTTGTAATGTTGATATCTTCAAAAGACACTCCGTAAGCCTCAGCCAAAAGCTGTGCGTTTGATTTTGTACGCTTTGTTGTGCCGAAACACGGCATTGTTACAGTATGAATATTCTTTCTGTCAATACCGAGCATATCAAAAGCATGAACGCAGACGATGAGAGCAAGCGTACTGTCAAGACCTCCTGAAAGTCCTAAAACAGCATTATTAATCCCTGTGTGAGCAAGTCTTGTTGCAAGACCTGTTGCCTGCATTGTTATAATTTCTTCACAACGGGCATCAAGGTCTGATTTGTTTGACGGAATGAACGGAGTCCGAGAAAACTCTCTTGTAAGCTCGGTATGTTTTAACGGCATATCAAAATATACCGAGGTAAAGTTATTGTCATCACTTTTTGTGAAAGTATTTGTCTTTCTGCGTTCTGCCGAAAGCTTTTGAACATCAATATCGGCATAGATAATGCCTGTTGTAAAGCGCTTGCTTTCTGCAAGCAGAGATGCGTTTTCGGAGATTATGTTCTGTCCCGAAAATACCATATCCGTTGTGCTTTCGCCAAAGCCCGAATCGCTGTAAATATATGCACAACAAAGCTTACCGCTCTGCATTTTTACAAGGTCACGGCGATACTGTGCCTTGCCTATTACATCATCCGATGTTGACGGGTTGCAGATTATAGTTGCACCGTGTTTTGCGTGTTCAACAGACGGAGATGCGGCAACCCACAAATCCTCGCAAACTTCAACACCGAAGCTGAAATCACGCATTTTGTCACAACAAAACACAAGATTGTCTGAAATTATGGTTTCGACGCCTGCATATGAAATTTCATCATAGAGGTTTTTACCGCTTGTATAGTGACGAACCTCGTAAAATTCGCTGTAGTTAGGGATATTGACCTTCGGAACAATGCCGAGGATATCGCCCTTATAAATTACTGCGGCACAATTATAGAGTGCCGATTCAATTGCGATGGGAACTCCTGCAATTGAGATTATGTCAAGGTCTGCTGTTTCTTTAAGAATTTTCTCAACTGATTTTTCAGCCGCATTAAGCAAAACACGCTGATAAAACAAATCGGAACAGGTGTAGCCCGTTACGCAAAGCTCGGGAAATACAACCAGTGACGCACCGTTTTTGTGTGCCTCTTTAATCTGTTCAATAATATTTATTGTGTTGGTTTTACAGTCTGCAACCCTGATTTTCGGTGTTGCGGATGCAACCTTGATGAAACCGTATTTCATAAAATTATACCTCACAAAATAATAACCGCAGAAACAAAACGCTCCTACGGTTATTATACATCAAATTTTCCGATTATACAAGCATCAGAGCATTGTTCTTGTTACCCGTCTGAGTCTTTTTCCGTGAAAAAGATACTGACTTTCAAGCGTCGGTTCAAACTTTGTGATGTAGCAACTCATATATCCCATAATCAGCCAGAACCACACCACCATAAACGATATGTCATAAAGCAATGCCTTTTCAAAGCAGGCAAAAATCAAATATGCGAAAAGAAAAGCAAACAGACAGGGATAAACATCGTCACGATATGTTTTTTTCTGCAAAAACAGGTGCTGTGCGGAGTGTTTTGCAAATCGAAAACCGAAAATTCCGAAAAGAACAAAACCGATTACACCCGTTGAAACAAGAATTGTAAGAAAACCGTTATGCAAATCACTTTTGTGATACGAATATTCCAAAGCACCGTTTGAATATTCGGCACTGTAGAGAACAATATTTCCGTTGGAAATTCCGATAATCGGCGACAGTTTAAAAAGATTGATTGATTCAAGCCAAAGCTTCTTTCTTCCGCTGTCAATGTTTTTGTTTTCGTGTGAAAAGGTGATTTTATCCTTTTCAAGCTGTTCTCTCTGTTCGGGAGTCAGTTCTTCCTGCACAAGTTCGCTTTCGGTTTTGCCTAAAAGCAAATCGACAACAGAGGTTGTCTTTGATACAACAACGGAAAAGCCTTCCTGACAAATCGTTCTGAACATCAAGCAGAGCCTGTAAGGAAAACTCCCACAAGAAACAGCGCTGTAATTTTCAAAATAATTTTTGAAGGTGAAAGTCCCGCCTTGTCGGCAAAGAACATATAAACTATATAAACAATTGCATATCCGAGAGCAAGCACAAGTGAGGCGTTTGAATCGCACAGAATGAGCGAAAACGCATTTGTGGCAAGACAAGCTACAATCCATATCTTACTGATGCCGGGTTCAGGAATTTTTTCGGCAATTCTGCGCATAAAATGCCCTTTTGAAAGTATATGGCAACAGAAAATCGACACCACAGATATGAAGCCGAGGAGATTCGGGTTGACATAACAACCGGTGAACCTGTTTTCGTAAACGGTAAATTTAATCCAGTACCATTCAAATTTAAAGCCGAACATAAGGCAGGTTATCCCGATTATGTTCATTACCGTGGTTGCGTACATTATGAATTTTGCAATGTGATAAAGCTCTATTCTGTAATCAAATTCAGGCTCTGTGTGCATTCCGTAAAAAAGAAAAAAACACATTACAACGTGCAGAAGCATAAGAAGGCTGTAAAGAAATGTCTGTGAAAAATTGATGAGCATCGAAAATACCGTTACGGCAAGAAATGCTCCAATCCATATTCCGAAGCGCAGTTTAAAAAAAGTATTATTATGTCTTTGATTATATACCGAAAGGCATACACCCCATATAAAGAGAAAAACAAGAAGTACATACGCAGGAATCTGGAGAAACGCAATGTTTGTAAAAAACAAATCTATAATGTAGATTCTTCTGAAAAGCGATGAATCGGAAAAAAATCCTCTGAGCTTTTGTTTAAAATCGGTCATCTGAATACTCCAATCAAAACGAAATCAGCTGAAAACTTCTTTTACGGTTTTGAACATCAGCTTTATATCGGAAGCAAAGCTGAAATTTTTGACATATGAAAGATTGAACTTCATTTTTTCGGGAAGAATTTTTTCAACATAAACCTGTCAACATCTATCTCGCCTTTCAACAGCTTTTCTTCGTCCTTATACATAATTGACGCCAACGAGGTTATTCCGGCGGGCATAAGGAGTGTTGCAAGATATTCGGGTTCGTACATATCTACATAATGCTGAACCTCCGGACGGGTTCCGACTATTGACATACTGCCCGAAAGAACATTGAAAATCTGCGGCAGCTCGTCAAGACGGTATTTTCGCAAAATTCTTCCTGTTTTTGTAACTCGGGAGTCGCTGTCGGTTGTGACAAGTGTTCCGAGCCTGTCAGCTCCCGTTACCATTGTACGGAATTTAAGAATTTTGAACTTCCTTCCGTAGGTTGTAACCCTTTCCTGTCTGTAAAACACAGGACCTTTTGAGTCGGTTTTAACTAAAATCGCAATAATTGCAATCGGAATGATGAGAAAAACAAGAAGAATAACAGAAGCAAAAATATCAAGAATTCGCTTTAAAACAAAACTTCCCTGTTTTTTGCAGAGAATGTCATAGTATTCTTTTACTTCGGCACACTGAAACTGCGGCGGAAGCTTTTGAAATGATTTCATTAAATAAAAAACTCCATTCTGTGTGTTTATTGAACATACTGTGGGGGCTGATTTATGCGATAAAAACGGGATTTTGCCGTATTTTTCCGCACTAATCCATTATCAAAAGCATTATATATCTTTTAAAATCATTTTTCAAGGCTATTTTCCTTACAAAAAGTTTACAATTTAATAAAAAGAATTTTAACACAACGTAAAAACGACGGTATGCAGCCGTCGGTTTTTAGGTAATTTTATGGAGTAATCAAGCACATAGAAAGGAAGTTGTTAGTTAATTAATATC